>Ga0182013_10007276_pt1 | contig 12263 bp, 9 predicted proteins | sample 612S2MmetaG_FD_120487 | JGI IMG/M metagenome (GOLD analysis project Ga0182013, IMG submission 120487) | Permafrost microbial communities from Stordalen Mire, Sweden - 612S2M metaG | ecosystem: Environmental > Terrestrial > Soil > Wetlands > Permafrost | place: Sweden: Stordalen | collected...
ACATCAGTTATCGAGACTTTTGATATTCGGTGGCTTTGTCTTGCTCGCGCTTTCGACCGCAATCAGTTCTTATAACTATCTGAGCCAAGACATTCCTAGCGGGACTGGTTTTAGCATTTATGCGCAACTGATCTTGGAGGCCCTCTCGGCGCTGTTCGCGGCGGCCGGTTGGTGGTTTCTGAGTCAATTGGAGGCCAAGAGCTCGGTGCAAGAATCGCTTCTTGCGAAGGCGTATGCGTTGTTGGGTTTGCAATTCTCTGCTTCGTGCGTCGCCCATCTCGTCGGAGCTGGTGGTGTCATCTTCATCGATCGATTTAGTGCACCATTTTGGATTACTGCACTTGGATTCGGCGTGGGCGCCGGTGGCTTCTTCTTGACTTCATTCACGATGAGGAGCATTGACCTAATGCCTCCGAATTCCTGACGTATCCGTCAAGGGCCTAGCCAGTTACCGAGAGTTCGATGAGGAGTCTTCACCAACTTGAATCACAGGCAGTGCATTGTGGCATTCCCAATGGATCGGGCTTCCGACACCATCAAACCCATTCTTTAATCGGATGTGATGCCTCGGTGGAAGCAGAGAGGCCACGGCCACAGCCACAGTCCGTCCATGTCGAGTGCGTCATCCAACTAGCCGTGCCGTGGCAGAGGGTTAACTATGACGGCGGCCATTCGAGTTGAATCCTCCGTTGGGAAATATCCCGGGGGAGTACGGTCGGGCTCTCTATTGAACAAGAAGTAAGCGAGACGATGTGCCATGCGGCTCAAAGTGCTTACCGATGGAGTTGGTGGCTCGGAACCCGGTTCATCATCCGGTCGTACGTAGTGTTCTGGATTCACAGGATCCTCCCAAAGGCAACGTTGAACCTACGTTGAAGGGTTGCAGACCGATCACGCCGGGCCTCCAACATGATCGCGGTGATCCAGAACATTTTGAGGAATTAGAGCTTGACCCGCGTCCACCGCTTACCACCGTCTTCGGTCCTCCACATCAGGTTGGGCAACCCTCCGCCACGGCCTTGGCTGAGCGCGACACCCTGACGGGTGCTCGTGAACGACAACGACCACCAGAAGAGTCCCGCTGGCAAGGACCCGGCGAACTGGGGCGTTGAGGACTCGCTGGCGACTCGGTAGAGATTCGGTGTGTGCCACTCGTTGATGAAGTAGGTGACCGAACTCGTCACCGGATCGAAAGTGCCAAAGCCGAAACGACCCAGGAGACCACCAGTCTCCTCCATCCACCGGCTCCCGCCATCGGACGAGTACACGATATCGCCCTGCTGCATGCCCTGGTCACACGTTGCCCACAGCACCCGCGTCGACACGGGCAGAAGCCAGCAGTTGTTGACACTGGAAAGGTGGGGCTGGACTCGAACGGTCCAGCTATGGCCCTCGTTGACCGACGTGGCCAGGAACGGTGAGTAGGGAGTTGATGTCTGGTCCTGGGTCGTCAGCCACACTTTGCGGCCGTAGGCCGCCACGGCGATCTCTCCGAGCCAATACTTCTTGAGCGACCGAGGTAACGAAAGGTGCGACCATTTTGCTGCCGAAGCCGGCGAGCGATTGAGTTGGGCATCGGTGCACTCAGTGGTCTTCACCCGACACTGGTCGGTCGTAGCGTAGAACAGGCTGCTCGTTGCAGTCAGGTTAAGTAGCTGAGCGTGCGGGACGATTTCGACCTTGCGCCACGACTTCCCTCCGTTGAAGGTTGCGAAGAGCGCAGACGTCGTCCACGTCCGACCGGTCCTCGAGTACTCCACGGCGTATCCGTCAAAGGGATTGGCGAAGACCAGTTGGCTGATGGGGGACACATTCGCCCCCTGTACCTGGGTGACCGGCGGCACGGTAACGCGGCGAAAGGACTGACCACCGTTGTTCGAGCGTTCGAGTCGAATGCAATCCCTGAGAGTGCAGGATTGGGATTCCCACAGCACGTAAAGTACGTTCGAGTTACCGGCTCGAGTAACGATGGCGGGTGACCATTCATTCAACGTCGCACTCCCAGCGACCGAGGCTTGGCCGACACCGATCAGGGTGCCCATCACGATGATCGCCGCGAGAAGCCCCGCGACGACGGCCAACGTTCGCCCAGGACGTACTCGATCTCGAGGCATGAACCACAACTATAGGTTTCGATAACAGTAGTCAGAAGGTCGAGAGGCTGGCGCCGATCTCGTCGGCAGTGATGGTCCGAGATGGAGAGACCCGGAGTCAATCGGAGTTGGAAGAGACGGGCGTGCCGCCGTCGTGCTCAACCGGCGATCCGAAGCAGCCCAACGATTCCCACAACGTAGAACAGCAGCGCCAAGATTGATTCAGGTCCTAGTCGATGCGGTCGCGAAGGACGCACGATCACACCGCCGACATACATCACGGTCAGCACCAAACTGAGCGAAGCCAACCACGCGATCGCAGGACCAGTTGTCGGCAGTACCGGTTTCGCAGCAACGAGGTCTGCTATCACGAAGAGACAGAGCTGAAACGCATTGCCCCCAAAAATGTCGCCCATCGCGAGTTGATGGTCGCCGAGACGTACGGCCTCGATTCCCGAACTGATCTCCGGTAGTGCTGACGCTAACGCCAGGACGGTCGCACCGAAGACCACCCCGTTGATACCGGCGCGGTTTGCCAGTTCGTTGCCGCTGATTTCGAGCGCGACACCTGCCATGAATGTCACCACCGCCGATGCGCCGAAGAGTATTGCAACTCGCGTGGTTGAGTGCTTTGCGCGCGCGGCGTCGGCGACCGGATGACGGACGCGGCGATGAGGACGCCCGGGCTGACTGCCCGCCATCACCACTTCCCACTTTGGATGCGATCGCGTCCGGTTCAGTACCCAGATTCCGCCGATCCAGATGACCACGACCGCCAAAGACGCTGGACTTAAGCGTCCCGCGATGACTATCGACTTGGGTAGCAACGCGCCCATGAGCACCACTGACACGGTGAGTACAACTAACAGCCCCTCAAGAACTGGCACGAGGGAACCGACGAGGAATGTCAGAGGTCTCGGGGCAAAGAGATCACACAGGACGAGCACCATCGTTGCTGTCGCTATGCCGCCAATCAGGTTGCCAGCCGCCAGGCCGAGGTGACCCGACTCTGCCGCGGAGATCGTGATCGCCAATTCCGGCAGGCTGCCGGCGATGGCGAGCAGCACCATCCCGCCGATTGCGTCACCGATCCTCAGGCGTCGATCTAGTTCATCCGTCGATTTCGAAAGTTCGACACCGGCGACCCACGTCGCCCCCGATGCTGCGATGAACACGAGGATCACCAGAAATATTGAAACAGACGCCACATTTGAATTATCGCCGACGCGATTGGCTGGATGGTCGATGAGTGACAAATTTCAACGCTCGCACGCTTCGGTCACGCGGACCTTTCCTCAAGCCTCTCTGGCTTTGCGACGTAGTACTTCAGCTCGAATCAAGTCATAGAAGGATCAAGTCGCCAGTACTTGGTGGCCGACCTGGAGCGCCGGGCCTCTGACACCAGCACTCAGACTCTCGACGTCTACGCATGCCGCCGTGGCTCTCTGGCCCGAACCGGATAGGTGAGGGCCGAGTTACCAGGGTTGCGGTGGTGAGCCTTCGGCCAAAGTTGATCCAGTTTCAATAAGTCTGACCAAGACGTGGTGCGAGTCGTCGCTCAGATTCTCTAGCTGCCAGTCGTCAACAGCGTGTCTCTGCTTCGTAGGCACTTTCTCCGCGATCTAGGGCATCCATTGCGAGTGAATCCCGAAGAGCAAGATCGCCACGACTGAGGAGCATTGGTTCCACTGGAGGGTTCAGTACAGGGGGCAATGCCAACTCTCTACTCCCAGTTAGCTGGCACGCGGGCGAGTATTGCCTTCACCTCGTTGGCCGGTACGGCGGGTGAGAAGAGGTAGCCCTGGCCGAGTGCACACTCTAAGTGGCGCAGCCGCTCGAACTGTGTTCGCGTCTCGATCCCCTCGGCGACCAGGATCACGTCGAGTTTGTTGCCGAGCGAGATGATCGTCTCGAGCAGTGTGTCGTTTCGGGCGCTCTCCTGGGGCGGGCTCACGAAGGAACGGTCGATCTTGATGATTTTCGGATGCAGCAGCGCGAGGTAGGAGAGCGACGTGTAGCCGGTGCCGAAGTCGTCGAGCGCGATACCAACTCCGAGGCGATTGAGGTGTTCAATCGCGCCCAACGTCTCCGCGACGTCGAGCAGCGTCACGCTCTCGGTGATCTCGATGATGAGCCGCTCTGGGATTAGTCCGCTTGTTTCTAAGACCTGCTCGATCATCGATACGAGACCCGGATCGTGGAACTGGTGTGCGGAGAGGTTGACCGTGACGTAGGGCAAGGCGACCTGAGTACCTGCGCGCTCCCACGAACTGGCCGCGATCACGGCCTCGTGCAACGCGAAGGATCCGAGCTCCAAGATCAGCTCGCTGTTTTCGGCTAGTGGGATGAACACGTTGGGGGCCACCCACCCCCGCTCGGGATGCCGCCAGCGCATCAGCGCCTCGAAGCCGACCACCTCGGTCGTGGCGAGATCGACGATGGGCTGGTAGTGCATCGAAATCTCACCGGCTTGGAGAGCGAGGCGCAACTCCTGCAAGAGCGCGAAGCGGCTCGTCGCCTGCTCGCGCATGCTGGGAGCGAAGAGAACATGGTGGCCCTTGCCCTCGCGCTTGGCCTCGTACATGGCCACGTCGGCGTCCCGGATCGATTCGGTGTAGTCCGTGCTCGTTGCGTCACAGACCACGACTCCGATGCTCGCGTGCTGTGCGAGATGCATCCCAGCGATGGAAAAAGGTTCGGCGAGCGCCTCAAGGAGACGTTTGGCTACCTGCTCGGCCTGAGTCGGGGAGGTCAGCCCCTCGGCCAGGTAGAGGAACTCGTCGCCCCCGAAGCGGCACAGCGTGTCCGAGGAACGAGTCACCTGGTCGAAGCGGCGCGCAATCGCAATCAGCAACTTGTCGCCAACGAAGTGGCCGAGAGTGTCGTTCACCCCCTTGAAGTCATCGAGGTCCACCAACAACACCGCGTTGAGCCTGCCTTCGCGAAGAACCTTCGCGTGCGCCTGTGCGAGTCGGTCTTCAAAGAGCACTCGGTTGGCGAGTCCCGTGAGCGGGTCGTGCAGTGCCTGGTGGGAGAGCTGGGCGGTGAGCGCCCGTTCCTCGGTAATGTCGCGCTCTGACATGACGAAGTAGAGCGTCCTTCCCTCGGCGTCGCGGGCGGTGGACCTGTGCACCTCGGCGACGATCACCCGCCCATCCCTGTGAACGTAGCGCTTGGCGTAACTCACTTGATCGGTCTCGCCGGAGGTCGCGCGGCGGTGGGCCTCTTCACTGATGCCCAGGTCCTCGGGAAAGGTGAAGGGAGTCGAGTCGCGCCCGAGCAGTTCCTCCCTGGTGCGTCCAACCAACTGACAGAAGGCGTCGTTGACTGCCAGGATATTGTCGTCGACATCGGCGAAGACCATGCCGGCCACGTTGTTCTCGAAGGCGAGGCGGAAGCGCTGCTCGCTCTCCGAGAGCGCCTCGGCGGTGGCCAGTGCATGTCGTTCGAACTCGGTGCGGACTTGCTCTGCGGCCCTCCGGGCGTGGTCATCGCGGATCATCACCACCACCCACTCCCGACCGTCAAGGGCGAGGGGCGAGAGGGCGACGTCGACCTCGAGTTCGTTGCCGTCGTGGCACAAGATCGTGAGACCTAGGCCCCGCCCCATCTCACGTCCGCTGGGGTCTTGGCCGTACTCGTTCCGATGCGCCACATGCGCATCACGTTCCCGCGACGGCACGAGCAGTTCAACGACCTGACCAACGAGCTCGTTGCGCGTGTAGCCAGTCAGGACCGCGAGGTGCTCGTTCGCGTAACGGATCATGCCGTGCTCGTCGACGAAGGCGATTCCGTCGGGCAGCACCTCAAGCAGTTGGTTCCACGAGAGGGGATAATCTTGCATGTAGCTTGAGATGCGAGCCCCCCCGACGTTTTGAACTGGCGAAATGCAATGCCTACCACGCATACTGACACGGAACGGGACCGTGCCCGCGTTAGAGAATCGTGGGCGTTTCACCTCGCAAGGACAGCAGGCTTCGTTCGGACCTTTCCGGTCGAATCCGCCCGTCGCGGACTGTTGGGGCCAGCCGTTCGCCAAGAGCCGGGACATTGCATGATCGTGTTCAAAGAACCCACTTTTATCGCGACCGTTTCGACTCCACCGGACCAAACCGACACCACCGGACGAGATTTTCCTCAAATCCGGATGATTTCGACACCATCGCGACCGAATCTGCCCTCCTCTTAAATGCGCACCATCGAACGGCCGTTCGTAATCAGATCTTTACCCAAGCGCTGGAGCATTTGTGCGGACGGTCCCGAGGGCGATGCGACGTCGGATCAGCCGACGAGCTGATGCGCAGCGGCGCGAACTGCGTTTCGTGACGCTCGGAATTCACTCTTCACACCGGGTCTTTGAACCAATTGGACTGTCCAGACATCTGCGCTCTTGGCGCTTCCCCAATCTAGAAGCAGGCTCCGGAAGTCGCCGCTACCTGCAGGTGGTTATGCGAGTTGGGAGTCCGGCAGTGATCTTCGTGTTGTTGTCGTCGCGAAGATACTTCTCGTAGGCGGGATCGTTCACTAATTTCGCGAGGCTTCTAGAACTGCCTTCTACCACGTAGTCGTAGTAGAGCCCGTCCTTGTCCAGAGCAAGGTAGTCCCGGGCGACGATTCGATTGGCACGAGCATTCGAGGGGGGTTCGGCTGACGCGAGAGCATCCACGAGCGAGGCGCTCATGATGAGGTACTGCGTGAACTGGCTGCGGTTGGTGACACCGTAGAGGGCGTCGTCATGAGCCACGATGTTCGTCTCAGCGGTGCAGTAGGAAGCGGAAGGTGTCGGGAAGATCTTGATGCCGATCACGACGATGAGGACGGGAGCGAGGACGGCGAGGAGGATGAGTTTCCAAGTCCAGCGCGCAGGCAAGAAGCGACGGTCCTTCACCTCGGCCCTATTCGCGCCAGGAATCATGAGCGGCCCCCAATTCGTGAGTATGAAACGCATGCAGCGAGGTGTTAAGAACAGCTGTGATCATCGGGGTCATCAGCATCGGCCCTCAACGTAGTGTCTTGGGCAACTGCGCGTGACTTGATGCCCGCAGTAATGCGCGTCGGCTGGCGATCTGATTCGTGCGCAATCAGCGTCGCATCCATCCGATGTCACCTCGATCTCGAACCCACACTTTCCTCACCTCTCTTCCTTGTCCGACTTCGTTCTCGCTCGTCGCCGTACCTGGTCTCGGCAACCTTGCGAGATGGAAATCTACTGGTCCTTTCTGTGAACGTATCTGAAGAACGAACTGAAACATCAGTCAGAACTACGGCTGCAGATTTTTAGTAAGTCCCCGCCTTCGGTGCCGCGATGGACCCACCCGTCCATCCTCTTGCCTCTTGTGCATCCAAACGCAGCGTGTGGTCAATTACTGGGTCTTCTGCCCTCGACCGCAAGGTCGGCGAAGTCACGACAGTGCGAGCCGTCTGGTCCTAATCGTCCAATGACCTGCCGAGCATCCTTGCGGCCTCCTCGGCAGGCACGGCGGGTGACCATAGGAAACCTTGGCCAAGTTCGCAGTCGAGGTTGTGCAGGCGATCGAGTTGGGAGGAGGTTTCAATCCCTTCGGCGAGCACGGTCATATTGAGTTTGTTGCCGAGCGTGACGATCGCCTCGAGCAATGTATCGCTTCGTTCCTTGTCGTGCTTGGGTCGAACGAATGATTGGTCGATCTTGATGATCCTCGGGTTGAGGGCCGCAAGATAGGAGAGTGAGGAGTAGCCCGTTCCAAAATCGTCGAGTGCGATACCGATCTTGAGTCGGTTCAATTCTTCCATGACGTTGATCGTCTCGGCGATATCGACAAGGGCCACGCTCTCGGTGACCTCGAGGATGAGGCGCTCGGGCTCAAGTCCGCTTCGCTCCAGCTCTTGCTCGATCAGTGAGACGAGGCCTGGATCGTGAAACTGGCGGGCCGAGAGATTCACGGTGACGTAGGGGCGACCGGACCTAGGGTCGCTCGCTTCCCAGGAGCTGGCCGCGGTCATGGCACTTGTCAGCGCGAATGAACTCAGTTCCAGGATGAGATCGCTCTGCTCGGCCAGCGGGATGAACACGTCGGGTGGCACCCATCCCCGCTCGGGATGGTTCCAGCGCATGAGTGCCTCGAAGCCGACTACTGCGGTCGTCGTGAGATCGATGATTGGCTGGTAGTGCATTAGGAGCTCGCCGGAAGCCGCGGCGTGGCGTAGCTCTTGGACCAGCGCAAAACGACTCACCGCCTCCTGGCCAATGTTGGCAGTGAACATGACGATGTGGCCGTGACCTTGACGCTTGGCTTCGTACATCGCGGCGTCGGCGTTCTGGACGAGTTCGACATTGTCCGGGCTCTCGCTATCCCAGATCACGATGCCGATGCTTGCTCGTTGTTCGAGTTTGACCCGATCGAAAGAAAACGGCTCGACGAGAGTGCCGAGCAGACGTTCGGCGATGAGTTCGGCTTCGGCGTGCGTGGTCAATCCCTCGGCCAAGTAGAGGAACTCGTCACCACCGAATCGGCACAACGTGTCCGACGAACGAGTGACCTGCTCGAAGCGGTTCGCGATAGTAACGAGCAATTGGTCGCCGACGAGATGGCCGTAAGCGTCGTTGACCCCTTTGAAGTCATCGAGGTCCAGCAACAAGACGGCGCCGAGCTTTCCTTCACGAGCAGCTCTCGAGCGCGCTTGGACCAGCCGATCATCGAAGAGTGCTCGGTTGGCGAGTCCCGTGAGCGGGTCGTGCAGCGCTTGGTACGAGAGTTGGTCGGCAAGGGCTCGTTCATCTGTGATGTCGCGCACCGAGGAGATGAAGTAGAGCGCCCTACCGGCCTGGTCGCGGGCGGCGCAAATCGACACCTCGGCGACCACGATACGCCCGTTCTTGTGCAGGAAGCGCTTACCGTAGCAATCCTCGTCGATTTCGCCCGACTTGATGCGCCGGTAGACGTCTTCGGAGATGCCGATGTCCTCGGGGTAGGTGAAGTGTTGCGAGTCATGCCCGACGAGTTCTTCCTCGCTGCGCCCACTCATCCGGCAGAAGGCGCCATTGACCGCCAGGAACAAGCCGTCCTGATCGCTGAAGACCATGGGGGCCATATTCCCTTCGAAGGCGAGGCGGAAACGCTGCTCGCTTTGCGCCAGGGCGGCGGCGATGGAGGACTCGGAATCGATGGCATGACCCTCGGTCATGATGTGGGCATTCTCCGCTGCCCTTTGGGCAGTTTTGTCACGGATCTCCACGATGATCCACGAGTTGTCGTCGATGGTGAGCCGCGAGAATGCACAGCCGGCTGGTAGCTCACTGCCGTCACGGCGTCGGATCGTGAGGTCCCGATCGCGCACTACCTGGGTGCCGCTCGAATCGTCGCCGAGCTCGCTTCGGGTTATGAAGTGCGTAGTGCGCTCCCGAGGTGGCAGAAGTACCTGGATGTCTCTACCTACGAGCTCTTCCAATGGGTAACCCGTCATGTCTGCGAGGCGCTGGTTGAGATCGCCTATGACACCATGGTCATCTAAGAGGGCGGCCCCGCTAGGGAGCGCCTCAAGTAGGTTCTGCGCTCGAACAGGATGATCCTCGAAGTACCTCACGACGCACTCGCTTTCGTTCGCCCCATCGCGCGCGAAGCGAAGGTTCAAGAAACCACCATACGGACGGACACTAGTGGTCCGGATCTCACGGGGGAGTCATGGTCGCAAGACCTGATTGGCTGGTCTGAAACCGTCACCATGACGTCTCGACCGTAACGTGGTCAAACCGCTCTCGTGAAACAAAACTGTGGGCCCACGGAAAACTGCCTCACTTGCTTCTGCTGAGTGCCATGGTGACGTCCTTTCAGCTGCCTTCTTCACTCGACCGGCGCGCCCACATTCCCGGCGAGTCTCAGGTGGACCCAGAGAACCACGGGGAGCGAGCTAGCAGCGCAGACTAGAAAGCGGCACGACGTGAATGCTCGAGGTCGGGTTGCCACTATTGGGGTAGATAGTCTGGCTCCAAATGAGATCGGTCCCATCCACCCGGAGAGGACCAACCACACCCGAAGAGGCGATCGTCGTTCCAAAGGCGTGTGGTATTTGACACCACAACGTTGACAATGGTTTGAGGCGGAACAGTTCCTGGTCTAGGCCCGACGGCGTCGTTATCGCGGCGAACAACGAACCGTCCGGTGCGAGCAGCAGCGAATTGCTCGATGGTACCGAATCGGGACCATAGTTCGCGGCCGTAATCATGGGAAGCGCGATATACGACCACGTCTGGCCCGAATCCGTTGATTGCAGTAGGGGATACTGCGAGGACGGGTCCAGCAGGAACAGTTCATGCGAGGAGCTCACGACGAGTTGTTGAGCAAAGCAACTATTGACGGAGGTCACCCACGACGAACTCGTCCACTTGACTCCCGAAGGTGCGGTGGCGCCCGCAGGCCCGAGCAACAGAGGTTGCATGTCGTTGCTCATGTTGCAGTTGCCCCACTGGTAGGGACCGAATCTCATGCATGGCCCGTTCGCAGGACAACCAAGGGTTGCGGAGGTCCAACTGAGCCCACCGTTGGACGTGACTTCAGCGGGCACAATCCCATTGTCGGTTCCCGACGGGACGTCTCGGTTGGAGTTGTTGCTGGGACCGGAAAAGAGAGCCACTGTCTGGCTTCCCTCGGTGGTGAAACCGGCAAAATCCTCCATTGACGTGCCCGTCGGAATCGGTACGGTGTGCCAGGTGGTTCCCGCGTTCGTCGTATAAAGGGCCGCCAGGTAAACGGGTGGAATGTTGTCGCCCTGCCCAGTGCCAAAGCCGGCGTAGACACTGTCGCCGTAGCGCGGATCGAGTTGCACCGTGGCGCACTGGGGAATCGATGCAGGATTTGAAAAGATCTTGAGTGTCGAACCCTTTAGGGCCGCCCGCACTCCCACTGTGGGGACGCTGATCCGCGTGGGGCCGCCGGTGATCTCGATTCCCGACGGTTGGCACCACGCGATGAGCTTGGAGCTGCTCGCCGGTTCGACCGCGGACGAGCCGGAAAAGGTCGACGACACATAGTGAATCCGCCCCAAACTGGCCCACGTGGGGCTGGGCTCCACTCGCAATGCCTTTGGCGTCAGCACCACGTTGAAACCCCCGGCTTTCAGATCCTGCGCGAACGCGAGGGAGGGGTAGTTCTTCTTTGCTGAGCCTGGCGTGACCGAGAGGGTGTAGCCAAAGGGTTGGCCGATGATGGTCTGCAGTGGCGCCCACCCCTTGACGAGTATCTTGTTCCCGACCATGGCTTTCGAGGTACTGAGCGACATGGTCTCACAGGGTTGCCCGGCGAAGCACCTCTTGGGTTTGGGAGCGTTCAACTGGATCGTGGTCTTCGCCTCGGCGGCGCCGAGTGCGCACCCCGAAATTGACGTGAGGCACTGTACGCCTACCTCATAGTTACCAGAGGTCAGCGGTTGAACTGTTACCGCACGATGACTACTGACGAGCCACGCCGTCTCGGGTACTCGGAGTTTCATGTCAAAAGTTTTCGATGACGACCAGTGAACTGTTACACCCTGCTCCCGCAAGCCCCCGCAGCCGTCCCAGCAGAGAGTGGCGAAGGACTCCTTCTGTGCAACGGGCATGCTTAAGTGGCCCGTTACGACAACGGTTGCGCCCGGCGTGGCCGTTTTTGGCGACAACGACAACGAGATGTCGTCGTCCTTCGGAGCCGGCGGTGCGACGGTTGTCGTAGGCGAGTTTCTTGGACCAGAGGTTCCGTTCAAATATGTCTGGAGCGCAACGACCAAGGAGGAGCTTTCCAGGTTCGGCACCCGAAAACAGCCGGTGAAGTCACCGTTCAAGGACTGTTCAACGTAGTCGCCTTCATCTGATCCGCATATCGAGCTTGGGTTGAGGCCAGCGGTCGTGATGGGCATGGCGTGCGAGCGAGCATCCGAGGAACTGTTGCGGGCAGTGCCGCAACTTGCGAGCACGACCGCGGCCGCGAGGATCAACGCCCCGCTCTGAACAATGGATCGAGTTCCGAGCTTCCTTAAGAAGGGCATTGCATGACTCCACGTGGCGACGGTCTTGGTACGTCCAATCACCGACGCAACCACCCTAGCGACGCCCTCGAAAAGACGGTGGCGCGGACTCGGGGAACGCTCAATTCGTAGCGGCTGGATCACTGGTCGTGACGCGGACCAAGGTGGTGGGGCCAGGGCGCCGGGCAAGGTGTC
>Ga0182013_10007277_pt1 | contig 12262 bp, 10 predicted proteins | sample 612S2MmetaG_FD_120487 | JGI IMG/M metagenome (GOLD analysis project Ga0182013, IMG submission 120487) | Permafrost microbial communities from Stordalen Mire, Sweden - 612S2M metaG | ecosystem: Environmental > Terrestrial > Soil > Wetlands > Permafrost | place: Sweden: Stordalen | collected...
TCACGCCAACTCTCCCGTTGCGCTCCGTAATTGGGCAATGGAACCAGATTGCCGCATCACTGTCAGAATCAAACCGAAAGAGAAGGCCACAGATCGATTTCTTATCTTAGCGCTTATGGGTGCCGCACCCTAAGTTATTGAAATCTTAACCTTCCCAACAAAAGTGGGTGCCCCATCCTTCGATTTTTTCTATCGAAGGGTGGGTTGGCATGAAGCGCGCTTCGACCGCTGTAACCCAGTAAAACCCCAACTGAACAAAAAATCGAATGAAATATCAGATGAATAAAGATTCATCAATGAGTCAGAGGAGCATCGCAGGCGTAAATCGACAGGCTCTTCCTGTTGATGAAGAAGACTGATCCGATCTTTGAATAATCCAGTTCCCCTTCAAATTCTTGGCGGTTGGCAAGCTTCAAATGCCAATCGCCAAGACCACTACGCCGACCAGGTCACCCGATTCCCGCGCCCTGCGGAAGTGTACCCCATGTCCATCGAGATGCCGCGCACGCATTGCAGCAGTTGGTTGGCAATGGCTGGCAGCTTTTGCGCGGTCACGCGAAACGACGGCCCGGAGATGCTTACGGCCGCCACCGGAAGACGCTGCGCATCCAGCAACGGAACGGCAATGCACCGCAATCCCTCTTCCAATTCCTCATCGTCCACGGCGTAGCCGCGGCGGCGGGTCTTCTCCATCTCCGTGCGCAAAGCCTCCGCGCTGGCGATGGTGCGGTGCGTGAAACGCTCGAAGCGGATCCGGCGCACAACCTCCGCAGCCCGTTCCTCGGGCAGAAACGCCAAAATCGCCTTCCCTACGGAAGTGCAGTGCACAGGATTGCTGGCCCCAATCCGCGTAATCATCCTTACCGACCGGGCCGGCTCAATCTTGTCAAGGTAGATGACGCGCGCCGCCTCAAGAATGCACAGGTGCGCGGTTTCCTCGGTCTCGGCGACCAGGCGCCGCAGGTGCGGCTGGGCGCGATCGCGCAGGTCGTACTGCTCGATGGCCCGATTCCCCAGGTCGAACAGGCGCAAGCCAAGGCGAAACTTCCCGTTTGCCGTCCGCTCCACCATGCGGTGCCGCTCAAGAACCATCAGGAAGCGGTGCGCCGTGCTCTTGTGGAGTTGCAGCGACGAAGCAACCTGGGCCAGGCCCAGCGGTGTTTCGCTCTCTCCGAGCAGGTCGAGTACGGCAAAGGCCCGGTCCAGGGCTTGAACTTTGTAGGTGCCTTGTGGCGTTGCGTCTCGCATTCCGGTCCTCTATTCCGCTAAGTGGCTACTATATCAGTCTGCCGGGAGATAGGAACCGTGTCAAGCAATGGGACGAAAGTTCTTTGGGTGAGACTTTGCCAGCCAGTAGCCCCAGAGGATGCACAAAACCCCAGAAGCCGCTGTCCGTTCCGGCGCAGGTGCCCAAAACGATCCGTTCAGTCGTGGAGCACAACGTTGACCAGCGAACTGTTTATGCGCATCCCACCGCCGTTGTAGTGGATGTAACCGAGGTCGCGAAACTTATTCAGAAAGAAGCTAACGCGGGATCGGGTGGTTCCTATCATTTCTGCCAGGGTCTCCTGGCTGATCTTGGCGATGACCGGAATGGGCTTCGATTCCTGACCGAAGTTAGCCATGAGCATTAGCAGCCGCGCGAGGCGCTTTTCGCTGGAGTTGAACAGATGATCCACTAAGTCGGCTTCCATGCGAATGTTGCGGGAGACCATGTGCGCGAGGAACTGCTCTGCAAACTTCGGCTCGCGATGGAGGAGGTCCTGCATGACGGTTTTGTCGATGCGCACGATATTGCTGGCCAGGAGCGCGTTCGCAGAGGAAACACGAACCGAGTTACCTGCCAGCGAGGCTTCGCCGAAGAAGCTGCCGGCTGGAAGATGGGCAATGACGGCTTCCTTGCCGCTTGCCGATACCACCGTCAGCTTGACCTTACCGCTCTGGATATAGAAGATTGCGTTGGCTGGGTCGCCTTGCGAAAAAACAGCTTCTCCGGCCAGGTATTCACGCCGCGATCTTCCGGCCACAAGCTTGTTGAGCGGACTCTGAAGGTCGTATGCGGCTTCCTGCTTGGGCAACCCATCCATCTCGCGTGAAACCACTTTCAGGTTATGATTCGCAACTGGAGCCAGAGGAAACGAGCGGCTCAGCGGAATCCTGGGCGCCATCGTAGTCATTGCGGCAAAGCTAGTAGCCATGTTCGTTACCTTTCAATTCTGCAACGTGGGTGCAAAGGTATGAATTGGCGTCATCCTTTGCGAAGTCGATATAGCTACATTATCCAGAGAGGAAAAGAACGAGAATCGGCGAACCCTGTTATTGCTGTAGGCTTTTTCACCCGGACGTTGTAAGGCTTCCCTTGCCCCGGTAGAACGCCTGAATGGATAATGCAAAAGCTATTGGCCGCGGCGAAGGGCCGGTGTTGCTCTCTGTATAGCTTTAACCGGGCGAATCGATAGCGCACAAACATGAGTTGGCGCATAATCTCCGCCAACTGATTGCAGTCATATTTATTGAGGTGATATAGCTTCGCGCAATCTCGGTACAAAAACTTCTCGTGTAATGGCTGGTCAACGGACCGATTGAATCACATGACTAGCTGTCGTTCTGGATTCTTGCGAACTTGGCTCCGCTGTCCATTATCTTCCTAATCGCCGGCGCCAGCTCTTCCGAAGCGTTGTTCTTGTTGACATATTCGGCCGCGCCCGCCCACATGCATCGCAGTGCATACTGGCTCTCGGACTGGACACTCACCATGATTACAGGAAGCTGAGGATAGATATGCTTTACATCCTTCAGCACTTCAAACCCGCTGCGCCCTGGCATATTGATGTCGAGCAGCAGTACGTCAGGTTGAGATCCGGCCAACTGAGCAAGCGCCTCATCCCCGTTAGAGGCTTCGGAAAAGAGGGCGCCCGGAAACGCATCGACCAAGAGCTCTCTCAGCCCGCGCCGTACGTTTGCGTGATCGTCAGTTATCAGGATATTCATCGTTGTGTCCGCTTGCAGAGCCGCAACTTCGACCTGAATCCAATATACCCAGGGTAAAGAGGAACTGGAATCAGCATAGGCCGCAAGTTGTGTAAGGTTTGTTACATTCGTTCTGTAGGACTATTCCTACACTCGCAGGGCAATCTAATCGATCAGGCTGTGGGTCATGGCGTAGCGGGTAAGATCGGCGTTGCTCTTCATTTGCATCTTTTCCATGATGCGAGCTCGATAGCTGCTGATCGTTTTTACGCTGACATGAAGCCTGTCGCCAATTTCCGTCAATGGGACGCCGGCGGCAATCATTTTCATGACTTCGTGTTCCCGGTCCGAGAGCAGCTCATGCAACGGCTTGCCGGCAGACTCGTCCAGATTGGCGATCAGTTTCTCCGCGAGGCTGGCGCTGACGTAGCGGCCACCGCTCAGTATCTTCTTCGTTGCCTTCGCAAGCTCTTCGGGGGCGCTTTCTTTGTTGATATAGGCGGCTGCTCCAGCCCGCAAGCAGCGTACGGCATACTGCTCCTCCGGCTGGCAACTCAGAATGATCACCGGCAGCCGCGGGTAGGTGTGCTTGACATCCCGCAGCACGTCCATCCCGCTGCGCCCTGGCATATTGATATCCAGCACCAGCAGGGCAATTGCGGATTTCCCCAGGTGGCTTAGCACCTCATCCCCATTGCAGGCTTCGGAAAAGCTCGCGCCGGGAAGGGAATCAGCCATAATCTCTCTCAGGCCTCGGCGTACGACGGCATGATCGTCCGCGATCAGGATGTGCATACTTCGCTCCTCTCCGCGCGCGGAATGTCCACGGGAACACGGACAGTGACCGTCGTCCCCTTGCCGGGGGAACTAGAGATCTGGACGTCGCCTCCGCAGAACTGCGCGCGTTCCTTCATGCCCAGGAGTCCCAAAGACCCAAGTGCGTTCGATGAGTCGGACGTATGAAAGCCAATTCCGTCGTCCTTTACAATTAGGAGGATACTCTCGTCTTCCTGGCACAATTCAACGCGCACCGTCTTGGCCTGCGCGTGCCGAATCACGTTGGTCAGGCACTCCTGAAAGATTCGGAAAGTTGCGGTGGCCCGGTCACCATCCAAGTGTAAATCGACAGGTGGAACAGAGACCTGGCAGTGGACACCATGGCGAGAAGAAAACTCGCTGGCCTGCCATTCAATGGCTGCCGCCAAGCCTAGGTCATCCAATACTCCAGGACGCAGCCCGCTGCATATCGCGCGCACCGTCTTGACACCATCGTTGATCAACTGAATCGATTCCGCCAGTCGAGCGAGCACCTCGGCTTCCGACTCCGGCAGATGACGAGTCATCCAAGTCATATCCATCTTGATTGCGGTAAGAATTTGACCGATTTGATCGTGCAGGTCTCGAGCTACCTGCTTGCGATCCTCTTCACGTACCCATTGCAGGCGTTCAGCCAGCGCCCGCAGTTGTTCTCTTTGCAAGACGAGCGACTCTTCTCCCCGCTTGCGTTCCGTGATGTCGCTGTTGATCACCAGCACACGGGGCGGCTGATCGCGCTTGCCCCATTGCAACGCCCAGCGACCGGACACAACAACGCGCCTGCCGTTTTGCGCAGTCTTTATGAGGTCTCCCTCCCAGTGTCCCACGCGCATCAGTTCTGCAATGATCTCAGCGAACGGATACGGAAACTCGGTGTGGAGCATTTCATGCGCGATCTTGCCGGCGGCCTGGGCTTTGGAGTATCCCAGCATTGCCTCTGCCCCGCGGCTCCAAAACACGACCCTTCCCTCCAGGTCGATCACAAAGACGGAATCCTGTGTGAGCTCAAGCAGCGCAGCCTGCTCGGCGGTCGCTATCTGCTCTTGCCGCCTCTCCGCAACATCGCGGAAAACCAGCACGACGCCTATGACTTCTCCCTGGCCTGCAAAGATTGGCGCGGCGCTGTGCTCGACCGCAATTTCGCGGCCATCTCTTGTGACCAGGTCCACGTGGTTGGCCACAGCTAAAACCTGCTTCTCCTTGAGTACGCGGAGCACTTCATTGTCAGCGGTCATGCCAGACTTTTCGTTGATGAGCTTGAGCACATTCGCGATCGGCTGGTTTAGTGCCTCCTCCGGTTGCCATCCGGTTAGAGTGGCGGCGACCGGGTTGAGGAAGGTGATTCGGCCTTCGCTGTCCGTTGCGATAACAGCCTCGCCAATGCTGCCCAGGGTAGCTGTCCATCGCTCCTCGCTCTGCAACAGCTTGGTGCCTAGCTTCTCGACGTTGTATCGAGTGAACAGCGCGAGGAAAACCCCAAATCCAAGGCCCAGGCCAAGGCAGCTTGTTACCATCAAGGACCATCGCACGTGCGCGGCTTCAACGCGCTCGGTACGCAGTCCTTCTTCCACGCTTTGAAATTCCGAGATCTGCTCTCGAAGCAGATCCATTCTGAGTTTTCCTTGCCGGTTCTCATAGAGTGTTGGATCGGCTTTTCCCGCGCGGCGCTGGGCGATAATCTGGCTGGCGTACCCCGCCCACTCTTCATAGCCGGCATGAAAGTCCTTCAATTGCCGCTGTTGCAAGGGATTGTCAGCCACCATCTGATTGACAACCCCGAATTCGGGGTCGAATCTCTTCAAGCCCTCCAGATAAGAATGAAGGAAGTTCTCATCGCCGGTTGCGATGTATCCGCGTGTCCCAGATTCCATATCGATCAGCAATTTGAGCAGATGCCCGGATCGGTCGAGAACCTGATCGGTATGGTCAACCCATAGCAAGGACTTGTTCAAGTCGAAGGTTTCCCATAATAGCAATCCAGCAAATATTGCCATCATCACTATGGGAACCGCAATCATCTGGCGGAGCAGCGATTTAAATTTCGAGTATTCCATCGTGGCGATAGCTCCTAACAGGAGATGGGATGGCACTCCCCCCATAAATCAATCCTATAGCTTGGCAAAAACATGACACACAATCGCGTCTGCTGGCTTTCATGGGAGATGCCACAACCAGGACCGGCTCAAAGGCGGTTTTCAAGCCCTTGCCAAGCAGAGCACAGCATACTCGAATGGGACATCTGAGTATGCAACTGAGCACACTTACAGGTACGCTTGTCTCGAGGATCGCATAAACCAGCACAAAGGACCGTTCAATATAGCTCATTGAATCGAATCATATCTACAAAAAACTCGATCCGGAGAGAGGCGGGGGTTTCAACCCTCCGCGAAGAGATCCGAGTTTTTCCGCAGCACGTCTAGTCCCCTAGTGAAGTCTCTTTCGGGATTTCACTCCGCTCACGGATATCGGTAAATGACCATGTTTGGAGCTAGCAGCGCGGATGGGGGTTCTTGAACACGACCTCGATCGGCAGCCAGTCTGACATGCGTTTCGCGTCAAGTTCGGCATCGCTGGGGTGGCTGCTGGTGAGCGACGACCGGACCAGCGCCACGGATATCTTCATTTTCCCCTTGATGCAATAAGCCCCGAGAAGACTCGCGAGATCCTTATCCGCCAAATCCATATAGTCCGCGGGAAGGGCGCCCTCCGTGCCGGAAATATCGAACGGGGCCATCACGATCTGGTTCACCACCGGCTCGTTCCCCGCAGTTCCCGGAGTCTCGAAATGCATCACAAGCAGAGCCCTTTTCTCCACCGACTCGGGATCAGCCGTGAACTTGATCGCCGGAATGGTCACGCCCGCCGGGTTTGGCTTTGCTGCCTGCGCAGTGAACGCGATACGATAGGGAGCTCCCTTCCATTTGGGTGTAGCGGGAACGCCGGTAGCCTTGTTCCCTTCCGATCCGCATCCCACCAAAAGACCAAATCCAGCGATTGCCAATAGGATGACAATTTTCACGTTATCCTCCTCGTTCGCATCAGGCGACGTGCCAGAATACCACTCAAGAGCCTCACCAGGTTGTGATCGCAAGAAGTTCTCGGAACTGCGGCCAAAATCAGCCGATTAGCCCGGTCGCATCTAGTGTATGCGACATTCCCGGCTGCCCTGGGAGGTGTTGGGGCCTACCCGTCAGTAACCATTCAGGAAGCAGAATCGAGGCGACCGGGGCGCTCCCACCCTGCGGCCGACGGGCAGCGTGCCGGGCGAACCCAGGGGTCGGCATTATCCTGTATCCGGCGCGACGCCGCAGTACCCTTCCAGTCTCCGTTTCGGTGACCCTTGACACACAGCCGCAAGCATAACCCGCAGTTCTTACAAAGCCGTCAACGAATTTGTAGCGCCGACCTCCTGGTCGGCTGTACCGTGGGTCTCCCGACCCACGTCGGACACCGGTTGCTCCGTCACGGTGTGCGCAAACGGTATCAATGAACAAGGCTTTGCCCTGGCGGCGAGGACCCTTCGACTGCACTCAGGGCAGGCTGTGCCAGTACAGCCGACAAGGAGGCCAGCGCAACAGAATGTGCAATTTATGGATAGGCTCTTAAATCTCCTCGCGGAGACACGTGCCTAGGCCGGCGTTGCATCCCCCTCGCCTGGCGCCAGGAATAGGTTCGCCTCGAGCCCGTGCTGGCGAGTGTATAGGTCGTAGTAGCGGCCGCGCTTCGCGAAGAGTTCCGCGTGGTTGCCGCGCTCCAAAATGCGTCCCCCCTCCACCACCAGAATCTGGTCCGCACGGCGGATGGTTGAGAGTCGGTGAGCGATGACGAACGTGGTGCGCCCCTGCATCAGTTGGTTAAGCCCTGCCTGGATCATGGCTTCCGACTCCGAGTCCAGCGAGCTGGTCGCCTCATCCAGAATCAGAATCCGCGGCTCCGCCAGCAGAGCGCGTGCGATGGAAAGCCTCTGCCGCTGCCCGCCTGACAGCTTTACCCCGCGTTCGCCCACGATGGTGTCGTACGCGTCCGGGTAGCGCTCGGCAAACTCGTCCACGCGCGCCGTCCGGCAGGCAAAGAGAAACTGCTCCTCAGTTGCATTGGGACGCGAAAACAAGATGTTCTCCCGGATGGTCCCATCGAAAAGAAACGAGTCTTGCAACACCACGCCCAACTGCGAGCGGAAGGTGTTCAGATCAACATGCGCCAGGTCAGCGCCGTCCACCACAACGCGCCCCGTGGTCGGCGTATGAAAGGCACACAAAAGGCTGATAATAGTGGATTTGCCGGACCCTGACGATCCAACCAGCGCGGTCACTGTGCCCGGCTCGGCCACTAAGCCGATCCCGTGCAGTACTGGCTTGCCCTCGTCGTAGGCAAACTCCACATCCTCAAAGCGCACCGTGCCCTGGATGGCCGCCATCTTCACCGTGCGTCCAGGGCTCTGGTTTTCTTCAATCTCCGACATGATCTCGTTGGTGCGGTCCAGCCCGGCAAAGGCCTCGGTCAGTTGCGTGCCGATATTCACCATCTGGAACACCGGCGCAATCATGAACGCCAGAAACATGTTGTATTGAAAATAGGTGCCGACCGTCCAGGTGTTCCCCAGCACGCGATGCCCGCCCAGCCACATGACGATCGCCGATACCAGGCCCAGAACCGTGGTTGACGCGGCAGACAGGGTGCTGGTCATGGTCAGCGACTTCATCACATTGGCCAGCAGCCGCTCCACTCCGCCCGCAAAGACCGCGGCTTCGCGCTCTTCGGCGTGATAGCCCTTGATCACCCGCACCCCGCCCAGCGACTCGGTCAGCCGCCCGGTAACCTCGGCATTGATCTTGCCCCGGTCGCGAAAGATGGGGCGTATGGTCTTGAATCCATATTGCAGGAAAAATACAAAGACGCCCATCACGGAAAACACAGTGAGGGTAACCGCAACGCTCAGATGCAAAAGCCAAATAAATGCCAGCACCGCGGTAAGCATGCCGCCGACAAAATCAACCAGTCCGGTACCCACCAGGTTGCGCACGCCTTCAACATCGGTCATGATGCGCGCCACCAAAGTGCCGGTGCGGTTTTCGTCGTAGTAGGCCACCGAGAGCAGCCCCACATGCCGCTGCACCTGCCTGCGCATCTCGGCGATCAGCCTTTGCCCGGCCTTCGAGAGCAATTGCGTCAGAGAAAAGGAGGTAATGGCCTGCACCAGCATCGCCGAGAACACCAATGCGATGATGCCCGGCAGAAGGTCGGCCCTGGGGTGCTGCGGAGAAAGTACCGTGTCGAGCAGCGGCTTCGAGGAGATGGGCAACACCAGCCCGGCCACGCGGTTGATGACCATCAACCCCATTCCTGCCATCAGCAGGCCCTTGCGCGGCGCCACCAGCGCCCAAATCTGCGGCCACAGCTTCTTAAGATCGGGCTTCTTCTTGGGCGAGTCCTCTTGAGCCCCGCGCGCTCCGCGTCCATGCGGCGAACGCTCAGCGCGACTGCTTAGGCCCATCGCGCCGCCGCGCAAGCCGCCCATGCGTTACTTCTTCTCCGGGGAGCGCATTGCGGCAAGGGTTTCGGCGCGCCGCACCACAATGAACGACCGCACGCACAGCATGACGTAGATAAGCAGAATCCAGGCCAGGGCAAGCTGCGCGGCCAGCGCGGTCAGATCGAGATCTTTGCTCGAGGCAAAGCTGCGGAAGATCTCTACGACGGTTCCCACAAAGCCGAAAACACCGATCGCCACGTTGATGTGCATAAACAGCTTGCGGCGGCGCTCGTCGGGGCTGACAGCCAGAAACCCGAAGACGCCGAGCGCGATGCCGAACGCGAGCGGAATCAGGGCCGTGGGGTGCTCGCTGCCAGTGCCGACATAACCACCCACGCCCAAACCAGCCAGCAGAACAGCAAATACCAGGGTCACATTTGCCATGCAAAACCTCATTCCATGTGCGTTGCAAGAATATCAGTTTCAAATGGAAAGTCCCCAGCCAACTACTTCCCAAAGTGGAAAGTTGCCGGCTGGGGACGCAAAATCGTTAACCTGGTTACCTCTGGATGCGCGCCGATCCGCCCTTGGCAAAGGCTCGCACCTGGTCCACCGTGGCCATGGTCGTGTCGCCCGGATAGGTGGTCAGCAACGCGCCGTGCGCCCAGCCCAGCTTCACCGCCTCTTCAGGCGATTCGCCGGAGAGCAGGCCGTAGATAAAGCCGGCCGCATAGCCGTCGCCGCCTCCTACGCGGTCAATCACGGCCAGCTCCGCCGTCGGCGCAGTATAGGTCTTGCCGTCGATCCAGGCCACCGCGCTCCAACTGTGATGATTGGTGTTGTGCACCTCGCGCAGAGTGGTGGCTACCACCTTTACCTTGGGATATTTCTTTGTCACCTGGTCGATCATGCCGAAAAAGACGCTCGGGTCCAGCTTCGATTTGGCTGCAACCTCCGGTCCCGGGACCCCCAGGCCCTTTTGCAGGTCCTCTTCGTTGCCTACCAGCACATCCACGTTCTCCACGATGCTGGCGATCGTCTCGACAGCCTTCTCCGCGCCGCCCGAGATGTCCCACAGCTTCTGCCGGTAGTTCAGGTCGAACGAAGTGATGGCGCCCGCAGCCTTGGCTTCCTTCATCATCTCGGCGGCCAGCGGCGCCGTGGTCGGCGAAAGAGCTGCGAAAATGCCGCCGCTATGCACCCACTTCACGCCGCCTGCAAAGATTGCCTTCCAGTCGAAGTCGCCCGGCTTCAGCCGGCCAGCGGCCTCGTTGCAGCGGTTGTAGAAGACCACCGGGGCGCGAACGCCGGCGCCGCGGTCGCTGTAGACCGTGGCCATGTTCGGCCCGGTCACGCCATCGTGCTTGAAGTGCTTATAGAACGGCTTGACGCCCATGGCGCGCACCCGCTCGGCAATCAGGTCGCCGATCGGATAGTCGGACATCGCCGTGGCGATTCCCGTCCTCATGCCAAAACAGTCTGAGAGGTTGGCGGCCACATTGAATTCGCCGCCGCTGACGTGAATCTGGCACTCCGTCGCCTTGCGGAAGGGGATAATCCCCGTATCGAGCCGGTGTACCAACGCACCCAGCGAAAGAAAATCCAACTCCGCGTCCTTGCGGATATTCAATCCATGACTCATCGGATGTTTACTCCTTGTCCTTTTTTGAAGATATTCCCTCTGGGGCATTTTCACGGATAGCGAAATGTCAGGGTGCCCCACCCTCGCCGCGTTTTTGTTTTTGCGGCTAGGGTGGGATAGCACAATGCGCGCATGGCAAAATCTGTGAAAATGCTTTGGGAACCAGAAACCCTCTGAATTATATACCCGTGGTCTGACCACCGCCTATCAGCTCTTGCCCGCGCCACCAGCCAACTGCTTCAAATCCGCCGCCACCTGCTCCGCCGTCCACTCGTTTCCCGGATAAAAGCGCACCACGTTGCCGTCCGGGCCAATCAGCGTGGTCGAAAGCGTGTGGGTAATCGTTCCGTCCGCTGCGTCAGTCATTCCCAGGTCAAAGAACTTCGCCATCTCCAGCAGCACCGGCTCTTCCGGCACGGCAAAGTCCCAATGCGCAAAAGCGTCTTTCGCGTCGCCACCCATATAGGTCGTCCCATAGGCCCGCAGCCGCTCCGGCGTGTCGTGTTCCGGGTCAAAGCTGATGCAAAGCAGGTGCGTTTTTGCGTAAAGCGCCGGATTGGCCGCCAACTGCTTCTCTACCTCGGCAAAGTTGCGCGTCACGCGCGGGCAAAACTCGGGCGACGGGCAGCGCGTATAGATGAAGGTGACCAGCAGCGCCCGGCCCTTGAACTGCCCCAGGTGAATCGCCCGCCCATCCTGATTGCGCAGCTTGAAGTCCGGCGTGGCATCGCCCGGCGCAGGCACGTGATAACTGACCGGCGGCTTGTAATCGGGCCGGGCCTGCCCCACCACGACAATATGATCGATCAGATAGTCGGCATTGGGGTCCGCCGAAACCAGCACGTCGGCGGTAATCACGTCGCCCGGATGCAGCTCGCTCAGAATACTCGCGTCCTTCAGCTTGTAGGGCATGGTCATCGCGTCCATGAAGCCCGGAATCGCATCATGGTTCAGCGTCGCCTCGCCCTTGGCCGCATCGGTTGAGACCACCTTGCCGCGCAGCTTGTAAACCTTGAAGTTTGTGCTCGAGGACGACTGCTCCGAACCCGCCGTCGAGCCGGAGTGGCACCCAGCCAGCAACACCGCCGCGATCAATGAGGAAGCAAGCAATCGGCAGATCATGGACTCAGTGTACAACCGCATGGCCGCCTCTCTAGCCAGCCACTCCGTCCCGGAGGGAGCAGGGCCTCCTGAAGCGAATCGGGCCTTGTCGGAGGGAGCAGGGCCTCCTGAAGCGAATCGGGCCTTGCCGGAGGGAGCAGGAGCCTTCAGGCTCCTGAATACAGCCCTTCAATAAGCGTGGCTTCAGCCACGGGCCTTTCGTTGATGCCCGAATCTCAAGCCGTCCCTTATCGGAGGGA
>Ga0182013_10007279_pt1 | contig 12261 bp, 13 predicted proteins | sample 612S2MmetaG_FD_120487 | JGI IMG/M metagenome (GOLD analysis project Ga0182013, IMG submission 120487) | Permafrost microbial communities from Stordalen Mire, Sweden - 612S2M metaG | ecosystem: Environmental > Terrestrial > Soil > Wetlands > Permafrost | place: Sweden: Stordalen | collected...
ATCGGCGGCTGCGGCATCGGCGGCTACGTTCATCGTTGGGCCACTTTCGCCACGAACTCGCGACTTCGTTCCAAGAGAGCGTTCCCGGCCGAGAGCAGGCCGCCGCCGATGAGCAGCATGACCTCGCGGCCGTAGAACTCGGTCATCTCCGCGACGCGATCGACGGTCATGCCGCCGGCGGGGACGGGAAACGCCGGCCGCAGCGCGTCCCACGAACCGCGCGCGGCATCGGCGATATCGCGGCAGACCTGCGGGCTGTAGGTGAAGCGCCCGCCGTAATTCGGATAGATGACCGCGTCGGCGCCCAACAGGCGGAAGAAGCGCCCGAACAGCCAGACCGGCGAAATGCGTGTGGCGCCGCCGAACGCCGGATGAGCGAGGAAGAGCAGATCGGGATAGCTGTCGACGAGTTCGTGGAAGGTCGCGGCGCCCAGCACCATCGGTGCCACGAGCACGATCTTGATGCCCAGTCCGCAAGCGATGCGGGCGCGTTCGTGCAGCGCGCGCGGCGGACCGACGAGACTGGGCGCGTAGAGCACTTCGCGGCCGGTGATCTCCGCGGCTTCGCGCACCGCTCGCCGGCAGGCGGCGGCTCGTTCGGCGAAAGGCGCGGCGACTTGGTCGGCGATCCCGTGATCGTCCTTGATGACGTCGATCTCGGCCAGCGCGAAGGTGCGGCACAGCGTTGCGAGCGTTTCGACGGACGAGCCCTGCGGTTTGAGCGCGGTGCTCGTCAAAGGGCGATCGACGACCCCCAGCAGCGCGCGCAATCCGGCGATGCCGCCGCGCGGGCCGCCGAACTCCGCGATGAGCTCGGGCGGGAACGCGACGTCTTCGAGGCGGACGTCGTCCTGCAGCGAGCAGTTTCCGAAGATCATGCTGATGAGCTGCGCGACCTCGCCGCCCGTGGTCTCCGTCGCCAGCCCGAGAACGACGCGAAAGCGGTTCTCGCCGTCGGGTTCGATCGACTCGACTCGGCCGACGATCTCGTCGCGAATGCGCCGCTCCCCCACCGCATCGAGCGGCATCTCGATGCTTTGCTCGACCGCCAGCGCCTCCGCGCGCCGCGCGACGTCCGCCGCCGCGGCCGAGATCGAATACGTAACGTGCAACCGGCTCATCGTCTCTACAAGCACGCGAAGCAATGCGAAATATCCTGTTGCGAACGCGGTCGCTGCAGGCGACGGCGCTTTTGCGGCGCATTTCGTGCGCGCAGCAAGATCTTTCGAGGAGCGCGCCATGAGTGTTTCGAGGAAGCGTTTGGCGCCGACGCAGACCCGCTCCTAGCCGGACGGCGCGGCGTGGACGGCAGCGGCGGTCCGGATTCGTGGCATCCGCTGTGGTACGCTGTCGGCGCCGTTCTCGGCGTGATGATCGGCGCGGCACTCGGCGGTTCGTTCGTGAAGGAGCGCGGCCGCCGCGTGCTGCCGGTCGTCATCGGCTCGACGATCGCGTTGGCTGCGGTCATCGCCTGGGCGCTCGATTTCGTGATGTACACGTTTTACGCCGGGGCGTTCCACTAAAGCCGACGAAAGCCGACGGCGGCTTGGGAGAAGTGCCTTCGGTGTCGAAAACCCGGCGGCATGGAGAGCGAAGAAAAGCGCGTTTCCTGGTCCGAGTATCTCGCGCTCGAAGGCCTGACCGACGATGACCGCCGGCTTGACTTTTCGTACGGCGTCGTCGTGGCGCAAGGTGCGCCGTCGCAAGATCACGAGACGATCGTTTCGAATCTGACGCTTCTGCTCGGACCGACGATCCGCGCCCGCGGCTGCCGCTTCTACATGAAGCAAACACTCCGCCGGCCGGGCGAGTTTTCGCACGATCCGGACTTTCTCGTCTCGTGCGCGCCGGCGGATCTCGGGCCGGGCGAGCATCGCAAACGTGGACGAATCGAATTTCCGGCTTTGATCGTCGAAGTGTTGTCGCCCTCGACGCGAGCCTTCGACCTCGACGACAAGGTGACGAACTACGCGACGTATGCATCGTTGCTGCACTACGTCATCATCGACACGGCGCGGCAGCGGGTGACGTACTTTCACCGCGCGGTGGGAGAGGAAGAATTCCGCCGTCAGGTCGTGCCCGACCGGCTGGTCTGCGATGGATTCACGCCGCCCGGCGGCGTACCGGTGAGCGAACTCTACGATGGTACGTACGTGCCCGCCTTGACCGTGCTCGCGGATCAGCCCTAAGGAGGAGCGGACGCCGCGCGCGGTTCGCGCGCCATCAACCGCGCGACGTCGCGCGCGATGGCGAATTCTTCGCGCGTGCGCACGACGGTGACGCGCACCGCCGATTGCGCTGCGGCGATGTCGCGGTCGCCGTCGGCTGCGGTGGATTGCGGCCCCAGCGCGACACCCAGAAACGCGAGCTGCGCGCACACGCGGTCGCGCACGTAAGCTGAATGCTCGCCGACTCCGCCCGTGAAGGCCAAGGCGTCGATCCCGCCCGTCGCCGCCGCCATCGCGGCGACGCTGCCGCTCAAGCGGCGCACGTACATGTCGAGCGCGAGCTGTGCCGGCCCCGAGCCCGCCTCCGCCGCCGCGATCACGTCGCGCACGTCCTCGGAGCGCTGCGAGACGCCTTTGAGCCCCGAGTCGTGATTGAGGATCGCGTACAGCTCCGCGGCGGTGTACCTCTTGTTCGTGATCAGGTGCAGCACCAGACCCGGGTCGACGCTGCCCGAGCGGGTGCCCATCATCAGGCCGTCGAGCGGCGTGAACCCCATCGTGGTGTCGACGCTCTGGCCGCCGGCGATCGCGGTGAGCGAACAGCCGTTGCCCAAGTGCGCGCTGACCATGCGCAGCCCGGCGGGATCGCGCTGCACCAATTCGGCCGTGCGGCGCGCGCAGTAGCGGTGGCTGATGCCGTGAAAGCCGTAGCGCCGGATGCCGCGCGACACGAACCAATCATAGGGCAGCGCGTAGGCCGCCGCGGCCGGCGCGAGCGTGGTGTGAAACGCGGTGTCGAAGTCGACGGCTTGCGGCAGCGCGGGAAACTCCGCCGCGACGGCGTCGATGCCGGCGAGCGCCGCGCGGTTGTGCAGCGGTGCGAGCTCGGCGGCCGACTCGATGAGCGCGCGAACGCGCGCGTCGACCACCGTGCAGCGTGACTCGGTCAGTCCGTGGACGATGCGGTGGCCGACGAAATCCGGCGCGATCCCGTAGGTTTCCATCGCCGAACGCAACAACGCGGCGGCGGCGGTGCCGTGATCGTCGACGTTGACGTCGCTCGAACCGCCGTCCGCGGCGGTCTTCCACTGCAGTTTCCCGGGCGACCGATTCGCGCTCCAACGAACGTCGCCCGACCACTGTGGGTCGGGCGAAAATTCGGAGCCGTTGCGGCCCTCGAAGTACGCGGCTTTGAAGCTGCTCGAGCCGGCGTTGAGGACGAAGACGTTCACGTAGCTAAATCGGGGTTTCCATGTTTCGCCGCGTTTGGGCTTTGGTCTCTTCGACCGCCACGAAGTCGGCTTCGATCGAATCGGCGATCACGGCGAGCAGATTGCGCGCGGTGTTCTCGGCGATCCTGTGCCCGACCACGGCGTCGAATGCCGCGCCCACGGCGCCCAGGGGCGGCTCGTACGAGCCGCTGAGGACCAAGTAAAAGCTGTTGTAGTCGTCGGCACTTTCGATCGCCAGATCGCCCGTGAACGTGGGGTACGGACCGGAGCGCTCGGGCGCCCACGTCACTGCGTAGTGCGGCATGATGTCGCCTGGTTTGTGACGCGGCACGAGCGTCGCGATCGCCGTTCGTTCCAGCCGCATCGGAGCCTTCGATCCGGGAACGGGAACTTCGGCGCGCAAGCTCAGGCGCGCGACTTCACCGTCGCTGTTCCCGCGCGCTTTGAAATAGCGCGCGAGATGGCGCGCGGCTTGGTTGACGCTGCAATGAACGAGCGTTCGCTCGGTAAGGATACTCATGGATTTCTCCGTGGACGGCGCGAGCCGCGCTCGCGATGGATGACCAGAACCGGTTGATGCTAGGTCAGCGGCGTGACGCTCCCGTGAATGGCCGGTGAACGATCCGCGATGCAATGTCGGTTCCGCCAATCGCATCGACGATGCCTTGCACCAGGGCGAGCCCAACGCCGCTGCCGACAGCGAAGTCTTCAGCGCCGCCGCGAAGGTCGAAACCGAAAATTGACGTTCGCACGCCGGGGATCAACCCTCGACGAACTTGTACCCGACTCCGAAGACGGTAACGATGTGTTTGGGGTGCGTCGGGTCCGGCTCGAGCTTTTGGCGCACGTTGGCGATGTGCCGATCGAGCGTCCGATCGTAAATGTCGAGTTGATCGTCGGTCACGGCATCGAGCAGCTGCGCGCGGGTGAAGGTGCGGCCGGCGTGATCGATGAGCGTCCGCAGGATCCGGAACTCCGTGGGCGTGACGTTCACCGGCCGACCCGCGCGGCGAACTTCGTGCCCGACCCGGTCGAACTCGATGTCGCCGAAGCGCTGAACTCCCGTCGCGCTCGAACGGCGCCCGTTGGTTCGGCGCAGCACGGTTTTGACGCGCGCCACGACCTCGCGCGGGCTGAACGGCTTGCCGATGTAGTCGTCGGCGCCAAGTTCGAGGCCAACCACGCGATCGATCTCGTCGACGCGCGAGGTGACCATGATGACGGGCATGTCCGAGTCGCTGCGGATGGCGCGAAAGACCTCGACCCCGGACATCGTGGGCAGCGACAGGTCGAGCAGGACGAGATCGAGCCGCTCGCGTTGAACGACGCGCAGCGCTTCGTCGCCGTCATGGGCGACGTGGACTTGGAAACCCTCGTCGCGCAGATACGTGCTCAGGATTCCAACGATCGCGGGTTCGTCGTCGACGATCAGCACACTCGACGGCGCTCGCGCCCCGTATACCATAAAGAATAGGTTCGACTTCCGAGGTCAGCCCCCCGCCGATGGTCTGCCTAGTTCGTTGTCCCTAATATGGAAGAGAGCGTCCGCTCAGGCGTGCTTCGCCCGGTCGCGGAAGATCAGCCAGAACGCGCCGCCGACGACGGCGATCGCGAGCGCCAAGATCCCCAGCATCGCCGTCCCGCCGAGCGCGATGCCGCCGGCGCCGCAGCGTTCGACAACGGCGCTTAGCCAGGCGCGAACGGCGCTCGCGGGACTCGAACTGGCGTCCAGGCTCTCGCGCGCGTAACCAATGAGGTCGTCGGCGGTCCAATCGTTGCCGTAAACGATCCGCTCGATGCGGCCGTCCGGACCTAGGATCACCGCGGCTTCGGTATGGATGATGACGCCCGGCGCCGTGACCGAGGTCGCGATGCCGAAGCGTCCCGCCAACTCGTCGATGCTCGCCGCCGAACCCGTCGCGAGGGTCCACACGTTCGGATCTTGGTCAAACGCGCGGCCGTAGCGTTCGAGCACGCGCGGCGTGTCGAAGCTCGGATCGAGCGTGAGGATGACCAAGCGGATCGGTGCCGTGCCGATCGCATGTTGCGCACGCGCGAATTTTGCCGAAACGAGCGGGCACATCCGCGCGTCGCCGCAGCGCGTGTAAATGAACGAGACGGCGACGGCTTTGCCGCGCAATTCCTCGAGCGAGAAGCTCCGGCCGTCTTGCGCGACGAGCGGGATCGGCGGAACCGCATCGCCCGGCTGCAACAGCGGGATGAACCGCTGCGCTGCGTCCGCGCTGCTCGCCGCACTCATAAAGAGCGCAGCGAGCAACGCCAGGAGGCGAACTACCAAGTTCGCATACCGGGCGCGAGGTAGGCGTGCGCGGAGATCTGCTGCACGATCGGGCCGGCGTACGAGAGCAGGGCCGCGACGATTGCAACGACTCCCCACTGGCCGATCTTATCGAGTGCCGCGGGCGTCGGGCCTGCATTCTCATCGACGGGGGCGAACGTGAAGGTGGCCGGGTTCGGATCCTTGACGTTCCTGAGGAACGTGCCCGTGGCAACGATGACGAACATCAGCACGCCGATCGCGATGATCGTGCCGCCGATCGCGGCCCAGACCATGAACGGATGCCACATTGCGACCGCGGCTGCGCCGGCGTACGCAACGTCCGACGTGCGGCGCGGGGCGCCCAGCAGACCGGCCCAGTGCATCGCCGTCGACATGACGACCATGCCGCCGAACCAGAGGTAGATCGATGCCAACGCCAGCTTCGGTGCGAACAGCTTCTGCTGCCTGAGCGCCGGGATGAGCCGGTACGCCGCGCCGACGAACGTCAGGGCGACCGGGCCGCCGACGGTGATGTGGAAGTGGCCGACGATCCACATCGTGTTGTGGACCAGCACGTCCATCGAGTACGAGTTGTTGACGACGCCGCCGAACCCGCCGAAGATGAACAGCAGCATGCCGCAGCCCGGTCCGGCGAAAGCCGGATCTTTCCAGGGCAGCCAGCGCACGATGTTGAGGAAGCCCTTCACGCCGGCCTTGCGCGCCGCGATCTCGAACGAGGCGAAGATCGCGAACGCCGTCATCAACGACGGGATGATCACGCCGTACGTGATGACCGTGTGCAGGAACTTCCAGCCGGACGAAATGCCCGGATCGAGATACTGGTGGTGCAAGCCGACCGGAGTCGAGAGCAGCAGCAGCATGATGAACGCGACGCGGGTGAGCGAATCGCTGAAGATCGCGCCCTTATACGTGGTTGGCACGAACGCGTACCAAATCGTGTAGGCGCCCATGATCCAGAAGTACACCAGCGGATGGCCGAAGTACCACAGCAGCATGCGCGTGAGCGTGACGTCGACGCCGGGCGTGATCCCCAGCGACCACGGGATGAGGATGAGCATCTCGGCGACCACGCCGAGCGTTGCGATGAACCACATGACCATCGTCGTGGTGGCCATGAACGCGGGCAGCGGGATCCGCAGCGTGGGGTTTTGCTTCTTGAACCAGGCCACGTTCATGATTATGTCGATCAGGATGAACCACGTTCCGGCGATCAGGAACGTCGCGCCGAAGTAGAACAGCGGGCTCGCTTTGAGCGGCGCGTAAAACGTGTAGAGGACGCTGGCGCTGCCGTCCAAGATGGCGATCGTCGCCATCACGGTCCCCAGCAGCATCACGAAGTAGCCGATCCAGTTGATGGTCGTCGACCGAACCCGCGGGATCGCCGCATACGTGCAATACGTGAACAGCCCGGTGATGAAGAAGGTCGTGAAGACCAGCGCCATGAGCACACCGTGCGCGGTGAGCATTCGATAGTAATCGAACCACGGCGGCATCACGATGAAGTTCGCGCGTGAAAACCCTTGGAGCATACCGAAAAGCGCGCCCAGTCCTAAGACGAGCGTCGCGGTATAGACGTGGGCGAGGACGAGCTTCTCGCCGTTTGCTTTCGATTGCTCGACCGTTTGCCGAGCAGGGGCACCCGCGCCCCGCGCGTGTGTCGTCGTCATTTCACCTCGACCTTGCTCGCCATGAGCTGGTGTCCGGCCCCGCAGTACTCGTTGCAGATGAGCAGAAACGTGCCGGGCGTGTTGAACGTGTGCGATACCGAGCTCACCCAGCCCGGCGTGACCATCGTGTTCACGCCGGTCTCCGGAATGCTGAAGCCGTGCTCGACGTCGCTGCTCGTAACGTAGAACGTTACCTTCGAGCCCACCGGGACCGAGATCGTTGCGGGGTTGAACGAAAAGATTTGCGCGACGTAATATGCTTCGTAATTGCCGTCGCTGACTTTGCGCAGACCCGGATGATCGAACGGCGGTGTCTGCGCAACTTTCGTTGGATCGATCGTCTGCACGCGGCTCGGCGGCACGAAGCCGTCGACGACGGCTCCCGTCGCGATGACGGCGATGAAGAAGGCCAGCATTGCAAGCCCGGCCGTGAGCCAGATGCGTTCGTACTTGTGTATATGCATTGGTTACCAGCTTACCAGCGCGCCCGCACTAGGAAGTACATGAGAATCCAACCGACGAGAATAAACCCGCCGACGGAAAGCACAAAACCCAGCGTCGCCGGTAACGGTGCGTCCTCAATCGGTTTCATGTCACGAAGTTTAGCACTGCTTCGCCCAGTACGGGTGAACGGCGCTTCTTCGTACCTTCACGAATCTTTCATAACTCTTAGGTGCGCCGAACGTCGAAAAACCTTGATCTGACCGCGGTATCGCGGCCGGTGCCGGCAACCGAATTCCTGACAAATACTTAACGTCGATTGTGTTGACCCCCCCCGGCTCGTACCACGTTCCGGCATCGAAAACGTGCATACGTACCTTTGGCCCAATGCCGAGTGGGACTGCAACCCCTCGTCTTTTCGTTGAACCCTCAGGGAACGAGGCGAACCGCGTCGTCGGTTTCGATGGATTCTTTGAATTGCGCGAGCAGTGCTGCGACGGCGGCATCCGCGATGCGGTAGCCGATCAACCGGTCGAACGCAAGCCCCGCGATTCCGCTCGGCGGCGTATATCCGCCCAGGATCGTCAGCCGTCGCACCGTGGCTATTGCCGGCCAGGTGCGACGTTTTCAGCCTTCAACGGCCCCTTGAGCGGGCGTGGACCCGGCGCGTTGCGAAGGCTCGGCGATGGCGCGTGCCTCCGGCCCGAAATTGCCCGTGAATCCCTGGCCGCATTCGGTGGCGTTCTTGCTGGCCGCGATCGGACTGATGTACCTCATCGTACGCTTCCATGTCAGCGCGTCGACGGTCGCCGTGATGAGTGTCTACGGCTGCGGTTTGGTCATCTTATTCGGCGCGAGCTCGATCTATCATGCGTTGGCGGGGCGCCGGCCGGCTTGTTTGCCGGTGCTGCGCCGCATCGATCATGCGTCGATCTACGTGATGATCGCCGGTTCGTATACGCCGGTGGTCTTTTTCGGCTTGGACGGCACGTGGCGCATCGCGACGATCTGTGCGGTTTGGCTCGTGTGCGCGGCGGGGGTCGTCGTTTCAATCTGGCTCCTGCAGGCGCCGCGCGTCCTCTCGACCGCGCTGTATGCCGCGTTCGGCTGGGCCGCGGTCATCCCGGCCGCGCGGCTCATCGAGCGTCTCTCGCCGCCCGCGATCGCTCTCATCGGCGCCGGCGGGGTGCTGTACACCGCCGGCGCGATCGTCTACGCGACGAAAGCGCTCAATTTTTGGCCTGGGCGATTCGGGTTCCACGAAGTGTTCCATTGCTTGGTGGTGGCGGGTGCCGCAGTGCAGTTCATTGCAATCGCGTTCTTCATCGCGCCGCCCGGGTGACCGGCTGGCTTTAGCTTCGCTGAAGCCGTGGCGTTCGGCGCTTCGCGCCGAGCCGCGCGACCCGGTCAGCGGCGGTCGTCGCGCAGCGGCTTCATCGTGAAGAGACCGAGCGCGAGCGCGGCATACCCGGCACTCGACACGAGCATCGCCGTGCGCGTGCCGTAGCGGTCGCCGATCCAGCCGCCCGCGAGCGAGCCGGGCAGCATGCCGATGATCGCCACCAGTCGGATGACGCCGAACACGCGTCCGACCATCGCCTCGGGAATGATCCGCATGCGCCATGCAACGAGCGAGCTCACCGCGTAGATGCCGCACGCGCTCGCCGTCGTCATCGCCGCGATCGCGATCGGCAGCGAGCGGGTCCAAATGGTGGGCGACCAGCAAACGGAATCGAGCACGAACGCGGCGGTCAGCGCTTTTCCGAACGGCCAGTGGGTGCGGCCGCTGACGACGGAGCCGATTACGGTGCCGACCGAGATTGCGCCGAACGTCAGTCCGACGAGCTGATCGCCGGCGCCGAACTCACGTTTGAGATACGGAATGACCACCACGAAGCCCATGATCGCGAACGCGTTCATGCACAGTTGGGCGAAGGTCAGGGTGCGGAGCGCGGGATCGCGCATCACGAACCGCCAGCCGGCGACCACGTCGGCGACGATGTCGCCCAAGCGCGGAAGTCCGCTGGGACGTTCGGGACCGAAGTCCTTCACCGATGCGATCGAGGCTTGCGACGTCAGATACGTGAGGGCATTGAGCGCTAGCGCGGGCAGCGGTCCGACGAGATTGAAGATTGCGCCGCCGACGGGCGGAGCGATGAGGTTGACTGCTTGCTCGGTTGCGAACAGTGCGGCGACCGCCGGTTTCGCGCCGTCTTTGCCCAGGAGGTAGGGGATGCTGGGCGATTGGCAGCCCAGAAAAATGGCGGCGCAGACGGCCAGCGCCACCACCCCCGCGTACAACAGCGACAGCGTCAGCACGTGCGCGGCGTAGGCCACGGCGAACAGCAGCATGATGGAGAAGCGGATTCCATCGCAGAGCAGCATGAGGCTGCGGCGTTGGAGCCGGTCGGCGAGCGAGCCGCCGAGCAAGCTGAACAGCGCGAACGGCGCGATTTCCAAGGCGAACGTCACCCCGAGCGACACTGCCGAGCCGGTCAGCTTGAAAACCAGCAGCGGGATCGCAATCGTGCGCAGCCCGTCGCCCAGGTAACTCAGTGCTTGCCCGAGGTAGAATCGGGTGAACGCAGGCGAGCGAAATACGCCGCTGCGTTGTGAAATGGTCGCCATCGTTGCCCTATCGTGGGTGGAAGGAATGCGCAGCGTGGTGCGCGGCAGACGATTGCGACTTAAAGCATAGTAAATCGCAGATACGCGAGTGTCCCCAGTCTTTCCTTGACGGTCTCCCAGCTCGCAGCGAGCCCCGCGGAGGGCCTGCGCCGAGGTCCACGAACTAGGAGACGCTGCGGTCGCCGCCGGTTTCCGGCGTCACAAGCTCAGGCGGGCGGCAATCCCGAATAGCTCAGTTGGTAGAGCAGCTGACTGTTAATCAGCGGGTCCCTGGTTCGAGTCCAGGTTCGGGAGCCAAACTCATTTTTTCGAAGGGCTGCACGATGGTGCGGCCTTCGATCGTCCAAGCGCATGTCCAGCGGAGTTCGCGTCTGCCGCCTCGCATGTCAGACGGTAGCTCCGACGACGGGAGGCGGGCCCTTGGCCGATTACCCAAGCGCGAAATCCAAGCCCGCCGTGCGCAAACGCGGGCGGACCGCGCATAACGAACGGCATTTCAACGCCGGCGACGCCGTTCGCGACGTGATCATCGGCATGTCGGACGGCCTGACCGTTCCCTTCGCGCTCGCGGCCGGCATCAGCGGCGCGATCGCCGCCTCGCACCTCGTCGTCACGGCCGGCATCGCTGAACTGGCGGCGGGCGGCATCTCGATGGGGTTGGGCGGCTATCTCGCGGCGCGTTCCGACGTCGAGCACTACGAGAGCGAGCAACGTCGCGAATACGAAGAGACCGAGGAAGTGCCCGAAGAAGAGCGGCGCGAGATCGAAACGATCTTCGCTTCCTACGGGATCAGCGGCGCGCCGCTCGCCCAGCTCGTCGCGACCGTCACCTCCGACCGCAAGCGCTGGGTCGACTTCATGATGCGCTTCGAGCTCGGGTTGGAGAAGCCCGATCCGCGCAAAGCTCCACTGAGCGCGGCGCGCATCGGGGGATCGTACGTGCTCGGCGGTTTGATCCCGCTCCTGCCGTACATGATGTTGCCCACGACGCAGGCCGGATTGGTCTGGTCGGCGATCGTAACGTTCGTTGCGCTCATCTTGTTCGGCGTGGTCAAGGGCCGCTTCACGGGCGTCTCGCTTTGGACGTCGGCCGTGCAAACGTCGCTGATCGGCGCGATCGCCGCAACCGTCGCGTTCATGTTAGCCCGCCTCGTCAACGGTTCTGCGTAGTTCGCCGGTCGCGTGCCGCGCGGCGGCGGAAACCGGAATCGCCCCGAGCGCGGCTAATGCCGAGCTCGGGCAATTCCCCCCGCGGTCAGCGCTTGTCGGGCTGCCGTGCCGCGTGCTGCGGCTGAGCGGCATGCTGCCCCCGTTGCCTGGAAACGTTGTATCCGGCATTGCGTTGAACCGGATATTCGTTTTCCGGAACCAGCGCTTGCCGCCGAACGACGTTGTGGTGCGCGCCGTAATAGTTCGCTTCGTCCTGCGTCACATAGTAACGGCGGTTGTCTTTGACGTAGTACGGGTGATTGTTGGCGTCGGTGAGCAGTGCGCCGACGATCGCGGCCGCGCCGGCAGCGATGAGCAGCGTCGAAGTCGTGTCGGCTTGCGCCGGGCGCGGTGCCGCCGTTGCCGATCCGGCGATGATCGCGGTTCCCATGATAAGTACGTTGAGCGTTCGTCCCGTGAATTCCAATGTTTGCGCCTTAAGCCAGCACGGATCGTGCCGGACATTCAGCATACGCGTCTCCGCGGCGCCAGAACAGCCGGGAAAACCGGGATAGCTCCGTCCACTCCCTCTGCCGGCGCATCACTGCGGCGTCGAAGAATCGTTCAGGCACGCGACGATCGCCTCGATGACCCGTTTGGTCTCTTGCGGATCG
>Ga0182013_10007280_pt1 | contig 12260 bp, 8 predicted proteins | sample 612S2MmetaG_FD_120487 | JGI IMG/M metagenome (GOLD analysis project Ga0182013, IMG submission 120487) | Permafrost microbial communities from Stordalen Mire, Sweden - 612S2M metaG | ecosystem: Environmental > Terrestrial > Soil > Wetlands > Permafrost | place: Sweden: Stordalen | collected...
CAGTAGCCGGCGCCGCTGGGGGTGGAGGCCATGCCGACGACACGGGCGCGCAGGTGCTGGTCCGCCAAGGAACCGTGGAACCGGGCGTCGCCGAAGCTGAACACGCCACCATCCGCGGCCACCAGCCAGTAGCCGGCGCCATTCGGGGTGGCGACCATGCCGACGACGTGGGCGCGCAGGTGCTTACCCACCATGGAGCCGTGGAACTGGGCGTCGCCAAAGCTGTACACGTTGCCGTCCGAGGCCACCAGCCAGTAGCCGGCGCCGTTGGGGGTGGAGGCCATGCCGACGACACGGGCGCGCAGGTGCTGGTCCGCCAAGGAACCGTGGAACCGGGCGTCGCCGAAGCTGAACACGCCTCCGTCCGAGGCCACCAGCCAGTAGCCGGCGCCGTTGGGAGTGGCGGCCATGCCGACGAGAGCGGGCGCGCTCAAAGCGTTTCGCCAAACGGTAGCATGAGTGCCCGGAACGCCAAATACTTGGAAAATAATGGCGGCAGCAAGCAAAACCCCAACAAGGCGGGGGCAGCGACTGAGGCGGTTCGGTGAACCTAGCGCGGTCAAGGCCCGTGGAGCGTGCCCTCAGCGCGATGGAAACGCCGTCGCGTATTGCCGCGCTCGGGACCTCGGTCTCGTTGCGCCTGGGCAACAAGGTCGAGGTGGTCGTCCACCAGCGTGGCGTAGCGCTCGGTGACGACCTCCCAGGAGTTGCCCTCAGCGAAAACCCGGCCCGCACGACCCAGAGTGGCCCTCCGGTCTGCGTCGTGCGACAGTTCGCTGAGAGCTGCGGCAAGGGCGTTGGCGTCATAAGCTGGCACCGCCACCGCAGTCCCAGGCTCGATCCAAGACAGCCTTGGCAGGTCGAAGTGCACAACCGGCTTCCCGTACGCCATCGCTTCCAGCGCCGAGATCCCGAACGTCTCGTACCGCGACGGCATGACCACGAACGCCGCGTCGGAGAGCACCTGGTGCTTCTGCGCGCCCGAGACGTGCCCGACCCGCGTTACTGGCCCCACCGACTGCTGCAGCAAGCGTCGGAGCCTCCTTTCTTCTCCCGGTATGCCCCTTCCGGCCATAACAAGAGGCAGCGTGGGCTGCGCTAGAGCCAGGGCTTCGAGGAGCAGGTCCAGGCCCTTCTGCTCTACGTCGATGCGGCCCATGAACAGCATGTAGTCCCCGCTCCCCGGGGGACGAGAGTCATCCGGCATCTTGACACCATTGGGGATACGTACGCAGCAGACTTGTGGCCGCCCCCGCCGGATGATCTCCGCATCGACATCGTTCAGGACTACAAAATGCTGGTAGCGGCGTAGGCCCCTGCGCTCGACAGCCACGAAAGGCAGCTTGTAGCGCCGGGCCGTTTCCTCGGCAGTCAGCATTTGGACAAGGGCGATTACCGGACGCGACGTGAACAGCGGCAAGAAACTAACCGAGAACGGAGGTGTGAAGCTCTCCAACCACAGATCGTGGGTAGCACGACGAGCCGCGAACGGAAGCAGCAGGCTGTAGAGAAGCTGGCCTGCGCGAGGGCCTGCCCAGCCGGTTGGCAGGAACACCTGCCGGTACGGGCGCCACTGAGGGGGGCGGGCGCCGCGGTACGAGCTCGCGATCACCGTGACGTCGTGGTCACGCGCTAGCCGGGTGGCGATTTGCTCAACGACGAGAGCGCCTCCGCCGCCATAGACCGGATTGGCGGGGTGGTCGTAGCATGAGAACACGATGCGCTTCGCTGGGCGCGTCAAATCAGGTCCGTCCAAGGCTTTCACCATGGGATCGTGCGCAAACGCGAATATCGCTTGTCGGCCGGTGGGTGCTTCGCGGTCAGCACCGCCTCGACGTCACGTAGGGCGGTGATCTGTGACACGTCCAGTTGGGCCCAGTCCCCGGACGCCATGGTCCTCGTCGTCGCCGACCAAGACCAGCCTCGGACAAGCAACAGCATGCCCGCCGTCACGACGGCGCGGCCCCCGTCCGATCCGTCGTGGAGGTACACCACCTTTCCCCCTCGGGTGTAGCGACGCAGGAAATCGGCCATGGCTTGCAACTGGGTGGACGATGGGGCCTGACCGGCCGCCACATTTTCGTACAGGTAGGCCTCACCTAGGAAGTCGGCCGTCGCTTGCTCGGCGACCGACGGCCCGCCGACATTGATGACCCCGTCCACGTTCAGGGTGGTGGCTAGGGCTTCCAGGCCCACGTCGTCTGGGCTGCCGCCACGCAGGAGCCCCGGAGCCACCTCTGCGGCGTCAGGTAGGTTGCCGAGCGGATCTTTCACTTCGGCGTGCCCTACGGCCACCTTGGCACCGCCGAGAGCCAGGACGATGAGTACCGCGACCCCGAACCGCCTCAAGAGGGAGGGACGGGGCAGCCAGCTCCCCGGACCGAGCCCAGGTGCGCGGGCACCGCGTCGCGGCACCGGTTCGCGCTCAACCACGCCCGTCCCCCCCGCGGTAGCAGCGCCCGGCGGCCCCGTGCAGCAGGCGCAAGGTACGTTCGGCTGAGCTAGCCCAGCTGTGGCGCTGGGCGACGGCCTGGCCCAACGCCCGCAGCCGAGTGGCCACCGCCGGGTCATATGTGACCTCAGCCAGAGCCCTCGCCCAGCGCTCGGGGTCATCCGGGGGTAGGGTCAAGGCCGCATTTCCACAGACCTCACGCACCGCCTCGGCGTCGCTCGCGATGACGGGAACACCGGCCGCCATTGCCTCGAGCAACGGCAATCCATAGCCCTCGACCAGCGACGGGTAAGCGAACGCCGACGCGTTGGCGTAGAGGCCCAAGAGCTGCTCCTCGCTCACTCGCTCGAACCGGCGGACCCGGGCCGACAGACCTAGATCTTCGACCAGAGGACCCACGTCGTCGACGTAGCGGGTGTCGGCGCTGCCGACGAGAACAAGACCTAGCTCAGGGTGTTGGCCGGAGAGTTTCGCCAAGGCGCGAACCAGCAGTTGCTGGTTCTTATGAGGCCGGCGGACGCCGACATGAAGGATGTAGCGCTCCGGCAAGTCCAGACCTGTCGGCCTGGGCCGGCCGGCAGCGTCAAAAAACTTTTGGCTCACGCCTGGTGACAGCACAGCCTCTGGGCTGAGGCTGACCCCGTAGAAGCTCTTGATTTCCCGCCGCGTCGATTCCGATAATGTAGCCAGGATTGAAGTGACATATAACGCGAGCCTGGTACAAGCCTGGTACGCGGGAATCGACCACGAGCGCTCACCGGACTCTTTGGCTCGACGTTCGAAGATGCAGTCATGCAGGATACAGACAACGGGTGTAAGCCCGTGCGCCACGGGAGTGCAAAGGTGGTATGGGATAAACACCACGTCGGGACGCTCTCTGGTTATAGCTGAGAGCATCTCCCATTGGGAGCGCAGGGACACCACCCGGGCGTCAGAGTAAATCAGCCGTACCGTTTCGTATTGCGAGAGGGAACCGACGTCGAGACGCCCCGGCTCCCGGGGCGAAACAATTATCAGCGTGACTTCCAGCTGCGCCAACTCGTTCAATAATGCGTGGGTGTAGCGGCCGATGCCGTGGTAAGAGTCGCGCATTACGCGGCCATCGACCAGCACCCGCAACGGTGAGGTCATCCGGCCGTCCCCCACCTGACTGGGAGGCCCGAAGGGCGACGCCGACGCCACAGTACAAAGACGATCACGGCGTAACCGCCTAGCGCACCCCCCAACGTTAGGAGGAACGGAACTACAGTCGTGGGCTGGGCGGTAGTGAGCGGGATGGAAGGTGGCAAAGCGGGCGGTGACAATTGCCGGCGGGCGGCACGGGGGACCACGACGATACCACTGCTTTCCAGGAGGCTGGCGATGTCTGCGGAATGCACATCGTCGCTGCCTAGCGTGTGCTCAAGCACCGTTCCGGCAAAAGGCTGCGCCACAACGTTGTCACCTACCCGGTGCGGCGGACCCAAGGGCGCCCCGAACTTCCTGCGCCCGCGGGCGATCGAGGCCGCCGACAGTCGAGAGGAGCCGAGATAGGCGCGCCGGATAATCGGGTCGGTCAACCACGCCGTGCGGATGGCAGCCGGCACCGCCACAAGGATCGGGGGCAAGTGGGCGGCCGCGTACCGCGCCGGGGCTCGGATGGCGAGGTCGGCCACGACGGGCAGCATGGCTGGCTGTGGTGTCGACGATCCTGGACGTGGAGCGACGAGGACCCCCCCATCGAATACCTGCTCGGTCGTTACGGAGCCGGTGCGAAAAGCCATCGACCGGGGGGGGCCCAGCACCGATTTCCCACCCGTAGCGGTGAAAATCCTGTACAACGGGCTTCCCGGTGAGTTGGTCACTGTGAAGCCCCCGCAGCGTGAGCCTGTGGTGTTAATGAACGCGCCGCCAGGTATGTCGACCGTGTCCGCTTGGGCGTCGAACGGCACGGAGCCGACCTGCCAAAGCTCCACCGAACCGTAGACGTCGCTTGGGAAGGAGACGATCTCCCGGCCGTTGCTTCGTATCCAGGCCGCGAAGGCCGGGCTCATATTGCCGTTGTTCGTCACTGCATCGACGGGTGATAGCAGAAAGTCATGGACCCCGTCTGCGAGGGCGGCTGGCCCGACCGAGAAGAAGCTGAACTGCCGACCAGGTAGCAGGTAGGAGTACTTCTCCACGTCTCCGGTGGCGTTGACAACCGAGCAGGCAGGCAGTCGTCGAGCGAGAAAGCTGTCCAGCCGCGCAACGCCGTCTCCGCGCCCCGTGTAGTCGACGATCCAAGAGATCCCGGTAGCGGACAGCAGCCCGGCAACGGCGACCGCGGCGACCTTACGCCCTGCCGCCCGACGCGGCCGCGCTCTGGGACCGGACCGGGTGACGCGAGCTCTGGACAACTCCGTCACGACTGCTTCTCCCACCAGGATCACCGAGACGATGGCTGCGGGGATGACATAGACGAGGAACTCCTCGTTAAAGGTCCCCACTGCGGCTATGTAACAACCGAGGACATAGCTCAGTGTGAGCCAGGCCGTGAGGAACCTCGACTCGGCCGAGCCCCGGCGCAACCAGAGCCAGCACAGCGCCACCCCGCCAAACGCGAGAACGATGTAGCTGCCTAGGTACTGACCGACAGAACGTAAGACCGCTGCCCCCAGCGAGTAACCGGGAGCGTTGTACCCAGTTATCTGGACCAGGCCGACCAGACGCTCGAGACTGACGGTGTTGTAGGCAATAAACGTGCCACCGATACCAATCTCGACGGCCCACAGGAACCACACAGACATAAACCCGAGGCCGACGGCGAAGGCAGCCAGCGACCGGCGGAACAAGGCACGGTCACGTTGCAGAAGTGCAAAGACCACGGGGGTGGTGACGATGAAAACGGTGATCTCGTTTGTCAGCAGGGTGAGCCCGGTCAAGACGCCGACCACCCACACGTACTCGAACTTCCGGTTGCGAAGTGACCACGCGGAGTGCAACACGACCAAGGATGCGGCCAAGGCAACCGGCTCGATCTCGACCTGACGGCCATAACGCACGAGCACCGGGTCGAGGGCGGCGATTGCGGCCACCAGGACGGTCAGCCATTGGCGCCGTCGCAACCTGGCGTAGGGAGCCAGCCGGTAGGCGAGACCAGCCATGAGCAAGACGCAGGCGGCGGCGGCGGCGGCCGGGGACAGGCGGGCCGCCTCTAGGGCTCCGAGGAGGGGGCCGTGGTCGTGCCCGGTCAACATGAGCCAGCCGGCCTGCAGGACGAAATACAGCGGAGGATGAGTCAGTACCGGGACGTTGGTCCAGGTCAAGTGCCCGGCGACGGCAACATTCCGCGCCGCCAGCGTGTAACTGAGCTCGTCCCCGAAAATGTCGGGACTGAGGATGTTGTAGAACAGGGAAAACGCGGCAAAGACGCCACAGCCGAAGATTAGGAGACGTTCGTCCCGGAACCTCCGCTCCCGCGGTTGTGGAGAGGCCCGAACAGCCTCGCGCTTAGAAGGCCGAAGATGTTGCGGGGCCCGCATGTGCCGGGGCGGGCCCGCCTGGCTCTTGACGGCTCCGTTCCCCGACCCCACCGATGGCGGTCGGGACGTCCTGAAGCCCGCAGCCGAAGGCGACGAGGCTTGCACCGCGTCCCCCCCCGATGGCCGAAGGTGCAGGGGGACCGCCTGCTCCGCCGGCGGAGGGCTCCTCCTCATTACGCCGTCCCCAGGTCGGGGAGGGGCCCATCAGGGCGCACCGTAGCTGGTCCCTGCAGGTGACGAGGCTTGTACTGCTTCCCGGTCCACCCGCCGACCATACCTGTTGTAGCGCCCGTTCGTGGCGTCGGGGGCGGGGCGACCACAACCAAGTGTCGCGGCACCGTCGACGAACTCAGCTGGCGACCAACGCGGCGCCGAGCGTCCCGGAGCCAGGCGACATGGCTGGCGGTGAGCACGCCGACCATCCGAGCCGGCAAGCAGAAGACGGCCAGAGCGATCGCGATCAGTACGAGCGCCCCGAGCTCGGCTACCCTGTCCGCCACGAGCAGTATGACCGCCGTCGGCACTAACGCCCCTAGGTACAGGACCGCCGTCCGAGCACGCAACAGCCGTACCCCCTGAGCGCGCATGTACACGGGGCCTACGAGCGCGACCGCTACGCCGCTGCCCAAGCAGAAGGCCCACGCCGCACCAACAGCGCCGTAGCGGGGCACTAGGACAATGAGCCCGACCACCTCGGCAGCTGCCGCGAAAGGCATCCGCCGGCCTGCGCTAGGCCCCTGACCAATACCGATCATGGTCTTGACCAGCATGTTGGCCAATAGAGCCGCAAGGCTCCCGAAGGCCAGCACGCGCAGCAACGTCTGTGCGCCGGCATAGGAGGGCGGGAAGAAGATCCGGAGCAGCGGGCCCGGAGCCGCAATAAACCCGAGCTGGACCGGGATGACCACTAGTGGCACCCAGCGGACCGCGGTCATGAACCAGCCGTGCGCCTCCTCTTTCGTCCTAGCTCCGACCAGATAAGGGAACACCGCATCGACCAGGGCGTCCGTCACGTAATAGACCGCTCTCGCCAAGATCCCGCAAGCTTGATAGAGAGCAATCGCCGCCGTAGTGACACCGAAGGCACGACCAACGAGCCCCAGGCCCAACACGTCAGCCGTAATGAGAAACATAACCGACGCTAATGCCAACCAGGTCGCGCCTGAAGACCGAAGAAAATCCAGGCGGGCGGAAGGGCCGCGACCCGGCAGTAGGTCCCTGTCCGTCTTCAAGCCGATCATTACCGAACCCACGCTGCCGGCGACAAAGCCAAGGCAGACTCCGGCGGGGCCGAGGTGGAACACTACAACAAAACAAAGGCCGGCAATACACTTAATGAAGATCTCTCCCGCCTGCATCGTGCCGAGGCCCCCGAACCGGCGGCTGCCCTGTGCCGCCCCGGCCAGCACCGTGTTCAGCGCCATCAAGGGCATCTCGACCGCCACGATAAGTGCCAATACGTACGAGTTCGAGCGAACGATGTCTGCGCCCGCCACCTGGGCAACGAAAAAGGCCGTACCGAGGACAGCGCCAAAAACGACGTTGCCGACCAGGGCAGTACGAAAGTGTGGGGCGGCGGCGCCTGGCTTGCCGTGAGTATCCGCGATACGGGCGGCGAGCGCCCAGGGCATGCCGGCGCCGAAGGCCCCCGCCGAGAGGAGCAGGACGTTTTGGACCCCACTTACAATTCCGAACGAACCGGGGACCAAGACCCAGGCAAGGGCCACACCGAAGGCGTAGTTGAGCACCGCGGCGGCGGCGAACCGGACGACGAGGATCAAAGAGCCGGCGCTTGCGGTCCGTTCGGAGCTCAGAGATCGACGTCTCGAGACGAGGAGCGACCAGGCTCGGCGCGGGCGGTTCCGAGCCAACCCATGTTGCCGCGCCGTTCGGCGCCCGTCTCTACGATCGTCCTCCGCCAGCTGGTTGGCCACATTCACGGGCCTGAGTGCTCTTCCAACGATATGGCGGACGCACACGACCTTTGGACAGTCGTTTCTACGACCAGAGCCTTCTGCTCCTTGAGCGACCTCCGGCGGCCGCTCGAACCGGGACAGTCTCGTCCTCCGAACCGTCCACAAAAAGAACCTGCCATTGCCGATCCTTGCCGATCGCCGCTAATTTGACGATCAAAATGCCGCGCGCCGCGCACCTCCCGTCGAATGGGCACAATAATCGCAATAGAGAACACTCTCGTCCGCATCCACCCATTCCTTCAGACGACACGAATTTCCCGTCGGGCAGCATCTTCAGCTTGGCCTTATTGATCGTCTATCGGTGTTACCAGATGGTACCCAGCCAAACGAGGGCAAGCAAGCGGCACGGTGACCGCTGGCGGGTTACGACGCCAAGATCCCGCACGAGCCGTCAGGTCGTAACGCGCCGCGGCCAGCAGGCCACGGATTGTGGTAACGGCTAGATTTAAAGTGGGAACTTTTGGAAGCTTCGGCTCGAAGGGCCCTCTATACGGCTCGCGCCAGCTCGCCGCGCCGGTGGCGTCTGCAGGGCTGCGCTTCTTTGCTGCCGCAGCAAGGGAAGAGATAACTTCACCTTGGGCGCCCGGTTGACCGCTCAGCGACTACGGCATACGCCGATGCGCACAAATGGACAATTCCCGGCAGTTAGCCCTTGCCCCCTGCCGCCATTCCTAGTAGCGTCAGCCAATCGATTTAGATGCCCGCCGCCGTGATAATGCGTCTCGGCCGCTAGGTCTGCATTTTTGCCAACCATGATCTCGGTCCGAAGGAGTGGACAGTGCTGCGTGAAGCTCTCTCTGCCGCGATTGTCGTACCCACTCGACATGAGTTAGGCAACGTCCTTCAGCTTCACCGCGAATTAGATGCGGCTCTCGGCGACCGCAAATGGCGACTTCTGTTCGTGGACGACTCGGATGACCGGACCATCGACTTGCTGCGCGAGCTGGAAGAGAAGGATGAGCGCGTTTCGGTAATCCATCGCCCGCCGGGCCAACGCCAGGGTGGGCTCGGTGGTGCCGTCTGCGAGGGCTTTGAGTCTCTCCTCTCTGGTGTTGGCGTTGATGCCCTGGTTGTAATGGACGCCGACCTTCAGCATCCTCCGAGTGTCGTGCCTCGATTGTTAGACACGCTCACCAAATCTGACGCCGACCTTGTCGTGGCCAGCCGCTACACGGCCGATGGGAGCGCAGCTGGTTTGGCCGGAGCTTGGCGGAAGTTGGTGTCCCAGACGTTCAGGCTGGCGACCCACCGGGCGATCGAGCGTTCTCGGTTTGTTACCGATCCCTTGAGCGGTTTCTTTGCGCTCCGCCCAGAAGTGGTACGTGACGTAGCTCTGCGGCCTGACGGTTACAAAATCTTGCTCGAGGTACTGGTGCGCGGATCGTGGTCTCGGGTCGATGAGGTCCCATTTAACTTCGCAGCACGCCAGAGTGGCGGCTCTAAGTCGACGTTCAAGGAAGGTGTGCGGTTCTTCCGCCATCTCTGGAACCTGCGCAAGGCTAAGAGCTATGTTCAGCCGCCCGCCCGCGCTAACAATCAAGAGCCGCTGAGAGTTTTGGTCCTCACGTCGGAGGTACCTCCCGTGGTCAGTGGGTTCTCTCGTGCGGTGACAATGGTGAGCGAGGGCCTCCGCCGACGAGGTCATCACGTCGATATCGTAAGTCGCGCCGATTTCCCGGGGTTGCTCGTTCACGAGTTCCGCTTTTCGGGCTTCGGCTTCTTCTGGCCTTCTTTCCGAAAAAAATTGGCTAATTACGACGTGGTCAACGTGCACGGGCCCATCCCCACAATGACCGAGGTGTTCCTGGTACTGATGCGGGCGTTACCCCTCTATCGTAGGCCGGGTATCGTGTACACACACCATTGCGACATTTCCCTTCCGGGGATGGCTCGCCTCTGCCGGTGGTACAACCGAGCCATCGAGGGCTTGGCGCACGGCGCCGATAGCATCGTTGTCACGTCCCCGGATTACTTCGAAAAGTTGACCCGTCATCGGGGCACGCCTGTCCGCGTTATCCCGTGGGCCGCTTCTGCCGCGCCTGGTCCGCCGCGCACACCGCCGACACCTGGACGCCTCCGCGTATTGTTCGTCGGTCAGCTACGCCCCTACAAGGGGCTGGCCCATCTCCTGAGCGCCGTGAGCGGTGCCGCGGAACTCGAGCTGACCATCATCGGGGATGGTCCCATGCGTGCCGAACTCGAATTTCGGCTGCGCCAGGAAGGCTTGGACAATGTGCGCCTGCTTGGGCGCGTGCCGGAGGACGTGTTGGAACGGAGTTATGCGAGTGCTGACGTCATCGCTCTGCCTTCCACCACTACAGCCGAAGCTTTCGGGATTGTCTTGATCGAGGGGATGCAAGCGGGGTGCGTGCCCGTGGCCAGCGACCTGCCTGGAGTGCGCACCGTAGCCGGGCCGACGGGGATCCTGGTGCGGCCGAACGACGCCGGCCATCTGAGAACGGCCCTGAGAGACCTCGCCTCCGACCCAGCCCGGCTCAAGCGGCTTTCTGAGGCTTCGCTCGAGCGAGCGCGTGCCCATGGGGTAGACCAGATGGTCGAAGGCTATGAGGAGGTGCTGAGGCAGGCCGCCGGGCGCTTCCGAGCTCAACAGGAACTAGCCGTAACGCGCGCCAAGTACCGGGATGCTCGCAGCTTCCTCACTGACGTCAGCCAGGCGCTTGGTCCGGGCGCCACGGCGAGCGTTTCCCTCATCGACCTTAGGGGCGACCGCGACCATGCTCGGACCTGGCACCAGGACCGGAACGAGACGCCCATCGGAGAGGCACCCGTAGCTTCCTATGTGGCTCGGGGGCGCCGTCCCGTGCTCATCGACGGCTGCGTCGCCGACCCGGGCCTGTCACTGCTACTCCGGAGGCGAGAGCTGCTCAGCTCGGTGCTCGTCCCTTTCAAGGTTGACCGGGCGAGTATCGGCGTCCTCGGCGTGTCGACCGACCAGAGCTCCGGGGTCGTGCTGGGGCGCCGACAGCTCGAGCAGGTTATGGCTTTTGTAGCCGAGGCCGGTGACCAAACTTTGTCATCGTTTAACTGGACGGGCAGCAAGGGACGGAGTCGCAGCGGGGTCGAAGCCAGACTTCGGTGGCGGTCGCCGGGGACCATTGGCGGGGCAACGGGTGACGATCGACCGACCGGGGAGCGCAGCGCGGTTTAGGTTCCACCGTCGCCCTGCCCGGTCCGGGCACCGGCCATTGTCGGAGGAGTCCGGTCCGTCGCTGCTAGCGGTAGCCAGTAAACCTCCGGCCTGGTCGGGACGTTGCCGGAGGGGAAAGAGCCGTCCAACTGCGAGCGGTACGACCGCACACGGTCTGCGTTAGCCTGCCGGCCGGCCTGCCAAAGGTAGGGAACGATGTTATAGCGTTCCACGAAGGCTCTGTCCGGCAATGCCGATTCCGAGTAGGGGAAGTCGCTGTAATAGACAACGGGCAATCCAAGCCGCGCCGCGGCGTTGCGAGTGATGATATGGTCCACGTGACGCCCTATTGCGAGTGGGGCGAAAATAACCGTGCCCTGCGGCCCGAGTTGCTCGGCCAGCTCGGTCAAGCTCACGGCGACCTGGTCCGCGAGGCCCCGATCTGATCGGGCGACGCGGCCCCGGGCCAAATCCCACCGGAAGGTGGGATAGCGGGGAATACGCGACCGGAGCCGGCCCAGTCTGGTGGCCCTCGATGTGTCTGTGCCGCTTCTGGTCCTGAACAGACCATCGCAGTAGCCAAGATGGGCAACCCTCGCGGGGATGGTTCGGAGCACGGTGAGGTCCTCGTGGCGTCTGACCTCGAAGAGAGCGAACGGGTCGCGCCCGTATTTGGCCAGTGTGCGGTACGCCGGGATTGACCAAGGCAACGGGCCGGCGTTGCTGAACACGCTGGCCACCGTGACGCTCCCGTCGATGGCGAGCCGTGCCATGAGCGCTCCACAGGACAGCACGGCATCGTCGAGATGGGGGGATACGAACAGCCAATGGGTTTGTTGGCTTCGCTCAGTCACCCACGGCGGCAACGGCACCGTCGTACCAGCGCTTTCAGGCACGGTACGAGGTCACAAGAACGGGCTGGTTGTGCCGCATCGTGCTCCCATGTTACGACCACCCGGCGAACGCCGTCTATGGGGGATCAAAAATACTTACAAGCCGGTCACGCCGACGACCGAACCGAAGTCGGGGAAGCACCGCTTCATATAGGCGCCGAACAGGGGCACGGTGAAGTCGATCTCGCCCCAACGCGGTGAGTAGCACAGGGCCTTTTTGATCAGGCCGTCCCGGGTGGGGCCGAGGGCCGTCACCTTCTTGCCCAGCAGGGCGGCCACCTCGGCCGA
>Ga0182013_10007281_pt1 | contig 12260 bp, 8 predicted proteins | sample 612S2MmetaG_FD_120487 | JGI IMG/M metagenome (GOLD analysis project Ga0182013, IMG submission 120487) | Permafrost microbial communities from Stordalen Mire, Sweden - 612S2M metaG | ecosystem: Environmental > Terrestrial > Soil > Wetlands > Permafrost | place: Sweden: Stordalen | collected...
ACAACCGTTTCGCCGTGAAAGTGGAAGTATGCTTCATCGACCAGCAGCACCGCGTGCGGCGCGCGCGTGGCTATTTCGACTAGTTGCGCGCGTGTGGCAGCGGAGCCGGAAGGGCTGTTGGGATTGGCGATGGCGATTATCTTGGTGCGCGGCGAGATGGCCGCGAGCAGGCGCTCGAAGGGAAACTGCAAGTCATCCGCGGCCTGCACCGCGACCGCTCGCGCATCCGTCGCCGACGCGTAAATTTCATACATCGTATAAGTGGGTACGGGCAGCAGCAGTTCATCGCCCTCGTCAAGAAAGGCCTCAAAGAGCACGTGAATCGCCTCATCCACGCCGTTGGTGAGCGCGACCTGAGCTGGCGCGAGGCCGAGATGCGCGGCGACGATAGCCTCGACCGGCGCGCGCTCCGGATAGCGCGTCAGGCTGCCCGCGCTGATGCGGCCCTGCACTTCGCGCACCTTGGGCGAGCAGGCTACCGTGTTTTCGTTGAAGTCCAGACGCAGCGCGTCGCGGTTGCCGAGGGGAGGGTGATACTCCTTCATGGCCTGCACGCGCGCGCGCGGCGCGGGATAAATTGCTTTGACGGCTTCAGCCACGGGTCTTTCTCCTCTGTTGGTGTTTGCGTGTCACTTTATGCGGCGCAGGCCGCGTCTGCCCCACCGCAGGTGGCCTCTTTGCAAAGCGTGTGCGAATCGCTTGGGCGTGGCCGATGAGGCCTTCAGCCTCGGCCAGCAATGCAGCCGGCGGGCCTAGAGAGCGGATTCCCTTTGCAGTGTACTCTTGCACGGTAATGAGCTTGACGAAGTCGTTGACGCTCAATCCGCCGCGCACGCGCGCCATGCCGCCGGTAGGCAGCGTGTGATTGGGGCCGGAGATGTAATCGCCCATGGGCTGGGCGCTCCAGCGGCCCACGAAGACTGAACCCGCATTTTGCACCCAGTTCAAATCGCTTGCCGCATCGACGGTGAGGTGCTCGGCGGCAAGGCGATTGGTGATCGCACGCGCTTCGTCCACGCTCGATGCGAGGATGACCAGGCCGTTGCGATCAAGGGCCGCGCGAGCAACGGCGTTGTTGCGGCTGCGGAGCTTTGCTTCCGCGATAACCACTTTCGCAAGATCAGCGCGCGTGGTGATGAAGATGGCCAGCGCTTCAGGATCGTGCTCGGCCTGCGCCACCAGGTCGGAGGCGATTTCATCCGCGTTGCCGCGTTCGCTGGTGACAACAATCTCCGTGGGGCCGGCGAGCATATCGATGGCGCAGTCGAAGGCGACCAGCCGCTTGGCGGTGGTGACGTAGAGATTGCCGGGACCAACGATCTTGGCGACACGCGGGAGAGTTGCGGTTCCGTAAGCCAAAGCGGCAACTGCGTGCGCGCCGCCGAGGCGATAGAACTCCGTAATGCCAAGCAAGTGCGCGGCGGCAAGCGTCTCCGGCGCGGGCTTGGGCGAGACAACAGCGATGCGCTCAACGCCCGCCACCTGCGCGGGAATCGCGGTCATCAGCAGCGTGGAGGGAAGCGGATGGCGGCCACTGGGCACATAGCAACCCACCGAGCCAAGCGGAAGAACAAGCTGGCCTGTGGTGAGACCGGCGATGGGGGATTCGCTCCAGGATGCGGGCAGTTGAGCAACAGCAAAGGCGCGAATCTGATCGGCAGCAATGGTGAGAGCCTTACGCATCGCGGGAGTGAGGCCGTCCCACGCTGCGGCCATCTCTTCAGGCGTAACATGCAGCGCGTCCGCGCCGGCGAGGCCGTCGAATTGAGCGGCATAGCGAAGCAGCGCGCGGTCGCCTTGTTTGCGCACATCGGCAACGATGCGCTTGACGGCGGGCAGCACAGCGTCGAGCGCCGCGCCGCCACGATCTTCGAGGGCGGCCAGGATTTCCGCTGTTTGCTGTGCGGCTCGGCCTTTGGTCCGGATCAGTTTCATTGTTAGTCTCCGGTTCTTGCACATACTGAGATTGTAAAATTCAAAATCAATGAAGCATCTTGTCTCCCACACTAGCCGCAAAAACAAGAACGCGGCGAGGGTGGGGCACCCAGATTTCCGAAGCGATGAAAATGTTTACAACACAACCTTGTTGAGCGGATACTCGACGATGCCCGCTGCCCTGGCTGCTTTCAGCCGTGGAATCACGTCGCGGGCCACGCGCTCTTCGACGATGGTGTTGACCGCGACCCACTCGGAGTTGCTGAGCTGGGAGACGGTGGGCGAGTTGAGCGCGGGCAGCACGGCGAGCACGGCATCAAGGTCGCCGCGCTTGACATTGAGCATGAGGCCCACCTGCGACTGCGCGTCGATTGCGCCGCGCAGCATGAGCGCGATTTGATCGAGCTTCTCGCGCTTCCATGGGTCGGCCAGCGTGGCTTTGCCGGCGATCAGATGCGTCTCGCTCTCCATGATCGTGTCGATGATTTTGAGGTGGTTGGCCTTGAGCGAGCTGCCGGTCTCGGTCACTTCGACGATGGCGTCGGCCAGCATGGGCGGCTTGACTTCCGTTGCGCCCCAACTGAACTCGACCTTGACGTTGACGCCCTTGGCGGCGAAGTAGCGCTTGCTGACTTCCACTAACTCCGTCGCCACGGTCTTGCCTTCCAGGTCTTCGGCTTTTTCAAAGCCGCTGCCTTCGGGAACGGCCAGCACCCAACGCACCTTGCGGCGGCTTTGCTTGGCATAGGTAAGCGTTGTAACGCTTGTAACTTCAAGGCCGCTTTCGACCACCCAGTCGATGCCGGTCAGTCCGGCGTCGAGGACGCCATGATCGACGTAGCGGGCCATCTCCTGCGCGCGAATCAACATGCACTCAATCTCAGGGTCGTCGATGGAAGGGAAGTAGGAGCGGCCGTCGGCGTAGATGTTCCAGCCGGCGCGCTTGAAGAGCGCAATGGTGGCATCCTGCAAACTGCCTTTGGGAATGCCGAGTCTTAGCTTGTTAGCCACGAGCTACCTCTTTCTGGTTGCCGGTTCCTTCCACCGCGATGGGTTTGGTGAAGCAACTGACCGTGCCTTCGTGGCAGACGAGTCCGTCGCCCTCGACGACAACACGAAAGAGCAGCGTGTCATTGTCGCAGTCGGTTGCGGCCGTGACCACACGCAGGCGGTTGCCGCTGGTCTCGCCCTTCATCCACAGCTTTTGGCGGGTGCGGCTCCAGAAGGTGACGAAGCCGGATTCAAGGGTTTTGGCGTAGCTGACGGCGTTGAGAAAGCCCAGCATCAGCACCTCGCCGCTGCCTGCATCCTGAACGATGCCGGGAACGAGGCCGTCCATCTTGTCAAAGTCGATTGTGGGATTCGGATTGCTCATTTTCATCCTTGTTTTGGTGATTTTCCGGTTGTTTTTTTGTGTTCACGCAAGAAAAAACCCGCTCAGCGTGTTCGCCGGCGGGCTTCAGAACTCTTTGATCTCTCTGGCCGATTACATCAGGCCATAACAGTCCGCCGGCATGGGGTTTCCATGATGATGGTGGTGACCGTGATGGCGGTGGCTCTGCATCTGATTCAAACAATAAAGGAAACTACGGCGCGGTGTCAACCATGGCTTCCTTCAAAGCTGCGAACCATAGCGCGAAACTGTGTATTAAGACTGCTCTGCGCCCCCAGCCTCGTGGGTCTCATCTGCTGGCGCCGGGGTGCTCTCCTTATGCAGCAATTCGATCACCTGTTGATACAAGCGGTTGCGCACTCCGAAGCGCTCGGACGCGCGAGTCACATAGCGGATCAACAGCTCGATCCCCGATCCGGACGGACGCAGATTCACGACCGGAGCCGCGCTGAACAAACTCAGGCCATCGCCTCGCGCGCCGCGTTTCCACTCTTGTTCCGCCACGGCGGCACTCTCTGCCGTTTCTTTAACTACCGTTTTGCGAATCTCCTCGACTATCTTCCGCGTGTCATCGGATTCCGGGATGCTGACGGTGATCTCATCCCACATCCACTGGCCGGCAGTGGAGAAGTTGAAGTACTTACCGCGAATCGCGAAGTTGTTGAGGAAGGTGATGCGGCGGCCGGTTGGATGGCCTCTGTCCGCCAAATCTTCCGTTTCAAGCAAGGTCGTGCTCATCAGGCCGATTTCGGTGACTTCTCCGCACACGCCGTCGATCTCAACCCAATCGCCGATGCGAATGCCATTCTTGCCCATGAGAGCAAACCATCCGAAGAACGCGAGAATAAAATCCTGCATGGCGATCGTGAGACCGGCGGTGGTCAGGCCCAAAACCGTGGACATTTGCTGCGGCCAGCCGAAGACAACAAGCAGGATGAGCAAGCCACCGGCGACCTGTATACCCAACTGCAGAACAGAACGCAGGGTTTGGGTCTGGCGCCGGTCGAGCGCTGGATTGGCAATGAGCCACCGCACAAGGGCATCGCAGAGGATGATGCAAATGATGATAAAGGCAATCAGCGCCAGCGATTGCAGAATCAAATGCAGTAGAGTTCGATGTTGCAGGAGCACCTGGGCAGACCACTTGCCATATACGGCTGCAAGCTGCTGCTCTGTTTGAATACGGTCGCTACAAATTGTGAGAAGCTGACGTTCCTCAGCCTTCTCTATGATGTTTGTCAGTCTCGATACACGTTCCGGCGTACCGCTGCCCTGCGCCGTTGTGCTTGCATTGGCCTTGGCCTCAAGGGCTTTGTGTTCGGCCGTCAAACAGACGATGTCGGCTTGTGCCTGCTGCATGGCCTGCTGGATCGATGCGTCGCGGTCAAGCTGGCTCCTCCATGCCTTCAGCCGGCCTGCCAGCGTGCTGTGCCGCGTGGCGGACAGAACTGCTACCTCTGCAGGGCTGTGCGACTGGCTGTCGTACTTGCTCATCAGCGCTTCATGCGCGGCGAGTTCCCCTTGAATCAGGGCGCGGTCATCGCCTGAAGCGCGTTCCAGTTCCTGCTGTGCGTCCTCTAACTCGTCGGTGTCGAGCCCGAGTTGGGCTTTGGCAACCTCAAGATCGTCACTGTCGCCAGCCGACTTCGCGGCATCCTTCGCCGATGTGGCGCTGGAACCGGATGCGGCGGTCAGGCTATTGACCAGCGCCTGGTCTTCCTTGATGAGTTGTTGAAGCTGTATGACTCTCTGCGAGAGCGCAAGCGCATCGCCTGTGAGGTTGCGATGCAGCGCCTGCGCGCTGGCTTGGCGCAATGCCGAGGCAAAAGCCTGGTCCACCTCGTGATCGGCCAGACGTTCGGCTTCGTGCGCGTACTCCGTCTCCTCTGCTGTGACGGCCAGCGGCGCCAGGGCTTCGGCCGTTTGCCAGGGATGCAGATCGACGAGGGTCGTTTGGCTCTTCTCAACGCTGCGGACGTTACCCTGCCCAGAGAGAAAGGAGAGATGCGCCATGGAGTCGCGTGTGGTCCAGGAGAAGACCAGGCAAAGAACCAGCAGCGCAGCCATTGCGAGAAGAACGATCAGACTGACCCGGCCAAAGACGCGTTTGCGTATGCGACCGCCAGGAATGGGAGTAACGGGGAGTCCTGCCATACATCAATTGTTGCAGGTCCGCCGTACATTCGAGCTTGAAAATGGCGATCTGGGCCTTTTTCCAAATTGCCGGCTTGCGAGCGAGGCGCGGCGGGGCGGAGAATGGAGGCGTGCGAGCGCGAACGCAATTTGCGGCTTTGGCGGCTACAATGCTGTTTGTGTGCCTTGCCGGAATGGCGCAGAACCAGGATCGCGACACGCGCGGCGTGCCCAAAACATCGGCAACGGCTCCGCCACCGGAGGCGCGCATTGACATCAATCACGCTAGCGTCGATGAGCTGCTCAAGATTCCCGGCATGACGCGCGTCTGGGCCGCGCGCATCGTTCGCTTCCGGCCTTACCGCACAAAGCAGGAGCTATTGGAGCGCGGCATCGTGACCAGCCAGGTCTACGACCGGATCAAGGATTACGTAATCGCGCATCGCGAGGCGCAGTGACCACCTGTGGTGGGGCAGCAGCACCTACGGTGCGGGTCAAAGTACAGAAAACCACGAAAGCTCCGCGTGTTTTGGCTCCGACAGCTATTCGAGAACCAGTACATTTTTGCTGTACCGCTCGCCTGCTATAAATCTGATCGCCTTGTCCAGTGTGACCAGTACGCCATGTTCTTGGATAGCGAGACCCAGCAAATATGCATCCGTTATTTGCTGATGGCCGAATACCCTGTCACGGAAAGGTTCGGAAATGATTGACCACCCGGCCGATACCGACCAAAACCAATAGCCAGGATGGTTGGCCAATCCCGCCAGCAAAACGGTCGCTTCTTCTACGGTGTAGGATCCGGCCTTTGGATTCGTCACAACCCGAAGAAAGCCGGCTTCGGAAAAGGCGCAAAGCCCCCAATCGAGGCCGGGAGTATTAAACCACTTCATTACCACTCGATGATGAATGTGCGTGGGCTCCACTAGGGCGATCAAGACATTCACGTCAAGCAGATACCTCTGCCTACTCAATCTCGTCCTCCTGAAATTCCTTTACCATTTCGGGGGTGATAGTCCTGCCTGTTCCGGCAAAGATCAGCAGGCCGTTAGGAGCTCTTTTCAGGCGCAGGGAAGGACTGGTTGAATGCATGGCCTCAAGACCTTTGCGCGCTATTTCGCTGACCGCAGTACTCAGTGTGACGCCCCGCCCTTTGGCGTAAAGCGTTGCGTGTTGGTAGATATCTTCGTCTAGTGTGATGCTGGTTCTCATAGGGATAGTATGCACCATCAGAAGAAATGGTGCAAGAATATCATTTGATGCACATCTCTCTGATGGTGCTGTACGGGTCTCAGTGCATCATGCCTCGGCCGGCTCCGGTCCGGGAGTTTCGCCAGGCTCGGGTTTATCCCCGCGCCTGAGCAGACGGCTCAGAATCACATAGAGCACGGGAATGAAGAAGAGGTTGAGCACGGTGGAGAGCAGCATTCCGCCGACGACGGTGGTTCCCACGGAGCGGCGGCCCAGCGCGCCCGCGCCGGTGGCGAAGACCAGCGGCAGCACGCCCAGGATGAAGGCGAACGAAGTCATCAGAATGGGCCGGAGACGCAGCGCGCCCGCCTCGGCGGCGGCATCGGCGATGGAGCGGCCTTTTTTACGGAGCTGCTCGGCAAACTCGACGATCAGGATCGAGTTCTTCGCTGAGAGGCCGATCAGCATGACCAGGCCGATTTGGCAATACACGTCGTTGGAAAGGCCGCGGAGCGAGACCAAACCCAGCGCGCCCAGCACCGCCATCGGCACAGCCAGCAGAATGATGAAGGGCAGCGCGAAGCTCTCGTAGAGCGCCGAGAGGGTGAGATAGACGACCAGAATGCCAAGGCTGAAGATCAGCAGCGCCTTGCCGCCCGACTCGATCTCGTCCAGCGTCAGGCCAGTCCATTCGAAGTTCATGCCGGGGATCATGGTCTTTTTGGCGAGATCCTCCATGGCCGCGAGTCCCTGGCCGGAGCTGTAGCCGCGCGCCGGCGAGCCGTCGATTTCGACCGCGCGGAAGAGGTTGTAGTGGGTGATGACCGGCGGGCCGGAACTCTCGGTCACCGTGACCAGGTTGTCGAGCGGGATCATCTGGCCGGAGTCGGAGCGGACATAATAGCTGTGCAGATCGCGGGCAGTCATGCGGAAGGGCTGGTCGGCCTGCACAAAGACGCGATAGGCGCGGTTGTTGTAGTCGAAGTCGTTGATGTACTCCGAGCCCATGAAGACGCTGAGGGTGCTGGTGATCTGCGAGAGCGGAATGTTCATCGCCTTGGCCTTCTCGCGGTCGATGGTGACCAGCACCTGCGGGTCGTTGGCCGAGAAGGTGGTCAGCATGCCGGTCAGATCCTTGCGCTGGCGGCTGCCGGCAACGATCTGGTGGGCGACGCGGTCGAGGTCGCTGAGCGTGTTGTTTCCCTGATCCTGGAGCATGAACTGGAAGCCGCCGTAACTGCCGACGCCGTTGACTGCGGGAGGCTCAAACATGGCCACCAGTCCGCCATTGGGAGAGAACATCAGGCTCATGAGCTTGGGGTTCAGATCGGCGACGATGTCGGCGGTGGAGTGGCCCTTGCCGCGGCGCTGATCGGATGGCGTGGTGGAGATGAACATCATGCCGGCGTTGGATGCGCTGCCGGCCATGCTGAATCCCATTACGGAAAATGCTCCGGCGATGTCCTTGTTGGTGGAAATGATGGCTTGCGCGCGGTCAGCCAGCGCGCCGGTGTACGCCAGCGAGGAGCCCGGCGGGGCCTGCACAATGACCATGAGGAAGCTCTGGTCTTCCTGGGGAATGAAGCCGGTAGGCACGTGCTGGTAGGTCCACACCGTTGCGCCCAGGCCGACGAAGAAGAGCACCAGCAATGCGTAGCGCAGCTTTAGCGCCTCATGGATCGCTTTGGCGTAACTGGCCGACAGCCAACTAATCTGCTTGTCAGTAGAGTGAATGAATCGGGAAAAGAGGCGCGAGACCGGCGCGATGTGCAGGAAGTCGAGCTGCTTGGGCCGATCCTCTTCGCCGCGCAGGAATATGGCCGAAAGAGCCGGCGAGAGCGTGAGCGCGTTGAAGGCCGAGATGGCGATGGCGAAGGCGATGGTCAGCGAGAATTGCCGATAGAGAATCCCGATGGTTCCAGGGAAGAAGGAGACGGGCACGAAGACCGCGATCAAAACCAGAGATGTCGCGATGACCGCGCTGGTCACCTCGCCCATCGCCCGCGAAGTGGCTTCATGCGGATCGGAATGCTCCATCGCGATATGGCGCTGCACGTTTTCGATGACCACAATGGCGTCATCGACGACCAGACCCGTGGCCAGCGTGATGCCGAAGAGCGTGAGCGCGTTGATGGAGAAGCCGAAGACCTTGATGAAGGCGAAGGTTCCGATCAGCGAAACCGGAATGGTGACGGCGGGAATAATTGTGGCGCGCCAGTCCAGCAGGAAAAGGAAGATGACGGTGATGACGATGAAGATGGCGATGCCCAGCGTGAAGAGCACTTCGCGGATCGAGTCGCCGACCACCGTCGTCGAGTCGAAGGCAACGGCGTATTCCAGCCCCGGCGGAAAGTTCTTCGAGAGCTCGGCAAGCGCGGCCTTGGCCTTGCTGTCCACTTCCAGCGAGTTGGCGTTGGAGAGCTGCATGACGCCGATGCCCATCGCTTCGCGCCCGGCGAACTTGAGCACGGTGCTGTAGTCTTCCGCGCCCACCTCCGAGTGGCCGACGTCTTTCAATAGAACCAGGCCGTTGGCGGAGTTCTTGACGATGATGTTGTCGAACTCGGAGGGCGAGGTGAGCCGGCCCACCACGCGCACCGGCATCTGATAGGCCTGCTTCGCGTTCGTGGGCGGCTGGCCAAGCTGGCCGGCGGGAATCTCGACGTTCTGCTCCACCAGCGCATTCACCACGTCGCTCGCAGTTAGGTTGCGCGCAGCCAGGCGCTCCGGGTCCAGCCAGACCCTCATCGCGTACTTGCGCTCGCCGAAGATCATCACATCGCCGACGCCGGGGACGCGCTTGATGGCGTCCTTGACGTAAACGTCCAGGTAGTTGGAGATAAATTCGGGCGAGTAGCGGCCATCGCGCGTAAAGAAGCCGGCGCCGAGAACGAAGTTGCTGTTGGCTTTGGTGATGCTGATGCCGGTGGCGTTGACGGCCGCGGGCAGCCGCCCGGTGACGCTGGCCACGCGATTCTGCACGTCCACGGCGGCGATGTCCAGATCGTAGCCGGTCTGGAAGGTCGTGGTGATCGAGCTTGTTCCGCTGTTGGTGCTCGACGAGCTGATGTAGCGCATGCCCTCGACGCCGTTGATGGACTCCTCCAGCGGAATGGTGACAGCCTTCTCGACGGTGTCAGCGTTGGCGCCGACGTAGTTGCAATCGACCGAGACCTGCGGAGGCGCCAGCGTGGGGTACATCGCGACCGGAAGAGTGGGGATGCACACCGCGCCCGCGAGAATAATCAGCAGCGCGCAGACCGTCGCAAATACCGGCCGGTGAATAAAGAAATCTACAAACAAGGGTTGCCTTCCTTTTCGTCTACGATGGGCGCGGTGTGACCGGCGTCCTGTGCCCGCCTCCGGTTATGGCCGGAGGCGCATGGTCAAACTGCGTTCTAGGCTCCCGGCAGCGGCATCACCGGCATGCCGTTCACCAGAAACTGTGTGCTGGAGATGACCACCCGGTCGCCCACATTCAGCCCCGAGGTGACAGAGTAGTTGTTGCCTACCGTATCGCCCAGCGTGACCGAAGTCTGGCGAGCCGTAAAGTGGCCACCTTGACCCTGCGCCACATAGACGAAGCTCTGCCCGCCCTGGCGCGTCACGGCCAGCACCGGAATCACCGCCATCGGCGTCGTGCTCCAGATCACCCGCGCCTTGATCATCTGCGCTTGGCGCAGCAGCTCCGGCGAGGCGCGCACAGGCGCCTTCACCAGAATCCCCTGCAATGTGCTCTCCACCTGCGGTGAAAGAAAATCGATCTTCGTCTTGTCCAGCACTTTGCCGTCGTTGTCCATCAGCTCCACATCCAGCCCCAGGCGCACCTGCCCGGCGCGCTCCGTGGGGACGTAGATGTAGGCTTCCAGGTCCTTGCCCTCATCCACCGTAGTCAGCACCGTCGCCGGAGAGCTCATCGGCGAAGCGAAGTCGCCCACATGCACCGGAATGTCGCCCACCACGCCGTCGAACGGCGCGCGGATGCTGTAGTAGGCCAGTTGCTCCTCCTGCGCCTTGCGCAGCTCCACAGCCGACTGATAATCCGCCTTGGTGTTGCCGAACGATTGCTGCGCTTGGTCGTAGGCGTCGCGGCTGGTCACGCCCGCTTCGAAGAGCTTGCGCTGCCGCTCGATCTCCACCGCGTTGTAATCGTAAAGAGCCTTCTTCTGTCGCTCGGTCGCGCGCGCCGAATCGACCGTGGCCATCTGCAAGTGCGGATCGATCACCATCAGCAGCGCGCCCGCCTTCACGTGGTCGCCGGAGCGGACCAGAATCTTCGTCACCATGCCGCTCACCTGAGGCAGCATCGTGGCCGAACGCCGCGACTTGATGGTGGCCACATACTCGCTCGACTGCGCCACTGGCTCCAGCGCTACCGTCACCGTCTGCACCGGCATGGCCTGCATCCCGGCTCCGGCCGTGGCCGCCGGCTTCTTCTCGCAGCCCATGACCGCCAACCCAAGAAGCACAAAACAACCTATCCCTAGAATCTGTTTCAACTTGCTCTTCCTCGCTTGATCTTTTCTACGGGAATCCCCCGCCCTGAGTTCCTTAATTTTATGCCGCCCCTTTGCTTCGCCGTTGCTGAGAAGCAGCCCAACTCGCGCCGACAGTTGCGCGCACAGAGAATCCATGCAGGTTCGCCATCTATATTGTGACGCCTGGAGGCACGGGATTGACTCAAAAAAAACTCTCTCCGGCCCGTCTTCCAAGACTAGAATGCCAGGCCGCCGGTCGAGCCTGACAAAGAGGTTGAAGCCCTCCACTTGTCCCGCTCGGCCTTCCCTCCAAGGCATTTTCATGCTGTCCCCATCTTCACATTCGGAACTCGATAGCTTCCCGGCACAGCCACCACTCTTTGACAGGCCTCTCCTGAGTTGGTAGCCTTCATAAAGGCGCTTCCGGCCAATCCTGGCCGATTCTTCGCCCTCATGAGCGTCCCCGTCGTCTAGCCCGGCCTAGGACACCGCCCTTTCACGGCGATAACACGGGTTCAAATCCCGTCGGGGACGCCAATTATTTCTGCAACTTACACGCTTCGATGATTTTTTTCGCACGTCCGTATTGTTCCAAGAGCAGCGCTGCTCTCGTTGTGAGGGTTGTCGTCGAGCAACAGGCTCACCAGGCGGCTCTGCGCGTCGGCTCTTCCAAATAGAGAAGCAATTCCTCGATCTCGGCAAGCGTCAACACTGTGGGAATGCTCTTGCGCGTGGCACTCTTGCGCACATGCGTACTGGGATTTCGTCTGAATTCCAACGCGCCCAGAGTTTGGGTTGGCCTGGGGAGCGATTCCGGGTATAATGAAGATTCGGCAAGCCGAGGGGTAGTGTGTCTGTTTTTTACCCCGTGGCCGCCCCGTTGGACAGGCCCGGATGGAGCGCTTTTCTTTGCGGCTCGATGGTGGATCGTCCCGGCGGCGCGAAAGATCAAAGTCTGGAGCAACGTCATGGCACAGGTATGCGACATCTGCGGGAAAGGTCCGCAATTCGGCAACAACATCTCTCACGCCCACAACATCACACGACGCCGCTGGAGCGTCAATCTGCAGGCAGTGAAGGCGCTGGTGAACGGCCACGCCAAGCGGATCAGGGTATGCACCGGCTGCATC
>Ga0182013_10007284_pt1 | contig 12257 bp, 12 predicted proteins | sample 612S2MmetaG_FD_120487 | JGI IMG/M metagenome (GOLD analysis project Ga0182013, IMG submission 120487) | Permafrost microbial communities from Stordalen Mire, Sweden - 612S2M metaG | ecosystem: Environmental > Terrestrial > Soil > Wetlands > Permafrost | place: Sweden: Stordalen | collected...
AGAGCTGGTGCTGGCCGCCGATGGCGAGCTTTCCACCTCGCGCGAGCGCCATCTGGCCGCCTGTGGGACCTGCCGCGCGCGCCTTCGAGATCTGGAACGCGCCGTCGCCGATTTTGCCGGTGTACACCGCGGGACTTTGGATCCTCTGCTGCCCCGGCCCGACGCGCCGCGCGCCCGGTTGCGGGCCCGCCTGGCAGAAGCGGCGTCCGGGAAACCCAGCGGCCGGCAATTCTGGTTTCGGCCGTGGCATGCGGCGGCCGCCGGCGCCTTGGCGCTGATCTTGACGGTGGGAGTTTTGAGCCTGTACCAGTGGCGATGGTCCCGCGCGAACGGCCTGGTGGATGTGCCCAGCCCGCGTCTGACTCCGGGGGCGGCCCGCAAGGTGGACCGCGAGGAACTGTGCAATTCCGCACTGCCCAAGAATCAGGTAGTGCCGGCCGACTTGCGGCGGCGTGTGTTCCAGGCATATGGCATGGCCAACGCCGATCCGCGCGCGTACGAGGTGGACTACCTGATTACTCCCGCGCTGGGAGGCGACGACGACATTCGCAATCTCTGGCCGCAGCCGTATGTGTCGACCGTCTGGAATGCTCGCGTGAAAGACGCCCTTGAGGATCGCCTGCGCGATATGGTTTGCCGGGGCCAACTGGATCTGGCGGAAGCGCAGCGCGACATTTCCACGGATTGGATCGCGGCTTATAAGAAATACTTTCAGACGAACGTGCCGGCGCGATGATGTGGTGTGGGCTCCGAGCGATTGGGGCGGGTTGCAGTGAAGAGCTGTTGGCTATTAGCTCTTGGTCCCTTGACGCGCGATCAAACGCTCGAAACATGAGCGCCTTTTGCGGGCCGCGACGGTTTTCTCCTGCCGCACGCTCCCTGGCTGCTCTCATTAGTTTCTGTCGCGAAACTCCCGTGCTGCGGGAAAGCAACCGCTCCCTTGCGGTCGCGGCTCGGTACGAAGTCCCATGAAATCAATGGAGCCGTTTCCGAGCCGGAAAACGCAGCGACGATTCCACGAGACTTGTTACCGAGCCGCGACCGCCAGGAAGCGGTCTTGCCGTTACGAGCCGGAGTTTCGCGACAGAAACTAATTAGGATAGAAGCTTCCGCGAGATCGGGACTTCCTATCGCACCGGGTCCGGAGCCGACAAGATCTCGATGCGCTCCACCATGCGGACCCAGCGCGTCTCGCGCTTTTCGGAAGGCAGAACCAGACGCAACGGACCGTCATGCGCGGAGAGCGGCTGGCCATCCATGCGATCGGCGATCAAGGCGCGGCTGTCTGTAAAAGCGGGGTCGAGTTCGGGCAGGGAGAAGACCGCGCGATAACCGTCGTGCGCCGCCACCAGCACGTAGCGGGCAAGCAGAGGACCGCGCACGTCCTCGCCCTGGGGCAGCCCCGCGCGGTGGAGCAACTCGGCTAGCGCCACCCCTTCGAACGTGTGCTGCTCTTTGCCATCGTGGGTCTTACCCTGGAGCGTCACCCGCGGCATGGCGGCGATGTCGGCAAGCGTGAGCTGCAGGGCGGGCCTGGCGACGCCGTCACGGCCGGCAACGCCTTCGATGCGCAACGCCGGGTCGGCTGCAAAAGCCGCGGCGGCCAGAAACAACAGAACGGACAGACGCATAGGACTGTTATTTTAGCGCGACATGGTCCCGTAAGCGAGACATTGTCACATGCGGCCACCGGCCTGCAAATCAGTTTCGGCTCTGAACCGGTATCCAACCTGCGAATCGGTAAAGAGGTATTTGGGGGCGGCCGCGTCATCGCCCAGCTTTTTTCGCAACTGCCGGACAAACGTACGGAGGTATTCCAATTCGCCGCCATATTCGGGTCCCCAGACTGCGCCCAGAATGCGCGCATGCGTAAGCGGAAGCCCGGCGTGAGCCATCAGAAAGTGGAGCAACTCGAACTCCTTGGGCGTCAGGTGAATGGACCTTCCGGCTCTCTTCACCAGCCGGCGCGCCGGGTCAAGTTCTATTTCACCGATACCGATGACGGCGGCAAGATCCACCTGGGACGCATGCACGCGGCGCACGGTAGCGCGCAGCCGCGCCGCCAGTTCCCCCACGTGGAAAGGCTTGGTAATGAAGTCATCCGCTCCGGCGTCGAGCGCCTGAATCTTGTCTTCTTCGGTGTTTTTCACGCTTAACATCACGATCCCCAGCATCGGCATCAGCTTGCGAATCTTCTTGCACGCTTCGATACCGTTCATGCCCGGCATTCCGATGTCCAGCAGCACGGCGTCAAAACGAATCGTGCGAACCAATGCGATCGCCTGTTCGGCCGTTTCCGACTCGGAGATCTCGAAACTCATGCGCTCCAGCGTTTTCCTTAAGGCCCAGCGGATGGCCGCTTCGTCGTCCACGACGAGCAGCTTGCCCTTCCTGCGCGTTTCAGATCCCGGCAATGCCGGTTCGACCCATGCACTACTCATCAAGCCGTCTCCCCCCGCGGCGCGCCAGCGACTTGCTCCTTCGCACGCCGATTGCATGAGTCTGCCGGATTCTTCATGAAGAAAGCATGAAGAGCCCGGCACATTCCTTGATGCAGGTCCGCGACGCCAGCGTAACCGGCTGAATCGTAGGCACTTGCTTTCGGGATGGAAAGATTTGATAAGCCCACTCAGATTTTCTTATGTGCGGTTCGGTGCGGAGAATCGCGAGTTACCAAGCTCAGAACTCCTGATGTCGTGGAATTTGCAGTGAGCCCGCAGGTGGGGCAGGCGGTGCTCGCCTGCCCGCCCGCGCTGAATTAGGCCCGCTGCTCGAATAGGATCGAGCGAAGGCGAGCACCGCCTGCCCCACCTGCGAAGCTCTCGCCAGTTTGAAATTGCGGGGCGACATCAGGAGTTCTGCGGGGTGCTAGAGCCGGGCCCAGAGGGCACCCCGTGAGGGAGCGACCGTTCAGAGACGTGCTTCCCTAAAACCTCTAATTATAAGCACCCGAGGCCGTGGGTTTTCGACTTACCGGATACTTATGCCTTCTTCATGTCCTGCGATCTAGACTTCCCCTATGCTCTTGCCGCACGAAGGCCGGAAGGTTTCCGCGATCAACAGCGAGGCCCACCTCAAGACGCCCGTCCTGCCGGGCAGTGGAGCCCTGCGCCGGGCGCTCCGCGGCAATCTCGTCAGCTTCCCGGCGCGGATTCCGATTTTGTTGAAAGAGCCTCCGGCCGACATGCAATGGCGCCTGGTTCTTCTGTTCTACGTGCGCGGCTGGAGTTGGGCGGACATTGCCGTACGGTTCAACGTTCCGAAACACCAAATAAAGGAACGTCTCAACGAATGGTCGGCGCGGGCGTTGGCGCTCGGTCACATTCAGATCATCGATCCACAAGGGTTCGCGGCGAGTTGCCAGGTCGATGTCGAATACGGAACCGGCGAACCCGCCTCGCATGCCGCTATCGAACGTTGCGGGGCATGGCGCCGCGAGGAGGGCGTCACTCATGCGGTTGTATAGGGAGAAATGGTCTGCGGCCGCCGCAATCTTCGCGGTTGCCGGTTTCGTCACGGCCGCTGCACCGCCCGCCGGCGGGCAGAACCGTCTCACGCCGGAAGTGCCGGCCTTCCGTGCCGACTCGCCGATGGTCCTGGTTCCGATCACCGTTGTGGACCGCGGCGGGGCCATTGTCAACGGATTGTCCAGCGGGGCGTTCACACTGACCGAGGACGGGGTGCGGCAACAAATAAGCTCCTTCAGCGAGGAGGACATGCCGGTCTCAATGGGAATCGTACTGGATCTGAGCGGCAGCATGACCAGAGTCCTCGGCGATGCCAAGGAATCTCTGCGGTCGCTGATTAAGGACGCCAATCCCGAGGATGAAGCCTTCCTCAACGCGGTGTCCACCCGGCCGCGGCAATTCTCCGGCTTCACGCGGGATTTCGGCGATATCCTGAGCCGGACGGCCTTCGAAGGGGCCAGCGGAGACACCGCGCTGGTCGATACGATCTTGCTCAGTTTGCAGGAGTCACGCGCCGGGGTTCATGCCAGGAAGGCGCTCCTGGTGATTTCCGACGGAATGGACAATCACAGCCGCTATTCCAAGGGAGAACTGCTGGAACTGGCGATGGAATCCGACGCGCGGATCTACACCATGGCGGTGAGCGACCCGGCGAAGCAGTATGTCAAACCCATGGCGCGGATGGAAGAAAACCGGGGACTTCTTTTTCTGGACGAACTTTCCGCCAGGACCGGAGGGCTCAGTTTTGTGGTCCGCGGCCGGGAGGACATTGCCGCCGCGGCCGCCCACATCGGTCAAGCGCTTCGAAATCAATACACCATCGGATATGTGCCCCTTGGCAGAAGCCGCCAGGCCCAGTGGCGCCGGATCAGGGTAACCGTCGCAGGCTCGGGAATGAAGGTGTATGCCCGCACGGGGTATCGCAACGACTGAACGGAACGGCTCCCGCAACGTCAGACATCCTGATGTCGCCCCGCGATTTCTGCCTGGCGGGGAAAAGGGGCTGAACCATTCCTTTCGATGGCCAGAGCTTCGCAGGTGGGGCAGGCAGTGCTCGCCTGCCCGCCCGCGCTGAATTAGGCCCGCTGTTCCAATAGGATCGAGCGAAGGCGAGCACCGCCTGCCCCACCTGCGGGCGCACTGCCAAATTCCACGACTTCAGGAGTTCTGAACGTGCATAATATAAGATCGATTGCCTTTCGGCAACGTGCATGGAAGGGAAAGCTGAACTCGCGGCCGGCATGGTGGTCCAACCGAATGCCGGGACCAAAGCCAATAGCCGGACAGGCTGGCGGGAAGTAGTGCGGTCCGGGTCCAGTTTTTTGCGGGGATGCCTCGCCGGGGCCACGGCTGTCGCCGCGGTGACGTTGGTCGCGTTCCGCCTGCATCTGAACCTCTCCGCTTCCGGCTCTCTCTACTTTCTGATTGTAGTAATGGTTTCGGTGGTCTGGGGCTTCCGGGAAGCCAGCGTAACATCGTTGATCGCGGTCAGTTGCCTGAACTACTTCTTCATCCCTCCCATACTCGCCTGGTCTATTGCGGATCCGCAGAACTGGGTCGCCCTCGCCGCCTTCGAGGTGGCGGCGCTGAGCGTCAGCCGGCTCTCCACGCGCATGCAGCACCAGGCCAAGGGGGAGGCGCGGCAACGCACGCAGGCAGAGAAGCTGTATGAACTGAGCCGCCGCATTCTCTTTCTCGACCGCGGCCAAACCACCGGGCCGCAGATCGTACCCCTCATTCGGGAGATTTTCGGCGCGGAATCGGTGGCCCTGTTCGACGCCACGCTGGCGCGCGCGGATTCCACCGGGAGCGGAGCCGACGAGCTCGAACAACTGGCGCGCAACGCCTACCTGCGGGACACCACCCTGGTGGGCGACGATGCCTGCACGTGGGCACACGTATTGCGGCTGGGGGCGAAGCCCGCCGGTGGGATCGCGCTGCGCGGCCCGCATCTGGGCCGGCTCACGATAGTTCCCGTGGCGTCGCTGGCGGCCATTGCCCTGGAGCGTGCGCGATCCTTCGAAAAGGAGAACCGGGCCGAAGCGGCGCGCCGGACCGAGCAGCTTCGAACGGCGGTTCTGGACGGGCTGGCGCATGCCTTCAAGACGCCGCTGACGGCGATCCTGACGGCCAGCTCGGGGCTGTTGGAGGGCGGGGACCTGTCCGAAGGGGACCGCGAACTGGCTGCTCTGATCGACGAGCAGGCGGAGCATTTGAATAGTCTCGCCACCGAACTCCTGCAGATGGCGCGGATCGATGCCCGGGAAGTGAGCCTCCACCGGGAGCGCGTATCGGTGCTCGGGCTGATTGAGGACATCCTGGCAGTGCATCGCGAACGGCTTCACGGCCGGCGCGTGGAAGTGTCCGAAAGCGCCTCCGGCCTGGAGATTGATGGCGACCGCGGGATCCTGGCGACAGCCCTGGGACAGATCGTCGATAACGCGGCCCGGTATTCGACGCCCGGATCCGCTATTACCATCACCGCCGAAGAAAACGGGGGAGAGGTGATCGTCGCCATGCACAATGAAGGCCCGCCGATCCGGCCCTCCGACCGGGAGCGGATCTTCGAGCGATTCTATCGCGCCGAGGAATGGCGGCAGCGGGCCCCGGGAACCGGACTCGGCCTGTCGATCGTAAAGAAAGCCGCCGAAGCCCATGGGGGCCGAACCTGGGTGGTCAGCGAAGAGCGCGCCGGCACGACGTTCTTTTTCGCTCTGCCCAGCGGCACAAGGAGACAACCGGATGCCGTCGCACGGCAAGGTCCTGATCGTTGACGATGATAGTTCCATCCGGCGCGCACTGCGTAACACACTCCATGGAATGGGGTTCGTTGTAGACGACGCAGCCACCGGCGAGGCTGCTCTGCAGCTCGTTCGGGAAGCCCCATACGATGCCGTGCTTCTGGATATCAGCATGCCCGGGATGGGAGGCATCCGGGCGTGTCGCGAGATGCGGAAGAGCGTGCCCCGTCTGGAGATTCTCATGCTCACGGTGTGCGACAGCGAGGACGACAAGGTGGCCGCGCTCGATGCGGGCGCGGACGATTACATCACCAAGCCATTCCACGTTCGCGAACTGGCGGCGCGCATACGGGCGGCGGTGCGGCGTTCGACCGGTTCCCAAGCCGATCCCGAAGCGGTCATCCGGATCGGGAATATCGAGCTGGATCCGGCTCGCAGACTGGTTCGCAAGGCCGGGGAACCGGTCCACGTCACTCCGAAAGAATTTGAACTGCTGCACTATCTCATGGCGCACGCCGGCCTGCCGGTTACCCATGTGCGTCTGCTGCGTGCGGTATGGGGTCCGGAGTATGGCAGCGAGTTGGATTATTTGCGGACTTTCGTTCGCCAGTTACGCAAGAAGCTGGAAGAAGACCCGGCCTCGCCGGCCTATCTGCTGACCGACAGCCACATCGGTTACCGGTTCGCGGAAGGGAAAACGGGACCGGCCGGGGAAGTGGATCGATAGCCCTGGGATAATCGCAAGGACAAATCGGCAGCGAATCGCTTTTGCGGGCCTGACGAAACCTTTAGTTTCTGTCGCGAAACTCCGACTCGTAACGGCAAAACCGCTCCCTGGCGGTCGCGGCTCGGTAACAAGTCTCGCGGAATCATCGCGGCATTTTCCGAGCCGCGCGCGTCAGCAAGCGTTCCTTGCCACCCGAAGTGAGTTTCGCGACAGAAACTGGTTAGGGGAGCTTTATGCCTTCCTCATGCGGCCCGCCCCATACTTCTGATTGTCGAATGCCGCTCCGTCGCAATCTCTAGATTGCCTGGCCCCGTCGCAACTCCAGCCAGCAGCACGCCAAAGGAAGCCAAGTTGTGAAAAGCACTAAGGAGCCGCGAAGAAATATCCTGTGCACTCAGACCCAACCGCTTGCTCACGCGCGCGGCTCGGCACGCGCATTTGACAGAGCCGCGACCGTTAGGGACCGTTAGGGAGCGATTGCGCAGGTTCGAGACATTTGGTCAGCTTATTGTTTCGCGGCCACTAAGCCGGCAGATCGGGCGGGCGGCTGACTGCGGTCACCACCCCGCCAGGAAGCGGACCTCCGGCGCCCACTTACCGCAGATTGAACTTCTTCATCTTATAGCGCAGCGTGTCGCGGGTGACGCGCAGCAGGCGGGCGGCTTGCGTCTGGTTGCCGTTGGTCTTCTCCAGCGCGCGCACCAGCAGGCTCCGCTCGTTGTCCTCGAGCGACAGGCCGTCGCTGGGGGCCGCGGCCGGGAGTGCCACCTCGTGGGATGCATCGCCATCGGGGCGTGAAATCGCAATCGGCAGGCTGGCCGGGTCGATCGACGACGATTCTTCCAGAATCATGGCCCGCTCAATGGCGTTACGCAGTTCGCGCACGTTGCCCGGCCAGTCGTGATACAGCAGCAGTTTGGCGGCGGCCTCGGTCACTCCCTCGATGTTGCGCTTGAATTTGCGGTTGTAATGTTCAATGAAGAAGCGCGTCAAGGGGACGATATCGTCGGCGCGGTCGCGCAGCGGCGGGATCAGGATCTGGATTACGTTGAGACGGAAATAGAGATCCTGGCGGAAAGCGCCTTCTTTCACGGCCTCGCGTAAGTTCTTATTGGTGGCCGCCACCACGCGCAAGTCGAGCTGGATATCCTTGAGGCCGCCCAGGCGGCGGAAGCTCTGCTCCTCCAGTACGCGCAGTAGTTTGGCCTGTAGCATCAGGGGGATTTCGCCCACTTCATCGAGAAACAGAGTGCCCCTGTCGGCCAGTTCGAAGATGCCGCGCTTCTGCGCGCGCGCGTCGGTAAACGCGCCCTTTTCGTACCCGAACAGCTCGCTCTCCAGCAGCGAATCGGGGATGGCGGCGCAGTTGATGGCGATGAACGGTTCGGCTTGGCGCAGACTTTGATAGTGCAGGGTCTTGGCCACCAGGTCCTTACCTGTTCCGTTTTCGCCTTCCAGCAGAATAGTGGTGGCTTCGCTGGCCGCCACGCGGCGGACGAAATTCATCACGTCGCGCATAGGCCCGGATTCGGCGATTACTTCGCGCTTTTGCGGAGCCGATTCTTCGGTGATGTCCTTGATGGTGGCCACCACTCCGGAGAGCCGGCCGCCCTCGTCGAACATCTGGGTGGTGCGCATCACCACCAGCCGTTCCATGCCGTTCCCGGTACGCAGCCGGACGGTGGAGTGGGGCGCGGACGGGTTCTGGTTCAAGCCCACCAAAACGCCGCATCCGGGCTCGCAGACGGCACAGTTGAAGATGTCCTGGCAGTGCTTCCCCAGCATCTCTTCGGAGGACACGCCGAAGAGCTTTTCCGCCGCCCGGTTGACGCCGGTAATCCGGAATTCCGGGTCGTAAAGGACCAGAGCGTCGGAAAGCTGGTCAAACACAGATTCCAAAACACTCGTCTTCTGCCAGCCTGGGGTGAGCTTAGACATTCGGGAGCTTGTTTCTCAGTATACCAAGTGCCGGTTTGGGGCAATTGGCTCAATTTGAGTCTTTTGCGGGGGCATTGCCCCCAAGTTGGCAGGGGGAAAGTCCGCTAATCCGACCGCAGGGCAGGAGATACGGCGTGGAAGCGCAATTGCTTACCTCGTTGTGGAGGCTACATGTCCCATTTGAATTTGAAGACGATTCTGCCGGCTGCCATTTTGCTGGGTGGATTCCTGGTCTGTACGACGGCGTCGTACGGCACCGCCGAGTACGCCAAGAACACAAAGAAGTCCTGCACATTTTGCCACGAGAAGACCGTTGCCGATAAGGACGCGATGAGCAAGAACCTGACGGCGCCCGGCAAGTATTACAAGGAGAAGAAGACCCTGGACGGTTACGTCGCGAAGTAGTAGTCGAGTGGAAGGTGGAGGCGTGGAGTCGCTCATGATGCAAACGGTTCAGCTAACGATCGCCGACTGCCAATACGCAGCTACTGTGCGGGAAGCCTTATCCCGCAGTTGCGCCTGGCATATCGAGGCGGTCGAACAGCCGGACCTGTCGTGCCACGGTGTAATGGTCCTGGACGAACTGGCATTCGCGCGGCTGCCCCTCCCCCTGTCCAACCCTGGGCGGGTCGTACTGATCACCCGCCAGGAGCCTCCGGCGCCCCAATTCCTGGCCCAGGCATGGGATGCCGGCATCGTTTCCGTAGTCTCTGCGGAAGATCCCCTCAGTACCGTGCTGCTTGCCATCATGGCAGCGGCCCTGCGTGTTGAAAAACCCTCCACTTCCGCCGGTTCGAGTGGAATAACCCCCACTTCCGCATTCGAATCTGCGCCAATAGCCCCACTAAAACATCATCCACACTCAAAACGTAGCAAAATCCAATAGGTTAGTCGCCTTACCGTCGTGGTCTTCCGCGTGCATTGTCTTTAATTCTGAAAAGGAGATTCCGCCATGGATCGCTCTTTAGTAGAATTAGAGTCCATTGTCCGAAACAGAATTTGCAAAGTGTGCACCGAACGCACCGTGGACGGCCAGTGCGGGCTCGAGGAGCCCTCCAATTGCGCCTTGTTCCGGCTGTTTCCCCAAGTGGCCCAAGCCATCCAATCGGTGAAGAGCGATGACATCCAACTGTACATCGACGCTATCCGCCGCAATGTCTGCGCGGTATGCGCCGACCAGGCGCGCGATGGATCCTGCGAAACGCGACAACAGGTGCAGTGCGCTCTGGACGCCTATCTACTGCTGGTGGTGGACGCCATTGAAGAAGCCACCGGGAAGACATTCAACAAACAGGGTCTGGGCTCCCCCGGCGCCGGTTTTACGGGGCGTCCCGGGCCGCAAGTTCAACTTTGAGAACTACCTGGAGGTATAAGCCGTGAGCTTCATTCCATTTATTGTTTTGTGGTGCCTGTTGGCCGTAACGATTATGGCGCTGTTTGTCTGGCGCAAAATGGTGGCCAGCAAAGAGGATGACAACCTACACGTTCTGGACGGCGCTTCCGCTGTGAAGAGCTCCGAGCAGGTGGCGGTGGCCCAAAAGCTCGACCTCATTGATAAATGGGGAAAAATCGTTACCGTCGTAGTCGTGGTCTACGGCGTGATCCTGGCCGGAGCATACGTCTGGCAGAGCTGGCTTCAGAACAGCCGCGTAGGAGTGTAAAATGATGACGAACCGGGCACTATCATCGATCGGCCGACGGCTCGGTTCTGCCTTTATCGGGTTGTTACTCGGGGCAGCCGGCGCCAAGGTGTACGCGGCCGATCCGGCGCCTGCCGCGGAGTGCACTTCCTGCCACGATCAGGGGCAGAAGCTGGAGAAGAGCGCTCACAAGGGGCTGCCCTGCGACACCTGTCACGACTCGCACGAGAAGTATCCGCACCCTGCCAACATCCCCAAGCCGCAGTGCGTCACCTGCCATGAAAACCAGGCGGGCGACTACGCCGGCGGCGTCCACGGCCTGGCGCGCAAGGCCGGCAACGAAAGTACGCCCGATTGCGCCCTGTGCCATGGCAGCGCGCATGAGCTGCTGCCCCCCAAGTCGCAGGCTTTCCGCGCCGCCGTGCCGGATACCTGCGGCATGTGCCATAGCGAAGTAGTGGAGCAGTACCGCGCCAGCGTACACGGCCAGGCGCTGGCTGCCGGCATCACCCAGGCCCCGCTCTGCACCGATTGCCACGGCGAGCACAAGATCATCAAACACACCAACGAAGCTTCTCCGGTAAACGCCGCGCACATTCGGGACACGTGCGGCAGTTGCCATGGGGACGTCCGCCTGACGCGCAAGTTCGGGCTGCCCTCCGACCGCCTGGTGAGCTTCGATTCGTCGTACCACGGCCTGGCCTCGAAAGCCGGCTCGCAGACCGTGGCCAATTGCGCCAGTTGCCATGGCGTACACAACATTCTGCCGTCGTCCGACCCCAAGTCGACCATCAATCCCAAGAATCTGCCCACCACCTGCGGCAAGTGTCATCCCGGCGCCGGCACGCGTTTCGCCATCAGCCAGGTGCACGTGGCCGAAGGGCGCGGCGAACCGGCGCTGTTGAAATGGGTGCGGGAGTTTTACCTGCTGCTGATCCCGGTGACCATTGGCCTGATGATGCTCCATCAGGGCGGCGACTGGATCCGCAAGCTCATCCGCCTGCGATTCCAACCGCAGCCGGCGCCGCGCCGCGCCTCTGCGGCCGCAGTCTCCGCCGGCGCCCACGGGGACCTGCGCATGCTGCCGTTCGAGCGCGTGCAGCACGCCGTGATGGCTCTTTCCTTCATCGTCCTGGTCTGGACCGGCTTCGCGCTGAAGTACCCGGACAGTTGGTGGGCACGGCCGCTGCTGGTGCTGGAAAGCACGCACCCCTTGCGCAGCATCATTCATCGCATCGCGGCGGTGGTCTTTATCGCGGTGTCGGTAACGCACCTGGTCTCGCTGATTGTAAGCCGCAAGCTGCGCGCCCACTGGATGGAGATGCTGCCCAACCGGCGCGACCCGCGCGAGGCGGCTTCCGGCTTCGCCTACAACCTGGGGCTGGGTTCGGCGCCCCCGGCGCGTTCGGCGCACAGCTACGTGGAGAAGGCCGAATACTGGGCCGTGGTCTGGGGAGCCGTGGTCATGGCGTCCACCGGCCTGCTGCTCTGGGCCAATAACCTGGCGATGCGATTCCTACCCAAGAGCTGGCTGGATGTGGCCACATCGGTGCACTTCTACGAGGCCCTGCTGGCCACATTGGCGATTGTGGTGTGGCACTTCTACTCCATTATTTTCGACCCCGACGTTTATCCGCTGAACACCGCCTTTCTGACCGGGTACAGTTCCAAAAAGAGCGAGCACTCGAAGGAGCGGCACGAAACCACCCACTCTGTGGGAGACTGACTGAAGCATGCCGACTGA
>Ga0182013_10007285_pt1 | contig 12256 bp, 13 predicted proteins | sample 612S2MmetaG_FD_120487 | JGI IMG/M metagenome (GOLD analysis project Ga0182013, IMG submission 120487) | Permafrost microbial communities from Stordalen Mire, Sweden - 612S2M metaG | ecosystem: Environmental > Terrestrial > Soil > Wetlands > Permafrost | place: Sweden: Stordalen | collected...
GCTTGGGGAAGCTTTGGGAAAGAGTCGGTCACTCTGTTGGAATGTCTGCGTGTAAGCCGGACGACAAGTTACGCAGTTCGCTCGGAGTCGCTATGCAGAACCATCCCAGCTCGGCGGCGTGTGCGAAACACTCCTGAATCTTAGCGTTTTGGTCCTCAACGGTATACGTGCCACCTTCAAAGGCTGCTTCGAGAGCAGGACCAAGAGAATTACCTGACTGAAGAGAGGACAGCAATAGAAACGCTTCACGATCAATCCGTCTGTAGTAGACAGAGTTGTCGTAACGGTGGACGGCAAGATAGATGTCCTGTCGCGACATCTTGGGCATGGCGGCCTCTGACGTCTCTCGGCGCTCGGAGATTGCGTTGCTCATGATGTCGCTGAGGCCGTTCTCTCTGTGCACGGCGAGAACGAGTTCATCCACGGGATACTTCAGATCGAGTAATTGCAAATGTGGCTGTAGGTTTAGCTTTGTTTCGCCATCGAAGCCCGCGAAATCTGCTCCATTCACAGGAGGGATGGCCGCTCTATCGAACGCTTCCACATAAGCCCACTCCAACCGTGCGATATCCATAGCGAGGTCGTGATTGCCGGACGTATACTCGGCGTGATCCAGGAGCCATTCCGGTAGCTTGGAGCCGAGGTTACGGAGCGTAAAGGAGGATGAAGGGTTTTCCCGGAGGTAAGCCAGAACCAGCTCATCAAATACCTCACTTCCGAGGACCGCGTTCAAGGCAGGGAAGTCTTCGGCGACGGCCGTGATGACGCGGAACCAATACTGACGATTGTAGATCTCGAGCCTGTCGAACGAAGACAAGCGGTCGTTCGGCTTAATGTAGCCTTCGGCTATTGCCGCAGTCGAATGTCCATCGTCTGTTGTCGTCTGCATTTGAAAATCGGAAGTTAGAGGCCGCATTACGTCCTCTGACATCCTGCGTTGCAATTCGAGGAGTGTCATGAACGAACCACCTCTCGATCCATCTGCCATGCGGGTTCCGCGACGGTTTCCGTTGGTTCCAGATACTTGTTTGCCTTCAAGGCTTCGCCATGCACTTCATTAAAGGAGGGAATATTGTCGTCCCACTCAAGCAAAGTCGCGGTGTGCCCAACACGTTCGATCGTCCGTTGATATAGACCCCATACTGGATCAAGCACTGGGTGATCGTGCGTATCGAGGATGTACTTTTCGAACTTGGAGTGGCCGGCGATGTGAATCTGTGCCACACGTTCGGCAGGAACACTGTTTACGTAATCGAATGGGTTGAAAGAATGATTTTGGGAAGAGACGTAGATGTTGTTGACGTCGAGGAGAATTCCGCAATCGGCCGCCTCGACTACCTCATTTAGAAATTCCCATTCGGTCATCTCGGATTCATAAAACTCCGCATAACTACTTACATTCTCGACAGCGATTGGAATCTCGAGGAAATCCTGGACCTCTCGGATCCTTGCTGCCGTTGTCTTCACGGCCTCGAAAGTGTATGGGATAGGCAGGAGGTCATGTGTGTAACGCCCATCAACACTTCCCCAGCAAAGATGGTCGGAGAGCCACGGGGTCTTTGTCCGTCGAGTCAGCTCCTTGAGACGTTTAAGATGCTCCCGATTCAAGGGCTGCGCAGAGCCAAAATACATTGAAACCCCGTGCTGCACGACCCTATATTGATCGAGGATGTCGTCGAGCACCTGTAGCGCTCTGCCACCGTCGACCATATAGTTCTCGGAGATGATCTCGAACCAGTCGACGAGGGGCTTCTGAGAAAAAATGTGGCCATAGTGCGGAACGCGTAGGCCGATCCCCACCCCGTAATTTGTAAATCCGTTGAAACGGTTCGCCGGCATTTGTGGCTCCGAGCACTAGAAGATGGAAAAAACTGGAGGCTTGATGACAATTCAAGCCCCCAGACTTCGCGACAAGTTAGACAGCCTTCGGCGGCTTGGAACCGTCGGTGGCGCAGCCACCCTTGCCCTTGCAATCGTTCTTACCGGCATGCTTCTTGTCGCCACCACCCTGCCCCTTGCAATCGTTCTGGCCTTTGCAAGCGTGCTTGGGCGGGGTCTTGTCGTCGACCAGCATGATGCCGGCGTGCGCGGACTGAACTGAGGAACCATTCGACTGGTCCGTCTGGGCATTCAGACGAACCGCAGAGCCACCGATCATACCTGCAAATGCGGCGGCCAAAGCGAGCGATTTTACTGTGTTGGTCATTGGAGTGAGCCTTTCGTTGGTTAAGCCACGCCTGGGGCGAGGGCCGTTGGGGTTGACTGCAACAATTAGCAGCGGGACCGGGAACAGTTCAGGAGGAAGAGAGATTTTGACTCGTCCCCCTCAGTTAGCCGCGCTTTCCTTGCGAGCTACACATTGGAGCGATCAAGGGGCTAAAGGTTACAGCCAATCTAAAGAACGCAGATAGCCTGTTCCGTGCTGACATCCGACGCCGGGCTACACCTTCTCGGCCAGCAGATCAATCTGCTGGATTTGAGGCGCGGTTGCAAAGAGTTCCTCGGCACGTGCAAACAATGCCTTCGCTATCTCACCGGTAACATGCGCGTTCCTTCCGTCTTCGTCCGCAAAGGTATCGAAGATCCCAAAGGTCGACGACCCGATCTTGAATGCGAACCAGGTCGTTGTCTTGGTTTCCTCAAGAGCGAGAGGCTGGGCCGACTTCAGAAAAGCTTCGACTTCAGCCTCTTTCCCAGGGCGTGCCTTCAGTGTCGCTAAAAGTCCACAATTGTTCATTTCCATCCTCCGGCTAACTATCACAGGTTGGTCAACTTGGGTTAACGTTCTCTGCATCCACGTGGGCACACAACGATTTCGTCCACAAGATGCACGGATATTGGATTAAAGGAGCCGATAAAGGTTACAGAGACAAAATGTTTTCTGATGGGTCAGGGGAGGGAGCGTGTGGCCTGTTCTTGCTCCGGCGCGCACAATTCTTCAACCGCTACTTGGACCGGCCACGAGTAACACGAAAAGTGGATTTACTGTGAGGGACATATCCGTTTCTCATTGGCTGCTCCGCAGATCAGGGGGCGCGCACCACAGGAGACGGATGTTCTCTGCTTCTGGTTGGCAGATCCTAAACGTTGCTGGCGCGCAAGATTCCTCGCTCACACGGAGCCGGCCCACCGTTGCCGACATCCAAGCGGGGTTGGAAATACCAAATGTTTGCATCGATGGCAAAAGAATCAAGATCCTCTGTAACAAATCGTCTCCGCAAGAACTCCAACTGAGCGCAAGGGTAGAAAGTCGAGGAGAATTCAATTTTTCGTCCCCTTGTTTGAAAGTTCAATGTCGCTCGGTGCGATAACGCGGATTGGAAAGAGGACTTCATGAAGGTTTTGCTCGATCTGTATATCCGATTTTCTGGCTTGGTTTCAAAGCTTCAATCTCCTTTTCTCTTGGCTGTGCGGCTCTATTGGGGCTGGCAGTTCGCACAATCGGGGTGGGGGAAGCTGCACAATCTCGACAAAGTAACCGACTTCTTCACCAGTCTCAACCTGCCAAATCCAGGACTCACCGCACACTTCGTCTCGGGTCTTGAGCTCGTGGGCGGAATTCTTCTCATTCTGGGATTGGGTTCGCGACTGATAGGACTCGTACTTACCGTGAACATGTTCGTCGCATACTGGACTGCGGATAAAGAAGCGTTGTTCTCAGTATTCTCCGAACCGGGAAAGTTTTACGCCGCCGATCCATACACCTTCCTCTTTGCCTCCGCCATAGTGCTGGTGTTTGGTCCAGGATTGTTTTCTCTCGATGCACTGCTGCTGAGGCGCTGGAACGCAGGGATTGAAAAGTGATGGTTGGCAGCCTCAGGTCGTTGAAGAATCGCAGACTATTGCTGCGATCGTGCATGGCGAGATCCGGTAATTGATATGAGTAATCTGATCGATACGACGATCCTTGTCGCCGCTTAGAATTGCCGGACAGAAACTGACGCCGGTTGTCGAGGACGGATTGCGATGGGAAGATGGTCACCGTTTGCTATTGCGTTCCTGGCACTATTGGGATCTTGCAGCTTTGCAGGTGAGCAACAAGGTGGAGTGCCAACAGTGCCGTACTCCCGTGACACTGATCGATCGGCTGGCGTAGCACAAGTCCTGTCGATTGGTGGCGCGGCGATTGAGGTCGATCTCGCCCCTGGAGCTATGGACGTCCAGCCATCGCAAATCATCTCCTGGATCGAGCGTGCTGCACGCGCGGTAACCATCTACTATGGTCGATTCCCGGTTCAGAGAATGCGTGTCCGGGTAGTTCCCAATTCTGCCAATGACGATTCCATTCATGGTACAACGTGGGGAAATGTGGATGGTTTCCAGGCAGTCACGCACATGCGGTTTGGTCGTCATGTGACGGGGCGAGACTTAGCCGATGACTGGACCATGACGCACGAATTTGTGCACATGGCCCTTTCTTCGTTGCCGGACAATCAGAGCTGGATGGAGGAAGGCTTGGCGACGTATGTCGAGCCGATTGCGCGCGCTCAAGCCGGACAACTGCCTGTCCGCCAGGTGTGGGCGGGCATGATCCTGAGCATCTCGCAGGGGCAGCCCAGGCCGGGTGATCTCGGTCTGGATCAGACCCGCAGTTGGGGCCGTACCTACTGGGGAGGGGCGATGTTTTGCCTCGTCGCAGATGTCGAGATTCGCCGGAAGACAGAGAATCGCAAAGGATTGCAGGATGCGCTACGCGCTATCGTTGTCTCTGGCGGAACGATCGACAAGGAGTGGGCGCTGCTGAAAGTCATGGAGATCGGCGATAAGGCGACGGGAACAACAGTTCTTGTTGACATGTACAACCTATGGAAGGACAAACCGATCACAGTCGATCTTGAGAACCTATGGCTTGAACTGGGAATTCGGCGGTCAAGCACGGTTGGAGTCGAACTCGCGCCCGTGGCAGTATTGTCCAATATAAGAGAATCGATTACCGCGCGGCCATAGGGGCCATTTACTAATCGCCACTCGGGATGGTAAAGATCCGGGTGGACTGCGCAGGCATCAGGATGCTGAAGCAATTCGCTACACAATTGCAGGGCGCAATTCCCCGGAAGGGATGCTCGCGATGATCTTAGAATGCAAACACGTTTGGAACTACATCTCCGAGTATTTGGACGATTCGTTGTCGCCCGAAAACCGGGAATTAGTGCAGCGCCACCTAGAGCACTGTGAGATATGTTCTGCGATCCTCGACTCGACGCGCAACATCGTGGTGCTCACCGCGGATGATCGCATATTTGAACTCCCGGTGGGCTTCAGCGAACGCCTTCACGCCAGGCTGGCACTGGAGATAGACGGCAGTTCGAGAGAACCGGATGAGGAATGAACCGATCAGATCGAGTGATGCAGATGGAGGTGGATCGTCCACTCAACGAACACCAGAAGCAAGGTAAGAATCCGTAAGTTGCTGATCGTTTTGTGTGCCACGCCGATCAGTAACCTCAAGTGATTGATCCTTACGGTATCCCGCGACTAGGGAGTCCTTGAACATATGTGCTTCCACATATCCACGCTTGGAAACGACCTTCGTAGAGCGCGACATGTATCACGCTGAGACGGCGCTTGCAGACAGCGGCCGCACCACGCGAAGCCTAGACGCCATATTCACCAAGTGAGCGAAAGATCCGGCATTCATCTTTCGCATTACATTGCCGCGGTGCATCTTAACGGTGATTTCACTGATGCCAAGTTCTCCACCGACGACCTTATTCGGTAATCCTGAGGCCACCAATTTCAATACTTCCCGTTCGCGTGGCGTAAGAGATCCGAGATTTGCTCGTAGATTTTGCAATTCCCCTTCACGTCCAAGCACGGCCTCACTGCGTTTGATTGCCTGCCCGATCGCCTTCAAGAGCACATCACCGTCGAATGGTCTCGTAAAGAATTCAAATGCTCCACTTTTCATTGCTTGCACTGCAATGCGGACATCGTTGTGGTCGGTGAGAAAAATAAGGGGCAATTCGCTGCGTTCAGCAGCGATGCGTTCCTGAAACTCGATACCGCTGAGATCCGGAAGGTTCACATCCAGGACAAGACAGCACGGGACGGCGGTTCGCGGACGCGCGAGGAATTCATTTGCAGATGCAAATGTCTCCGGTTGCCATCCGGCGGAACGAATCAGGAGTTCAAGTGATTGACGCAGTTGAAGGTCGTCTTCGATTACGAACACTGTCGGGATGGCGCGCGAAATGGTTCGAGGATTCAAATTGAGGCTATGCAGCTGTGTCGAACGAAGCGCGCTACTCTGGGGAAATTCGAGTGTCATGGCTGCGGTCATTTTTCAGCTCCTTGAAATAGCTAGGGTTAGATCTTCCGATAATGAACCAAACAGACCGAACGAATCGGCAGTCATCGGGGAAGAAGCCGTTGCCGATTGAAGACTCAGGCCCGTGAGCTAAATGTCATCTAACCGGACCTGTCGCCGCAACGGTAAATAGTCGAATGGCCTTTTCGACTAAAGTCAGTGAACTGGGCTCCATCACGTACCGGAAGGGCGTCTTCTTGATGTCGCAAAGTGCTTCCTACCGAAAAGACGGGCATCGATGGACAATGCCCCTGGCCCGATCATTGCGATTGTTCCGCCGAGAATGACTAGAATGACCGAAATCCACAGATCACCGGCACCGCTGACGACGGCCCACAGTTCGAGTCCGGCGATCAATGCTCCAACCATTGGAGTCCAGAGGCCAGCGAGGAGAAGTATACCTGCCAATGAACCTATGAGTTTAGGAAGCATCGAAGGCGAGAATGGTGCTCCAGAAAGTTCGACAACTCCGACGCGAAGGAGCAAGATGGCCGTAAGAATACGTTGAAGCAAAAGGCCCGCTCCCGGCCAACCGTTGGCGAAGGTCGAGAATAGTCGTTGCAAGGGAACCTCTGACTTAATCGTATGGGAGTCGCGAGGTTGAGGATAGGTCCCAAAGTCGAAACGTTATTTCTACTTTTGGCTAGTATCAAGAGCGATAATGCCCCGCTTCAGCCCAATGGTAACGGCGTGTGTGCGATCATTGGCGCCGAGCTTGGAAAGTATATTCGTTACTCTCGCTTTAACCGTCGCCTCGCCAATAGAAAGTATGTCAGCGATTTGTTTATTCGCATTGCCAGCTGCAATCAAATTCAGAACATCAATTTCCCGTTCTGTTAAAGCGTCATCCATCGAGTGATTGGCCAGTTCCGCTGCTAGATCTGCAGGAATTCGCTTCTGTCCTGCGTGTACAGCCCGGATACAACTGAGGAGTTCTTCGTGCACGTTCCCTTTTAGAATGTAGCCTCTTGCACCACCTCGAAGGGCGCGCAACACTTGCATATCTCCGCTATACGTCGTCAAGACTATAACCCGAGCATCGGGGAATTCTTGGCGGATAGCATGGAGGCCATCGAGCCCGTCAACTCCCGGCATCTGAAGATCCATCAATGTTACATCCGGCCGGTGAGTTCGGAATGCATCGAACGCTTCTTTTCCGTTCGATGCCTCGGCGACCAACTTCATGTCAGGTTCAGCGTTTACCAGCGCCGCAATACCCTTGCGCAAGAGGGGATGGTCATCTACGGTCAGGATGCGAATTAGGTTATGAATAGCCTGCACGTTTTCTCACTTTCTGGAGCAATCTGGACCAAACTCCGTCTGGCGACCTCTCGTATGCGATTGGGCCGGGAACCTCAATCTGAACTTCGGTACCGGCCCCGTCCTCACTCCAAAAGTCTACATGGGCCCCTGTCCGCTCAGCACGTTCACGGATGCCGCGTAATCCCCAGTGCCCAGGTCTGCCGCCCTCTTTCAGAACTTCGGGGTCAATACCTTTCCCATCGTCCCGGATGCGAATACGAAACATCTCAACACCATATCGAATTTCGGCCTCAATGTGATGAGCATGCGCGTGTTGATACGCGTTTCTCAATATCTCAAGTGCGATGCGGTGAACCTCTTCTCGAACGGCTGGAGACAAGTCTCGATGTTCACCCTCCTCAATCAATACGAACTCCGGAGGCTCGCGTTCGTCATCTCCGGCATGAGCCAGCTCCTGGCTCGTTGCTTTCAACAATTCGGCAAGATCCCCCCCTGCGATTGGCTCCGAGCGCAGGCCTTGAATCGCATCACGGCTCTCCGCGAGCGCCTTTTTGGTATCACCGATCGCCTCGTCGAGAGACCTCATTGCCTCATCCGGTCGCCTGCTTATCAAGTTGCGACCCGCCTGAAATTGGAACATCAATCCGTGAAAGTCTTGAAGCAATGTATCGTGCAGTTCGCGCGCGATACGGGTTCGCTCGTTCACACGCGCCTCGAGGCCGATCGCGAACTGCCGCTCTAATTGCTTCACCCGAAGTTGATAGAGCAACCAGAGCAGGAAGAGAAACACGCAACCACAAAAGGCCTGAAACCAGATCGTTTGAAACCATGCAGGAGCGATCTTGAAATTCAGCGCGGAGCCTACATCGTTCCAAACACCGTCGTTGTTACAGGCGACTACTTGAAAATGGTAATTCCCCGGGCCCAGCCTGTTATAAAAAGCTTCCCGTCGGTTTCCTGCGTCCTGCCAGTCTTTATCTACCCCTTCAAGCCTGTACTTGAAACGTACCTTCTCCGGGACAGACAGGCTCAGAGCCGTGTAACGAATTTGGAGGTCGGTTGTTCGTGGGGGGAGCACGATGTTCGTGAGTGATTCTGATACTCTGCCATTCGCCTTGATCGACTGAATCAAAACAGGGGGAGGGATCGTATTTGTGAAAATGTTGGCAGGATCGATCCTCGCCAATCCGGTTGACCCGATGAACCAAAGTCGCCCATCGGTTCCCAGCGTCTCAATCGAGTTCATCATACTACCTATGAGTTTGCCGGGAAAGCCGTCGAAAGAATCGAAGCTACGGTACTTCACGCGATAGGAGGGGTCGGCCAGCGCCTGCTGGGCCTCTTTAGCTGAGATCTCGATTACTCGCGCATTCTCCGCTAACCACAGATCGCCATTAGAGGTTTCCTCGACTGCCAAAGTAACACCGAATGTTTCGGCGTCTGCAGGGACGATCCGTCGGAAGCGGTTCCCGTCAAAAAATGCTAGTCCCAACGTTCCCGCCAGCCATATATGGTGCCCCTGACCACGGATCCACAGTGTGCTTCCAACCGGAGACTCGCCAGGGGTGGAAACTCTGTGAGTGTTCTTATCGGTCACAAGGAGGATTGTGCTCCCCAAGAATCCGAACCATGAACGGCCCGTCCAATCGGTAAATGCTGTCCAGGGGTTCAGTTTCGCGAACTCCGGCGCGACATTAAGTCGATGCCAGACCCCCTTTTCTCGATAGAACCCACCTTGTCTTTCACCCCACAGCCAGAGGACACCGGAGTCGTCGACCGTTGCGGCAATGGTACGCGGCGGGTCGAGCTTCGGGAGCCACGGTAGCGCGATCCTGCTATAGGATCCTGCCTCATAGCGATAGATGGCATCAGGGCAAATCCACCAAATCGCACCAGAGGAGTCACGAAACGCAAATAAGGCTTGGTGAAAAGGGACGTGGATACGCTCAGCGCGTCCTTCATGAACCCGGACCATAGAATTGACCCCTGCTACCCAGATGTCTCCGTTATTTTCTGGGGCCGCGATAGCATCCTGATGCATGAAGGGGAGAACAACCGGTATAAGGTTCGTTTTGCGGAAGCGATCCAGACCATTGTCAGTTGCGACCCAAATATTTCCTTCGCGGTCTCGCAAGATGCAGCGGACAAAATCATCGCTTAATCCATCCTTAGCGGTGAATGACTCTACCGCAGAGCTGGATATGCCGACTTTACCCTTCAGGAACTCCGGTGCCTGAGAACGAACAATCCCGTTGCCGAAGCTGGCGATCCACAAAGCTCCATCGCTATCGAACAGCACTGCCTGAGAATTGACCTGAATTTTGGTTTCGTCAGGTGACTGCCCCTTATTGGATAAAGGGATGGGACGGACAGACTCTTCAGCCATCCACAGTTTGCCGTTCGGCGCTTGTGCGATTTGTAGAACATCGCCAACTGAAATGCCCGTTGGTTGAAATCGCCTCGCGCCCGGTGGAAGAAAAACCAGCATGTGGTCGGTATAAGCCCAAAGTGTCCCTTGACGGTCGACAAATAATGCTTTCGAGTTGCTCCCCTGAAAATTCCAATCGCTTCCGACTTCCTTCCATTGACGACCTTCGAGGCGCAACAGCCCGCCGTCGTCTGCAGCCCAAACTGTTCCTGTCGGATCTTGCGCGAAGCTCGTTATCTGCTGGTGTGCCGATTCGTTGAGGATGGTAAAGCTCGTTGCGTTTCCGTTCCGCAGAAGCCTGATCGCTCCGGGCGTATAGGCGATCCAGAGGCCTCCATCGGGAAGCGCCAAGAGTGCAGTCACAGCGCAGCACGGCAATGGCCCGCCCGACTGAGGCTCGTAGCGCTCGAAAACGACACCGTCGAATCGATACAGACCGTCCCCGCTTCCCACCCAAAGATACCCATCCGAGGTTTGAGCCAATGCCAGGATAGGAGCAGGCACGCCGTCTTTCGGCCCCCACGCTGTATGAGCGTATTGGGCAATGGTGCGACCGCCGCCCTGCGCGGCAGTGCACGAGCATGCGAGCACGAGAAAAAGACAGACCTTCAGCACTCGAACAACAGAAAGAGGCTTCGAGGCGTGATTTGCGCTCACCATAAACGTCCTAGAAACTCTCGCGATACGGGCCGATAACAGCTAAGGTGCACAAGGCCTATTCGCAAGAGAGGCCGGTCATCTACCGTCAAGTTGCGAATTGGGTTAATAGTAGCGTGCACGATTTCTCACCTTCCGAAGCAATCTCGACCAAACTCCGTCTGGCGACCTTTCGTATGCGATTGAGCCGGGAATCTCAATCTGAACTTCTGTACCGGCCGCGGTCTCACTCCAAAAGTCTACACGGGCCCCGATTCGCTCAGCACGTTCACGGATTCCGCGCAATCCCCAATGTCCAGGTTTGCGGCCTTCTTTAAGAACTTCGGGGGGAATACCTTTCCCATCGTCGCGAATGCGAAGGCGAAGTGCACCATTTCCGTATCGGATTTCCGCCTCGATTCGATGAGCACCGGCGTGGCGATACGCATTTCTCAATATCTCAAGCGCGACGCGGTGAACTTCGTCTCGGATGGCTGGAGACAGTTCTCGGGGTTCACCCTCCTCGATCAACTCGAACTTTGGAGGTTCGTTATCTTCATCTCCGGCATGAGCCAGCTCCTGGCTCGCCGTCTTGATTAATTCAGCAAGATCACCCGCGGCGCTTGGCTCCGAGCGCAGGTCTTGAATAGCGTCCCGGCTTGTCGTGAGCGCCTTCTTGGTATCGGCGATCGCCTCGTCGAGAGAGAGCATTGCTTCCTCCGGTCGCCGATCTATCAAATTGCGGCCCGCTTGAAACTGGAACATCAATCCGTGGAAGTCTTGAAGCAATGTATCGTGCAGTTCGCGCGCGATTCGGATTCGCTCTCTATAGCGACCGGAAAGACGTGCACGGAGCTCTGCTTCGGCAATACGGACCCTCAGCCGGACCAGCAACCATGCGGTCGACACAAGCACGATCCCGGACAGCGCCTTGAACCAGAGTGTCTGGTAGAAGAACGGTAACACCTTGATAGCGAGCGGTTGGGGCAATCCGGTCCAGACGCCCGCGCCGTTCGAAGCCATCATCTCAAATTGATAGGTTCCGTTCTTCAGCCCCGTGTAGATCGCCTCCGTGCCTGTCCCTGCATCACGCCAGCTGAGATCCTCTCCAAGCAGCCGGTACCGGTAACGCACTTGCTCAGGCGCTGCGAGCTGGACGCCCAGGTAGTCAATAGAAAGCGTGTGGGTGCCCGCTGGAGCAGCTTGACCAGGCTTGAGCAAAATACCGTCGGCTTTGATGTCACGGATGCTGGTAGTAGCCGGGGAATGGCGATCCGCAAAACCCTGCGGATCTTGAAAGACCAGGTACCTCGATACAGAAAACCAGAAGCGCCCGGTTGAATCCACTACGGCACTCGGTCGCGCGTGGATGGAGCGCCCGCCCGCGAGATCGCCCTCCTCGAGCGACTGTACCTTGATCACGTAATGTGAGTCGGCCAGCGCATGCTGCATCTCGTCGCTGGCGATCCGCGCCACCCCTGTTTCACCGTTGATCCAAAGATCGCCATTCGGCGCATCCAGAAGGCCAGACACATTGCGGACCGTGAGTGGGTCGTTGGTCACCAGACGACGGAACTGATCACCTTCGAGAATAGCGATCCCGCCTGCCCCCCCCGCCAGGA
>Ga0182013_10007288_pt1 | contig 12253 bp, 9 predicted proteins | sample 612S2MmetaG_FD_120487 | JGI IMG/M metagenome (GOLD analysis project Ga0182013, IMG submission 120487) | Permafrost microbial communities from Stordalen Mire, Sweden - 612S2M metaG | ecosystem: Environmental > Terrestrial > Soil > Wetlands > Permafrost | place: Sweden: Stordalen | collected...
ATCCGGCCGCGCCGGCCGAAACTTTGCAGCTGGGCGGCGCGGGGTTCGTAAGCAAGAGAGCCCCGCCGGAACGTCTTCTCGACGTCCTTTCCGCGGTCGCGGCGGGCGATATGGTTTTCCCCTTCGTCGACATCCGCAAGATGCGCGCGGACCCGCTTGAGAACCTGACGCTGCGGGAGCGAAGCCTGCTATCGGCGCTTGGGTCCGGTCATACCAATGGTCAACTGGCCAAGGACTTTGGCGTTTCGATCAACACGATCAAATTCCACTTGCGCAATTTGTTCGAGAAGCTCGACGTCCGCAACCGCGCCCAGGCGATCGCGCTCTTTCTCGAAATGAAACATGGCAACTGGCCTTCGAGCTCGGGTCAAAACGCGCGGGCTGTAGATCCATCATCCGGCGCGCGCGGCAGGAGGCAGGGGCGGCCGGAATAGCTCCCGGCGGAAAGCAATCATTCGCCTCGTCAAGGAGCGGGAAACAGCTCATTGGTCTTGCCGGTCATCCGGTAGGCTATGAGGCCAATCCATTCATGCGCGGCGAAGTCCGTCACGCCGACTGCCTGATTGGTGTATTTCGAGATGCCGGGACGCCAGAAGTCGCCGTTTGTGCGGAAGTCGACCGGATAGGCGATCACTGGAAAGCCTGCTTTGCGAAAAATGCCGACTGAGCGCGGCATGTGCATGGCTGATGTGACGAGCAGCCAACGCTCGCCCGGCTTGGGTTTCACAAGATCACGCGTGAATATCGCATTCTCGAATGTATTTCGGGACCGGTCTTCATAAGCGACTTTGCCAGTATCCAACCCAACCGAGCGCCAGAACTGGCGCACCGCCTGAGCTTCACTATAGGGCGAGCCGGTCATGGACGCTGAGCCCCCGGTGAATACCAGACGCGCCTCCGGAAAGCGCCGCAAAAGCTCGATCGGCGCCGTCAGTCGCTCGGCCGCTTCGGTGAATGTTATTCGTCCGCGCTGGCCGCTCAGCATCTCATCGACGGAGCCGCCGAGGACAATAATCCCGTCCGGCGCCGGCATATTGTCAGGCTGTGCTGGAAACCGTGTCTCCAGCGGCGTCGCCAGGAAATGTCCCAGCGGTCCGAAGGCGACAAGAAGCAGAAGAATGGCGCTCGCCGTCGTCAGCCGCCGCGCCGCGCCGGCATGGCGCGTGTAGGCGAGGCCTGCGCCGAGGGCCATCAGGAACAGGGCCACATGCGACGGTGAGCCAAAGAATTCAAAAATCTTCGACAGAACAAAGAACATGGGCGCTCGCGACTTAGGATCTTCGCTTGTTGCGCGACGTCAAACGCCACGCGTTTGAGCGGCGCCTCCGATAGTCCTGGAACTATGTCTCAAGGGACGCGGCGCTCCGCCACGCTTAAGCACGAGGGTGGCCCAGCCATCGATGTCGCGGCGTTCCCGAAGCGCGTAACCTTGCGCGGCGTAAGCGCTGAGCACTCCCGCGACGTCGCGGAGCAGCAGGCCTGACAGCACCAGCTCCGCATTTGGCGTCGCCACGCGCGCAAGACCTGGCGCCAGCAGGCGCAGCGGCTTCGCAAGAATATTCGCCAGGATCAAATCCGCGCGTCTCTTGCGCAAACCTGCATGCCGAACGCCTGCAGCGACTACAGGCCGCACATAGGGGCCGGCTCCATTGGCGATGGCGTTTTCACGCGCGGTTTCGACAGCCACGGGGTCAATGTCCGAACTCGACACGGCGCCGCGCAGCAGCTTCGCCGCGGCGATAGCCAGGACGCCTGTGCCAGTCCCAACATCAAGGACTTGCCGTGGACGCCGGCGTTTCAATATGCGATCCAGCGCCCTCAGGCAGCCAAGCGTCGTGCCATGATGGCCAGTGCCAAAGGCCAGGGCGGCCTCGATTTCGATGCCTATGTCGTTGCCGCGCAGCTTTTGGCGGTCGTGCGAGCCATGTACAAGCACGCGACCGGCGCGGACCGGGTTGAGGCCGGCCAGCGCGTTCTGAACCCAGTCCTGCTTGGCTATTTTCGAAAATTGGGCGGCTTCGGCGGCTTTGGGGCCCGCGACGGCGGCCACGAGTGCGCGAATCAGCTCTTCGTCAGGGGGCTCGCCAAAAAAGACTTCCACAGCCCAGGAGGCGCCGTCCTCCTGTTCGAAGGCGGAGGCCGCGGTTTCAGCGGGATCGAATGTTTCGACTATGATGTCGGCGATTGCGCGAGCGCGGCGCTCGTCGGAGACGAGCCGCATCACATCGCTGGCGCCATTGGGGGGCAGACCTTCAAGCATGGGCCGCGATTAACACGCCGCGATTTCCGCGTCACCTTTCATACTTTGCGGGGCGCCTGTATCCTCCCGGGCGGACGCGGTGTCGCGTTCGCAAAAGCGGATCCAAGCAATGTCCGTGGCGCAGGGCGGACCATGCGGGGGGAAATGACGGAAAAGCTGTCGATATGTCTCGTGGGGCCGAAAAACGGCGGGAAGTCGTCCCTGCTGGCCTCGCTCACGGATTGTGTCGCTCAAAGCGCCTTCGGCTACCCTGTCACATTGCGCCCGGCCCTGCAGGCGATAGGGGAGTCAGAAATTCTCGACGCCAGCGCCTCGACCAAGCCCCAGGACATTTTCGTGGGACCAAACGGCGATTACGAAAAGCTTCGGCGTGATTTCGTCGAAGGCGGCGTCGCGACCGATACGCTGGATACTTACGAATATTATTTCCGCCTCGCGCTGCATGGCTCCGCGCCGCCGGCGGTTATGGAGCGCGGGCCCTGGCTGCTTGAAGTCGTCGATGCAGCCGGAGAACTTGCGGTGCCCCCAGAGGGCGCTCGGGTGGCTATCCTGAACGACGTAAAGGACAAATTCGCGGGCCAGTTGCTCGCCGCCCAGGCGATCGTGCTGGTGCTGCCCATGGTGAGGCTGGAGGACTGCAACTGGATCGCCACTCTGGCGCGACTGGTCGATCGCCTGGCGCGGAACAGAGACAAGCGCCTGCGCCGTCTGGTCGTGGCCTTTTCGCAATATGAGCGTCTTTTCGTGAATCTTGGGCCAAGCGCCTTTACTTATGCCTGCGACCCGGCGGTGGCGTTGCACATGGTGCGCAAATCCCTGCGAGCGGCGCCGTGGATGGATGCGCTGCGGGCGCTCGACGTCGCGGGCGTCTCGGTTCGCTTCACAGTGACTTCAGCCTATGGTTTCACGAAGCGGTTCCAGAATCCCAATATTGATCCGCATCAGCCTGGCGAAGGGCGGTTTCGTCGCCCGGGCGTCGAGAGCGCAAGGGGATTCGCGGAATATTGGCGCCCTTTCCTGACGGCCGAGCCGATTCTATACGCGGCGCTCGATCTCGACAGCGCCTTCACTTTTTCCTATCGGCAGGTTGACGCGCGCGGCGAGGTCCAGTGACCTTCGTCTGTCTTTCCGGTCAGATCACATAGTTGAAAGAATCATAGGCGAGGTCGCTAAGGAGCTGGTCCATGTCGCGTGCGGGTTCGGCGCAGCCCGTTACGCCGATGACCTTGGCCGGCACGCCGGCGACGGTGACGTTTCGCGGCGCGTGTTGCAAAACGACGGAGCCGGCCGCCACACGCGAACATGATCCGATCTCGATATTGCCGAGTATTTTGGAGCCAGCGCCGATCAGGACGCCGCGCCGCACTTTTGGATGGCGGTCGCCCGACTCCTTGCCGGTGCCGCCAAGCGTCACATTCTGCATGATCGAAACATCGTCCTCGACGACCGCCGTTTCGCCGACCACAAGCCCGGTGGCGTGATCGAGAAATACGCCCCGCCCGAAACGAGCGGCAGGGTGGATGTCCGTCTGGAACACCTCGGAACTGCGACTTTGCAGGTAAAACGCGAAATCCGTGCGGCCCTGACCCCACAGCCAATGCGCGAGCCGATGGGTTTCGATGGCGTGGAAGCCCTTGAAATAAAGGAAGGGTTCGATCAGGCGGCCGCAAGCCGGATCACGCTCGATGATCGCGGTGAGGTCAGCGCGAAAGGCTTCGATGATCGCGGGCTCCGCCGCGACGGCGGCGGCGAAAGCGTCGGCGATCATTTGCGAGGGTATCGAGGCGGCGCCAAGCCGCTGGCTGACCCGGTGAATGATCGCGTCGGCGAAGCCCGAACGATTGAGTATGGCGCCCATCAGCAACGACGTCTGCGCGGGCTCCAGCGCCAGCGCCGCAGTCGCTTCGAGCCGCATGTGACGCCATAGAGCGTCGCTGGCGCAAATCTCGCTGAGCGCTGAGCGATCTTCGGCGCTGGAGACGCTAAGCGGTTGATCTGGCGCGGCGTGCTGGTTCATTGCCCTGATCTTGCTGGCTCAGCGGCGCCGGCGGCATTTGCTTCTGGCGTCGAATTGCCGGTTTGCCGCGCGAGCTTCGGCAAGTTGACAAATAGGCGAGCCTGGAGTGGAAAAAAGCCGGACGCCCGATCGACCGCCCCAGACCCGCTATGCTGACAGTTCTCGCCGTCCCTGGTCTAGACTAGTCTAAAATTTCACCTGAGGCGCGCTCTGCGCGGCGTCGCTCGCGGTGAACTCGGCCATGGGCTTCTCCGAAGTGAAAAAGGTCTTCGCCCAAAGGAGCGTCGGGAATGTGCGCAGGGCCAGGTTGAAGTCGCGCGCCGCCTCGATATAGTCCCGCCGCGCGACATTTATGCGATTTTCCGTGCCTTCGAGCTGTGATTGCAGGGCGAGAAAATTCGCGTTGGACTTCAGGTCCGGATAAGCCTCGCTGACGGCGAGAAGCCGCCCCAGAGCGCCGCTGAGTTGAGCCTGCGCATCCTGGAATTGCTTTATCTTCTCGGGGTCGGTGAGGGACGAGGCGTCGATCTTGATCTGGGTCGCCTTGGCGCGCGCCTCCGCCACGGAGGTCAGCACGTCTTTTTCTTGTTTGGCGTATCCCTGCACGGTCGAGACCAGATTGGGAATGAGGTCGGAGCGCCGCTGATACTGCGCCTGGACGACGGCCCATTTCGCCTTGGCGTTCTCCTCTAACGTGGGAATCGTGTTGTAGCCGCAGCCCGCAACGCTGAGACCCAGCAAGCTCGCCAGGGCGAGCGAACGCCAACGTGAAATCAGGCTCATTCAAATCTCCCTCGCTGGCTGCGCGCGGCAGCATGCACGACGCGGAACTTAGGCCTTCAAAGGATAATTTGGAAGTCCGCGCCGCCGCCCAATGAAAATGCGAATGCGGCAAAGTTTCAACCCGCGACCACTGGCCTCGGGGAAAGGCCGATGTCTCCAGCCCCGGGACGACAGGCCGGTCGGATTGGAACTGGACGAACTTTCGTCGCGGAGACGATCCGAATAATTTTCATGGCCAGCTTCGTTGATTCCGCCGCCGTTTCCCTTGCGCACAGACGCAGCGCCTTGTATGGGCGACTGTCCGCTTTCCCAGAGCCGCGCCATGTCGGTGTTTTCAATTTATCTTCGTGTCTTGCGCCAGCTGAAGCCGGACGCGACGCTCGCCTATGTGCTCGTGGCCGCCAATCTCGCCCTTGCAGCCGCGCAATTCGCGGAGCCAGTGCTGTTTGGCCGGATTATCGATCTGATGACCAACTCCCAGGCGTCAGGGGCTGCTCTGACCTGGGGCGATCTCCTCCCGCTCGTTCTGGCATGGGCCGGCTTCGGCCTTTTCTCGATCGGCGCCGCTATCGCCGTTGGCCTTCACGCTGACAGGCTTTCACATCGCAGCCGTCTCGCCGTGATGGCGAGATATTTCGATCATGTGCTCAACCTTCCCCTGAGCTTCCACGCCAATGTCCATTCAGGCCGCCTGCTGCAGTCGATGCTCGAAGGCGCGGGGGCCATGTTCGGGCTGTGGCTGTCGTTTTTCCGTGAGAATTGCGCCTCGTTCTTCGCATTGTTTCTGCTCTTGCCAGCGACGCTGTTCTACAATTGGCGGCTCGCCAGCCTGCTGATCGTGATGGTGGCGGTTTTTTACGTCGTCACCACCTATGTTCTTCGGCGCACGGACACTCTGCAGGCGGCGGTGGAGCACTACAACGCCGCGCTCGCCAGCCGCGCCTCGGACGCGCTTGGCAATATTCCCGTCGTGCAGAGCTTTACCAGGACGCACAGCGAATCCCAGGCGCTGCGCCGCATAATCGACGACCTGCTTGCGGCGCAGATGCCAGTTCTGTCGTGGTGGGCGATCGTGGTGGTGGCGAGCCGCGCTTCGGCGACGCTCACCGTGCTCGGGATCTTTCTGCTTGGCGCCTGGCTGCATATGCAGGGCCTCGCCTCCATTGGCGAGATCGTGACATTCATGAATTTCGCCACGATGTTGATCGGGCGGCTGGAGCAGGTCGTCGGCTTCATCAATTACCTGTTTCAGCAATCAGCCAAATTGCGTGAGTTTTTTTCCATCCTCGACACTCATCCCGTGATCGCGGATCGCCCCGGCGCCCAAGACGCCGGCCGGCTCACGGGAGAGGTCGCCTTCGAGAATGTCAGCTTCTCCTATGACGGCAGGCGCATGGCCGTGCGCAACGTCAGCTTCGTCGCCAGACCCGGCGAGACCATCGCGCTCGTTGGCTCTACCGGCTCGGGGAAATCGACAACGCTTGGATTGCTGCACCGGGTCTTTGATCCCAATGAGGGGCGCGTCGCGGTCGACGGCGTCGACATTCGCGATCTGACCCTGACCTCGCTGCGCCGGAACATCGGCGTGGTTTTCCAGGAGCCGATGCTCTTTGCCCGCTCGATCGAGGAAAATTTGCGCATCGGCAAGCCTGACGCCACTCCGGAAGAAATAGCGCTGGCGCTGGAGCGCGCTCAGGCCGCTGGTTTCGTGGCGCGACAAAGCGAAGGCGTCGGAACGGAGGTCGGAGAGCGTGGGCGCACATTGTCCGGCGGCGAGCGGCAGCGGCTTTCGATCGCCAGAGCCTTGCTCAAGGACCCGCCCATCATGGTGTTTGACGAGGCGACCAGCGCGCTCGACGCCGAGACCGAGAAGCAGATTCAGAAGGCGCTGGAGGCCGCTACAAAGGGCCGCACCACTTTCGTCATCGCTCATCGTCTGGCGACGATCCGGAATGCGGACCGGATTCTTGTTTTCGACAATGGCGAGATTGTCGAAACCGGCTCCTTCGACGAACTGGTTCGCCAAGGCGGGCGCTTCGCGGCATTGGCGTCGGCCCAATTGCTGACCGGCCAGACTCCCGCCGCTGCGCCGGCGGCCAGCGCCTGACGCTGGGTTTCAGATCTCCGGAGTCACCTTCAGCGACGTGACCCGATTGCGGATCTTTCGCAGGACTTCAAAGCGAAAACCGTGGAAGCTGAAGACTTGACCCGCCTCGGGAATCGCGCCGGCCTCATAAATGACGAGCCCGGCGACCGTCGTGGCTTCCGTGTCCGGCAAATGCCAGTCCATGGCCCGGTTGAGGTCGCGCACCGGAACGGCGCCATCGACGAGCACCGAACCGTCCTTTTGCGTGCGCAGGCCGAGCATGGCGATATCGTGTTCGTCGCGTATGTCGCCGACAATTTCCTCGAGAATATCCTCCAGCGTAACGAGACCCATGACCTCGCCATATTCATCCACGACGAACGCAAAATGCGTCTTGCGTTTGAGAAATGCTTCCAGCTGATCCTTTAGCGTGGTGGCCTCGGGCGTGAACCAGGGCTCCAGCATGATTTCGTCGATGTGCAATACCGAGGCGTCGCCGCCAGCGGCGTCAAGCGCGCGAAGCAGATCCTTGGAATGCAGAACGCCTATAAAGTTGTCTGGACGCTCGCGCCACAGCGGCATGCGCGTATAGGGGGAGGCCAGAACCTCTCGAATAATTTGTTGCGGTGGCAGCTCGGCGTCGATGGCACGCATCTTGGTCCTGTGCACCATCACGTCCGAAACATGCATGACCTGCAGATCGAGGACGCCGCCGAACATGTCGCGTGCGCTGCGCTCGACATTTCCCTCTTCGTGCAAGATATCGACCGCGCTCATCAACTCGTCATAGGGCGATAGAACGTTTCGGCCCTGCCCAAGTTCGACGCCGACCATTTTGAGCAGCCAGCGCACGAAAAATTCGACGGTGGCCAGCAGCGGGCCGAAGACAGATACGACTATGTTGACGCTTGGAGCGACCGACAGAGAAATGCGATCGGGATGGTTTATAGCCAGCGTTTTTGGAAGAACCTCGGCGAAAACCAGCAGCAGTACGGTCATGATGAATGTTGCATAGACCGCCCCGTGTTCTCCGAACAGGACAACCAGCACGCTGGTCGCGAAGGCGGAGCCGCCGATGTTGAAGAGCGTGTTGCCGAGCAGTAGCGCGGCGATCATGCGATTGCGCTGACGCATGAGGCGCGAGACAATTGCGGCGCGCTTGTCGCCATCCTTGTCGAGCGCATGCATGTGCGCCGCCGACGCGGCCGTCAGCGCTGTTTCAGACCCCGAGAAAAATGCCGAAAGGATCACGCATAGAATTACTATGAGCAGCGCCGTCCAGAGATCGCCATTGCTCAAGCTCGCCTCCCCGACTTGCCTTCTCGGAGTCCTTGCATGATTCCCCGCTATATTTCACTTCGCAAGAAATCGTGCACGTCGCTGGCCTCGACGGATTTTGCGACGAAGGCGGAGCCGATTCCGCGCAAGAGCACGAAAGTGAGCGCGCCTCGTTCAACTTTTTTGTCCTGATACATTGCCGCCAATATGGCCTCGGCGTCAAAGTTCCAGCCGGGTATGTCGCTAATGCGCGTCGGCAAGCCAAGACTCGCCAAATGACGCTCGCCCCGCTCCGCATCCTGACCGTCGCACAGCCCAAGGCGTTGCGAGAAGCGGAGCGCGAGCGCAAGCCCGATCGCGACGCCCTCGCCATGCACCAGGCGGGCGTTGTCATAATTGACGAGCCGCTCGAAGGCGTGGCCGAAGGTATGACCAAGATTGAGCAGCGCGCGGTCGCCTTGTTCCGTCTCGTCGGCCGCTACGATCCGCGCCTTGGTCTCGCAACTCACTGCGACGGCGCAAATCTGTTCCGGCTTGTTGTGAAACACGGCGTCGCCGTCAGCTTCCAGCCATTCGAAGAAGCGACGATCGCCGATCAGTCCATATTTGGCGATTTCGGCATAGCCGGCGCGAAATTCGCGCGGCGGCAGAGTTGCGAGCACTTCGACGTCCGCAAGAACCAGCGCTGGTTGGTGAAAGGCGCCGATGAGATTCTTGCCTTGCGGCGAGTTGATCCCGGTCTTTCCCCCGACGGAACTGTCGACTTGCGCCAGCAATGAGGTGGGGATCTGGACGAAGCGCGCTCCCCGCCTCAGGCTGGCGGCGACATAGCCGGCCAGATCGCCGACGACCCCGCCTCCGAGCGCGACGATCACGTCCCGTCGCTCGATCTTGGCGGCGATCGCCTGCTCGCAGACCTGGCCGAAGACCGACAGGGACTTGGAGGCTTCGCCTGGTTCCACGATGATCGACGTGAAACGGATGCCCTTCGCTTTCAGACTGTCCTGGAGCGCGGGCAGATAAAGCGGCGCCACATTGGCGTCAGTTACGATGGCGCAGGCGGCTCCCGGGGCGACAGCCGAGATTCGCTCGCCGGCTTCCGCAAGAAGGCCCGAACCGATCAGGATATCGTAGGAGCGTTCGCCGAGACCGACGCGTACGCTTTCTCGATGCGCCTCGCCATTGTCGGCCGGGTTCGGGCGTTGAGCGAAATGATTCATGATTGTCTGAGTTTCCTTGATGGAATGATGGGGGCCTAGCGATAGTCCGGGAAGGCGAATGGCCAGGGCTTCGAGTGTTTCCTCGACCATCGCCTCCTGAGGCGCGTCCCGCGAGAGCACCCTTATGTCGGAGTTGGCGTAGACCGGATAACGTTCGTCCATGAGACGGCGCAGCGTGGCTGCGGGGTCGGCGGTTTGCAGGAGGGGGCGATCGCTTTTGCGCCGCACGCGCCTGAGCAAGGTTTCGTGGTCGGCGTCGAACCAGATGGAAACGCCGCGCTCGGCTATACGCTGACGCGTACGCGGATCGAGAAATGCTCCGCCCCCGGTCGCCAAAACCGCGGGCCCTTGATTCAAAAGACGGAACAGCACGCGGCGTTCGCCATCGCGAAAATAGCTTTCCCCATATTTGGCGAAGATCTCCGGAATCGACATGCCTGCGGCGGCCGCTATCTCGGAGTCGGCATCCATGAATTTGAGCCCCAGCCTCGCGGCGAGGCGCTGCCCGATCGCGCTCTTTCCGGACCCCATCATGCCGACAAGCACAATGCAGTGATCCTTCAACGCGCCGCGGATTATATCGAGACGTGGGTCGGCCGCCCCCTGGGGCCCATCGCCGTCATGGCCTTTGATCATGGGCTGCAATCTATACTGGCGTTGCAGGAAATTCAGCTGAAAATCTTTTGCATGGCGGGTGGGTCACTGCTGCAGCATTCGATCCAGGAATGCGATCATGAACCCCGGCAAGCGGTCATCCGCAAGTTGAGCCCGCGCGCTGACCAGATGTCCACGCGCCAGCTCCGGCTCCGCTTCCTGGGAAATATGCCTTTCCACCTGTTCAAGCAGCTCTTTCGCCGGTTTCGGCCAGTCGATAACCTTCATGCAGGCGATACGTTGACTGTCAAACACGACATGCCAGCCAGGGGTGAACATTCCGCTCGTGACGTGAATGCCAGTTTCCTCGAACAATTCGCGCAGGACGCTGCCGTCGAGATCGACGCGATCTCCTACTACGTCAGCGCGATCTGGCGTGCCAGCGGGAAAATAAAGCTGTCCCGCGCAGGAGTGAGACGGCCCCATTTCACCAAGCAAGAAGGCGCCGTCCCCCGAGCGCAAGGCGGGCATGGCGAAGCAGTTGTAAACGGAGCGATCAGGAAAACCAACGTCTCGCCACCTCAGGAACTGTGAAAATCGCACCTCGAAAAAATCGAGTTCAAGCACCCGTTGGTCCCTCGCATCCATGCGCGTCCGCGCGCCGTTTGCAAGCAGCACCGCGCCGTCGAACAGAGCAGGGTTAAGCTTGGTTTGCCGAGCCCAATGCTCCGCGATCTCGTTTGCGGAGTCGCGGGCGAAGGGCCAATCATAATGGACAAGCCCGCACTCCAGCCGATCGACGGTCAGAATCCGCACCGCGTCCGTCAAAGCTCAAGCTCTCCCTTGCAAATTTGGACCGCCTGCCCGCCAAGTCGAATGTCCTGGAGGCGCCCTCCTTGAATATTCATGCCTAAGGTCAATCGTGACGGACGACCCATCCTGTGGCCCTGTTCCATGAAAATTTGGTGTTCGCCGTCGTCCGGGCGTTCGAATTCACATGCCGCCCAGGCGAAAGCCGCCGCCGCTTCTCCATTTGCGGGATCTTCGGCGCCCGTGTGGGCGAATAAACGGGCGTGAACCGCACTGTCCGGCTCGATGGTGTCGGATGTGTAAAGCAGCAAGCCGACCGTCTCGCCAAGGACTTCCCCAAGCAACTCTCCTGAGGGGCTGGCCTCGTCTATCGCAGTGCGCGAAATTACCGGCGCAAGCGTGAAGAGGCGATGCGCGCCATAGATGCGCGGCGCGTGGCGGCCAAAACCAATATCGCGGGGTTCCAGCGATAAAGCCCGCGCCAGCGAATTAATGTCGGGAGGAGTTGGAGGAATTCCTGCCGCTCCAGGTTCAAGCGCGAATTGCGCATAGGCGACGCCGGCTTTGCTTCTTATGACTTCGCAAGAAAAAACACTGTTCCCGGTCTCAATCGCGACGACAACTTCCCGCCGCGAAAGGATTTCCAAGGCGCGGGTCTGGGCGATCAGCGCGGCCGCGCCGATGAGGGAATGCGCTGAAAACGCCAGTTCCGCGCCATTTGTGACGAAGGTGCGCAGGCTAACGCTATTGACCGGATCGCGCGGCGCGCACAGGAAGGCTGTTGCTGGAAGGTTGAACTCTCGCGCGAGAGACGACATTTCAAAGTCGCTGAGATTGTCGCAGCTCTCGACGACGGCCAGCGCCTTGCCATTGAATTTGGTGTTGGTGAATACGTCGAGAGTGTGAAAGCGTAACGGCGTCTTCACCGGCTTTCCATCTCGCCCTGCATTTCAAGAATGGTGATGCTGTCCCGGTATTCGATCAGTTCGACGATCAGCCCGTCCTCGACTTTGAGAAATTCGGCGAGTGCCACCAGGCCGCGGCGACCTGTTCCGCAGTGGCGCCATTCGACGGTGCGGCGGCAGGCCGCGCGGCCGCCGTCGATCACGACGTCGGACAGTGAACTGTTCAATTGCTCAAAATCGACGCCGATTGAACGCACGATGTTGGTGATCGCGTCTACGCCAATGTGCCTGCCTGCGTAG
>Ga0182013_10007292_pt1 | contig 12249 bp, 13 predicted proteins | sample 612S2MmetaG_FD_120487 | JGI IMG/M metagenome (GOLD analysis project Ga0182013, IMG submission 120487) | Permafrost microbial communities from Stordalen Mire, Sweden - 612S2M metaG | ecosystem: Environmental > Terrestrial > Soil > Wetlands > Permafrost | place: Sweden: Stordalen | collected...
GGTAGAGCAGAGGACTCATAAGCCTTTGGTCGGAGGTTCAATTCCTCCCGCTGGCACCATTTCAAGAAACCGCAGAAAACAAGCGGTTCTCGCCAGAAGGAAGGAACTGTCAGCAAGCCAGCGTCAGCGGATATGTCAGCAAAAAATGGCTTTGTCCGCTAATGCGTTACAATTTGTGCCTACTGGCACCAAGTGTTTGCAAAAAGTGCAGACTGCGATTAGTGCCACACCAAACCGGCGGATGTAAAAAGTTATTCACAGCTTGACCTTTGGGCTGGCAACGGATTTAATTCTTTCGTTAGTAGGCAAATTCATGTTCGCACAACTTAAAAGCCTTTTTTCCAACGATATTGGAATTGACTTGGGCACCGCCAATTGTCTCGTGTATGTCGGGGGGCGTGGCATTGTCCTGCGGGAACCTTCCGTGGTCGCCATTCAGGCGGGCACAAACAACGTGCTGGCCGTAGGTGAAGAAGCCAAGCGCTGGCTCGGTCGCACGCCGGGAAACATCATCGCCATCCGTCCGATGAAAGACGGCGTGATCGCCGATTTTGAAATCACCGAGGCGATGCTCCGGCATTTCATCAAGAAGGTTCAGCATAAAAAGTTGATTGCACCACGGGTCGTGGTGGCGGTGCCTTCGGGCATAACGGAAGTTGAAAAACGGGCAGTCAAGGATTCCGCCACCCACGCTGGTGCGCGGGACGTGATCCTGATTGACCAACCGCTGGCTTCGGCCATCGGCGTCGGTTTGCCGGTGCATGAGCCGGCGGGTAACATGATCGTGGACATCGGCGGCGGGACTTGTGAGATCGCAATCGTCTCCCTAGCCAACATCGTCTTCAGCCGCAGCCTGAGGGTGGGCGGGGACGAATTCGACAACACGATCATAGCCCACATGAAACGCGCCTACAACATGATGATAGGTGAACGCACTGCGGAAGAAATCAAGATACGCATCGGCTCTGCATTTCCCCTGGAGCAGGAATTGACCATGGACGTCAAAGGCCGCGACCTCGCGGCGGGGCTGCCAAAAACATTGACCATCCGTTCCGAGGAAGTTCGCGAAGCGTTGCAGGAACCGCTCTCGAGCATTTTGGAATCCATCCGGCTCACACTGGAACGCTGCCCGCCCGAACTCGCCTCCGATCTCGTGGATCGCGGGCTGGTCATGGCCGGCGGCGGCTCGCTGCTGCGAGGAATTGACCGGCTGGTGGCCGAGGAAACCGGTCTGCCAATCCATCTGGCCGACGATCCGATGAGCGCCGTGGCCGAGGGAACCGGACGTGTTTTGGAGCAACTGGAATTCATAAAGAACCAGGCCGTCCGTCCGAAGTATTGATTTCTTGCCGGTGAGTTTGCCTGTGCACGGCTGTAAATCCAGCCGTTGATGCAGGATGTTCAAACGAAAAAACTATTTTGCGCTTGGCTCGGTCGTATTGGTGACGCTGGCGATATTAAGCCTACCGCCACGCGTCACTTCCCGGCTCAAGCTAGCCGTCGGCAGCCTGTTTTTACCGCTATTTGGCCTCGCCAACACCGCGCAGCAACTGCCCGTGACCGCCGCCGACGCCATTCTTTCACGTCGCGAATTAATCCAGCAAAACGAAAGTCTCCGCCGCGAAAACCAGCAGTTGAAATTCCTGCAAATGCAAACCAGCGCGACCATGCGCGAAAACAATCAACTTCGGTCTGCAATCGGCTGGCAGAAACAAACACCTTGGAAACTGAAACTGGCCAATGTCGTCCTGCGCGATCCGGCGAACTGGTGGCGCACCGCTCAAATTGACTTGGGCAGCCGCGACGGGCTCCGCGAAAATCTTCCCGTGCTGACGAACGACGGTTTGATCGGTCGGGTCTCATCCGTCGGCCTCACTCGCTCCCAAATCATTTTGATTGGCGACCCGAACTGCCGAGTTTCCGCGCGCGTGGAAAATCCGACTCACGACATAGGCGTCCTCGGTGCCGGCGGCCCGCTAGACGATTCGCTCGTCGGATTGAGTTATCTTTCCAGCGGCGCGAACCTTAAATCCGGCCAGCTTGTCGTCACCAGCGGCGAAGGCGGAATTTTTCCAGCGGGAATTCCCATCGGCCAGATCGTGGATGCGCAGCAGGTCGAGTTTGGCCTTTATACCGAGGCGCGAGTGAAGCTCAACGCGAACCTCGGCGCACTCGAAGAAGTCTGGGTGCTGTTTCCATGAACGTCTTCAACACAATTCTGGTTCTGGCAACCGCGTTCCTCGCGGTGTTTGGCGAGACGGTTTTTACCGCGCCGCACTATCTGCTTGGCGCGCAGGTTGATTTGCTCCCGGCGCTGATGATTTACGCCGCGCTGAACACAAATGTCGTCAGCGTTTCGATTCTAGCCGTCGCGGGCGGTTTGTGGTTTGACGCTCTTTCCGCGAATCCGCTCGGCGCGACCGTTTTGCCGCTGTTCGCCGTCGGCTTTCCCATCTGTGTGCAGCGCGATTTCATTTTGCGCGAACTGCCGTTCGCCCAGGTTTTTCTCGGCGCTCTCGCCAGTGCGCTTGTTCCCGCTATTACAATTTTGATTTTATTGAGCGGAGGCAATCAGCCTCTGCTCGGGTGGAGTTCGCTCTGGCAATGGATAGTAATGACTGCGGGCGGTGCGGCGGCGACGCCAATTTTTTTTGCGCTGTTCGACTGGTGCAACCATGCATTCGGCTATCAGTTGCAAACGGAAAGCAGTTTCCGTCCCGACCGCGAAATCCACCGCGACAAGAAAGCAAAATGAGTCCAAAGTCTAAATTCCGATGTCCAAAGTCACGGTTCGCGCGAACCGTCGGCTGTTTTCCGACATTGGACTTTAGGCATTGGACTTTGGACTAACATGCTCGTATTTGACGAACTCAAAAAGAACGACCCGCAGCTCCGCCTCGTGGCGATGGTGCTGGCGGCGGGCTTGTGCATTTTGGTCGCGGGCCTGTGGTGGGTGCAGGTCGTTTCGTCACGCGAATATCAGGAGCATCTTGACACGCAGGCGTATCGCTCGGTCAGGGTTCCCGCCGCGCGCGGAAAAATCTTGGATCGCGAAGGTCGTGTGCTCGCCGAAAACCAGCCGAGCTACAACTTGAGCCTGTTCCTCGACGACCTTCAGAAAAAAATCAGCGATGCCTATTCCCAATTGCTCAAGCAGGCGCACGAAACGCAAAAGCAAGCCCTTGCCGTACGGGAGAAACAGCTCGGTCGCTCTCTGACCAAGACGGAGCGCAAACTATTTGCCTTGTCGGATGCGCGATTACAGCAACTCCAGGCGCAGGCGCGATTTGCTGTCGCCAACAACATCACCGCGCAGATTAGCCAGAAATTGCAGCAGCCGCTTTCGCTCGATCAGAAAAGTTTTGAACGCGCCTACGAAACGCGCCTCGCGCTGCCGTATCCGATCTTGCCGAACATGAACACCGAGCAAATCGCACGCTTTGAGGAAAATTTCCCCGGCGGCCTCGGCGTTAATTTGGATTTGCAATCCACCCGCACATATCCAAACGGAACCACAGCGGCGCATCTGCTCGGCTACGTTTTACGGGACGACAGCTCCAAACTGGGTGAGGATTCCTATTTCGATTATTATCTGCCGGATTATCGCGGAGTCGTCGGCGTCGAGGCCGGATTCGATTCACAATTGCGCGGTCAGGCGGGCGAGGAATCGCTGCTTGTCAACAGCCAGGGTTTCCGCCAGTCCAAAAACATCTGGAGCCAGCCCGAACCCGGCCATAACGTAGTGCTGACAATTGATTTGGACATCCAACGCGTTGCCGAACAAGCAATCTTGGACAATCAAAAAAGTTCGGACGCGCGCGCAGCAGTCGTCGTCATGGATGTTCACAGCGGCGACGTGCTGGCGATGGTTTCGTCGCCGGCGATCAATCCGGTTTATATGTCGAACAACCCCGCATATTTGAGCGATCCGAAATTGCAGCCTCAGATCAACCGTGCGACTTACGGAAATTACGCGCCCGGCTCCATTTTCAAACCCATCGTCGGACTTGCCGCTTTGGAAAATGGGTTGAACCCGAACGAAATTTATGACGTGCAACCCGATCCGGCAGAACCGAACAAAGGCTGCATTTACGTCGGCCAGCGCAAAATCAGGGACACGGTTACTCCCGGCGCATATAATTTCCAGCACGCCATCGCACAATCGAGCAATTCATATTTTATCTTCAACGGATTGCGCACGGGCATCCAAAAAATTGTCGCGCTGGCTGAGAAATTTCATTTCGGCGATACAAGCGGACTGCCGACGCGGCAGGAATCGCGGGGAATATTCCCATCGCTCAAGCAGGTGAAATCATCCGACTGGCGCGACGGCGACTCTGCGAACATATGTTTCGGACAAGGAGATCTTGCCGTAACACCCATGCAAATTGCCGTCGCGTATTCCGCCATCGCCAACGGGGGAACTGTTTTGTGGCCGCGCCTCGTCGAACGCATCGAACCGCAAGACCCGGCGAGCGGCGAGGCTGCAACGAATTTTCCTTCCGGTGTCGTGCGCGACAAAATCGGCGTCAGCGCGCGCAGTCTGAAAATTTTGCGCGACGCGATGCTTACTGAAACTGAAAACCCGGAAGGCTCCGGATACCCCGCCTTTCATCAAGAAGGTTCAACTTTGAACATTCGCGTTTGCGGAAAGACTGGCACGGCGCAGGTGCAGAACGAAAACAACCAGGTTATCAGCCATAATTATTGGTTCGCGTCGTTTGCGCCCTATGAAAACCCAAAATACGCCGTCGTTGTGATGGTGCAATCCGAGTCTCCCGGAAGCGGCGGGATTGTTTGCGCGCCGATCGCGCATGACATTTACGCGGAGATTTTGAAAAAGGAAAACACGACTACAACGCCAAGAATGTTGGCGGAGGCAAATTAAAATGGTTGACGCGTCCATCAACGAACATCTTCCAAGACCCGACCGGCTGCAACTGGCCGCGCTGGCGGCGCTGATGTTCATCGGCGCGGCGTTCGTGTTCAGCGCGACGGCGGTGAATCCTTTGGAATCACAAAAGGTCTGGTTTACGCAGATATGGTTCCACCAGGTCATCTGGTATGTTCTTGGCATCGGCGTGAGTGCTGCGCTCTGCTTCGTGGACTATCACATGATTGCGCGCTGGTCGCTTGTGATTTATTGGGGAATGATTTTGTGCCTCGTCGCGGTTTTGATTCCGCACATCGGCGTGATACACGGAGGCGCGCGCCGCTGGATCGACCTGCCGTTTTTTCAATTTCAGCCGAGCGAATTTGCCAAGCTCTCGTTCATCCTCGCGGCGGCAAACTTTTTGAGCCGTCCTCCGGATGAATTGAGTCACCCGGCGGTTTTCTGGAAGGGCATCGGCCTGATGTTGCTGCCATTTGTTTTGATCCTGAAGGAGCCGGACCTGGGTTCGGCGCTCGTTTTGCTGCCGACGGGCGTGATGATGATGTTTGTCGCCGGCACGCCAAAACGCTATCTGCTGAAAATGGTCGGCGGCGTCGGAATTCTGTGCGCGCTGTTTGTTGCCGACGTGGTGTTCGCGCCGCGCGCATTGCAGATTCCGATGCAGGAATATCAACGCCAAAGATTGCTGGTTTATTTCGGCGCAAATTTTGCGGACGCCAATGCGACGCCGGAACAAAAGGCCGAGGCCCGGGAATTGCAGCGAAAAAGTTCCTATCAGGGCAAACAGGCGCTGATTTCCGTCGGGTCGGGAGGTTTTTGGGGCGCGGGCTGGTGCAACGGCAAGCAGACGTCCCTGCAATTCATGCCGCCGGGTGCGGCGCACAATGATTTCATTTTCTCCGTCATTGCCGAGGAGGAAGGATTCGTCGGCTCCATTCTGGTGCTGACGCTGTATGCGGTGGTTCTCTTCACCGGTTTGAGAATCGCCGGCCAGGCGCGCGATCGTCTTGGCAAACTCGTGGCGGTGGGCGTTGTGACGCTCCTTTTCAGCCACATTTTCATCAATATCGGCATGAACATTCGCATCGTCCCGGTGACGGGCATCCCACTGCCGCTGTTAAGTTATGGCGGGTCTTCAGTGCTGTGCTCGTTGATCGCGCTGGGCCTGTTGCAAAACGTCCACATCCATAGAAGAGGATATTAATTATGAGCAATAACAACTTCTCGCGGCGACGCCGTGGAATGAGATTCCGCCCAAAAGGCGGTCTGGGGCCAAATCAAAATCCACAAAAGCCCGACCGCGATGCGACCCAGGCCCGCGCCGAGGTCGTCGCGGAACAGGGCGGAAACGAGCGCGTGTTTGACAAACGATACACGAATGAAATCGAGCGCGCCGAAAACATCGCCGCCGGCCTTCCGCCACAGGGCGCAGCGCCTGAACCTGCCGCACCACACTCGCATGAGACGGAAAAAAAAGATTTCCGCCAGCCCCACATGGACACACCTGCCGAAGTGCAGGAGGAAAAATTCGAGCACGTCGAGCTCAAGGAACCGGCCCCAAAAGGACTCGTTGAGACCATCAAGGCCGCGGCAACCAGCATCGTGAAAAAAGTCCAGCGGCTCATCCGCCCGGAAAAACGCACGAACAAGGACGTCGTCATCAATGCCGAGACACTCGAAACGCGCGTGGCCGTCATGGAGGAAGGCAGGCTCGAGGAATTCAACATCGAGCGCACCACCGAGGAGCGCCTCGTCGGCAGCATCTTCAAGGGCAAAGTCCGCAACCTCGAAGACGGCCTCAAGGCCGCGTTCGTGGACATCGGCTTCGAGAAGAATGCGTTCCTGCATTACTGGGACATCGTGCCGAACCAGTTCGACAGCAGCGTCGAGATCGTAGAGCGCGAAGGCCGCCGCCCGCAACGGCCCAAGATCACCCAGCGCGACATCCCCCGCCTCTATCCTCCCGGCAGCGAAATCATCGTGCAGGTCACCAAAGGCCCCATCAGCACCAAAGGCCCGCGCATCACGACGAACCTCGTCCTGCCCGGACGCTATCTCGTGCTTCTGCCAAACTCCGACCAGTCCGGCATCTCGCGCAAGATCGAAAGCCAGGAGGAGCGCAAGCGCCTCAAGCAAATCCTGCGCGAACTGAACATCCCCGAAGGCATGGGCGTCATCATGCGCACCGCCGGCGAGAACCAGCGGAAACCCTACTTCATGCGCGACCTCGCGTTGTTGCTCGAAGAATGGCACGGCGTCCAGGAGAAGATCAAAAAGCAGCCCATGGCCACCTGCGTGTTCCAGGAGCCGGATTTGATCGAACGCACCGTGCGCGACTTTCTCACCGAGGACGTGGACCGCATCGTCGTGGACAATCAAAAGGCCTACGACCGCATCCGCGACATGATCCTCAAGATCAAGGCCAAGAGCGCGGCCAAGAAAGTCATGCTTTATTCCGAAGCACAGCCCGTGTTCGACCGCTTCAACGTGACCAAGCAGTTGGAAAACACCTTCTCCCGGCAGGTGCACTTGAAGGGCGGCGGCTACATCGTCATTGATGAAACCGAGGCGCTCGTGGCCATTGACGTGAACACCGGACGCCACAAGGGCAACCGCGACCAGGAGGCGACGATTACCAAGGTGAACCTCGAAGCCGCCGAGGAAATCACCCGCCAGCTCCGCCTCCGCAACATGGGCGGACTCATCGTGCTCGATTTCATCGACATGAAATCGCGCCGCGACCAGCAGTCCGTCTATCAGAAGATCAAGGAAGGCCTCCGCCGCGACAAGGCCAAGACCCACATCCTGCCCATCTCGCAGCTCGGCCTCATGGAGATGACGCGCCAGCGCCACAGCGAAAGCACCCGCTCCGCCGTCTATGACGACTGCCCCTATTGCAAGGGCCGCGGCAAGGTCAAGAGCGTCGTGACCATGAGCGTGGAGATCCAGCGCAAGCTCCAGGAAATCCTCAAGAAACGCAACCGCGAAGAGACCGATTTCCAGCTCCGCATCGTGGTGCATCCGACAGTGCTGGACCGGCTCCGCACCGAGGACGAGAAGCATCTCATCGAGATGGAGAAACGCTACTTCGGCAAACTGTCCTTCCGTGCCGACACCGGCATGCACGCCGAACAGTTCAAGATCGTGAACGTGGAGAACAACGAGGAACTGGCAAGCGTCGGCGCTTGAAGCAATCCTGAAACACAAAACGCCTCGCAGAAAACTGCGGGGCGTTATTTATTTCGCAAGAAGTGGGCGAAGAAAATTTACTACCTCTCTTCAAGCTCTTGTTCCAACGTCAAGTGTCCTGATCGTCCATAAGAAAGAATACGAGCCCATGTTTCGGGGAGTCTCGCACAATACTCTGGTTTGAGATGCCAAAGGCCATTACGCGCTCCGACCACCTGACTCCGCGGCAATACAACTCCAAATAAGTGCATTACAGGTGTGCCAAATGGGTCGCAAAAAGGGAAAACACGGCCAACTGGAATAGAACTTTTATTCGGGGGCTGTGGAGGCTCATCTGGGTTACTTAGCCGCGTCCACCGACGCGTTTGATTCTCGCCGATGGAGAACGATACGCAGACGTTTGACCTGTCGGGTGCATCAAAACCGAGTAGCAATCTTAACTCCAAAGTCGTCTTCGGGCCTTTCTCTGACCTTGCCCATTCGAGGTGCGTTCCAACTTGCATGAGACAAAGTGCAACAATCGGTTCGCTGGCCGTAATTGTGCCGTTCCAATCCCAATAGCGTGGTCGCGTCCACGAACCATTAAGCATGGGCGCGGCATTTCCCGATGGTGAGATGAGAAGTGAGTCAATCATCGCGTAACATTTACCCTAGCCATTGGTTTTGCAGACTATTTGGTTTCACCTCCCCGACGCTATTTCCGCCCTGCCCTCGTGTCGAGCCGAATTTTGGCGATGTCCTGTTTCATCGGAGCGCGACTGTGTCGCAGACCAGTCGCAGCAGTGTGGATATTGCTGCGGCTGACGCTTCGCGCACAGCCGCGCTCCGTAATATTCAGCCTTCAGCCCTTTGGTCGGCTTATGGTGGGAGCCACCCGGCCGGCAGATTTGACGGTTCTGGCGCGGGGGTGGCAAATTATGCCGCTTCAGACGGCTGTTTTTGACCTTTTCAGTCCATTTTTGAGGAAAATGAGCGTTTTTCAGCGAAAAGTGGCCCATCTCCAACGAAAAGGGGCGCACCCCAAACCATTTTAGTCGCGCCCCATTTCGTTTTAGATGCGCCCCATTTCGTTTTAGATGCGCCCCAAATCATTTTAGTCGCGTCTAAAACCGTTTTAGTTGCATCCCTTTTCGATTTAGATGCACCCCATTTCGATTTAGTCGCGTCTAAAACCATTTTAGATGCATCCCTTTTCGTTTTAGTCGCGCCCCAAATCGAAAGGGATGCACCCCTTTTGGCAGGTGTTACGACTCTTTTAACGGGGGTCACGCCCCTTTTGGCAAAAGTCAGGCCCCCTTTCGCAGGTGAACCGCCTCCGGCGGCGGCGGGCGCGTCACCCGGGCCATTTCCCGACGGAGCTTGTGTTGGAATCGGTTTTTGAACTACAAATATCGCGCGCCCATGGCGCCTTGAACATCCCTGAAATGAAACCCGCCGCATCTTTTGCCCTGGTGCTCGTCACCGCGCCGGATTTGAAGACGGCGCGAGCGCTGGCCGGGGCCGCGTTGCAGTCGCGCCTGATCGCCTGCGCAAATCTCGTTCCCAAAATCGAGTCGCATTACCGGTGGCGGGGAAAGATTGAATCGGGCCGGGAAGTCCTGCTGCTCCTGAAAACGAAGAAGTCGAAGCTGGCCGCGCTGGAGAAGTTGATCCTCGCCCGGCATCCCTACGACACGCCGGAATTTCTGGTTCTGCCATTGAGCGCGGGCAGTAAAAAATATCTCGGCTGGCTGGAGGACGTCTTAAAGCAGGTGGGGCGAGGCTACTGACGAGCCGTTTTGACAACGGCTCGCGAGGACGCTCGCCCCACCAAAGAAATTTATTGAACCTGCGCGGCGCAGGCGTAGATTCAAGGCGTGAGTCCGACGGATTCAGAAACATTAATGCTGATGGCCGCGCACTTTCTGGCGTTGGGTGTGGCCGGAATCATTTTTATCTGGATGATGTTCCTGCACCGGCGCGCGCAACGGCTCGAAAAAACCGCGGCGCAGAATCGAAAACCGCTCGCCCTCCCGCCAATGCGCCCGCAACGGCCGGTCACCTGGGTGGCAATCCGTTCCGTGAATCCTGACATGGTCCAGACGGCGCTGGGTTTGAGCCAGTCGGTCCCCTGCTCCTGGTCGGAGGGCATGGCGGGCGGGCACGAATTTTTCATCAGCCCTCGCGTGAACGGCTGGGTGATCGTGACCGGTCTCGCGCTGCCGAGTCCGGACGACGACGTGGACGCGTGCTTTCTTTTCCTGACCAGTTTGAGCCGCAAGCTCGGCCATGTGCAGTATTTTCACGCGGAGAAGTTCACGCATCATCACGCCTGGGCGCGGGTGGACGACGGCTGCGTGACGCGCGCATATGCCTGGGCGGGCGAAACGGTCTGGAACCAGGGAACGAAGACAATACCGGAATCGAGAATCGGCCTGAAATGTTTCAACTACGGCGATTCCGGAGCGACGGGGGAGATCGCCGAGATGAATTTTGAAAAGGTCGGTGCGCTGGCGGGTCGCTGGAGCGTGGACCCGGCGGCGATTGACGAACAGCTGCTGGATCAGGCCAGCGGCACGGCGGGGGAATTGTCCCAACTTTATTAGTTGCGGGCGCGGTTGTTTTTCCGCAGATTGCACATCAACAAAAAAGAAGCCATGTCAAACAATATAGAACTCGAACTCCAGCAGTTTCCGAAAACCGTCACGCTCAAGGACGGCAGCAAGGCCACGTTGCGCCCGTTGCACCGGGCGGATGAAAAGGATTTTCACCAGTTGTTCCTCGGCATACCCGAACCAGAACGGATGTTCATCAAGCATCGCGTGACGGAGATTTCCGTGATCCATGACTGGTGCCAGAACATTGACTACGCGCGCAACCTGCCGCTGCTCGGCATGCTCGGCGGAAAAATCACGGGCGTGGCGACGCTGCACCAGCAGTTGAGCGGCTGGAAACGGCAGATCGGGCGCGTAAGCGTGTCGGTGCATCCCGCCGCGCGCGGACGCGGGCTGGCGCGCGCGCTCATCGGCGAGACGCTAGAGATCGCCCGGAGCGCGGGATTGGAAAGGGTCGAGGCGGAATTCATCGGCGAGCAGCAGTCGGCCATGAAAATGTTCGCGATGCTCGGCTTCAGCGAAATCATGCGACAGGAGGATTACGTCAAGGACATGCAAGCGATCTCGCACGACTATATTTTGATGGGGCTCGACCTGCGGACGGATGAGGAATATGTCAGCGCGGCGGGATGATTTATGCCGCCCGATGTTTGCCCGAACTGCGGTGCAGAAGTTCCACGCAACGCCAATGCCTGCCCCGGCTGCGGATCCGACGAAAAAACCGGCTGGTCGGAAACCGCCTACGCCAGCAATCTCGGCCTGCCGGACGAGGAATTTGACTACGACGAATTCGTGAAGGAGGAATTTGGCTCCGGCCCGGCAAAACCGCGCGGCATAAGCTGGCTTTGGTGGCTCGTCGCCCTGCTGCTTGTCGCATTGTTTTTATATTCGTTCCTGCGTTAAATTTCAGGCTCGCCGCGTGCCGCGTGCCAGAAGCGGATGACTTCAACGACTTTCGCCTCATCCTTCACGCGGTAAAAAATCCGATACGGCTTGGAAATGATTTCACGAATATTTTTGTTGTTCTGTTCCGGGACGACGCGGCCAAAGCGCGGAGATTTTGCGAGATGCCGGACACTTTCAATCAATTTTCGGCCAAACCGCGCACCGGCCTCCTGATTGTCTTCGGAAATGAAACGGACGATACCTTCGAGGTCGTCAATGGCCGGCTCGGAAAAAATTATTTTGTAGTCCATGACGCCGCAAGCTTTTCAACTTCGTCAATGGACCTGCCTTCGCCACGATCGAGCGAATCCAGTCCCTTTTGGATGGCGGCGACCACTTCCAGCCGACGGGTGATCTCATCGAAACTCGCGTCTTCCGGGAGTTGCTCCACAGTTTCCAGCACCATTCGTTTGGCAGTCATGGGATTACTCTGCACGAAAACAAGAGAAAATGCAATGGCATGAATTAACCGGTCGTGGTGTCGCGGATTGTTGATTCCGTTCGTTCCACTAAATGGAGCTAACGGAATTTAGGAGTCGCGCTTTTACACAAAGCGCGGGGTCATGGAAGCCGTTATGGACAATTATTGGCTCGGACTTGGAAGGAACACCTATTTGTTATCACGAA
>Ga0182013_10007293_pt1 | contig 12248 bp, 11 predicted proteins | sample 612S2MmetaG_FD_120487 | JGI IMG/M metagenome (GOLD analysis project Ga0182013, IMG submission 120487) | Permafrost microbial communities from Stordalen Mire, Sweden - 612S2M metaG | ecosystem: Environmental > Terrestrial > Soil > Wetlands > Permafrost | place: Sweden: Stordalen | collected...
ACCTGCGTCGAGGCCATGGCCGCGGTGAACGGCCAGACCCAGAGCCTGCACACCAACTCCCTGGACGAGGCCATCGCGCTGCCCACGGACTTCTCCGCCCGCATCGCCCGCAACACGCAGATCGTGCTGCAGCAGGAGAGCGGCACGACGCGCATCATCGACCCCTGGGGCGGCTCCTATTATGTCGAGCGGCTGACGGCGGAGCTGGCCAAGCGCGCCTGGACGCATATCGAGGAAATCGAGAAGCTGGGCGGCATGGCCAAGGCCATCGCGGCCGGCGTGCCCAAGCAGCGCATCGAGGAAGCCGCCGCCAAGACGCAGGCGCGCATCGACACCGGACAGCAGGTCGTCGTCGGCGTGAACAAGTTCCAGCCGCAGGACGACATCGCGCCCGACGTGCTGAAGATCGACAATTCCGCCGTGCGCGCCGCGCAATTGGAAAAGCTGCGGCGCCTGCGCGCCGAACGCGACGAGAAGGCGACTCAAGCCGCGCTCGACGCGCTGACGGCGGGCGCGACATCGGGCGCCAATCTGCTCGATCTCGCGGTGAAGGCGGCGCGGGCCAAGGCCAGCGTCGGCGAGATTTCCTACGCGCTCGAAAAAGTCTTCACGCGCCACAAGCCGAAGGCCAATGTGATCTCCGGGGTCTATGCGCGCGAGGCCGGCGCCGACGCGCCTGCGGTCACGCGCGTCAGGGGCATGACCAAGGCCTTCGAGGAAAACGACAAGCGCAAGCCGCGCATTCTCGTCGCCAAGATGGGTCAGGACGGTCATGATCGCGGCCAGAAGGTGATCGCCTCGGCCTTTTCGGACCTCGGCTTCGACGTGGTGATCGGCGATCTCTTCGCTACGCCCGAGGAAGTCGCGAAGCGCGCGGCGGCGGAAAATGTCCATGTCGTCGGCGTCTCGACCATGACGGCGGGACATCTGGCGCTGACGCCGGAACTGCGCGACGCGCTGAAGGCGGAAAAGCGCGAGGACATCATGATGGTCGTCGGCGGCGTCATCCCGAAGCAGGATTTCGACGCGCTCTACGAGGCCGGCGCCAGCGCCATCTTCCCGCCCGGCACGAATATCCCCGAGGCGGCGGAAAAGCTGCTGCACGAGCTGAACATCCGGCTGGGCTATGCGCAGCGGGAAGTGAAAGCGGCGGGGTGAGGGGGCGGGCGAGGTTTGGTTTCCGCTTGACCCGTTCGGCTGGGCGCAAATCCCTCCCCCTTGCGGGGAGGGGGATGGGGCCAGATGAACTTCATTTGGGGTGTGGAGCGGGTAGGTCGGTCGGCTGTTGACGAAGCGATCATGCAGATTTGGCGTCATTCCCGCGCGCCAGCGCCTGTCATTCCCGCGCAAGCGGGAATCCAGACTTGGCAATGGACAAGCGCTTAGCAGTAAACCATCACCCCGCCTCATCGCGGCGCCTACAAAGGCCGCCGCGCGCTGTGGCGTACGCCGTGAATGATGACTTCCGTTTCAGTCGCACGATAGAAAATCAGGTATGGGTATGGATAAACGATCATGCGGCGTAGACTGCTCTTGCTCGTGAGATGTCCGGCGCGCGGATGATGCAACAGAAGCGCGATTACCTCCTGAATGCGCCTCTTCACATGCCACGCTCCCTGCGGCGAGCGCTCGTCTATGTAGGAGAGGACTGCGTCAAGCTCGGCGGCGGCGCGCGGCGTGTAGCGTAGCTTCACAGGCCATGCTTCGCCCAGATGGCGCGCACCTGCTCGTCGGACGCGAATTCGCCGCGCTCGGCCTGCGCCAGAGATTCATCGAGGGAAGCTTCTTCCTCGGCGGTCAGCTGAATGACTGGCGGCTCGTTCCCGGCCATCGCCATGATGACGCGCGCCATCTCGTCCTGCATCGCAGGTGGAAGGCCGCGCGCCGCTTCAAAAGCCTGTTCGAGCAGTTTCGTCATGAGCGCAGTCTACCGCTTTCCTTGAAAACACGGAAGCCGCTCACACCTCGCTCCAGAAATAATGCCACACCCCATCGGCGCCAAAGCCCATGCGCATGACGCGGGGGCGGCCTTCTTCCTGTGAGCGGGCGAGATCGAAGAAGCGGACGCAGCTCCATTGCGCGCGCTCCTCCGCCTCATTCGCGGGCGGGGCGGGGAAGGCGGGCCATTCGTAGATCGTCACCGGCCCGCGCAATATCTTGGCGTAGGGCGCCGCCAGCACCGCGCGGGCGATGTTGAGGATTTCAAAGCCCCGGCTGTCGAAGGAAAGCGCATGCAGCACCTTGATCGGATCGGTCCCGGCCGGGTGGTTCTTGGCGCCGCGCTCGAACATCGGCCGGGTCTCGTTCCAGTCGATCGGAATGCGCAGCGCCTCAAGCTCGCCCTTGTCGCAGGCGGCGAGGATTTTCTCGCGGATCGCCGCGACCTGCGGCGGCAGCGCGGCAAGGTCGCGCGAGGGCGGGGAGACGATGTCGGCGTTCCTGGCGGTCTGGGTCATGGGCCTTTTCCGTGAAAACTCTCCTTACAACGGCCATTCTATCGGATAAACTCGGCTTCTGGAGCGCGAATGAGATTTTGGACACGCAAGAAGGCCGAGAGGCCCGCCGCCACGCCGCTGGACGCGATGGCGCGGCGCTCGCGCGCGATGCTGCTCGTCGAGCGCTTCTGGCGGCTTGGCGCGGCGCTCGTGACGCTGGGCCTGTTCTTTCTGGCTCTGTCCTGGAGCGGCCTCTGGCTTGACGTCGGCCCGCTGTGGCGCGTCGCGGGCGTCGCGCTGTTCTTTCAGGCGGCGGTGTTCCTGCTCGTGCGGGAGGTCTGGCGCGGCCTGCCGAGCCGGCGGGTGGCGCTGAAGCGGCTCGACGCCGCCGACGCCAGCGGCCTGCGTCCCGCGACCTCGCTGGAGGATCGCCTCGCTCAACAAGACCCCGATTCCGCGACGGCGACGCTGTGGGAGGCGCATCGGCGCCGGCTGGAGCGGGCGCTCAAGGCTCTGCCCATATCGCCGCCGCAGCCGGATTTGCCGAGGCGCGACCCCTATGCCCTGCGCGCTCTGGCGCTGGTGGCGGCGGTGGGGATGGCTTTTGTCGCCGGAGACAAAAAGGCCGAGCGGCTGCGCGCCGCCTTCGACTGGCGCGGCGCGGGCCTTGCGCATGAAACCGTGCGCTTCGACGCCTGGCTCGATCCGCCGCCCTATACAGGGCGGCTGGCGCTGGTTCTGGACGACAAGGACATTGGCGAGACGCGCGAGGCGCCGGTCAATTCGATTTTGCATGTGCGCTTCGCGGGCGCTGCGGCGGTCGAGGGCGCGCTTGAGCCAGTCGAAGACAACGCCGCGCCCGAGAAGGGTGCGGCCAAAGAGCAAAAGTTCAAGCTGACGGGCGCCGCGCGGCTGAAACTGCCGGACGGTCGCGCCTTCGAATTCGCCGCGATCCCCGACCGTCCGCCGAGCATCGAATTGCTCGCGCCGCCGAAGAACAATCTGCGCGGTTCGATGACGCTTTCCTACAAGACCGACGACGATTATGGCGTGATCGGCGCGCAGGCGCTGCTGACCCGCCCCGGCGCGCGGCGCTCGCTCTATCCGCCGCCGCAGTTGCCGCTGAGCCTGCCGCAGGAGCGCGAGGGGCGCGGCGAGACGCAGGCGACGCTCGATCTTTCCGACAGTCCCTGGGCGGGCGCGTCCGTGACATTGACGCTGGAGGCGCGCGACGAAGGCGGCAACGCGGGACTTTCGCCCCCGCGCGAGATCACGCTGCCGCAGCGCCGCTTGTCCAAGCCGCTCGCCCGCGCGCTGGCCGAGCAAAGGCGCAAGCTGGCGCTCGATCCGGAGGACCGCGCCAGAGTGCGGCTCGCGCTAGACGCACTGTCCATCGCGCCGGACGCTTTCGATACGCCTTCTTCGATCTATCTCGGGCTGCGCATCGCGCGGCGCGGGCTCGACGGGCCGCGCACCGACGACGACTTGCGCGATGTCGCCGATCTGCTCTGGGCGATGGCGCTCAGTCTCGAAGACGGCGATCTTTCGCAGGCCGAGCGCGACCTGCGCGCGGCGCAGAAGAACCTCAAGGACGCGCTGGCGCGCGGCGCCGACGAGCAGGAGATCGCAAAGCTAACGGATGAATTGCGCGAGGCGATGGCGAAGTTCCTTGAGGGCATGTCGCAGCAGGCCAAGCGCGGCCGCGATCCCAACGCCGCGCAAGGCCAGAATGGCGACGCGCGCGAAATCAGCAAGGACGATCTCGACAAGCTGCTGCAGGAAATGGATCAGGCCAACAAATCCGGCGACACGGCGCGTGCGCAGGAACTGCTCGACCAGCTCACCGACATGCTGGAGAATCTCCAGCCTTCGCAGGGCGGCGCGAGCGGCAAGAGCGCGCAATCGCGGCAACGCTCGCAGAGCCTTTCCGAACTCGACAAGCTCGCGCGCGAGCAGCAGCAATTGCGCGACGAGACCTATCAGGGCATGGGGCAGGGCGAAAAGCCCGGCGAGAAATCCGAAGGGCAGGGGCGTCCGCAGGCGGGACGCGGCGGCGCGCAGCAGGGCGCGGGCGAGCGTCAGAAGGGCTTGCGCCAGCGCCTCGAAAACCAGCGGGAGGCCCTGCGTCGTTCGGGCGAGGGCGCGCCAAGCGAGCTCGACGAAGCCGACAAGGCGATGAAGGAGGCCGAGCAGGCTCTGGGGCAAGGGCAGGCTGGCGCCGGCAAGGCGGTGGAGGCGCAGGGCCGCGCGCTACAGGCCATGCGGCGCGGCGCCGACGAACTCGCGCAACGCGGCAAGGGCGACGACGGGCAGGGCGAGGAAGAGAGCGAGAACGGGCAGCCGGGCCAGTCGCACGCAGGCAAGGGCTCCGGCAAGGATCCGCTGGGACGCGCCTCCGGCTCCAGCGGCCAATTCGATTCACATTCGCGCTACGACCCGATGGGGCTGCCGCCAGCGCAGCGCGCGCGCCGCGTTCAGGAAGAGGTCCGTCGCCGTCTGGGGCAGCCGGAACGTCCGGTGGAAGAGCTGGATTATTTGCAGCGTCTGCTGAAGCGGTAAGGCTTCAGCGAGAGGCCTGCGATTGAACGGTGGGACCGAAGAACGCCTTGTTCAATATGCGTCCCGGAACGGCTACGGCGAATATCGCGGGTATCCCAAGTGCGAACAGGATCAGGCAGGTCATCGTGATGCGGTGTTGCCAGATGTCGCCCGCTCTCGCGAGACGCACGGCGCGATAAAGCATCGCCAGCGTGAACAGCGCCAGCCCGTGCAGCCAGCTGAACGGCCCTATGCTGGGCGAAAAGGGGCGGTCGAGAATGAGCATTGCGCTCAGGCAGGTCACGACCATCGCGCCGACCCACACTCGGCCCGAAAACACGTGTCCACGCGTGCCCTTCGGCAAGAGCAGTTGCACCGGCCCCAGCGCCATGGCGACCGCGACGGCGGCGACATGGACTTGAATCTGCATCGGCGCTTCGATGAGGGGAGCAAGGTTCATGTCGTTGCTTTCGATTTTGCTGAAAATTCAGACCCGCTGTCGGGTGCGGGAGCAAGGTTGAAACTGAAACAGAAGGGCGTCATTTTTCGCCGCGCTCCTTGCGCAGCCGCTCCCAATAGTCGAGCCGCTTGCCGAGTTCGCGTTCGAATCCGCGTTCGACGGGTTTGTAGAGTTTTCGCCGGCCCAGCGATTCCGGCCAGTAGTCCTGTCCCGAGAAGCCGTCCGGCGCGTCATGATCATATTCATAGCCCTCGCCATAGCCTTCGCCCTGCATCAGCTTGGTCGGCGCGTTCAGGATGACTTTTGGCGGCATCAGCGAACCATGCTCCTGCGCGAGCCGCCGCGCGGCCTTGTAGGCGACATAGGCGGCGTTGGATTTGGGTGCGGTCGCGACGTAGATCACCGCTTGCGCAAGCGCCAGCTCCCCTTCAGGACTGCCGAGAAAATCATAGGCGTCCTTCGCTGCATTTGCGACGACAAGCGCCTGCGGGTCCGCGAGACCTATGTCCTCGACCGCCATGCGCACGATTCGCCGCGCCAGAAACAGCGGGTCTTCGCCAGCGTCGAGCATGCGCGCGAGGTAGTAGAGCGCGGCGTCAGGATCGGAGCCGCGCACGCATTTATGCAGTGCGCTGATGAGGTTGTAATGGCCTTCCTGAGCCTTGTCGTAGATCGGCGCGCGCCTTTGCACGACATCGGCGAGCTTGCTCCGGTCGAAGACTTCGCCCGGAGCCGCCGCGCGCCAAAGCTCCTCGGCCAGCGTCAGCGCGGCGCGCCCGTCGCCGTCGGCCATCGCGATCAGCGCGAGGCGCGCGTCTTCGTCGAGAGGCAGCTCCTTTCCCTCGACGCTTTCCGCGCGCGCCAGCAGCTTGCCGATGGCCTCTTCGTCGAGCGAACGGAACACCATCACACGCGCGCGCGAAAGCAGCGCCGCGTTCAGTTCGAAGGAAGGATTCTCGGTCGTGGCGCCGATCAGCGTGATCGAGCCGTCCTCCACGACGGGAAGGAAACTGTCCTGTTGCGCGCGATTGAATCGGTGGATTTCGTCAACGAACAGCAGCGTTCCCTGGCCGGCGGCGCGGCGCGCCCGCGCGGCCTCGAAGGTCTTCTTCAACTCCGCGACGCCGGAAAAGATCGCTGAAATCTGCACGAAGGCATAAGTCGTTTCATGCGCCAGAAGCCGCGCCGCCGTGGTCTTGCCGGTGCCCGGAGGCCCCCAGAAGATCAGCGAGCCCAGCGTATGCGCGCGCAGCAACCGGGTGAGGGCGCCGTCGGGGCCAAGCAGATGATCCTGGCCGACGATGTCGGAAAGGCGTTCGGGGCGCAGACGGTCGGCGAGGGGGCGCGGCGCGTCCTTTTCGAGGCCGGCGGCTTTGAACAGATCGCTCATGCGAGGCCTTGCGAGTTGATTCGGACGCTCGGCACACACACGCTCATGTTCGCTGGGCGATTAGGCCGCAGGGCGTCGAGCGCGGCGGGGGCGCATTTCGCGCCCGGAACCATTATCCAGACCTTTACCATCTTGACTTTGTCATTAACCAAGAATTAACCAAGCAACAACTATTACGATTGGGTGAATGCCGAGACCGATTTTTGAACTGAAAAGAATTTCTCTGGCGGGCAAGTACCTTTCGGCGTGTGTTCGGTGCGGCGTAAACGCGAAACCATCAACACGGATAATGGAACATGCGCACAATCGCATTCGTCACGCAAAAAGGCGGCGCAGGGAAAAGCACCCTCGCGAGCAGCATTTCGGTTGCCGCGGCGCATGCCGGCGAGCGGGTTTTCATCATCGATCTCGACCCGCTGCAGTCGCTCGTCAAATGGTCCAAGATGCGCGGACAGAGCGACATTCCGGTCGAGCACATACCGGTCGCCAAGCTGTCAAAGGCGCTGGAAGCCCTTGAGAAAAAGGGCGTCACCCTTGTCGTCATCGACGCGCCGGGCCATGATTCGGAATTCAGCAACGCCGCCGTGCGCTCCGCTGATCTGTGCATCATTCCAGCGCGTCCAAATGTCTTCGATCTCTGGGCGAGCGAAGTCACCCGCGTGAAGGTGAAGGAAGCCGGCAAGGAATACGCCTTCCTGCTCAATCAATGCCCGCCGGCGCAGCAGAACGCGCGCGTCGAACAGGGAGCGAAGGCGCTTCAGGCGATGGGTGGCCTCCTGGCCCCGATGGTCTCGTCGCGCGTCGATTATCAGGAAGCCGCGCGGCAGGGACTTGCGGTCAGCGAATTGCACCCTTCGGGAATCGCGGCCGGAGAGATGCGGGAATTGTGGAGTTCGGTGAAGCGCCGGCTCAAGAAGGACGCGGCAGGCAAGGCCGAGGCTAAGCCCGCCGCAAAGGCGGAGCCCAAAAAGCCCGTGAAGGCGGAGGCGCCGCGCGCCAAGGCCGAACCCGCTAAAGCCTCCGCCAAGTCCGCGCGCAAGGCGGCCTGACAGCGACGAGCTCCGCGTTCCGGCGCGTTCTCGCTCGGCTTCACTCACCATCGATCCGCCGACTGCGCCCATGCCAAGCGCAGCGGCGCTTGCTACTACCGCAGTTACGCGATGCTCACGATCTTCGCGTTCTCGTGGATCGCCTCGACCGTATCGCCGACGCTTTTGCCCAGCAATTCCTTGGCCAGTGGCGCGACGTGAGGCAAAAGGCCCTTCGCGGGATCGGCTTCGTCCTCGCCGACGAGGCGGAAGGAAAGCTCCTCGCCATTGGCGAGTTTGAGCGTGACGCGGTGGCCAAACCGCACATGGGATTTATCGGCGATCGGATGCACCACCTCGGCGCTGGCGCGCCGGGAACTCCAGTAACGCACTTCCCTTTGGGCGAGCGCCAAAGCGTGAAGATCATCCGCTGCGGTGGCCCGCTCGACTTCGGCGTGCTGGCGCGCGAGTTCAGCCTCGATCTGCGCATAGCCCTCGACAGTCACGAGATTGCGGTGCGGGCTCACCGGACGATCCGCGAGATCCTCGCGCACGATATCGTCCTGTTCCCGAATGAAGGCGCTGCTCATAAGTTCCTCTCACTTCCATTTTTTCTAAATATGCAGACCCTTACGACGGTCGCTTGTAGTGAGAATGGGTCCTTGAGCACCAAACTGCAATACGCGCCATGAACTCTCCGGGGCAGAGCGACGCTTTGCCGCCTGCGGCGATTGCGTGGACGGATTGTTCTCTTATGGCTGAAAATGTATTATACCTTTAATGTAAGACAGCGGATATGCCCCGTTATAGCTCATTACCGCCAGCAAAGTTACCGCTTTACATGCTGGATTCGCCAATACAGCAGGAGCGTCCCATGCAAATCGCCGTTCTCGCTTTTGAAGGCTGCCTCGGCTCGGCGGTGTTCGGGACCGTCGACATGCTGACCCTCAGCCGCCGCATGATCGCCAAGCGTGGGGAGGAAGAGCTTTACCACGTGTCAGTCGTTAGCTTTGACGGCGGCTCGGTCGAAGACGGCAACGGCCGGAGATTGCAGGTCGACGCGAGCTTCGAGACGGTCGGCGAATGCGCCGCGATCATTGTTCCGGGCTATTTTTGCGACGGCGGGCCGTCCTTTCCAGCGACTCCAGCGATCGGAGCCGCCGCGGCCTGGATCAGGCAAAGACACGCCCAGGGAGCTATCGTCTGCGGCTCCTGCAATGGCGTATTCCTGCTGGGAGAGGCGGGGTTGCTGGACGGCAAGCGTTGCACGACGACATGGTGGCGTCACGACGAGTTGAAGACGCGCTATCCCCGCGCCGCCGCGTCCTGGGGCGCGTCTCTGGTCGAGGATGGCCGCATCGTTACGGCGGGCGGGCCATTGTCATGGATCGACCTTTCGCTGCATGTGATCCGCAAGCTGCTCGGCCCCGAGGCGGCAAAGACCGCGGCCGATTTCACGGTCGTCGACACGGTTCCCACCGCGCAGACGGTCTATGTGCCGCAGGGCCATCTCGCCGCTTCCAATCCCTTCCTGCTTGAGGCGGAGCGCGTCGTGCGCGACTCTGGCGAAGCGCCGCTGACGGCGCATCAACTTGGTGAAGCGCTCGGCGTCTCCGAACGCACGCTGCACCGGCGGCTCAAGGAGGCGTCGGGAGAAACGCCGAAGGGCTTCATCGATCGCGTTCGTTTCGAAGCGACGCGAATGCTGCTGGAGACCACCAAAAAATCCATCAAGCAACTGGCGGCGAGTTCCGGCTACGCTGACGAAACCAGCTTTCGCCGCGCCTTTCACCGCTACGCGGGAATGACCCCGGGCGCATACCGCAACTGGGCGCGGGCGCGGCGGGCGGCGTCGTGAGGGGCGGCGTACGCCCTGCGTTCTTTAATCGCGCTGACACTTGCAAGCGGAATCTGGCCACCCCGCTTTTTGGATAGCTCTTTGCAACTCAGGGCAGCGGGCTGGTCACTGGGGAATTGGCGCGCGCTGTCCGAGCCAATTCCTCCAATTCGGCCACGAGCGGGGCCGGTTCGCCGAGATCGCGGATTTCTGGCATGAATTCTATCATCAATCCCGCATCTGTCTGACGTCGGAACAGCACCTGTACTCGATGCATGCGGGAGTTTGGATCGATCTCCCGAACTGAATCGATTTCACTGAGCAGCACCTTCCTGGTTCTCCAACAGTCCGAAACTAGGAGATGGCTTTCGTCAAGCTTCACGATTTTGAGCCTTGGGCCCCCCAGCAAGCCGACCAGTTCCTCTGCCAACCATCCAATTCCTGCTAAAATTGGCAATCCAAAGCATGCAAAAATAAACTGTTCAATCATCTGGGCAGACAAGAGGGCGCGGTTCGTAAAGATAGCCCGAAGTCCCCATGCGATTAGAGGAATTGCTGGAAACACGCACATAAAACGTCGGAATAAATAGTAAATTGAAGAAGAAATCATTCTCATGTCCCGTTCTCCTGTGCTTTTCTCCCACATCGGGATACACGCGCGCATATCCGACGGCCACTTCGTTTGTTCGGCTGGCGAGGGCCGTTGCTTCGTCCCGGCCTACGCACGTCCCGGCGCCCGCTTTCGCTTCGGCCCAAAGCCTTGTAGAAGTCTCCCCGCCAGAAGGGCGCCAGCCGCGCGGAAGACGCGAGACGCCAGCGTTCAATTCAGACATGGGGCGGAAACAGTGAGCGGAGCATTGGATTTTAGCGGGCGCGCCACGGCGAGCGTCAACCTCCTCGCGGGCGAAATCGTCGACCGGCTTGTCGCCGGCAAGGACCGTTACCGCGTCGCCGTCTCGCGCGGCGCTTCCGGCGAATTGCTGATCGACGCCGGCGCCAAGGTCGCTGGCGGCGTGGACGTGGGTCTTTTGCTCACCGAAATCTGCATGGGCGGACTCGGGCGCGTCACGCTTTCCCCCGCGCCGGGGGCCTCCAAATGGCCGTTCTGGCTGACCGTCTCCAGCAACGACCCCGTGGTCGCCTGCCTCGCCAGCCAATATGCGGGCTGGAGCCTGCAACATGAGAAGTTCTTCGCGCTCGGCTCCGGTCCCGGCCGCGCCCAGGCGCGCGTCGAAAAGCTGTTCGAGGAGCTTCCCTATAGCGATAAGGCCGAGCGCGTGACCATCGTGCTTGAGGGCGATCGCCCGCCGCCGCCCGAAGTCGTCGCCAAGGTCGCCACGGCCGCCAAGGTCGATCCCAAGAACGTCGCCTTCGTCTATGCGCCGACGCAGAGCCTCGCGGGCAGCGTGCAGGTCGTTGGCCGCGTGCTGGAAGTGGCGCTGCACAAGGCGCATGAGCTGAAATTCCCTTTGGAGCATATCGTCGACGGCATCGCCACCGCGCCCTTGTCGCCGCCGCATCCCGACTTCGTGCAGGCGATGGGCCGCACCAATGACGCGATCATTTACGCGGGCCGCGCGCATCTCTTCGTCAAGGGTTCCGCCGACGCGGCCCGTGAACTCGCGAAGAATCTGCCGAGCAGCAATTCGCGTGACTACGGCCGGCCCTTCGCGGAAGTGTTCAAGGCCTATAAGGGCGACTTCTACAAGATCGACCCGAGCCTGTTCTCCCCCGCCGAGGCGCTGGTGACGGCGGTCGAAACCGGCGAGACCTTCAGGGGCGGCGCCATCGACGAAAAGCTGCTCGACGCCTCCTTCGGCTGAAGGTCGACAGCGATTCGCGAAGAATAGCTCTCTCCCCTGAAGCGGGGAGGGAGCGTAGCCAAGCGGGCCTGTCACGGACACGCAGGGTTCATCCAATTTGCCGCAACAAATCCCCCGCGTCGCCGTCTTCACCGACAAGATTGACTGGCATGTCGAGAAATTCGCGCGGGCGCTGACCCGGCTCGGGGCGCGGCCCGTCGTCGTGCGCCTCGCCGCCTGCAAGATCGACACGACGCGGCCCTATGGCCTCGCCATTCCCGGCTTTCGCAAGGCGCCGCCCGACGCCGCCGTGGTCCGGGCCATAGGCGACGGCACGCTTGAGATGATCACGATGCGCCTCGGCGTGCTCCACGCGCTGGGCGCACTCGGCGTGCCGATGGTGAACGAGGCGCGCGCGATCGAGCGTTGCACCGACAAGTCGATGGCGACATTTCTGCTTGAGCGCGCCGGATTAAAAACGCCGCCAACCTTCGTCGCCCAGACTTATCCACAGGCGCGGGCCATTGTCCGTCGGGAGTTGGCGAAAGGCCCGCTTGTGCTGAAGCCGTTGTTCGGCGCTCAGGGCTGGGGGCTGCAACTTCTCCGCGAGGAGGCCGAGCTCCCGAGGCCGCCCGACGTGCGGGGCGTGTATTATTTCCAGCGGTTCATCGCGCCCCGCGCCGGCTCCGGGGTCTTCGAGGACATGCGCGTTCTGGTCTCGGGGGGCGAAATCATCGGCGCGATGCGGCGGCGGTCCG
>Ga0182013_10007295_pt1 | contig 12247 bp, 6 predicted proteins | sample 612S2MmetaG_FD_120487 | JGI IMG/M metagenome (GOLD analysis project Ga0182013, IMG submission 120487) | Permafrost microbial communities from Stordalen Mire, Sweden - 612S2M metaG | ecosystem: Environmental > Terrestrial > Soil > Wetlands > Permafrost | place: Sweden: Stordalen | collected...
CAACTGCTCGTTCTGCCTCGGGCAGGACGTGGCGCAATTTGAAAAGGACTTCGCGAAATTTTGCGGCGCGGAACATTGCGTCGCCATGAACAGCGGCACGTCCGCGCTGCACGTCGCGCTGCTGCTGCTCGACATCAAGCCTGGCGATGAAGTCATCACCACGCCGTTCACGTTTGTTGCGACAAGCTGGGCGATTTCCTATGTCGGCGCGAAACCTGTTTTTGCGGACATTGACGATGTGACGATGACTCTCGACCCGAAGCTGATTGAATGTGCCATCACGCCACAAACCAAGGCGATTCTGCCGGTTCATCTTTACGGCCATCCGTTCGACGCGGATGCGATTCTGGAAATCTGCCGCAAACATAAATTGCCGCTCGTCGAAGATGCCTGCCAGGCGCACGGCGCGAAATACAAGGGCAAAACCGTGGGAACATTTGGCGAAATTTCCGGCTACAGCTTTTATCCCGGAAAAAATCTCGGCGCGTGCGGAGAAGGCGGCGCGCTCGTCACCAACAAACCTGCGTTTGCGGCGCGCGCACGCTCGTTGCGGGAACACGGCTCGACCGTCCGCTATTACCACGACGAAATCGGTTTCAATTATCGCATGGAAGGAATTCAAGGTGCGGTCTTGGGCGTGAAGTTGCCACATTTGCAAAAATGGACAGAAGAGCGCCGTCGCGTGGCGCATCGTTATCACGAATTGCTGAAAGACACGCCGCTGCAACTGCCACTCGAAACCGCTTACGCCGCGAGCGCCTACCATCTTTATGTAGTGCGCCATCCGCGCCGGGATGATTTGCAAAAGTTTCTCGATGAAAATGGCATCGGCTGCGCGCTGCATTACCCGCTACCTTTACATCTGCAAAAATGCTACGCTCAACTCGGCCACAAAATTGGTGATTTTCCCATCACCGAAAAATCCGCGCGCGAATGTCTGAGCCTGCCGATTTATCCCGAATTGACCGATAAACAAATCCAGCGCGTCGCTACGGTCATCAAAGACTACTTCAAATGTCTCTTCTCATTCAAAAGGCCCAAAGCACAGCGCAGCGCGCGGCGAATCCTTGCAAAACTACCGGCTTATTCGATTTGATAGACTTGTTCCGTGCCGGCGGAAAACAGGAGGGTTTTATCCGGATAATCAGGCGGCTTTTCAGATATCAGGACGAACCTGTCCTCCGGCTTGTGCTGCCGGTAGAAATCATTGATATAGACGGGCCGGTTCGAATAATAGGTGACCGCCGGTTTTTGCCAGTTGACGGAGTAATAATAGATGTGCTGGTCGAGGTTGTGGGTCTTCAGATATTCGCCGACGGCCTTGTCGGAGACAAGTTGCGGGTCGTTTTCCTGCGCGACCCTGGTTTGCTTGTGTTCAAGGCTTGCAGCCACAAAAAACAGGATCATGGCGGCGATGAAGATGTTGCCGGAGTTTTTCCCGGATTTTTCGAGACAGCCAGCGAGAGAAACAAACGTTATCCCAATCATGATCGCGACATATGGGTAGGCAACTAGGATGTAGGGCGGCAGTTTGGTTGCCGCAGTGCTGAAGAACAGAAAAATGAACAGAAGCGTCACGGTCAGGAAAAAATGTGGCTTTGACTTGAACGATCTGGCGATGAAGCAGACGAGTGAAAGCATCAGGCAGCAAAACAAAATCCGCTGCCTGAAAAAGATGTCCAAGTAATAATGGGGCGAGCCGCCGTTGCTGTCGAGCGTGACGGCATATCGTTTGAGCAGATGATACATCAGATATTGATCCCAGAAAGCCCCGCCATAATGGATTTGCTGTAGGATGTGCCACGGCAAAACAATTGCAAGGAACAGCAGGCCGCCAAGCAGGAAGTTTTTTGACTTCAACCATCTGAAATCTGCCTCCGGCACAGAAAAAATCAGGACGACCGGCAGTGGCAGCAGTCCGATGACGCTTTTGGTCATCACGCCGAGGCCCATCGCCACCCAGAACAGCAGATAATAGCGGTCGTTTTCCCTCGCCTGCCAGAATGAATACAGAGTGAGCAGGACAAAAAATCCGACAGGGATGTCCAGTTGCAAAACGCCGGCGAAATCATCGAATTGAAATGCGGCGAAGAATGCCGCGACGGAAAGAATGGCGGCGGTGAAGGATTGCGACAGTTTTTGGGTGAACAGGAAAACCAGCGGCAGCGTGATGATGGCGAAGATGGCGGTCCAAAAACGCGCGGAAAATTCGTTGATGCCGAAGACGATCTGGGAAGTCTCGACCATCCAGATGATCAAAGGCGGTTTGTCAAAAAATTGCGGCGGCTTGTGCTGCGCGATGTAGCCGAGCCACGTCAGGTCGAGTTGGCTGTGGTTTTGAAGCGCCTCGCGTGCGACCTGGGCGTAGATGGATTCGTCGTATTCAATCAGCGGCCGGTTTCCCAGATGATAAAAGGTGATGGTCGCGAAAACGAAAATCAAAACCGCCGGGATTGCGAACCGGACTCCTTTTGATTCGATTATCATGTCCCAGCCATGATTTAATTTTTCAAATCACAACTCAAACTAATTGCAACGGATTGGAACGGCTAGGGCGAGCGGACGCGATAGAAACGGGTGTGATAATTTGTCCATTGCGGATCGCTGAAATAGACTGCGTTGCCGCTGATGATGTTGGTCTGGATCGGTGTCCAAACATTGCCGGCCAGATTTGTGGTGGCCAGAACCACGACGGTCTGGTTGTTGGTGCCGGTGATGTCGAAGCCAAACAGGTTTGTCTTCACGCCGAAGCTGCCGTCGGTGGTCGGCACATGCGGCGTGGGCGGATTCAACAGCACCGCCGGGATTCCGTCAAATGTGGAAGACCATCCTGTTGCTCCCGGCAGGTAATACGCGGTCGCATTATTATCGCCGGAGAAAACGGTCAAATCGGTGCCGGGCGCGTTGCCGAGGAAATTGACATTGGTGAGGCTGGTGCATCCGGCAAACGCAAATTGCTGGATGGTGGTGACGTTGGTGCCGATGGTAACGCTTGTCAGGTTCGTGTTGTTAAAGAACGTCCCCGATATGACAGTGACCTTCAGGCCATAGATTGTATCGGGAATGACAACCGTGCCGCCAGACCCGGTGTATCCCGTGAGGGTGATTGCGCCGTTGTTGTTGGTGGTGTAAGTGTATGGCAGATACAACGTGGCAGGGATGCCATCAAACGTCGCGCCCCAGCCAGTGGGTCCCGGCAAATAATAGGCCGTGGCATTGTTGTCGCCTGAAAAGACGGTTGCGTCATTGGTGGGGGTAGGTGAATTCCCTTGGAAATACATTCCTGTCAAGTTGAAACAGTAAGAAAACGCATAGTTCCCGATGTTAGTGATGCTATTGGGAACAATAATGCTCGACAGATTTTGACAGCCACCGAAAGCCTGCTGGCCGATGCTGGTTACACTGTTAGGTATCGTGACACTGGTCAAACTCGTGCAGTCATTAAACGCCGCTTCCTCGATGCTAGTGACATTGGTGCCGATCGTGACGCTTGTCAAACCGAAGCACAACTGAAATGTGTCATATCCGATAACGGTAATGCTGTTTGGAATCGCGATGTTGGTAATGTTGATGCACTGCTGGAATGCACCTCCCGCAATGCTGGTAACATTAGTGCCAATCGTGACACTTGTCAGATTCGCGCAGGAATCAAACGCATAGCCTCCAATGTTGTTAACGCTGGCGGAAATCGTATAGGAAGTTCCTACCTTACCTGCCGGGTATTCGATGAGAGTGGTCTGGCTCTTATTGAACAAGACTCCAACCACACTTATATAGGTTGAATTGTTTGAACTCACAGTTATCGTATTCAGACTAGTGTCGGCATAGAACACCACAAACCCGATATTGGTGACGCTGCTGGGTATCGTGACACTGGTCAGACTGAAGCAGAATCCAAAGGCTTCCATCCCGATGCTGGTAACATTGGTGCCAATCGTGACGCCGGTTATTTCGGAGCAATCATAGAACGCAAAATTTCCAATATTGGTGACGCTGTTGGGGATTGTGACACTAGTCAAGTTCGTGCAGTTTTCGAACGCGTAGTCTCCGATGTTGACAACGTTGGTGCCAATCGTAACGGCTGTTAAGTTGACATTACCATCAAACGCGTCTGCTCCAATATTGGTGACGCTGTTCGGAATCGTGATACTGGTCACATTTTGGTTTGTGAGAAACGTCCCATATCCGATACCGGTGACCGGCAGACCATTGATCAAGCTTGGGATGACGACTGCACCACCCGAACCAGTGTAGGCTGTGATGGTGATCGCGCCGTTGTTGGTGGTGTAGGTGTAAGGCACAATCAGAATCGTTGAAAGGCCGTCAAACGTCGCCGCCCAGCCCGTGGTTCCAGGCAGGTAATACGCAATGCCATTGGTGTCGCCAGAAAAGACATTTGTATTATTGGCCGTGACGGGAGCGTTACCGATGAAATTTACGCCCGTCAAACCGAAGCAGTTCGCGAACGCAAATCCCACGAAGCTGACATTGGTGCCCATGGTGACGCTGGCAAGATTGGTGCAGCCATAAAACGCGTAAGCGTTTATGTTGGTGATGCTGTTGGGAATCGTGAGACTGTTCAGGCCGAGGCATTGATAGAACGCGTTAGTTCCGATGCTCGTTACATTGGTGCCAATCAAGACGTTGGTCAGGCTTGCACAGTAACTGAACGCCTGGTTTCCAATGTTGGTGGCGCTGTTGGGAATCGCGACGCTGATCAAGGCGCTGGAACCGAATTCCCCGTTCCCAATGCTGGTGAGATTCGTGGAAAGCGTTATGTTGGTCAGGGCATAGCAGTTTTCAAACGACTGGTCGCCGATGCTGGTGACGCTGTTGGGAATCGTGACACTGGTCAGGTTGAGGCATTGATAGAATACATTGGTGCCGATGCTAATGACGTTGGTGCCAATCGTGACACTGGTCAGGCTTTCACAGAAATTGAACGCCTCGTCACCGATGCTGGTGACGTTGTTTGGAATCGTGACGCTTGCCAGCCGGGTCAATTGAAATGCCTGCGCCCCGATGCTGACAAGATTGGCACCCAACGTGACGCTGGTCAGGTTGAAACAGCCCGCAAATGCCGCCGTGCCGATGTTCGTGACACTGTCGGGAATTGTGATGCTAGGCAGATTGAGGCATTCATAGAATGCATTGGTGCCGATGCTGGTGACGTTGTATCCCATCGTGACGCTGGTCAGGCTTTCACAGAAATTGAACGCCTCATCACCGATGCTGGTGACGTTGTTTGGAATCGTGACGCTTGCCAGCTTGGAAAATTGGAATGCCTGCGCCCCGATGCTGACAAGATTGGCACCCATCGTGACATTGGTCAGGTTGAGGCAGCCCGCGAATGCCGCCGCGCCAATGTTCGTGACATTGTCGGGAATTGTGATGCTGGTAATCGTCTGGTTTGTATAAAACGAATCGTTTGCGAGCATGGTCACCGGCAGGCCATTAATTGCACTGGGAATTGCCACCGCCCCGCCAGCCCCGACATATCCCGTGATGGTGATGGCGGCGTTGTTGGTCACGTAGGTGTATGGCACCGAAGAAGTCGGTATGCCTCCAAACGTCGAACCCCAGCCTGTGGCTCCGGGCGGATAATAAATGGTCACGTTACTGTCATTGTAGAAAATAGTCGAGCCGGTGCTCGGAGCATTGCCTTGGAAAATGACGCTTGCCAGATTGGTGCAGCCGGAAAACGCTGCTGATGCAATGCTGGTGACGCTGGCCGGAATCGTGATGCTGGTCAGGCTCAGGCAATCTTCAAACGCGAACTTCCCAATGCTGGTGACATTGGTGCCGATGGTGATGGTGGCCAGGCTGGTGCAGGAGAAGAATGCCCCGATACCAATGTTTGTGACGCTGTCGGGAATCGTGACGCTGGTAATGCTCTGGTTCTTGTAAAACGCATCCACCCCGATGCTGGTCACCGGCAGGCCGCTTATCGTGCTGGGGATAGACACCGCGCCGCCTAGCCCATTATAACCGGTGATGGTGATACCGCCATTGTTTGTGGTGCAATTGAAAAGCGACACCGTTGGAATGCCATCAAACGTAGCGCCCCAGCCAATGGCTCCCGGCAAATAATAGGCAGTCGCACTATTGTCCCCTGAAAACACAGTTGTATCATTTGTGGGCGAAGGTGAATTCCCTTGGAAATAAACGCTGGTCACGCTGCAATATGCGAACGCATAAAACCCGATGTTGGTCACGCTGCTGCCGATTGTGACGCTGGTCAGGTAGTCGCAACCAAAGAACGCATCGTATCCAATAGTCGTGACGCTGTTTGGGATCGTGACTGTGGTCAGGCCGTAGCAGTATATGAATGCCTCGAATCCGATGCTGGTGACGTTGGTGCCGATTGTGACGCTGGTCAAGCTATAGCAGTAAAAGAACGCTTCGTTTCCAATGGTCGTGACGCTGTTGGGGATTGTATAGGAGGTTGAGACCTTGCCTTCCGGGTATTGGATAAGCATTGTTTGGCTCTGGTCGAACAAAACTCCACTCACACTACAATAAAACAAATTTCCAGAATCTACCATTATCGCCGTCAAATTTGCACAAGCGACGAAAGCACCGTCCCCGATGCTGCTGACACTGTTGGGAATTGTGTAGGAAGTTCCGACGTTGCCTGGTGGGTATTGAATAAGTGTGGTCTGACTCTTATTGAACAAGACCCCAGCTACACTGCTATAGGCGGGATTGCTCGTATCCACTGTTATCGCCGTCAGGCGGTAGTTGTCACCGAACGCTACGTCCCCGATGCTAGTGACGCTGGCGGGTATTGTGACAGTGGTCAAGCTTTCACAACCCCAGAACGCATTGTGTCCGATGCTAGTGACACTATTGGGAATCGTGACACTGGTCATGCCGTCGTATTCGAACGCAGAATCCCCGATACTGGCAACGCTGTTGCCAATTGTGATACTGCTCAAGTTGTAGCAGGAATCGAATGCTGAAACCCCGATGCTGGTGACGCTGTTGGGTATCGTAACACTGGTCAGGGCAAAGTTGTTAAAAAATGCGCTCGTTCCGATTGTGGTGACCGGCAAGCCGGTGATCGTGCTCGGAATGGTCACCGCGCCACCCGGCCCGGTGTAGCCCGTGATAGTGATCGCGCCGTTGTTTGTCGTGTAAGTGAATTGGGACTGCACCACAGACGGCAGCGCCAGCAGCACCGCGCACGACAGACAGAATCGAATCAGGTTTCGTTTGATGTTCATAAAAGATTCAAGATTCCGTTTCATCATGCTGACAGGGTTTGATTTTTCGTCTCTTGTTCTACACGTGCCCGGACACAATTGCAATTCAAATCAGATTTTTTGGGACGGGAATTTCCGTTTGTGGCAGCTTTTGAAACGGAAATCAGGGTTTAAATTTTTGATTTAATTTTTTCGTCATGCGATTTTCCAATCGCAGTTCAAACCAGCTGCATCGGCTCGAATTGTTTTCCGAGAACCGGCTCGCTCTTCGTCTTGAGCCAGTTTTCCAGGATGCCTGCATAGACATTCCGGAAATCCACGTTGTATTTGACGTCGCCCTGGAACAAGTCCTGCGGCACGAGGCTCGGATATTTGCCAAGCAGCCCCGCTTTCACCCGGTTGCCGACCACAAACATCGGCGCCGCCGCGCCGTGATCCGTCCCGCCGTTGGCATTGTCCGAAACGCGACGGCCAAATTCGCTGAATGTCATCACCAGCACGCGCTGCATATTGCCCTGCGCCTTCAGGTCATCCACAAACGACTTCATCGAATCGCCGAGGTCCTGCAACAATCGCGCCTGCGTGCCGAGCTGGTTCGTGTGCGTGTCATAGCCGCCCTGTGAAACATAATAAACCCGAGTCGGCAGTCCACCGCCGATGAGCTTGGCCACGAGCTTAAGCGATGTGCCGAGCTGCGAGCCGGGATAAGTCGCCTGATTCTGCACGCGCGCAGCGATGTTTCGGACTTCCTCGGAACTTTGCTGCGCGTCGAGCGCCGTGCGAGTGATAAAATCCACCGCGCGCCCGCCGGTCATCGGCATCCCCGCCGCGAGCGAACTGATGCTGCCGCCGGAATTATTGTCGTCGGTCGTCATCGACATGCTCGGGCCGCCGTCGGGTGCGGGCGCGGACGTTTCAAGCTCGTTCAACTCGTTCAATTTTTTGTAGGATTCCTCGGTCATGTCGGTCTCGCCCGGTTTGGGATGCGCATCCGACATGAAACGGTAATTTTGCGGGTTGCTGAAGCACACACCCTGTGGCTTTCTCGCGAAAAACGCCTCCGGCAGCTGGTTGCCTATCGTCACGCCCACTGTCGGGTCGGCACCGGCGCAGGCATTGTCGAAATAACGTCCCAGCCAGCCGTATTTTTCAATCCGGTCCGAATCGCTGGCGGTCTGCCAGATTTCCGTCGAGCGGAAATGCGAGCGGTTTGGGTTTGGATAACCAACGCCCTGGACCACGGCCAGATTGCCGGAATCATAAAGATTTTTAAAGCCGCCCAACGAGCCGTGCAGACCGATGTCGTCGTTGATCTTGATGATCTTGTCGGCGGACAGCCCGATGCGGGGGCGCGCCTTGTGGTAAAAATCATTCGAGTAAGGCACAACGGTGTTGATGCCGTCGTTGCCGCCGGCCATTTGCAGCACCACAAGAATCGTCCCGTCCTTGCCGGAGACAATCTGTGTGGCTGAATCCGCCGCCTCGGTGTGGAGCGCGGTCAGCGTGTTGGCGAGAAATGCCGGAACCGTCCAGGACAGCGCGCTGCCGAGGACAGTTGTGCGCAAAAATTCGCGGCGCGTCTGGAGTGTGATTTCATTTTTCATAGTGATGAGTGATAAGTTATGAGTGGCGAGTTGAAGGGCTTTGACACGTAATAGCGCGGCGCAGACCGTTCAACATCCGCCGCAACTCGGCGATGGAATCCAGACAGGGTCTGGCCTTTTCTGATGTCAGAAAAGTCAGTTCGACGGCAATCGTCATCTGTGTGTCGAGTTCGGCAAGCGAACCTTCGGCATAAGAAATGAACTGGGCAAACTCACCCGTTGTATTGCGCGCCTGTCCTTCGGCGATGTTTGAAGGAACGGAAACCGTTGCGCGCCGCATCTGTGAAATAAGACCGAATTTTTCTTCAGATGGAAATTGAACCGTGAGTTTGTATATCTCCTTTGCCAACGCCACGCCCTTTTGCCACACAAGCAAATCACGATAGCTTTGAGCTCCGATCTTCCGGCTGACACCCGCTCTATTTGAAATCTCATCGCTCATAACTTATCACTCATCACTCGTTACCGCCTTCACGTTACTTGATATTCGGGCGTGGACATGACGAGCCGGATGGCCGTCAAAATATCCGAGTCCGTTAATTGTTCCTTTGAATTGAGAAAATCGTTCAACGCCTTTTCCTGGTCGCCGTTGAGCGTCGTCTGCAACAGCCGGTGTTGCAGCGAGGCGACCAGGTCGTCCTTGTTGGCCCGTTCTTCCGGCGTGAGTATTTTATCCAGGTTCACGCCGCCCATGCGGACGCGCTGCAAAACCTTCATCGCCTTTTCGCCGCCCGCACCGCCGGGCTTCTTCGCAAAATCATTTGCAGTCAATGCCGGAAGCGTGCCCTGCACCAGCGACTCGGCGTCGTTGTAGCGGGTCAGCAGCGTGTTCGTCGTGATCCAGGTGATGCCGCCGTCCCAGCCCTTGACGTTCGGCGGCGCGAACAAATCCTGCCCGAGCTGGCGCAGCATCCCATAGCTGACGAGCGTCGGCGGCAGATCGCATTCCAGCATCCGCACGCTGCCGATTAGCCATTGCACCGGGCTTTTCACCTCGTTGCGCACGATGTCGTCTCCGTAAAATTCCTCGCTGCGGAACATCACGCGGAGGAACGGCTTGAAATTATTTCCGTTTTGCCGGAAAACGGCGGCAAGCGCGTCGTTCAATTTGTCGGTCGGCGGCTGCCCGGCAAAATAATTCCACAGCTTCGCCGTGATGAAACGCGCTGCCTGCGGCTGCGCCACGATCTGCGCTATCACGTCGTCCCCGTCCAGGTTTCCCGTGAGCCCCAGAAAAGTCTTGATGCCCACATCGTGCAGGCCCGGACGGTAAACATATCTTTGATCCAGCCGGTCCAGCGACCAGCCCGTCAACGCCCGCGCGCCTTCCGTGATGTCGTGCTCGGTGTAATGGCCTTCGCCCAGCGCAAACAATTCCATCACCTCGCGCGCAAAGTTTTCGTTTGGATGCTGCTTCTGGCTTTGCGCCTGGTCGAGCCAGATGAGCATTGCCGGGTCCTTGCCCGCCTCGATCAGCAGCCGCAGCCAGTTGTCCGTGGCCAGCCGGCGGAACAGCTCGTTCTGCCGCCACATATAATATGCGTCGCGGACTTTTTCCACGCTCGTCGCAAAATGTCCGTGCCAGAACAGGGTCATCTTCTCCTGAAACGGCCTCGGCCCGTGCGCCATGCGCTGCAGCCACCAGCCCCGCAATTCCAGCATCTGAAGCTGCTGAAGCTGCTGCTGCTCCTTCTGCAATGCCTTCTTCTGATCCGGCGTGCCCGTCTGGTTCAGGTCGCGGATCTGCGCCTGCCGCGCCGGGTCGGGCTTCGCCCAGTCGGGATTGAGCCACGGATCGTGAATTTTCTCGTAATCTATCAGGGAAGATATCGCCTGGTCATGGCCAAGGTCGGCCAGATTCTGGATGTCGTCCGGCGTTCCGCCGAATCCCGCGCGGTTCAACAAATGCGCGGCGGACTCAAGATGCCAGCCATCATTTGAAAGCGGTTTTAACATACTTCATTGGACGCAAAACTAATCGCACAAGTTTCATCAACCGCAAACAGATTAATGCATAAGATTACCATTTCCAATGGATGATCCGAGGTGGCTGCGGCAATTATCGGAAAGTTGACAACCACGAAACTGCGCCGAAAACAACCGACTGGAATCGGTTGAAATAATTTATCAGCCCCTGCCTCGCGCGCGCTCCGGCGCAATGATGCCCGTGCGAAAGCATCTTGCCGCAGCCGCATGGGCCAGCACCACATCCGGGTCGCGCTGCAACGCCTCGTCATAATGACCGGAAAACCCATCGGCGCCCGCAGATGCCACCAGCAATGCCCTGGCCTGGCGCGACAACACCTCCGCACCGGCCGCCGTCAACGGCTCCTCCGCCTCCAGCATTTCATCCATCTCGGTGATGAGCTGCGACACCGGGCGCAGCCACGCAAACCACGCATCCGATGTCAGCAGATGCAGGAACTGATACGGCGACGCGATCCTGCCGAACGTTTTTTCATAGCCCACGCGTTCCGATTCTATCAACGCCTTGTGCAGGCCAAGTAACGCCCCGCGCAATTCCGTCAGGCCCTGTCTAAGCCCGTCACGCTCCATCACCGGTTGAAATGGCAATTCATAATCCACGTTTAATTATAGCACGAAACTGGCACTTGGCAAAAATTCAAAAGCCGGACATAAAGGTGTCTTCACGGAAGCAGGGAAGAAAACTTCTGGCAATCAAAAACCCTGCCCCGACCTCGTCGAATGGTCTAAAGGGGCAAAATCAACTGTGGATTCCGGTTTGACGGTGCCCAACTTCCCACGTAGCAAAGAAATCTACAGCCAATGTAGGACAGGCGTCGCGCCTGTCTCCAAAATCAGAAAAGAAACAGACAGGCGCGACGCCTGTCCTACGCCCAATCTCCATCCTCGACACCCATTTCGTTTATTGCGGCGCTCGCCCATGGATGGGAGAGGCGTTGTCTTAGTTTGAGTTTAATTGAGCGAGGTCGTTTGTTGCATCGGCAGAACCAGCAGCGGCGGCTTTGGTGAGATAATCCTTCGATTTTGCCAAGTCTTTTTCAACGCCATCGCCGTCACGGTAGCGTTCGCCCATGCGGAGAAGCCCATGTCCCAGCCGCAGCGCATGGCCAGTCCAACCCACGTCCTAAAATCTTGCATCGCCATGTCTGGCGAAGCGGCTGCGGGTGAGGACACCCGCGCTCCGTTGGGAAACAGCCCGCCACCGCCAATTCCTTATATCCGACGCCCATTTGGTCTTTTTCCCTCCCCAAATCCCCTTTTCCCGTCTGGAAATACCAAAGTCACCTGCCCCGATTCCCAAGTCGTATGGGGACCAGCATTTGTCCCATGCCGACATCCAAAACCACACAAGAGACATCCCCAGGTCGGGATCCTCTTGTGGTATGTCGCGCCGGGAAATACCAAAGTCGCGTCGGGAGATACCAATTTCCCGCTCCGACTTACCAATTTCAC
>Ga0182013_10007298_pt1 | contig 12238 bp, 14 predicted proteins | sample 612S2MmetaG_FD_120487 | JGI IMG/M metagenome (GOLD analysis project Ga0182013, IMG submission 120487) | Permafrost microbial communities from Stordalen Mire, Sweden - 612S2M metaG | ecosystem: Environmental > Terrestrial > Soil > Wetlands > Permafrost | place: Sweden: Stordalen | collected...
GGTGAACCCGCACACCAAGGATCACGACCTGCAGGTCGACGTCAAGCAGAGCGTGGTCATCCTGACCGGCGAGGTGTCCTCCGCCGTGGCGAAGCGGGCGGCAGGAGACGACTGCTGGGACACTCCCGGAGTCGTCGATGTCAGCAACCAGCTAATCGTCGCCGCCCGTTCCTGACGGTCGGTCGCTTACCTGGCGGCCAGCTCCATTGGCAGCCAATCCTGGCAGCCACGAGGTTTCACTTTTCACCGACAGCTCGACCGCAGCGCCGCATCCATTGCGTCGGCCGCGTGCTTGCGTTGCGTGCCGAACAGGTGACTGGAGGGACCCTTTGTGATTCGGATGCTCGTGTGCTTGAGCGTTTCCGAAACGACCTCGAGCGGGACGCCTTGGGTGAGCATGATCGACGCCACCGGGCTTGTACTGGCCACACGTGGTGTGAGGCACCAAGACCTCGGTGGCGCTGACGGCAATCAGCTTGGGACGCCGTGTTTGGTCCGGGGAATCTCCCAAGACCTCGGAGCGGCGCTCGCCGCGAGGTGAGCCCGTGCCGGTGACGCGCGGCGCCCTGTTGGCGGACGCGGTGGTCATTGGCGCATGACCTCGGCCTTCGCCCGGTACGGGCCTCCACAGGCTGCCGCTCGGACTACCCGGCCAACTGGTGGTACTCGTGGATGAGTCCGCCGAGCACATTGTGGCGAGCGATGTTGCCGAGGGGCGACAGAACGGTGGTGTGCCCCGACATCGGCGCCTCGAGGCCGCGATGTGGCCGGTGCTCGTTGTAGTGCCGGATGTACTCGACGAGCGTCTTTTCCAGGTGACGACGCCCGAGGGCGAGGGTCCAGTCCAGGCACGGGTGTGGACTTGTCGAAGTTGACGACGCAATAACGTTGATGAGCGTGACTGTTCCGGAGCGCGACGACGCGCTCGACGAGGCATACGAACGGCTCTTTTGTTATGGACCGGAGTTCGACGGGTGGCTGTCCAACCACGGGCCGATGGTGGTCGAGGTGCTCGAGCGCAACCACCGTCCGGACGCGATAACCACTTGGCTTGATCGGTACACGAGGCGTCTCGAGGCTGCTCCCTCGCCGCGCTGGACAATCGACAGAGACGAGTGGCGCGAGGTGCTCGGCGACTCGATCCGGCTTGGTGACTGGCTGACGCTCTTCGAGACGGAGCTACAGGAGCGACCGTGGCGGGACGTTCTCCTCGAGTGGTGGCCGCGCCTTCTGCCGGGCGCGATCGCAGCGGCTACCCACGGGCTCATCCGCACAGGACACGCCTTGCGTGCCCTTGAGAACAAGGAAACGCAGTCACGCGTACGCGAGCTTGGTATGGCACTCGGCTACTGGGCGGCTCGCTTTCAGCCGTTGCCTGCCGCACGCCAGCTATCGGGGCAGCTGGCCCCATGGGAGGCCCTAGCGAGACTCCCGCGCATCGAGGCTTCGCACGGCGGCGTCCGGACACGGCTGTCGCAGCTGGCTGATATGGCGCCTTGGCCCGATGCACTTGCGGCGCTTTGTCCACCCGCCGACCCCGAGCAGGTGCCAGCGGAGCTCGACGCCTTGGTGGAGGCGACCGTGGGCCAGTATCTCGAATACGGGCGTGCGGAGCCGGTCATGCTGGTGCATGCCGCCACGGCTCCAGCGGCGGCGGCTGCGGCCCTGCCGTTGTTGCCCGTTGACCTGTGGCGGCTCACCTGGGAGACGGCCTGGAGCGCCAGCGCCGCGATGACAGCCTGCTACGCAGTGACCGGAACCGACGCTGGCGAACGCATCTCTTCCCTCACGCCCGACGAGGTTTTCAACCGTGCCATCGAGAACGGCGACGAGCACGTGATCAAGTTCACCGATGTCGCAATTCTCGCTCACAATAGTGGTTGTGTCGCTGCCCTCTCGGCTGCGAGTCACGCTGTCTTACTCGTTGTGTGAGCCGAGGCGGCTGGGAGGGATCGAGGTATCGCGGCAACGCTGCTTGTGAATGCCGGCCATCATCGCGGGCGGATCCACTCAGAGGCCGCGTGAGCGCATCTTTGCAGCGTTACACCGATCCAAGCCTGAAGGGTCCATTTACTCGATCGCCGCCTTGGCCAGGCAGGACGGGTTCGGCGACGCTTCCTGCCGTGGCACTTTCCTCTACCGCCTGGTCCGCCGCGTCGTCGAACTGCTCGGCATCCTCCGGATGGACGATGCCGCCAAGGACGCAGAGATCCTGGTGGTCCGCCACCAACTCGCCCTGCTCCAACGTCAGGTCGTCCGAAGGGTCCAGAAACCCTCTGGCCGGATTTGACCAGCTAGAAGGCCCTTGGTGAGGCTCCCATCGTGGCCCTGTCCTTCCTCTACCGTTTGTTCTGACGCGTGCTCGAGGTCGTTCGCGTCCACTGGGCGCCGTCGACACCTCGGACGAAATCTCTCGGGTCTGACGCTTGTTGGCACCGTTGCGTCAGTACCGCGCTCGGGTTTGAGCGGGCAACTCCACGGGCCCCTAGTTCGGACTGAACCACCTTGCGGAGGCGGAGGGCTGCGAGGTGCACTCTAATATGATACTTGCCATGGACAACAAGAAGATCATCAAATGGCGGAGCAAACCGCAGAAACATGATTATCCGGCCGCCGCCTCATATCTGAGCCTTGTTTTAGGGCAACAGGCAGCCCAGAATGCTGCGATGGAATTGGAAAGCGCGGAGATGTCGGAATTTCCCGCGAAGGACACTTTTAGAGCATCGACGTTATCGCTGCTCGGGGTGAGCAATAGTCACGTCGAAAGCGATCGCGCAAAAATTATTCAGGGCGAAAAGCTATCGCCACTCTTGCTGTTGACGGACAAGAGAAACGGCAAGGTAATAATTGCCGATGGCTATCATCGTCTATGCGCGGTTTACACATTCGATGAGAATGCCATGATTCCTTGCAAGATCGCCGGACCAGATTGAGATCATCCAACTCTTAAGTGAGGACATCATGGAAACCCCACGCCTTCAACGAACCGAATCGACAGTACAGCAACGTATGCTGGAGGGATCAGCCGCACCTGATTTCGCGGAATCGGCTCATGAGTGGCGGCGCCTTTTCGCGGAAACCTGGGGCACGTTCCTTCTCGTCGTTGTCGCGGCCGGCGCCGATGTCGTCGGCGCCCAGAGTGGCGGAGCGATCTCCCTCGGGATGAAGGTCGTCGCGCCAGGCATGATGGTCATGGCGATCATCTATTTCATGGGCACTGTCAGTGGAGCCCATTTAAATCCGGCAGTTACCTTGGCGTTCGCGCTGCGGCGCAATTTCCCCTGGTCTCGGGTGCCGGGCTATCTCGTCGCGCAGATCGTTGGGGGCGTAGCCGCGGCTTCCTTTCTCCGAGCGATGTTCGGAACAAGGGGATTACTTGGCGCCACGACGCCCGGCGCGGGCGTGGGCGATTTCAAGGCGCTCGCCATGGAGGTGCTATTGACCACCGGTTTGGTCAGCACGATTCTTGGCACCGCCTCGGGCGCCCGTAATGTCGGCTCCAACGCCGCTCTCGCGGTCGGTGGCTATATCGCTTTGGCCGGCCTCTGGGCAGCGCCGATCAGCGGCGCATCGATGAACCCGGTGCGTTCGTTCGCGCCCGACCTGATCCGCGGCGACCTGGTCACCACGTGGATCTATATCGTAGGTCCCATGCTGGGAGGCATAATCGCGGTCGGGTTCGAATGGATCCTCAAAGGCAGACCGACCGCAGCCGGCGCGTTGGCGGCGCGGGGCGTGTTGAAATGACGGCTAAACCAAAAGCGTCAATCGGTAGAAATGCTGCTCCTACCAATCTCCTCCGGGCTTCTGGTCACCCCGAGAATGCTGAGGAAATTGACGGAGAATCAATGGTCCGCTCCTCCTTCCCAGTTCCGCCCTAGGAACTAACCACTGCTCAGTAGACGTCATCGCGTCGCTAACCGAGAGCGGACAAGATCTGTTCGTCATATTGGGATGGGCGCTGGGATGGACGTATGCCATGATTGCGAGGGCCGTCTACCCACCGCCGAAGAAGTACCGATAGCGCGCCGAATGATGTGATCGGGTTGTCGACAGGTTCAGCGCCTTGTCGCCCATCAGGATGCTGGGTGGCTCCACGGTTGTTACCACACCACACCGGCATCGACCATCTCGAGTTCCTCGATGTAGAGCGTTCGGACCTCGACGAGTGGGCGAAGCGCCTCGGTACGCTCGGCGTCCCCCACTCGGGAGGAAAGGAACTCGCGTACACGAACAACGCCGTGATCACATTCCGGGGCCCTGAAGCAAGCCAGCAGGTCACAGCTCCGTACGCCCACGAGTCGCTGCTTGAGCTTGGACGGTCGGTTTACGACGGCGGGCACGCTCTCGTTGCGGTTACGAGACGCGGCCGCACGAACGGCACATCGTTTGGCAGTTGGTCCGCGGAGGACCGGAGTGATCTGCGACCACCGCGTCGCCGGTCGCGATCAGATCGCGCCAGATGTCCCCTGGGCCAAATAGACGAGCAGTACCGAGGGACCTCTGCACTCGGGGCCGCGCGGTGGGCCGCGTGGGGCGCTGCGGACGGCGTCGTTCCACTGATCCTCGTCGGGCTTGTTCCAGCAGTGACCGTTCGCGCAGCTCCAGCTCACACGCTCTTTGGGCCGCAAGAAGCTGGCGACTACCAGCGCGATGTCGTCGGCAGTGTCACGCGCGCCAGGCGCCGGTCGGCCGAAGACAAGCGGAAGGCCCGGCAACCCGCACTTGGGGCAGTCGGGCAGTGATAGTTGTGGTGTCAGGCGACGGACAAGAAGTCACACACGAGCTTGCCGGCAGCCCGAGCGCGGAGGAACTCGGCCCACGATGGTCCCGATCGTCGCGATGCCGGCCCGAGACGGTGACGCCGCAAGAGATTGCGCACGCTCGTCTCCGAAATGGTCACACCCAGCTGTACGCACTCGCCGACGATAGCCCTACCTTGGGTTCTCCCCAGGCGAGGTGAAGCACGAGAGCGACGACGTCAGCTTCAAGCGTGTCGTGAGAAACGTCGCCATGTCGAGGATAGGTCCGGTGCCGAGCGACAAGCTCACGGTGCCAGCGCATGAGCGTCGCCGGCGTCACGAAAAAGGCCATCCAGCGCTCATGACGCAGCAGCCGCGCAAACACCGCGAACACAGCACGATCGGTGGGGGAGTACCGAGGACGCGCCACTTGGCGACGAAGGACGCCGAGATGATGGCGGAGTACCGCGATCTCGAGGTTCTTCTCTCGTCCGGGGTCGGCCCGAGTCGAACCTAGGGTCTCGATGGCCACGCTCTATCGCTGGGTCCCTGCTGCCGATCGTCGGTAGCGTCTTATCCACGCGCTTTCGTTGCTCACTGAGCGGTAGGAGGAGCTGCCGCTGGCACGGGGTCGGTTTGCGTCAGAATCGCTTTGAAAGTTCGCCCGGTCCTGCGGCGATACACAATCTCGAACAAAAAGCTCCCCGTCAGTGTGACACCGAGAGCGATCGCTGATGTCGGCGCTGTGGCGATCATGTGGTACACGAGGACGACGAAGAGGGAGAGGCACGTGACCGCCGACGCCACGATCGGCCATGCCTTCGCCCCCGTCTGCTTTCGAATCCTCATGTGACCGATGTTGACAGCCGAGTACACGAGGAGGAACCCTGCGCTTCCCATGGAGGCGACGGCACTCAAGGGAAAGAGCAGAACGAAGACGAGAACCAACCCAGAGGTGATGAAGAGCCCTTCAACATCACGACCCCAGAGCTTGCGATCGAACGCTGGGGGAAGACCGCCGTTCTTGGCGATCTGATAGGCGATGTTCGCAGACCCGAACAAGGTGGCGTTGACTGCGGATGCAGTCGAAAGCAAGGCCGCGATGGCGATCAACCTGAATCCCGCCTGTCCGAGCGACGGTTTGGCTGCGACGGCCAAGGCGGAATTCCCTAGTCCCTTCAGGACCTCGAGCGGCACATTGGTCACAACACCGCTCGCGACCAGCAAGTAGATCACGATCGCAATGGCGACGCTGCCGTAGATCGCACGTGGCAACTCGCGCTTCGGCTTGGCAATGTTGGCTGCAGCATTCGTGATCAGGCCAAAGCCCTCGTAGCCAACGAACAGGACGCCTGCCCCGGTGAAGATCGCCAGAGGACCCGGCCAGGAAGCTGGTGACAGCCGAACAACCCCCTTCCCGGTGAGCGCCATGAAGGCCGCCACGATGAAGACGATGAGGATGGCCACCTTGATGATCACGATGACGGACTCTGCTCGACCCATGAGTCGGCTACCGAGAAAGTTGATCGCCGTGAAGGCGAGCACGACAACAGCTGCCCACACTTTGGACGGCAGATGAATGAAGGTCACGGCGTACGCAGCAAACCCTGTGGCGTACAGCGCAATGGTGATGATGTAGCTGAAGTACTGGAAGAGGTTGAGTGAACCAGAAGCCACGCCTTCGCCGTACCCACGAACCAAGAACGTGACAGCGCCACCGACACTTGGGAAGGTCTTCCCGAGTGCGACGTAGCTGTAGGCAGCGAGCCCTGCAACCACCCCTCCGATCGCGAACGAAAGGGGCATGGCGGAACCTGCAACACGTGCCACGACTCCGAGGATGGAGAAAATCCCGGCACCGATCATGCCGCCGACCCCGATGCTGAGGGCAGCAAGCAATCCAATATCGGCCTTCCGTGTCGCGTTTGCCGTTGGCTCGCTCTGGTGCACGGATTTGCCGTTGGTGCTGCTCATAAGCTTGCTTTGGCGATCTGCGGTGCCACATCAGACGGTGTCTTGGTGTTGGTGGGATCGAGAATCCAATAAGCGAACTGCTTCACACGGTCACGCCCTGCTCGTCCTCGACCTGAGCGATGTCATGAATGGCTCGCCATGTGGAGCAACATTGCCCACAACTGAAGTCCTACTGCTCTCGGTAGGTATCAACAACCATCATGGTCTCCTCGGACCTGCTCCACGACGACAGCGTCAGTGATGCGCACCCGCTGGTGTGGCCCTTCTCCGCATCCTGGCTGGCCTACCCGGTCGGGTGATCGATGTCCACGGCTGGCAAGTCCTGCACCTCTTGCTTCGAGATCTTGAGCTGGATGCCGTCGTCGGCCCCGGTCACCGCGCTGATAGGGATGGCCACTTCCTTGCGGCCCCAGAGGTGCCCCTCTTGGAGGAGCACGTGGGTCACACGGTGACTGCCAGGGTCAATGACGATGCCCTGGACTCGCCCGATATCGCCGTCTGTGGCGTGGACTTGCTCGCCACGGCGCACGGCCACCTCGCCTAAGGGGAGGGCGTCGTAGGTGACAGGTTGCGAGGCGTTCCCAATGCCAAGGTCCGTGGTGGTCTCCATGCCCATGTCACCAAGGCCGTAGTAGGGCCAGGAGAGCACGTGTTCCGGGTCGTAGCCCGCATGGCCTCCCGTTCCGGGGAGGAAACACGACTCTTCGGCATGGTCGAGCTTGTCGAACTCCGCCATCGTGCAGCGGAGTGAGATCTCACCGGAACTGGCGTCGACGAGGTCGAGGGGGACAAGTCGGCCGAGCCCCTGTCGGTGCTTGGGCTCGACCACAAGGTGGGAGACCGCCTTGGCGACGGGGTCGACGACCACGCGGCTCACTTCGCCGCAGATCCCGTCGCTACAGCTGGCTTCTGCTCCGATCGTGAACTGCGTGGTCTCCGACATGGCCACCTTCCTCTGATCCTTGGACTCCACGTGCGAAACCCGGCCAGCGCCAGTGCCTTTGGGTTTCATACCTCGGCGCCGGTGGGTTTGCCACATGCCCTGTGTCTGTCGATCCACCCTCCTCCTGGCACAAGAAGGCGGCGACATCAGTCTAGTTTTCGCGGGGCCTCGTCGATCCCGAACCAGAAAGGAAGCTCGTCAAGGAACTTGTGACGTATTGAGTCAGAGCCGCTCGACTCGTCGCAAGACTTGCCTGTTACGTGCTTCGACAGTTTGACGTGATCGACCTTCTGACGCCTGCTTCCATGATGGGAGCCCGTGTCGTCTACCGATCCCGGTTTCGAGTGGCGAGCCTCGCGCGGAGTGACATCAGAGTCCACCGTTGACATATTCGCACTCTCGCCCGGCTGTCGCAGCCGCAACGAGGTCAAGTTGGGGAGAGCGGGTTCTGATCATTGGCGAGCTGAGACGATCGGCCTCTCCTGTGTGGTGGAGCTGCGTCGCCAAGCTAGCCAACCCGCACCGGTGCTGTGGACCGCAGCCCACCCTGGCGGAAGTCGAGAAGTGAAGCGCAAAGATCACCTACTCGAACCCTGTGCCTCAGCGACAAGTGACTCTTCTCAGGGCCGTCTACGACTTCCGTGACGCGACGACCAGCGCGCCAATCCGTTGACGATGCGGATTGCTCGAGATCTGATCGCTACGGCTTGGCTACGGCGAGCTGTTGCAGCCGAGTGAGATCCTCCGATGTACCGAGCACCATCAAGCGGTCCCCAGAGCACATGACGGTGTCGCCGGTTGGTCGGATCACCTCTCTGCCCCGCTCGATGGCGGTGATGAGCACACCTTTGGGAATCGCTGCTGCGCGTAGCGATGCTCCGACGATTGGTGAGTTCTCCGCAACGACGACGTCCAGCATGCCGCTCGACTCGCTCACCTCCGAGACGCGACGCAGACTGGCCTGCAGGCTTCGCCGGTAACTTCCGATGAGATCCGAGGTCGCTATCGTGCCGATGACCCGCCGTTCGTCATCGACCACGGCCACCCAGGTTTGTGGGGTGGACGTCAAGGTGTCGAGGACGATGTCGAGGTGCACGTCTTGGTGGATCGGCAAGAAGCTCGTGTCGACCAGACTGGCGAGGACCGGCTGGTCTGGTTGCTCGCTTGCCCTCCGTAGCGCCTCGAGCGTCACGACACCGACGTAGCGTCCCTCTGCACCGACGAATGGCGCACCCTCGACCCCGCTTGTTTCGAGCAGGCTCAGTGCAGTGGCGACGTCGGCCGAGCTTGGGACGACACAGCGTGGTACCGCCATTGCTTGGGAAGCCCGAGCGGCGCCGAGCAAGGGGAGACCGGTCAGGATGCGGTGCGCGGGGGAATCTGATCGGCTCCGCAGCTGGCTCCGGTAGATGGTGTCGTCGTTCCGTCGCACGATCAGCGTGGCTAGCCCAACGGCCACCATCGCCGGCACGATGAGACTGAGGGTGCCCGTCATCTCAGCCACCATCAACATGACGGCGAGAGGAGCCCTGGAGATGCTCCCGAAACAGGCCATCATCCCGACGATGACATACGGCGCCGGGTCATGGCCGAGGCTCGGCACGATCGGCTCGAACAGGCGCCACACGGCTCCGCCGGTGAACGCACCGATCACCATGCCCGGGCCGAAGATGCCCCCCGAGCCCCCCGAGCCGATGGAAAGCCCAGTCGTTACGATGCGGGCGAAAGGCAAGAGGAGCACTATCCAAAGCGGGATGTGCAGGAGCTGTTGGCCGAGGCCCTCTTGTATCCATCCGTAGCCGGTCCCGAGCACTTCGGGGATGGCCAGTGCGATGCACCCGACTATCAAGCCCCCGAGAGCCGGCCGCACCCACCGGGGGATCGGAAGGCGGGCGAAGAGGTCTGCGATGCCGTAGAAACCCTTGGCATACAACAGGCCGATCAACCCTCCGAGGATACCGATAAGGCCGAACCATAAAAGCTGTCGAGCGTCGGTCAACCGGTAGCTCTCGACGTTTCCGAACAGCGGGCTGAAGCCCTCGATCGAGCCGAAGACCACATAGCCGATGATGGAGGCGATGAAGGAGGGAAGCAGCGCCTCCACCTCGAAGTCGTCCCGGTACATGATCTCGGTCGCGAGCACCGCACCTCCGAGGGGAGCACCGAAGATCGAGCCGATGCCCGAACCGATCCCACTCGCGACCGCGATGCGGGCGTCTGCCGGGCTCAGGTCCAAGAGCCGGGCGAGGAACGACCCGAAGCCCGCACTTATCTGGCCCGTCGGCCCCTCTCGGCCCCCCGAGCCACCAGAGCCGATAGTGAGCGCCGAGGCGACGATCTTGACAGCAACCGTCCGCAAACGAATTCCACGAGGGTTGTGGTGCACCGCGGAGATGGCGGCATCGGTGCCATGTCCCTCGGCCTCGGGCGCGATCTCGAAGACGAGGACCGCCCCGGCCAAGGCTCCTAGGCATGCGACAAGCGGGATCGCCCAGGGTCGGGCGAAATGGGCGGATGCAGCCCTACCTCCCTCGCCGGCCGGCGTGGGCACCGTGTATCCGGCGATCACGCCCAAGAACAGATGGGTCGTCGCCCGTAGTGCCTCGTAGAAGACGACCGCACCGAGGCCGGCGGTGACGCCGATGACCACACCGAGCACGAGCCATTTGCGACCGTAGGACGCTGACGCGAGCCAGCGGGCCGCCCGAGCCTGGAGCGACCGCAGCGGCGATCGCCATCGGGATGGCAGTGCGAGGACGCCACGGCCCACTTACAGGTCCCAGCCTGTGGTCCAGTCCTGTTCTGGCACCTCACCGGCGGCCGAGGCGAGCCGACCGAGCGCCTGCACGAGGACGGCCTGTTGCTCTACGGGGATCTCGTTGATGATGCGAGCGATCTCTTGACGGCGACGACCGGTGACGGCATCGACCAGGGACCGGCCCTTGGCCGTCAACGCCACCCGGAGCTGGCGCCGATCGTCTCGCTCTGTCCTGCGGCGAATGAGGTCTTTTCGCACCAGCCGGTCGCACATCCGGGACGCAGTCGCTGGGGTGACCCCCACTACCTGGGCGAGTCCTGCAAGGCTCTGTGGTCCGCAGGACGCGAGCACGACCAGGGTCCGGTACTGGGTGAGAGTGACCTCCTCGCCGGCATCAGCTAGAGACCGCGCCGCAACCGCGACCAAGACCCGGCTCGCCAACAGCACCGCATCGACCACCGAGTCGGGTGCCTCGCTTGAAGTGTGAAACTTACTGCTCATACACTAATCATTGCATATAGAAACTACGAAGCGAAAGTGTCTAGCCCCTCGTGCTCCGAGGTCCGGATCGAGGACCGAACAGATCGTCAACGTCATGGTCGCTAGTGGGCCCCCTGCTCAGTGCTCAATATCAGTTGGCACGAGTGCCATCACGCGGTCGGCGAAATAGCTGGCTTCGGAGACGCACGTCTCGAACTTACCCAGGTCCTGGATCGAGGAATCATCGAACGAGTAGTGCATCGAGAACAAGATCGCGTTCAATGGTTCCGCGCGACTGCGTTGAATCCGGACAAGGCCTCGACCGGGCGCGAATTGAAACGGCACTTCGAGAAGGACATCAAACGGGAGCGGTCCTTGGATCTTGGCGCATCCGGCTGCACTAAGCGTCGTAACCAGTCTCGCGACCGTCGGGCACCGGGCACCGCAGCTGGATGATGAACCCAAGGCGCCACGAGGCCTTAGGTCCGACGTATTTCTTTGCGAACACGCCGGCCGCATCGACTGCCGGTGAAAGCTCCGTGCTCACTGGACTGGTCACGTGCAGCACGGCGCGTCCTTGCACAACCTCGACGACGTGCCCTTCGAATGCGAGCTGCGTCAAGACAGGCGTTCGTAGCTCTGGCACTGCCCCGGAACCGAGGCTCGGGAAAGAGCTCGCATCGACGGCGGCGGGCCAGATACCACCCGCATAGATCAGGATCTCTGCAAGCTCAATTGTGTCTCTCAAGGCTCACCGCCAAATATCGGTGGGTAAGTCACTTACTTTGCCTCCTGAGGCCCCTACTCACATAACTACTGAGCCTAAGCCCGGAACCACCGAAAATCATCGGGCGATCGACTCTCGGGCGCTGAACCAGCTCAGATGAACCGGAGCTGCCGTCAAGGGGTCTGACTGAGCCTTCGAGGCGACAGAGGGCGCGCGTCGGACCAGGCCCCGTGAAGGGCGGGGAGGACCATCGTCTGCTGGCGCCGGACACAGGTGGCGGGACGCCGTCGTCGCGCAGGGATCAGGCGCGTAGGCAGACGGCCGGCCGGGGAATGGAACGCAACCTGGCAAGGATCGTGTTGAACTGGTCCTCCCACGGCCATGTCCTCGGTAAATGCAGGGTCCTTCTGCCACCAGATGTGGTCATGCGCCCGGGCAGGTTCAACATCCGCGTGCGCAGGGTCTTGGTGGTCATGGACGTGGCTTCTCTACCGAGGCCGATGCGACCCACCCAGCGGCCGAGGTTGTGGGCGATGACGTTGAGGGTCATCCAGACGGCATTGGCGCAAAAGCGCCCGGACGGCAGGTGGTTCACCCCGACGCCGTACTTCAAA
>Ga0182013_10007300_pt1 | contig 12237 bp, 13 predicted proteins | sample 612S2MmetaG_FD_120487 | JGI IMG/M metagenome (GOLD analysis project Ga0182013, IMG submission 120487) | Permafrost microbial communities from Stordalen Mire, Sweden - 612S2M metaG | ecosystem: Environmental > Terrestrial > Soil > Wetlands > Permafrost | place: Sweden: Stordalen | collected...
ACGAGCGTGAAGACGTCGTAGGCGTACTCGTCCCAACCCAAATGCGCTTCGCGCCAAACCGTCTCGAAGTACGTCGCGAACCCTTCGTTGAGCCACGCCTGCGACCAATCGCGACAGGTGACCAAATCGCCGAACCACTGGTGCGCGAGCTCGTGCGAAACGAGCGGGTCGCTCGAAAAATCGAGCTGGGCGCGCGCGTCGTGCAGCGTCCGATCGGTTTGCGTCGTCGCCGCGGTATTCTCCATTCCACCGAAAATGAATTCGGCAACCGCGATCTGGCCGTAGCGCTCGTACGGATACGGAACCCCGATGACCGCCTCGAAGCAATCGATCATGCGCGGCGTGTTGCCGAAGGAGCGTTCGCCGTCGGCTTCGCGCCCGCGCTCGACGTAGTACCAGACCGGCAAACGCGGATGCGGCTGACGGATCTCCGCAAAAACGCCGGCAACCAGCGTAACTAGATACGTCGCGTGCGGAATGCGCTGCTCGTAGCGGAACGTCGCCGTTTCGCCGTTTTCGGTGCGCTCGGTCAAAGCGCCGTTGGCGAGCGCGAACCATCCGCGCGGCACGACGATGGTCGAGGACGTCGTTTGCTTGTCGGCGGGATGATCGAAACACGGAAACCAAAAGCGCGCGTCCTGATCCTGGCTTTGCGACCACACTTGCCGCGGCCGCTCGACAAAATACAGGCCGCGCTGCGGCGCGACGGCGCGATAGGCGATCGCAAACGTCACGCGTTCGCCGGCTTCGAGCGGGGGCTCGAAGCTGACCGTCAGTGAACGGCTGGTGCTCGCGAACCCCAGCGCGCGCGCGTTCGCGGTTACCGAGCTGACCTCGAGATCGACCGCGTCGAGCCGCAGCGCACCGACGCCGTCTTCGATCGCTTCGACCGTTTGCGTGCACACGCCGTGCAGTGTCTTGGCCGCGAAGTCGGGACGGAGGTGCAAGTCGATGTGCACGACGTCGACGATTTTGTCCGGGCCGTAGTGCGGCCGCGCGCCCGCAAGCGCGAAGGCCCGATGTTCGCTCAAATACCAGCTCCGTCGGTAAAAGTGATCTCGCCGTCGGGTCGTTCGACACGCGCGAACGCGATGGATTCCAACACCGCGATCCATTCCGCGTCCGCGACCGCGGCGCGCAGCCGGCGCGACGGGCGCGCCGAACGCAGCGCGTCCTCACGCGCGATCGTGAATCCGAAGCGCCGGTTCGCGATCATCCGCTCGAAACTCGGGTGTCCGTACTCGATGAGGCCGATATCGCGACCGAGTTCCCAGCGGAAAATCGCCCCGGCGGGCGCGACGAACGCGAAGTGCGTACAATACGGCAGGTAGCGCTCCCACTTGGTGTCGGCGAGGTAGTCGGTGCGCGACGACTTCACCTCGTAGATCCGGACCTGACGCGTAAAGCGCCCCAGGCCGATGACGTCGAACCGGCAGCCCGATCCGGCCGGCGAAAACTCGCTGGCGACGTGCGGATATCCCAGGGTGCGCATGCGCTCGAAGGCCAGCGCGCGCAGTTCCGCCGTCGTCCGCTTCTTGCCGGCGGTCGCCGTGAGCGGGATGTAATCGAGGGCCATGAACAGCGCCCATTCGCGCTGGTCAGTGCGGCGCGCCTTGCTCCCAGCGCAAGATCTGCAGCCCGTCGGGGACGAGGTTGTCGCAAAAGGTGGTGTAGTATTTGCGCGGCGGGACTCCGGCGTACGAATACTCGAGGACCGGACCCTTGCGCACGCTGCCGCACGCCTGCGTCAGCCGGGCTTTGAAGTCCGGCCGGCCGCGGTTGAGCGCGGTCGGGTGGAGCGGGTCGAGCTCCTCTTTGTCGAGGAAGATCGCGCGCTTGGGATGCTCGGCGTCACCATACCAGTTGCGCGATTCGCGGCCTTGCCAATCGTAACCGACGACGATCGGCGTGACCCCGGCATAGAAATCGATCACCGCCGAGAGCCCGTAGCCGTCGGTCATCACCACCGCGTCGTTCGCCTCGGCGAGGTGCCGCACGTCCTGAGCCAGCGGCCAGTAGGTGAATATCTCGAACGGTCCGGTGTTGCGCAGCGTCGATCCCGTGTTGCGGAAGAGCTGATACGCCGCCCCGGGTGCGACGGCCGCGTAAAACACGAGCGGCAGCAGCAGCAGGGCCGGGACGACCGACGCGTTGGCCCACACGATGCGCGCGCGCCGCGCGAGTCGAACGTACGCGCTGCCCAAACCGATGCACAGCGACGCGTACGGACCGAAGATCCAATGAATTTCGACCGGCTCGAAAAGGGCGAGCACGGTGAGCAAACCGATGAGCGGCAGCGCCGTCCACTTGAGCAGCGCGTTGCCGCGCGGCGCAAGGGCGACCACGAACGCGCCGATGAAGAACCCCGGTGAGTAGGCCGCGGCCTGCACCGCGTACAGCGACAGCGGCCGCAGCAGCTTGAACTGCGAAACGTGCCGGCCCACGAAGGTGAAGTCGAACGTCAGCCAATCGTGGGTGGCGTTCCACCAGACGAACGGCGCATACACGGCGGCGGCAATCGCGAACGACCAGGCGAGTCCCGCGCGCCACAACTCGCGCCGCGCCGGCGCGAGCGCATACATGGCGATCCCGAACAGCAGCGCGAACGCGAACATGCGCGACAACAGCGCCAGTCCGAGCGCCACACCCAGCGCGATGAAATCGATCGCCCGCCGCTCGTCGAACGCCCGCAGGGCCAGACCGATCGATAGCGTCCAGAATGCGAGATACGGTCCGTCCGGGGTCGCGCTGCCGAACGCCATCGAAAAGAGCGGCGTCAAGGCAAACGCCAAAGCGGTGACCGCGCCCGCGCGCCGGTCGCCCCCCGCCAGCCGCGTCGCCGCGGCCGCCCCGGCCAGCGTCGCGATGACGCCGCACAGCACGAAGCCGATCCGCACCGCGCCAGGGACGGTACCGATCCAGGCAAAGGCGCGGATCGTCCAGGCCACCGCCGGCGGATGATCGACATAGCCGAACGCGAGATGGCGCGACCATTCCCAGTAGTACGCTTCGTCGCCGGTGAGCGGCAGGCGGAAATCGGCGATCGCGCGCATCGCGGTCACCGCGGCGACGATCGCCCACACCGTGACGACCGCGCGCGAACTCCAAGGTGCGTCCGTCGAGCGGCGCACGAACGACGCCGGTTCAACCCGCCGCGCGGGCGCGATGAGCACGCCCTTATTCATGCGATTCAACGAGACCACCGTTGACGGTCAACACCATGCCGTTGAGATAGAACGCGTCGTCGGCGATCGCGAAACGGACCGCCGCGGCGACGTCCTCCCACGAGCCGGGATGACCGGTCGGATTATTCGCCGTTCGCTCGCGCGCCGTCGCACGGCCCGCAGTCTTGTCGCGGATGTCACCCGGCTCGATCACGTTGACCGTGATACCGTATTTGGCTTCCTCGAGTGCAAGGGTGCGAGCAAACGTCACGACAGCGGCCTTCGCCGCGCCGTACAGCGACATCAGCCGAGCCGGCTGTGTATCATGGGAACCGTTCATACCAAAAAGCACCAGTCGCCCGAAACCGCGTGCGCGCATGCCGGGAAGTACGCCGAGCGCGAGCGCAACGGCCGATCCCAAGTTACCCTCGATCATCCGGGTGTAGTCGTCGAGCCCCGAGCGCTCGAAGGGCTTGACCACGATCGGTCCGACCGCATGAACGAGGACGTCGACCGGACCGCGGCGCTCCGCTTCCGCGATCACGGGCGCGGCACCCGCGGTATCGCTCAAATCCGCACCGATGGCGATGACTCCCGGGTCGACGGGCCGCACGAGTTCCAACGACGCTTGCGGCGCGGTGCCGCCGGGCCGAAAGGTGAACGCGATGCGGTAGCCGGCGCGGGCGAGCGCCAGGCAGATGCCTTGCGCCAAACCGCCCGCGCCTCCCGTTACGAGTGCCACCCGATGGGTCGCGGGCGAATCCACGATCTGCGCGGCCACGGCCAATCTGTCCGGCAACCGTGCGTCGCCGACCTGCTCGGACGTTCGATCCGTCAGCCGGTGGTGACGGCAACCGCATGCATGCACGGCCGAACCGGACGTCGAGGCAATACAGCGGCGCACCGCATAGAGCGAAACTCGCCGCCCGCTCAGGGACCATTTTGGGGGCTCGCTCGGTACACGGACCTGCCCCGCCGGGGCATCCGTGGTCAACGCCGCGGGCCTCGTCTGCAAGCGTTAAGCGCCGGTTCGGGCCGACGTGCGTAACCCACGTCGCACTCTGCGCGGCGGCCGCTGACATGGAAGTTGAACGGCGCTCGGTTGCCGAAGCTGGCGACGCGCGGCGGCAGCTTCATCGTCGGGCCGCTAGGCCGCAATGCTCTTTCCTGGTCGAATCCTGCTTTGTATGCTGCCGGAGAGGACCGGGGCTGCTCGGCCGCGCGGCGATGCGTCGAGCCAAGCCATCCGAAAGGTTCGTTTCAGATGTCCGCTTCAAACGTAACGCACGGCGACTTCGACTACTTCGACGGATTGCGCAAAGAGATGGTCGCGCCGATCAGCGACTCGGTAACGCTCATTGCATCCCTTGCCGCGATCGAACTCGAATACCGCCGCCGCGCGAACCTCGCGGCCCGCATTCTCGAAGGGATCATGGAGGCGGAACGCGAGGGTGTCGCACCGTCGATGCAAGACCTCTACGCCGCGCGCGAACTAGGCGGATTCCTGATGGAGGCCGGCGCCTCGTCGTCGCCGGGTGCCGACGAGTTGGCGCGTCATCACGACCATCTGTGGGCGGCCGCCGACGATCTCATCACCTTGCGCACCAACGACGAGCGGAACTAGCCCGGACTTCCAACGGCTGTGGAAGTGAACCGAAGCCGGCGGCGCGATCTGCGGACCGTATGTCGGCAACTTGGTGGCGCCGCATCTCACTCGATCGAACAGTAAACAGAAAAAGCCCGAGAACCTTGCATTCTCGGGCTTGTATTGGTGCGCAAGACTGGATTTGAACCAGCACGCCCTTGCGAGCGCTAGCACCTCAAGCTAGTGCGTCTACCAATTCCGCCACTCGCGCATGATGAGGCAACCAGCGTAGCATATCCCATGGAACAAGACTACGCAAGACGCCGAGGAGCCGGCCGCGGTCGCCCGGCGGATGACGCGCCGGGCGAATCGGGATTCAGGCGACGGCCTCTTCTCCGGCGACGACGCGCTCGAGCGCGTTTTCGATCCGGTCGTAGCCTTTGTCGCCGGCCTGGAAGTGCCGCAATTCATGCTTGCGGTTGAACACGTAATACGCCGGGACGAATTGGTTGCCGAAGCGGCTCACGATCGTGTGTTCGTTGTCGATGGCCGTCGGCTGGGTCAGGCCCATCGCACCCAGGGCATCGGCGGTGACCTTCTCGACGTCGAGTTCCTCCGGCCCTCGGGGCTGGTGGATCGCGACGACCTTGAGGCCTTGCGGCCCGTAGGTGTCGCGCCAGCGGTTGACCTTCTCCACCACATCGTGACAGATGTAGCACGAAATCGACCAGAAGTGCACGAGCACCGGATGCGCCGCGAGATCGGCGGCGGTCGGTTCTCCGCCGTTGATCCAGGTCGACACCCCGTCCAACGCCGGCAGCGGGGTGCGCATGCGCAGCGGCATCTTACGCGACCGAGAGCAGCTGCTTGCCGGGGGTCCACTCGGCGGGGCAGAGGCCGCCCGTTTGCAGTGCTTGCAGGACGCGCAAGGTCTCTTCGACCGAGCGGCCGACGTTGTCGTCGGTGATGGTCGCGTACTTGAGAACACCGTCCGGGTCGATGATGAAAAGGCCGCGCTGCGCGGCACCGGTCGTTTCGTTGAGCACGCCGTAAGCGCGCGACGTTTCTTTGGTGAAGTCGGCGACCAGCGGGAACTTCACGCCGGCGATGCCGTTCTTGTCGCGCGGCGTGCTGACCCACGCGAAGTGGCTGAAGACCGAATCGGTCGACGCGCCCAGAACCTCGGCTCCGAGCTCGGTGATTTCGTCATAGCGATCGGACAGCGCCAAGATCTCGGTCGGGCAGACGAACGTGAAGTCGAGCGGATAGAAGAAAAAGATGAGCCATTTGCCTTTGTAGTCCGAAAGGCTGATCTCGGCGCCCAAATTCTTGGGGCTCGTCGCGCCTTTCGTGCTGGCAAGCTTGAATGCTGGGGCAGCTTGCCCGACCTTAGCTGACACTTGGGAAACCTCCAAAACAGATTGTTGATTTGTGCAAATTCGTGTATTGTGTGAAAATGATATTCATTCTCATTAGTTTCCGAAATCAAAGTATGGCATAAGGCCGAGGCATGTCAAGCGACTTCTGTAGAGTTCAGGCCGCAGGGCGGTTGCCGGCGAATTATCTGACGATTCTCGACGCCATCAACGGGGCGCCGCCGGGGACGCACCTCAGCGCGCAAGACGTGTTCGCGCGCGCTCGCGCGGTGCGGCCGAAACTGGGATTCGCCACCGTCCACCGCGCGTTGGCGAGACTGAGCGAGCTGAGCTACATCGCCAAGTTGGATATCCCGGGCGCGGCCTGGGCGGTCTACGAGCGGGCCGCGGGGCCACACGCACATTTCCGCTGCCTCACGTGCGGCAACATCCGCGATGTCGACTTCACCGTTCCGCATGATCTCTTAGCGGCGCTCGGCGAGCGGCACGGGGTGCGGATTGCGGCAGAATCGACGACTTTTGCCGGACGTTGCGCAAGCTGCACCGCGAACGATGAGTGAACGCGAACTCGAGTTAGTGGGAGAGCTCTTCGACCGGAAACATCTGCGAGTAGGACATGCGGCCGCCGCAGGTTCCGGTACTCAGGGTAACGTCGATCGATCGCCCGCCGTCGGGCAAGAGCACGTCGAGCTGCGTGATACCCACACAGTTGCGATCGAATTCTCCCTTCGGCGGATGGCCGTAGAACGCGAAGAAGACAGCGGCGCCGGGCACGACACTGTACGCATAGATGCGCTTGTCGATGAACGGTTTCCGCTCGAATCGTATCGGCGCCGCTTCACCCGACGACTGGTAGGCGTGCAGCGTTGGATAACCCGCGATGCGGCAAATGGCCAACGACATGTTGCGCAGGGCGACGCCCGGAATCTGCTTGCCGAACGCGGGATGCGTCCAAGGAAAACCGGCCAGCTGGTCCGCGGTGCACAGCGGATAGCTCGTCGGAGGCTGCTGCAACTGCGCGGCGACACTCGGCGCTGACGCCAAGCGAAAACTCAAGGCCAGCGCGCAAGCACCGAAAAGCAGCACGCCGCGGTGTTTCCGATTCGACGCCGGGGCCGCCGGGTGCGGCCCAAGAGGATCCACTACCGCATATTGGGGTCGAGCGCGTCGCGTAAGCCGTCGCCCAAATAGTTGATCGCCAACACCGTGATGAGGATGCACAGGCCGGGAAAGATCGCGACCCACGGTGCGATCGTCATGTTCGACGTCGCGTTGGCCAGCATGTTGCCCCACGACGCCGTCGGGGGCTGAATGCCGAAACCCAAGAACGAAAGGGTCGACTCCAAGATGATGACGTTGGCGATGTCGAGCGTCGCCTGCACGATGATCGGCGCGACGGCGTTGGGCAGCAAGTGCCGGAAGATGATCCGGCTGTCCGGATTGCCCAGCGCGCGCGCCGCTTCGGCATACTCGCGTTCGCGCAAACTCAAAAACAGCGCGCGCTCAATGCGCGCCACCGCCGGCCATTGAAGCAATCCGATGATGAGCACGATCGAAATCGGGCCCAGCGCGGCTTTATTCGAGGTCGCCGCGACGATGGCGGTCAGCACGAGCAGCAGCGGCAACAGCGGGATCGACAGCACCACGTCCGTCAGGCGCATCAGCACGAAATCGACCCAGCCGCCGTAGTATCCGGCAACCGCGCCGAGCACCGTGCCGATCGCGACCTCGAGGATCACCGTGACGATCGCAACGGTCAGCGAGATGCGCGCCCCGAACATCAGGCGGGCCAACAGATCGCGCCCGTCTTCATCGGTTCCCAGCAGATGACCGGCCACGCCCGGCGCGAGCGGCTCGCCGTTCCAATGCGCTTGATCGATGAAATTCGGATCGGCCGGCGTGATGAAATTCGCGAAGATCGCGACGAGCGCCAACAAGATGAGCACCACCGCGCCGACCGGCGCGATCCGGTGCTTGCGAAAGCGCTTCCAAACCTTGTTGCGGCTCTCTTTGAACTCCGCCTCGGGAGCCGGCTGCGGTTGGCCCTGCAGCGGGAGCGTCGCGGCCACTAGGAACGGCCCCCCGTCACGAGTATTTCACCCGCGGATCGAGCCAGGCATACGCGACGTCCGCGACGAGATTGAAGAACACGACGAGCAGCGAGGTCAGCATCAGATAGCCCATGAGCAGGGCGAAATCGAACTGCTGCAGAGCATTGATGAACAGCCGGCCCATCCCGGGCCAGGCGAAGATCGACTCAGTGACGACCGCGCCGCCGACCAGAATCGGCATCGACAGCGCGATCACGGTGACGAGCGGGATCAGCGCGTTCTTGAACGCATGTTTGAACACGATCGCCCGCCGCGACAGACCCTTGGCCGATGCCGTGCGAATGTAATCGGTCTTCACCACTTCGAGCATCGACGAACGCATGAAGCGGCTCCACTGTGCGACATACAGCAGACTGAGCACGACGGTCGGCAGCACGAGATGCCGGATCCGGTCGCCCAGATCGAAGCTGTCGCTATCGGCGATCCCCGCCGACGGCAGCGCGAAGCGGTAACCGAACCCTTCGAACCCGTGCACGGCGAAGATCAGCTGCAGCATCAACGCGAACCAGAACACCGGCATCGATTGGCCGAAGAACGCGAACGTCGTCACCGCGTAGTCGACGAACGAGTAGGGACGCAGCGCGGAGTAGATGCCCATCGACACGCCGATGAGCAGCGACACGATCATCGCCGAGCCCATCAGCTCCAGCGTCGCCGGCATGCGGTCGCTTATCGCATCCATCACCGACATCGAATTGGAGGTCGAGTAACCGAAGTCTCCGCGCACCACGTGCGAGAGCCAGTGCAGATACTGAATGTACACCGGCTGGTCGAGCCCCAAATTGTGTTTGAGGCGCGCGATGTCGGCCTCGGTGATGTGCGGGTTTTGGAGATACGGGGTTAGCGGTCCGCCCGGCGCCTGACTGAGGATCGCATACAGAATGATCGAGATGAGCAGCAGCAGCGGCACGTTCTGCAGCGTGCGACGAATGATGTACGTGAGCAGGGGCGAACCTCCGGGACCTCCATTTACGAGCCGACCCCATTCCGGGGGGTGCGGAGCGCCTCCTTTGGAACAGCAGGGTTCAGCTTCGCTGAACCCGTGGTACGCAGATCGGGCGCGGCGCGCAGACCGAGCGACCGCTCGCCCAGCCCGGCGATCGTCAGATGCGCGACGCCGGCCGCCAGGGCAACGCCCTCGAAGTGGGTCGTGACGAGCGCGAAGGTCCCGCGCGCGGCGAGCGCTTCAACGAGCGCCACCAGCAGCGCGCGGCCCTCGCGGGGGCCGGTCGTGCGCGCGAAATCGTCGATGAGCAGCAGCGCCGGTGCGATGGTCGCGGCCAGAGCGTCCGCGCGCGAACGACTTCCGCGCCGAACGCCGAGAGCAGCCGGCCGGACTCGGTCGCCGCTTCGCTGCCGATCCAAGCGATGCTGCCGGGCAGCGGCAGCGTCGCATCCCGGGCCGGCGGCGTCCGCGCCGCGCGGCATCTGCGCGCAGCGCGTTGAACGCCGTCGTCTTGCCGGCATTCTTCGCGGTGCCGACGACCACGATCGTCCGCGCGCCGCCGGCGAGCGCGACGTCGAGCAACGTGCCGCTCATCCGGCTCCGAAGTATTTGAGCGCCGCGAACACCGCGCCGGTGCCGATGAGGATGATTCCGCCCCACAACGCGGCGGCGGCTTCCAGCCGGGTACCGATCGCTTTTCCCAAGGTCAAGCCAAGCGTCGTCGAGAGCAGCGATGCACCCGCGATGCAAACGATTGAAACGAGCAGCGGAACGCCGATGAACAAGATCGAGAAACCGATGCCCAACGAATCGAAGCTGATCGAAAGCGCGGCCAAAAACAATCCCCAACCGCTCGAAAGATCCAAGCCACTTTCGTCTTCGCCGCGCAACGTTTCGAACACCATGTAGCCGCCGACCAAAACCAGTGCCAGGAAGCCGAGATAGCCCGCGACGTCGCCGATGTACTTGCCCGCGGCCGCTCCGAGCAGAACGCCCAGCAGCGTCATCGCCACTTCGGCGAAAGCGAATGCTGCCCCGATCCGGACTTTGGTTGCCGGATCGGTGCCGCGCATTCCGACGCCGACGCAGACCGCGAAGACGTCGAGGCCGAGCGAGATCGCGACGAATGCGATCTTGAACGCCGCCGTTAACAATTAACTTAGCTTGCGAGACCGGCCGTTTCGCTTCGCGGCGACCGGCGCAGCTCCCGATCGATAGAAGCGCGGAGCACGCGCCGAAACTGGGCCATGGTCCGAAGCTTGGCGCCGTCACTCGGTTCCGCCTTGCCCGCGAATCGCCGACGAAGGAGCGCGGAGGCTGCCGCCGCGAGCGGCGCGAACGCGCAGCGAGCCATGGCCAGCGTGCACGATGCCAAGTCCGATGCGAATTTTGGGCGACGCTTCCTCTTCCTCGCGAAGCGCTTCGTCGCCGGTCGATCGGCGCGGGCGGCGATGGACGCGATCGAGACGCTCAATGCCGCCGGCTTGACCGCCACGCTGGATTTCCTCGGTGAAGACGTTCGCGACCGCGATGAGGCGCTGCGGACCCGCGACGAGTACTTCGTTCTGCTGGCCGCGATTCGGACGCGCCGCGTGCTCTCGAATGTTTCCCTCAAACTGACCGCGATGGGACTCCTGGTGAACGAGGACTTGGCCGCGGACAATGTCGCCGCCGTCGCGGCCGAAGCCCGACAGAACCTCGATCCGTTCGTGCGCATCGATATGGAGGGCTCGGCGATCGTCGATCCGACGCTGCGGATCTTCGAGCGCGTGCGCCAAGCACACACCAACGTCGGACCCGTCCTTCAGGCATATCTCAAACGCACGCCGGCCGACCTCGAACGAATGCTGGCCCTCGGCGCGCGCGTTCGCTTGTGCAAAGGCGCCTACGACGAACCCCCGGAGGTCGCGCACGCGGCGATGCCCGTCATTCGCAATGCCTATCTCCGGCTGGCGGAGGCGCTGCTCTCGCGCGGCGTCTATCCCGCCATCGCGACGCACGACGTGCGGGTGATCGAGGCGGTGAAAACCTTTGCCGCGGAGCACGGCATCGCTCGGACGAGGTTCGAGTTTCAGATGCTCTACGGCATTCGTCCCGAACTCCAGCGGCAGCTCGCGCGCGACGGCTACCGGGTGCGCATCTACGTGCCGTACGGAACCCATTGGGCGGGCTATTTCTACCGCCGCATAATGGAGCGCCGGGAAAACGCGCTCTTCGTGGTCGGTTCTCTGCTCAAGAGATGACCTCGCATTCCGATGATTCTCCGCGGCAGGCTCCCGCCGCGCGACCGGAGTCGTCGCAGCGACCGGCCTCAAATGTAAGCGGCTCGCACGTTGCGGTTCGGAACGACAAGGAACGAGCGTGGACCCTCGGCGCGACCGCGATTCGTAAGGCAAATGACGGTCCGGGACGATTCGTGACTCGACCCGCGACTGCGGCACGCGCGCAGCCGGATTCCGCGACGCCCGCGCCATGGGGCCGGTTCGGCGTCGCGCCCGGGTCCGCCGACTCGGCGCGGGTGCCGCGAGACGTACTGCGGACATCGCCGAGCTGCTGCGACCGATGGGTGAAGCGTCCACGCGCATCGAACGGGGAACACGTCCACGCCGCCACAGCGCGATCGCATGGACATCGCCTTTCGCTCCAAAAACGCAAATTTAGGGGAACGAACGCGCATCAATCTTTGGTCCGACCGAGCGCGAGAGCCGCGCGCACACCACGTACTCTGTCAGGTGATTGTAAATCGCGGACGAATTCGGAGGAAAAAGTGCGTGATAATTCCAGTTCGCTATCATGACGTTTACCGGAAACGTTGTCGTGCGTAATCGCGGCTGCTACGAACGCCATTAGTCAGGCACACAGAGTGCCGGCGCGGAGGCCGGCCGTGATACACTTCACTCCTCCATTCATTTGTGCGCTGACGTTATCGAGGTATTTGATAACTATTCGGTGCCGTCGGTCCGGGCCGACGCTCCGGCACTTTCTAAGGACACAAGGCCAATGTCGACTCCTGAGAACGAGAAGAAACCCGGTGGCGGGATGAGCGTCCGCGAAG
>Ga0182013_10007301_pt1 | contig 12237 bp, 11 predicted proteins | sample 612S2MmetaG_FD_120487 | JGI IMG/M metagenome (GOLD analysis project Ga0182013, IMG submission 120487) | Permafrost microbial communities from Stordalen Mire, Sweden - 612S2M metaG | ecosystem: Environmental > Terrestrial > Soil > Wetlands > Permafrost | place: Sweden: Stordalen | collected...
GGATATTCTCAGTCATACCATCCTCGTTCGCCATGAATCAGCATGCCAAGCCGGTCTATCGCTTCGGCCCGTTTCGCTACGATTGCGGGCAGCGGCTCCTCTTTCGAGGGGATAAGATGGTGCCGCTTGCGCTCAAGGTGGCCGAGACCCTGCGCGTGCTGCTGGAGCGCCACGGAGCGGTGGTGGAGAAGGCCGAGCTGATGCGGGAGGTCTGGCCGGATACGACCGTTGAAGAGATCGGCCTAGCGCGCAACATCTCGCAGTTGCGCAAGGCATTGGGCGATGAGAGCGAGTCGGGCAGATTCATAGAGACTCTCCCCAAGCGCGGATACCGCTTTGTGGCGGAGGTTCTGGCGATTGAGCCTGACAGCGGAAGCGGCGCACGCGTCTCTGGAATCAGAGCATCGATTTGGCGCCGGCGAAAAGTCCTCCTGGCCGCGGCGGCGGCGATCCTGATCTTCGCTATCGTCTATTGGCAGTTCTACCGGCCATCGCGCTACCTTTCCTCGGGTGGGCAGATTGCCAGCATCGCGGTGGTTCCTTTCGAATGCCTGAGCCCGGAGTTGGACTGCGACGCTTTTCCTCACGGGTTAACAGACATGCTGGTGGCGCACCTGACCAAGCTCGATGGCGTCCACGTTCTCTCTCCTTCCACTGTTTACCGCTACCAGCGCGCGCGGCTTTCAATGCCCTTCATGGCCCGTCTGTTGGGGATGGATGTGATGTTGGAGGGTACGATTCAGCGCGTGGAAGATCGGGTGAGAATCACGGCTCGGCTGGTGGACGTGCACAGCGCCAAGCTAGTCTGGTCGGATAGCTACGAATATCCGGTCCAGCAATTGGGGGATACCCAGGCCTGGGCGGCGCGCGAGATCTCCGCCCAGGTTGGTGCACATCTGGCCATTCACGGGCGTTTCCTGTTCGCCAATCCATAATTCTGTCATGTTCAGGGTATGCGAAGGATTTCTTCAACGTTTCTTCACGGGTTCAGAAGCTCGCTTTCAGCCCCGGCGAGTCGATATTGGAGCTGGCGAACAAACTCCGCGGAAGGGAAGACCACATGAAGACATTTTTCAGGCTGTCGATGGCAGCCATCCTCGCCCTCGCCACCGTTCCATCGCTGACCGCCCAGACGGTGAAAGTGGGCACTTTCGACAAGGCATCGATCGTCGTAGCCTTCTACGGCTCGCCACTTTGGTCGGCGCAACTGAAAGCGAAGGAAGCTGAGTTGCGACACGCCAAGCAGGCAAACGACCAGAAGAGGCTCGATGAGCTGAACCGGTGGGGCGGCGACTCGCAGGAACTGGCAGACAAGCAGGTGGCTGGCGAAGCGTCCATCGCCAATATTCTCACAATGCTACAGCCTGTGTTTCCGGCGGTTGCAGATCAGGCACACGTCGCCCTGATCGCGCCTGAGCTGGCCTATGCCGGCAGTTCGGTTGAAACAGTAGATGTTACCGGCTTGCTGCTGGACCAGTTGCAGGCCACGCCCAGGACCCGTCAGGTCATCGACGAACTGCGGAAATCACAGAAGGGCGCCGCATCTAAATAGGCAGCGGACGGCAAACGAGAGAGAAATGAACAAGAATCTGCTATTCGTCATCTTCTTCTTGTGCGGCGTGCAAAGCTCCCTCTGCGGTTGTGCCCAGGCCCAATCGCAGACGCACCGCGCCAGGCTCAAGCAACCCGCCCAGATCCAGGGCTATCCCTGCGCCAAAGGATTCGCATGGTTCTTCGCCGACGGCCGTTTGAGCCGCTGCACGATCAGCGAAGAAACTACGTTTGGCGAGGCCCGCATCCCGGCCGGGACATACATCGCATTAAATCCCGACGGCGCTCCCGCTTTTGTTCAGTTGCCCCACAATGCGTCTATTCTGGGCATGACCTGCATGGGGGGCAGTTGGCTGGGTCCTGGCGAAGGCGCAAAGGTGGGCTTCTACCCCAGCGGCAAGCTCAAGGAGTGTTACCTGGCAGGCGACCAGACCGTGCAGGGGGTTCCTTGCTTGAATGGAGGCATCTTCGGCGATGGCTTGGGCTAAGGCGCCGTTTTCCACGAAAACGGCAAACTCAAATCCTGTAAGCTGGCAAAGGAATTCGGCGGGCAGCGAAAAGGTGAACGCTTCATCCAGGCTCACTGATGTAAAGGGAGCCGCACGGTATCGGCAGCCTCACCGGTTATGCTGTTCATGATCGATCCCCGATGACCGACACCGACTCTGTGCATCAATCGCCTGTCCTCCCTGCCGCATCCGCGCCGCGTCGACGCAAACAGCGCTGGCCGCGAATTCTGCTTTGGTGTGCCAGTGGACTGCTGATTCTCTTATTGCTGGCCGTAGCAGCTGGCGTGCTGTGGCTGCGGGCGGCGGAGCAGGCCGCGCTGCCGGTGCTCGATGGTGACCTGCATCTTGCTGGCCTCTCCGCGCCGGTCACGGTTCGTCGCGATGCCCACGGCGTACCCCATATCGAGGCGGCCACCCAGGACGACCTCCTTGTGGCGCAGGGCTATATAACCGCTCAGGATCGTCTGTGGCAGATGGACCTCTACCGCCGCAACGCTAACGGGGAGCTGGCGGAGATTTTTGGCTCTTCGCAAATCAAGCATGACAAAACTCAGCGCGTCTTTCAGTTTCGCAATACGGCCCGGCGGATCTACGCCAACCTGCCCGCGGACGAACGCACCCGCCTGGATGACTACGCACGCGGTGTCAATCTATTCATTGCCCAGCATCGGGACTCCTTGCCAGCCGAGTTCAAGCTGCTACACCATCGACCTCTTCCTTGGAACGGCGTGGACTCCATCAGCATCGGCCTGATGCTCGAAATACTGGATGACCATTGGGCCACGAAGCTCGCGCGGGAAAGGATAGCCTCCGATCTGCACAACCCGAAGCTTGAAGCCGATCTTTACCCCGTCGGTTCCTGGCGCGATCATCCCCCCACGGGTGTTGTAATCGACCTGAGCCAGCCTCACCCCGTGCCACCCCCAACGGAAGACTCCGACGACGACGATAACTCCCAGGCCAGCGCCGCGCCGGCTGCACATGAAGACATCGGCGCGCTTCGCGCCTTTCTCGGCCTGCCCACCTGCGCCGGTTGCGCGCCCGGCTCCAATAACTGGGTGATCGCGGGACGCCACACCGCCAGCGGCAAACCGCTGCTCTCGAACGATATGCACCTGACTCTCACCGAGCCCAACCTCTGGTATATGGCCGACATGCACGCGCCCGGCTATCACGCTGCCGGGGTCACGCTGGTGGGAATGCCATTTGTCATCGCCGGCCACAACGAGCACGTAGCATGGGGCTTTACCGCGCTCTACGCCGACGTGCAGGATCTTTACGTTGAGAAGCTTGACGGCAAGGGTAACTACTTCTCACATGCTTCCAACTCTTGGAAGCCACTCACAGTGGACCATGAAGTCATTCATGTGCGCGGCGCCAAGGATGTGACGCTCGATCTACAGTCAACCGAGGATGGGCCGCTGCTGAATCCAATCTTCATGAAGGAAGCGCGACCGATCTCCCTCAAGTGGAACCTCTACGACCCGGCGCTCAGCGGGCCGCCGCTTTACCAAATGAACACCGCGTCCAACTGGGCGGAGTTTTCGGCGGCATTGAGTAACTGGTGCTGGCCCTCGCAGAACGTGGTTTACTCCGACGACCAGGGACACATCGCTTACCACGCCGTAGGCCACGTTCCGTTGAGACCCGGTTATGGGGACGTATTTGGCAAGCCCCTGGATCGTTTCTGGGGAGACGGCTGGATGAACTTGAGAGCAGAATGGCAGGGCTATATCCCCTTTGACAGCATGCCCAACGCAGTCGATCCGCCCTCGGGTTTTCTGGCCACCGCCAATTCCCGCGTCACCACCGCGGATTCGCCCTACCCGCTTTCGCTGGAGTGGATCGACCCCTACCGCACCGAACGCATCTATAAGTTGCTGCAGGGCCGCGACCTGCTCAAACCCGCCGACATGCTGGCCGTCCAGACCGACGTCTACAGCGAAGTTGACCAGGAGCTGGGCCATCGTTTTGCCTACGCCATCGACCACACCGACGGCGTGGACGACCGGCTGCGCAAGGCCGCCGACCTGATGCGTAGCTGGGACGGCAAGCTGACCACCGATTCGGCCGCGGCCTCGATAGTTACCCAGGCACGGTATGCCTTCTGGCCTCTGATCCTAAAGCCGAAACTGGGCGAGGATTACAAGAACTACAGTTGGGAGGAGTCCAACTTCGCCGAGGAAGAGATCGTCATGCACGCCAGCCCAGAGTGGCTTCCGCCCGCCTACAAGAACTGGGACGCCCTGCTGACCGATGCCGTCCGCAAGGGGATGGAGAACGGAAAAGCTCCGGCCGATGTTACCCTGTGGAACTATGGAAGCTGGCATGTAGTCGATATCGAGCATCCGCTTGCCGTGTTTCTGCCCTTTGTGGGCCGCGCGGCCGGAACCGGCCCCCAGCCGCTCAGCGGCGACACCACCACCGTCAAGCAGGTGGGCCGCGCCTTCGGTCCCTCCCAGCGCTTCACCATGGACTGGAGCAATATCGATGGCTCAACGGAGAACATCGTTCTGGGCGAAAGCGGCAACCTATTCAGCCCGTACTATCGTGACCAGTGGGCCGACTACTACGGCGGAACAACCTTCGCGCTTCCCTTCACGCCAGCAGCAGTAGCCGCGCAATCCCGGCACATACTACGGCTGCTGCCATGAGGCGGCAATTGGTCAACCGGACACGCCACTTTCGGCGCAGTTGCTACCCGCCAAAAGTGGGATATTCAATGAGAGAGGCTTTATGGCATTGTCTCAAGTAGAGCGGGGCTCCGGGCGCTCCTGGTTTCAGACATGAAACCTGGGGTGTCTACCCGCCTGGGTCCAATTGCCGGCCCTGCTCTTATCATGTTCGTGGCCGCAGTAGCCGTCTCGCCACAGTGCCTTCGCGGCATCTCCTGCGGCCACGACTTCGACTTCCATCTTGTATCGTGGTTCGACGCGCAAAGTGCTTGGCGGCTGGGGATTCCCTATCCGCACTGGACGCCCAGCGCGAACTTCAACGCCGGCGAACCGCGATTCGTCTTCTATCCCCCGCTGACCTGGATGCTGGGCGCGGCGCTGGGATTCCTTCTTCCCTGGCAGTTTGTCCCCCTAGCCCTGAGCTTTCTGGTCCTTGCGGCGACGGGCCTGGCCACAAGGGCTCTTGCCCGTCAGGCGCTCCGCGAGGGCGCGGCGACCCTGGCCGGCTGCGTAGCGATTTTCTCCGGCTATGCCTTGTTCTGCGCTTACGAGCGCAGCGCCTTTGGAGAGCTAACCGGGGGCATCTGGATTCCGTTGCTTTTGCTTTTTGTCCTACGCGACCGCGGACCAGGAACCGGGATGTGGCGGCGAGCGCTGGACAGTTCCGCCGCGCCGCTGGCCCTGGTGATGGCCGGCGCATGGCTCTCAAATATCCCGGTTGGAATCATGACCAGCTACCTGCTGGCTGCCGTGGCAGCCACATCCGCGCTGCTGTCGCGCTCCTGGGCGCCGGCCGTGCGCGCCTTTACCGGCGCGGCGCTGGGGTTAGGGTTGGCATCGGTCTTTCTGCTGCCCGCCGCGTGGGAGCAACCCTGGGCCGATCTGAAGCAAGCCGCCACCGATCCGGGCGAAATGATTGAAAACAGCTGGCTCTTCGGCAGCCATGCCAATCCGGACCTGGAGTTTCACGACCTGGTACTCAGAAAGGCCTCCATGATTGCTGTCATCATGATCGCCGTGGCCCTTGGCGGATTGTTCATAAGCTGGCGGCGCAAGAGCCTGAAGGTAGAGCGCCACTGGTGGCTTCCACTGGCGCTCATACCGTTGGCAGTTTTGTTTCTCCTGCTTCCTTTCTCGCTGCCGGTGTGGAATATGCTGCCCAAGCTGCGCTACTTGCAATTTCCCTGGCGATGGCTTGTGGTGCTGGAGGCGCCGATGGCCATCTTTTGTGCCGCGGCCGTCTGGCCCACCGCCTCGGCACACCGCTGGAGCCGCGTGGCCGTTACAGGTGCCTGTGCCGCGGTTTTTCTGGCGGTTGCGGCCACTGCCGGATGGGTCTTCTTTCAGCCCTGCGACGAAGGGGACGCAGTGGCCGGCATGTTGGCCCGGTACCGCTCCGGCGCAGGCATGGGAGGAACCGACGAGTACGAACCGCCCGGCGCGGACGATTCCCTGCTTGCCATTGGGCTACCCGGCGCCTGCATGGTGAGCGATCCCAACACCCTCTTGGGTAAAGGCTCCGGCGAGCCCGACACATTCCCAGCTTGGGAGGCATCGCAGGGCAGTTGCGAGGAGATCCTCGATGCATCGCCGATGCGGGTGAAGAGCCATGCCGAGCACTTTGAAATCATGGCCAGCACCAGCCACGCGGGCTACATAATTCTACGTCTGCGTCGCTATCCGGCATGGCGCATATTGTTGAATGGCCAGCCAGTCACGACTGCGCCTCAGCGCGACGACGGCCTGTTCGCCGTGCCGGTCCCCAAAGGCCGCGTGGACCTGACTGCGGACTGGACCACCACGCCGGACGTGATCGCCGGGCGCTGGTTGAGCGGGCTGGCCCTCCTGATGGTTGCATCTCTGTTTCTACTGGAGCGAAGGCTCTCCTCGACTCGGTTATGATGGGTGAAATGCCAGCCGATGTAAAACTGCTGATTCAAGAGGGAGCGGAGCTGACCGGTCACGCGCTGGAGGAGATTCTCCCCAGCGTGGAGACGATCCCTGCCTCCATCCATGGCGCCATGCGCCATTCCGTCTTTGCAGGCGGCAAGCGCCTGCGCCCGCTGTTGGCTTATCAGGCCGCGGTGACCGTCGCCGGCGCGCTTCCCCCTGGCATCGAGCGCCTGGGCGCGGCCATCGAGATGCTCCACACCTACTCGCTGATCCACGACGACCTGCCCGCCCTGGACAACGACGACCTGCGCCGCGGCAAGCCCACCTGCCACGTGGCCTTCGGCGAGGCTGTCGCCATCCTGGCCGGCGACGCCCTGCAAACCCGCGCCTTTGAAGTGCTGGCCGGGCTCGACCGCCCGCACGCGGCCACGGTACATATAATCGGACTTATCGCCAATGCTGTCGGCACCGTCGAGGGCATGATCGGCGGCCAGGTGCTGGATCTCGAAAGCGAGCACCTCAAGCCCACGGCAGTGTTGGTCGAGGCCATTCACCGCGCCAAGACCGGCGCGCTCATCCGGGTAAGCGTTGTGGCCGGTGGCGTCTACGCCGGGGCAACGGCCGAAGACACCGTCCGTCTAGACCTATTCGGCCGCAAGGCCGGACTGGCCTTTCAAATTGTGGATGACGTGCTGGATTTGACCGTCGATTCCAACCAACTGGGCAAGACCGCCGGCAAGGACCAGGCCACCGAAAAGGCCACCTGGCCGGCCGTCTTCGGCATCGAGCAGAGCCGGCTCGACGCCGCCCGGCTGATCGAAGAAGCCTTCGCGGCCCTCGATCCCTATGGCAGGAACGCCGACGGGCTGAAATCCGTTGCCCGGTATCTCGTGGAGCGGAAAAATTAGGTCTTTGCTGCCCAGAGCCGGGAAGCGCAAGGGTGGGGTCTGATTGGTTCAAGAGCCAAGGAAAATGGCCCGCAATGATCGCGAAGTGGACCACGAATACTTGAAGCTCAACGTCGATGCCTTACCGCTCCAGAACCCTGCGCAGCTTCTCGCGCTGAGCGGCGATGCCTTCGACTGTGCTCTGCACCTGGCCGAGCAGCCTCTCCACATCGTCGATAAAGCTGGGTAGAGTATTCCACCAGGAGCGCACAGTCTCCTGCTGGTCGAGCAAAGCGAGGGTTGCACCAGATGCAGCGGCAACCAGCCCTGCCCTGCGCCGGCCCAACAGCAGCAGCATTCCACCAGCAAGCAGCGTTCCGCCTGCGGCAAGTGCAACCCAATTGGTGCACTCGGCCTCAGAAGCGGATGGTTCCATCTCGAATTCTTCCTCTGACATGGTAAGTGGCACCTTCACGATAGTCTCTCCTTCCGTGCCCTGACCGCCGCAGCGGGTCGGTGAATCAAGTATCGGTCCGAATTGGGGTCAAGGACAGTACCAAAGCGCTCAAATCCCAGCGCGGGTAACGGCGTTCAATCCAGGTCGAAGACCCGCAACGGCATCTCCTCTGGAGCGTCCTTGGCCTTGCGGAGAGCCTCGGCGAACTTCTTATCGAGGAGGTCCTCCTTGTTCTTTTCCGCCTCGACCGACTGGCGGAAGATCGACTCCTTGCGCTCATTCTGTTCGCGCATCGCCTTGGCCGCGGTCTCCAGATCCTCGAACATCCGCTTGCGCGGCGCGGGGGTATGGCTCACCACCAGGCCGGTGGCCGCATCGATCCTGAGCATCGCCCCGCAATCGGGGCATGCAACTTCGAAGATTCGTTCTCTCGCCTTAGCCATTTTCTTCCTCTGGCATTGTATGCGCTTGCGCGGCAATTTGCACAGGGGCTTGGCATTGAAGACCCAGTCGCCGCAGCATTGAAGAGGCGAATACACGCTTAACATAAGGCGAGGTATCTCAAGTTGATCCAGCTGGTTAGGAGGCCGGCTCGTCCGCGCCGTTCCCTTTCAACGGGTCGTGAGTCCTGCTCTTCGCCGTCGCCGTCATCGCGCTCGCCGGGCGCAGCGGGGCAACCTGCGGCGGCTGAAGCATGGTCACAATGATCGCCCGTACCGGTTTCCTCCCCGCGCAGCGGTAGGAGTGAGCCGCGCTGGCGTCGAAGTAAGCTGCATCACCCGTTGTGAGCGTGCATTCCTGGTCCCCGTGGCGCAAACCCAAATCTCCATCCAGCACGTAGAGAAACTCGAACCCCGCGTGCATGTGCGCTTTCGGCGCCATCTCCCCGGTCAGTGGCACAAACTCGGCAAAATAGGGGTCCATGTGCCGGTCCGGAACCATGTAACCCAGGCTTTCGAAGAAATAAGTCGGCGGTTCCACTCCGGTCTGCGGCAGGCGAACCCGATCATTTTGGCGGTGAATTCTGAAGATGGCTTGCGGCTCGGGCTCGAAGAAGTAGGAGAGATCCTTTGAGAAGACCATGGCAATTCGCGCCAGGTTCCTCAACGTCGGCACCACCCGCCCCGTCTCCAGCTGCGAAAGAAAGCTCGCCGAGAGTCCCGCGTGCTTGCCCAGCTCCACGAGTCCCATCGACTTCTTCAGCCGTAGGCGCTTGATCCGCTCGCCAATTCGCTTCTCCTCAATGAAATGCTCCGCGGTCTCGGCGTCCACCTGGCTCTTCTGCATCTCGTCGCTTTTGGCCTCTACCGGCTCTACCATTCATTCCTCCCGCGCGCACATTCACAGGATGAGCCTTGGCTCATGAGTTTGTCCAGATGGAAATATATTTCCGTGTTGCGAAATCAATCTACGCTTTGGGAAGGGTTGCATTAACCGGGACGAAAGGATTATCCATCCTGTCGATCTTTTGGTCCCACTCCGGTTCATCCAGCCATTTCAACCATCCGTCCTGATTTCAAGCCCTTCATCGCAAACCGCGAACAACCCGCTCATCGTCTTGATACCATTTGCTCGGGTTTAAGCTGCTGAGGAAAGGAAAGCCATGGACGAACTCGCCCCGGCGAATGACATGCAGGCGGTCCGCAACCCGCCAGATCGCCAAAAACCGCGGAAGATCGCATCGTGGCTTCACCTGGCAGGCTATCTCCTCATCGTGGTCTACCTTGCCGCTTCGGGCTTTCAGTCTCAGCAAGCGGCGCCGGCAGCCGGCGGCGGCAGCGGCGCAGGCCAACTGATGGATCATAGTCAGGCGATCGCAAGCTACTTCATCAGCATCCTCGCGAACTTCGGAATTCTCTACTACTGCTGGTTCGGCATGGAATATGAGGGCGGCAACCTGGCGACTCTTACAGGAGGCCGATGGACCTCGTGGAAGGCCGTCCTCACCGACGTGGCCATCGCGCTGCCATTCTGGGTGTTGTGGGAGGCCACGGCCTATGGCGTGGTTTGGCTGCTCGGTCCAGACCAGGCAAAGTCCGTTGCCGGCATGTTGCCGCAGACCACCCTCGAAGTCTTCCTTTGGATACTGGTTTCGATAACCGCCGGTTTTTGCGAGGAGATCCAATCCCGAAGCTACCTCCAGCAGCAGCTTCATGCGCTCAGCGGCAATGTGGTGGTGGCAGTGCTGGCGCAGGCCTTGGTATTTGGCCTGATGCACAGTTACAAGGGCTGGAAGCAGGTGGTCGTGATAGCCGCGCTCGGCGTGCTTTATGGAACGCTGGCCGCGTGGCGCAGGAACTTGCGCGCAAACATGATCGCCCATGCCTGGTCCGACGTTTGGGAAGGCTGGCTTAGAATGGTGGTCTTCCGGTAGCGAGCGGCTAGGCGGGTGGCGGGTCAGTCTCCCGTTTGGCTGGCCACTCAGGTCTGATGTAATTTGGTGTTCAATCCAGACGCCAATTCAGACTCATCGCAATCATCTTGTTCTTCATCGTTGTATTCGTCGCTTCGCTCTTTATCCAATGAGGTCTGCAAGGTGGTTGGCGTAGGGAGACGGATATTCTTCAGCTATCTCGCGCAACAGCGAAAGGCTACCCCTGCTCAGGAGAAGTGCCGAGGGCCACGGAACCCCGGACCCCGTCGAGCTTCTCCTTCCCAGTCACGCCGCGGAAGGAGGAGCCAACACCGTCTCCGGCGACTTCAGTCTGCGGAAGAGCAGCCAAAAGCAGAGCAGCAAGTCGAAGGTCATCGGCGGCAACTCGTACCAGTTCGGCGAATGCATCACCCCAAATTGCGGATAAAAGAGATAGGCAAAGCCGCAGAACCCCTCATAAACAGCGCTCAAGACGCCCCACAACGCCAGAACCCGCGGAATGTACCGCGATTGAAACAGCACCCAGGCAAACAGCGCCGATCCCAGCCCGTTGAACGCCAGGCCGATGTAATAGGCATCCCGGCCCGCATCCAGTTGCGCTCCGGCCAGCGCCGCCAGCCCATCCGGCCCAAACCCCCGCAGCGCGCCCGCTCCCGCCAAAAACCGAAGCGCGCCCAGCATGTCCAGGATAAAAATGAACCAGAAGACCGCGTAGATCACTCTGCTGAAGGCCGCGCACAGCGCCATCCCGCGGTTGACCGGCCGCAGCAGCACATACAGCGCCGTCAGCAGCACAATCATTAACACCCCATGCACAAATGCACCGGCCAGATAGATGCGGATGGCCTCCTCGTGGTGCAGAAAGCGACGCGCCGTCTCCTCGCCGTTATCCCAAACCAGATAAGGCGCATAAAAGCGCGGAAACACCACCATGATGATGGCCATGCCAAGAAGATAAGTCACCGCGAAGATCTTCGCGGCCGATCGTTGCGCTCGTTCTATCATGGTTTCCTTCCGTGCTTGGCCAAGGCCAGCGTTAAATACGCGGTGATGGTGAAACCGGGAGCCTTGCGCAACCGGCGTAGGACGAATCGCACGTCCTGCAGCAGGGTGGTCATGGTTGGGCTCCGGGTTACGATAGGTCTATATGGAAAGAAATGCAATTCAAGAGCCAAAGTGCCTTAAACGCAACTTTATGAGAACAAAGTTGCTTACTGAATCTCGCAGGTGCGGGAAACCGAATTGTGTGTCCGGTTTCGCAGAAGGGTGTCCGCGATTGAACAGGGACGGCGGCGATAGCGATGCTTCCGTTCTCGGTTGTCGATAATAGTGAAATAACGGGCCAATATTCTGGATCAAGCCCCGGTTTGGCCCCGTTTTGTAGTTCCGAACGTATTGCCGGCTATTCGGAAACTGACCCATTGCGGCCAGGCAGCCCCGCAAGAGGCCGGCCCGCACCCCGCGTTATCCTAGATTCAGGCCGCACATTCTCATTCCGGCCGCGAGGGAAGCCCATGCCTGAAGAACCAACTTTTCCGCCCGCGCAAGCGGTACCCGCCACACCGCCGGTGGCCACCATCGCCACTCTCGGCCGGCATGAAGGCCAGTCCGTCACGCTGCGCGGCTGGCTTTACAACTCGCGCGAGAGCGGCAAGCTGCTCTTTCCCATCTTTCGCGACGGCACCGGAACCGTCCAGGGCGTGGCCCACGTCAAGAGCGTCGCTCCGGCGGTCTTCGAGGCCCTCAAGTCGCTCACCCAGGAGTCCAGCGTCATCGTTACCGGCCGCGTCCGCGCCGACAAGCGCGCCCCCGGCGGTTTCGAGCTCGACGTGGAAGACGTTCAGATCGTCCATCGCGTCCCCGAGTCCGCTCCCTACCCCATTACTCTCAA
>Ga0182013_10007302_pt1 | contig 12236 bp, 8 predicted proteins | sample 612S2MmetaG_FD_120487 | JGI IMG/M metagenome (GOLD analysis project Ga0182013, IMG submission 120487) | Permafrost microbial communities from Stordalen Mire, Sweden - 612S2M metaG | ecosystem: Environmental > Terrestrial > Soil > Wetlands > Permafrost | place: Sweden: Stordalen | collected...
GCCATGGGCGCGCAGCATGCGTCGACTGCGCCATGACCTCGCCGCACACCTGCAACGCCACCTTGCGAGCTAGTGGCACCGTCGAGCAGACGGTGCCCAGTCGCGCAGCGTGCGATCACGCTGGCTTCCAGCCGTGCACAAATCGATTGACAACTTCGGTGCCGACAACTGACAGCATCCCGAGCACTGACACCAGATACAGCCGGCGCTTGGACCATCCCGCCGCCATCCATCCTGCGATGAGATAGGGGAACGGGGACACGGAAAAAACCCCGAACCTAACGTAGGTTCAGGGCTATTCCGATGTCTTGCGACACCACATGGTAGCGGGGACAGTGTCTGGTTTCTGGACATAGTTGGTAGCGGGGACAGGATTCGAACCTGCGACCTCTGGGTTATGAGACACCTACCAGGCGTTTTTCCGAGGTCGACTGGTCTAAAACCTGCAGGTCAAGGGCGGTGGGGCGTCCTGCAGATTCCACCACATCCCGACTATTTCGGAGGGTTTCGCAGAGTTTGGTGACCAAATCCGTTCCCAAACAGCGGGCGCCGGGCGCTACGCAATCGCCTGCAGAACTGGTACCACCACAAGCCGTAAAGCGACGGAACCCGTTCGCCTGCCCAGTCAGGCCAAGGTCAAGTCCAGGGACGTGGTGTACGACGTCGTCGTGTGATTCTTCGAGTTGATGGTTCAGGCGGTCAGTGCCGCTGGGGTGGCCTCCTGTTCGGTCGGTGAGCTCTGGTCTGCTCGGGATTTGCTCAGGACGTCGAGGCCGAGGTAGCGGCGGGACTCGGCCCATTCGTCGTGTTGTTCGGCCAGCACGGCGCCGACGAGGCGGATCAGCGCGGTGCGGTCGGGGAAGATGCCGACGACATCAGTGCGCCGCCGGATCTCCTTGTTGAGTCGTTCCTGGGGGTTGTTGGACCAGATCTGGCGCCAGATCTGCTTGGGGAACGCGGTGAACGCGAGCAGGTCCGAGCGGGCCGCCTCTAGGTGGTCGGCGACCTTGGGGAGCTTGTCGGCGAGTGCGTCGATGATCCGATCGTATTGACTGGCAACCGATTCGGCATCGGGCTGATCGAACACCGAATGCAACAAGGTGCGCACCCACGGCCAGGATGACTTCGGGGTCACCGCCATCAGGTTGGTCGTGTAGTGGGTGCGGCACCGCTGCCAGGCCGCCCCGGGCAGGGTGGCGCCGATCGCGGCCACCAACCCGGCATGGGCGTCGCTGGTGACCAGTTTGACCCCGGACAGGCCGCGGGCGGTCAGCGACCGCCAGAACGTCAGCCAGCCCGCCCCGTCCTCGGCGGTGCTGACGTCGATGCCGAGGATCTCGCGGTAGCCCTCGGCGTTGACCCCGACGGCGATCAGCGCGTGCACGTTGACCACCCGGCCCTGCTCGCGGGCCTTGAGCACCAGCGCGTCGGCGGCCACGAAGGTGTAGGGGCCGGCGTCCAAGGGTCGGGTGCGGAACGCCTCGACGGCGGTGTCGAGCTCCTTGGCCATGATGCTGACTTGCGACTTCGACAGGCTGGTGATGCCCAGGGTCTCGACGAGCTTGTCCATCCGCCGGGTCGACACGCCCAGCAGGTAGCAGATGGCCACCACGGTGGTCAGCGCCCGCTCGGCGCGTTTACGGCGCTCCAACAACCAGTCCGGAAAGTAAGAACCCTGCCGCAGCTTGGGGATCGCCAAATCCAGACTGCCTGTGCGGGTGTCGAATTGGCGGTGCCGATACCCATTGCGTTGGTTGGTCCGTTCGGTGCTCCGCTCGCCGTATCCGGCGCCGCACAGCGCGTCGGCCTCAGCACCCATCAACGTGTGGATGAACGTCGAAAGCAGCTCACGCAACACGTCGGGGTGGGTGGTGGTGAGTCGATCAGCCAACACCGCGGGCCAGTCGATATCGTGGACAGTGGTCATCGCGTGTATTCCTTTGCTCGAGTGACTTTGGACGGTCTCTCGAAGAATCACGCGATGACCTTCAATCACTCGGCTACGACACGCCGGTACCGCTGATCAGGTCCGACTCGTACACCACTCTGCTGGACGCAACCCAGGCCAACACCTCAGTAGCGTAAATGTTCAAGACTGCGCGGCCCGCTCGTTCTCCCGCTTCAGCTGACTACGCATACGCATCCGCTCTTCTAACCAGGCTTGCTCGTCGCGAGTCCACTCCCGAACGGCACGAGCCGTGACCAGGCACGATACGTGCATTTTGGGGCTGTAGGGGACGTAGTTGAGGGGCCCACTGCCGTCACCGTTGTCGTCAGAGCTGTCGTCATTTGGCAACTGTGACGGCCGCGAGGCAGACAACCGTGTCCCCTTACCACTGCCACGTTCATTGCGAATACTCCCTTTATTGAGCCGGTCGGAAAGTCAGACACTGCGCAATGAAAGGGCGCTTGATCAGGCGCCGTCGGGGCTGCTGGGTTGTCGAGTAGTTGCCGGCGTAGGTCGTTGAGCAGTCTGGTGCCGGTCGGGGTAATGGCCGCGCCAGCGGCGGCTGGCCCTGTCGAGCACGGCCCAGACGAGGCTTTGGGAATCAGGTGTGCTTTTCCGTTTTTCGCGGCATACAGTTAATCATCGACTCGGTCGGCGGCGCCGTTTTCTAATCATCGACTCGGTCGGCGGCGCCGTTTTCGCGCCGTCTTGCCTATGACCAAACCGTTCCCTGCTGCGGTGACAGAACCGAACCCCGCGTTCCTGGGGGTTGGGGCTGTCATCATGGGCGGTGTGGATGGGTGTGTGAGTTCGGTGCGGGTCTTGGCGGTGCCGGTGGTCCGCGCGTGACAACGGTGACTGCAATCGACTGGGGCAATGTTCCCGCATGGATCGCGCTGCTAGGAGGAGGTGTCGCACTTCTCTCGTACCTCACGTCGCGTGATGACGCCAGACGATCCGCCGCCATCGGTGTTTATTTCGTAATGGACTACAACAACTCCTATGGCGCGGATAAACTTAACCTGAGCATCATTAATAGCTCGACGATGCCGATCCACAATGTTCTCCTGCAGTCCTTCGACGGTCCTTGTAAGAGACGCAAGTTCTGGCGCCTGTCTGGCTTTCTTATGACATCCACTTTGCTCGAGATCCGACATGTGTTCGCGATCAAACCAGGCGACTCGGTATCCCAGCCCGGTATCAGGGCGGTACGGCCCGGCAGGCCAGCGCCCGAAATGCCCACAGCTCAGCTGGTATTGACCTTTCGGGACGGCAACGGCCGCAATTGGGTGCGCTGGCATGACGGCCGGTTGAACCGCATCTATCGGCTGCCAGAGCCGGAACAGCCGCAGTGGCACCAACGAGCAGTCGCGTGAGCACGTAGCCGGAGGCGGATTCGGATGCGAAACTAGAGCAGATACGACACGGTGCGGCGACACTTGCCCCCCAGTCAGACATCGTCGGTGATGAGGAGTCCGTCCTGTGAGGACCGCTGCCCATAGAAGGTCGCCATCATCGGGCTCGGGGTATCGGAGGGTTGCAGCGAACCGGAGCGATCTCCGGGGGCCGTTTCTACTAGTAGCGGGGACACTAGTAGCGGGGACAGGATTCGAACCTGCGACCTCTGAGTTATGAGCTACGCACCAGGACGTTTTCGTCACCACGCCAGATTCCAAAAGTACTGGTTAATCCGTTGCCTAGGTCCGCTCAGTACCGTTGGTTCCCACCCATTTCGGGCAGTTTCGCAGCGTTGTGTTCCCAAAAGTGTTCCCAAACCGGCGCGTTTGGCGGTGCCCTCTCGCGAAGCCGCCAGCGAGCCCCTCACGTACCGCTGATTTCGTTCAACTACTGCTCCTCATGGTGAAACGGCGTGTCTGGCGCAGGGTTGACTGTTAGACGACTGATTTCGGGATCGCCAGTGACGTACCCCTCCTCGTCGATCTCTACGTCCAGATCCTTCGCGGTGGATCGAAGTGCGGACCCAGCGTCGTCCGCAATGCGAAGTGTTGTCGTCGGGCCGTCGCCGGTGCGATGGACCGTGACCGCCCATTTCGTGTTGTCTGCCATTCCAACCAGCCTGCCATTGAGTCAGGTGGGGTGCGAACTCAGTCCGACGTGGCGAAGTCGCTGCGACCACGACAAAAAGCGCAGGAGTGCGCAATCGTGGAGTCGTGGCCCATTGGAGATTGCGAACCGGCCATTCATTTCAGTGATCCCCAGACGGACGTGGGGCGGGCCCGCGTCCCGGCGTAACTTCCTCGCCCCAAGCGTGTTCTGGAGCGACGGAAGCTTGTCCGCCGAGGCCAACTGGCAGGGCGCGCCTTCCGAAGTATGTGGCGGCTCGCCCTAGCAGCGCGACACGGCGGCTAAAGTACCGCCGTACGACCCGTCGAAAGGGCCCCAGGATGACACGTCGATATCGACGCCACCTTTACATGGATGTCATGTGACAGCTCGTCGTTGGCGCGCGCCTATCTCATCGACCATCTCTCGGTCCCGTTTCTCATTCCTGCGAGGGAACTGATGGCGCAAGCCAAAAGCAGCTCGGCGGCCTACATAGCGATAAATCACCATACGGACCCTGTATTCCTTGAACACAAATTCAATAGCCTAAAATTCAATCTACACACAGGTTCAGTGTCTAGTGAGGCTGTTGTGGTATTTATTCACGGATGGGGCGGCGGCGGCTACAAGACCTGGAAACACTTTCCACGCATGCTACATGATGGTGAAGACGCAAACCATCCAGATATCGCCATATTCAGCTACAAGTCTGGTCTCATTACTGCCTTGACTCGCGGCTCGAAATTAGATGCGGACGTCGAGAGATTGGTTGCTGGACTACGGGAATTGGAGGAAAATTATCGCACAGTATATCTTGTATGCCACAGCCTAGGAGGCCTCGTTGGGGGGCAGGCTGTCGAGACATACTTGACACGCTGTCGACTAACGGGGGGTCAACCCAGCACGAAAATCTCTGGTATGTTCATATTCGCCTCTCCACGTGCAGGAACTGGCTGGGCGAACCCACTCTTGGCCTGGTTTATTAGGGAATTTTACTGGCTGCGGCGGTTCTCTGATCGCGCCCAACGAATAGAACGATTTTTTACAGACTACGTTCAATCGAATGCTGTCGCGAACACTCTTGACTATAAGTTTCTCATCCCGCGTTTCGCTTACCTCGGCTCGGCCGACCGAGTGGTCAACCGTTTCAGTGCCAGCTTCGGAATACCGTCGGACCAGATCATGACAACTACTGGCAACCATCGATCGATCGTCAAACCGAAACCACTTGACCACCCGCAGGTCGACTGGCTCCAGGCCACCATCGCCGATATGGACGATCTCCATTCCCAGAGGGAACGTGAGCTCCCGTACGCATTTGAAGGTGAAAGCCGATTGGGAGCTCGCAACTTCATCGTGACTCAACTTTGGCATGCACCAACAGCTGGGCACTATGCCGATATTTACAACGATGTCCGAGATGAAGCAAGCCGGGGCGGAGTGCTTGTTCAAGACGTAGCTGAAACAGACGATGCCGCTCGCAGCGATGTAGACCTGTTGGTCGCACTGCCCGATGCGTCGGCCGTCCTGCGCCAGGACCCGCAGGCGCAATCCATGGTCCTTGAGGCCCGCTCCCGGCACAGATCTACCGAACGGATCACGGTGGGAGTGGCGCCAGTCGGCGATGAGCATGTACCAGCAACTGCCATCGTCAACGACTGGCTAGTGTCGGATCCGCCTGTCGAGCGCTTCTACGTTGAAGGAGCCGCCAACCCGGATGACCTGCGAGATCTGATGTGGCGTTGGATTCAGCGCATTATCCGTAGAAACCCGCACCGTATCCGCCGGCAAGCGGGCGCCCTCGACAGCCTCGTCGGTGCAGACACACACGGCAATGACTATTTCGGAAGGACGGATTATCAGTGAGACTCGAATGGCTAGCTGCCGTCCTTCGGCCAGAGGACATAGCTCCGCATCCGAATCTTCCGGACGCTACGTACGACCGCCATCCCCCCTCTCAACTAGCAGCCGCAGTACTCGGGGACCCACGGAGGAGTGGAGCCCTAAGCGACGTCTTTGAACCGACCAAACCCTCGCCAGAGCCCTCACCTGACGAGTTGGTTGTGGGATCTGTGCTGAAGACCTTCGATTCCCGGCGTATTCATGAAGGTATTTCCGAGCTCCGAACATTTGCCTTGGATCCGACCACAGATGTGGCGGCGGCCGCATCCGTAACGCTTTTAGCGGTATGCGCGCTATCCGAACTCGAAGACCATCGCGCCGCAGTGGAACTAATTCAAAACCTAACAAGAACGCGGGTGGCGGAAGCTCCATCGACACCAGAATACCAACTGCTGCATCTCGCCCTATTGTTACAATTATGTCTAAGAAAGCGCGATTGGTCGGAAGATTATCAAAAGAGTCTCAATACGTGCAGATCCCTCATCTCTCAGTTGCATACTACATATGAACGTATAGATTTCCCACTCGGTCCAGCGGCAACAGGTACAGCACAAAACTCGATCCACCATATACTCGTAGCCCTCGAATACTCAGTATGGAGTCTCAGCGATACGCTGAATAACCAATCATCCCGCCTCGAATCAATCACTAACTTCGTAAAGTATGAGCGGTCCGAAGAGCTATTACTCCTCCAGGAAGATGCGGCCGCACATTATTCACGAAGCATAGAGGACGAATTTAATATACTTTACGGTGATCAATCAACGGTAATTGGCCGTTCCACTCCTGAACTATTCTACGTAAATCTGCGCTACGAGTTACTAGGATCAGCACAAGCATATACGTCGCGGAGAAATCTAGCCTTATTTCGCCTCGTTCAAGGACGTTTGCGCCATGCGACCACTGATTACGCTGATTGCCTCCGATTACTACGCTATTCGTCGAACGCTGACAACTTTCTCGACCTTGCCACACGCTCAATACGGTTTGGCGGGCCGTTGATTGCGCTTAGTCATGAGGCCCGGCAAATCATTCTGAGACGATTCACTCCCGAATACGTCCGTTATGCAGACTTGGCCATCGTCGAAGCATCCGCCGAGCTCTTAACCTCGCCTGAGGCTTCTTTGGCGCTGGACCACCTATTTGTGCTCATAGAAGCGGGATGCCCATTCAATGTGGTCGGCAGGTGGACCGCCTACTCCCGCCGACTCCAAGACACCTGGCGTACGGCAACTGCCGTCGCGAACGCGGCTGGTCGGACAAACGAACTTGCAGAGCGGTTACTTCGTCATATTGAAGCCTCGCGATCAGAAGACGAAACCGTTGACATGGCTTACGCGAGGGTGCTTCGTGGCGTGGATTGGAGTGAGGTCAGCAGCGGCGTAGCAACCGAATGGGATTCTTGGGTGCATGCCAGCCATAGCCAATGGCCCCATACTGTCGATACCGCGCGCGTCAAACTTGGACTGCGCGTGTCGAATTGGCACTCTGGCGAAGACTTGTCATTAACTATTGTCGCAGACGTGCTCAACGACACTATCCGCGGACATCAGCTTCCGGAAGGATTCCTGTCACAGGCCGTGGCGACAGTCACAGCATCAATGGAGGGCCTACGGAAAACGTCTCTCGGTGGACCATGGGGAATGGGTGGTATTGAGCCCGCGGACTGCGCAGTCTTCTTGCTTTCCTATGGTGCGCCCGAACTTTGGCATCCCCTTGCTAATCTGCTTCTTGATCGCAAAGTTCCACGAGTGTATCGGTCCGCAGGATTTGACAGGCTGACCGAACTTCGTACCCCCATGCCGGGAGACTTACAACAGCGATTTGTCTCTATCTCAGAAGACCTGCTGTTTTCCAGGGACACACTGCCGATGGGGGGCGATAATGTGGTGCCCTATCCCTCTGCCCTCTGCTTCTTGGGAAGCTACGGCCTTGTCTCACCGAGCACTCTCGCTTCGGGTCTCATCCAACTAGTCGGCTCGGGCGAAATTAAAAACCGCATCGAGGCCGCTAAATCGATCGCGCGCCTAGCCGAAACAAGAAGTGATTCATGGCTGCTCGGGGCCGCACTTCAGCTAAGCCATGACTCGAGCGAGACTATCAGAGGTTATTGCTCAAACGCGCTCGCATTGCTTCTGACTGACCAAAGCGAATTATTCGATCCTGCCGCTGCTCGCTTGACCGAGCTGATGAAAGAAGATGGCATCATAGCGCCATTGCTGGCAGTTAGAGGCTTAGCGGAAAGCTCGACAGCGGTTAACCCCAAAATGCGCTTGGAAGTGCATCGCTTGGCTGAACAACATCCGTCACGGACCGTTCGAAAAGAAGCCACGCGGCTGGTGGCCGAAAAATAACGCTATGAACTGTTACTCGGCACGGGCGCTTGGGCGATTCGACGAGTGTTGGGGCTCAGAGCTGATGTCTCATTAGGATGAACGGCCGCCGCGTAAGTTGCGGTCAGAACCACGAATGGTAGCTGTCGGCAAACACCTCAACCTATTCGTCAAGACCCCGTTCGCGGGCTCTTGCCTTGATGCCAGTAAAAAAAGTTACTCACGCCAGCCGACGATGAAGTCGGTTGGGCCTGCCGTTCGCGAAGTCCGATCAGAGTTCGAGTCCGTAATCCGTGCTGCGGTGTTGGCTTCCGATCTGCCGTTCTTGGACTTCGGCCATGTCGCGCTCGTGTTCTTGTCGTTGGGTCTTCCAGGTTTCATATACCGCTTTTCGCCGGTGGCCGGCGGTGGCGCGCACGGCGAGAAGGTCGCGGACGCGGTCGGGTAGTGCTTCGTCGGGGGTGTGTGTGGCGTAGTCGTGCGCGGTGATGGCGGGTTCGTCGTTGACGAGGATGCCACAGAGGAGGTCGGCGGCTTCGTGGTTGTCGCCGCGTCGGGCGATGTGAGTGCCGGTCGGTTGTCCGTGGCTGAATTCGCTTGCTTCTGTGCTGTGTTCGTAGATGTAGGCATGGTTGGCGTGGCGTCCGCGGGTCATGGCGACGTAAAGCAGATTGCGGCTGGTGTCCTCGCGGAGAACGGCGAAGCTGGCGTCGGCGGTGACTCCTTGGGCGGAGTGCACGGTAATGGCGTAGCCGAGGCTGACGTGCTCGCGGAAATAGTTCTGGTCGAAGGCGGTGCGGGCTTTGTCATCGAGGCGTTCGCAAGCGATGCGACTGTTGTCGGTGTCGATGATGACGACCCGCCACCGGTTTCCGTTGCGCACTGACGTCGGCTGTTCAGCCTCGCGCGAGCTGGGACGGATGTCGATGGTGGGGTCGTTGCGGCGGCTGATGATCACATCCCCTACCGCCACTTTCTCTCCTCGGGCCACCGTGACGGTGGCCGCGTCCGGGGCAATGCGATCGTTATGGATACGTAGGTTCAAGGCGTCGACCACTTCGGTGGTGTCGCAGACCAGCAGCGGATCACGGCCCAGCTTCGTGTCGGCGGTGTAAGCCGCGAGCGCGTCGGCAGCCATCGTGATGCCGTCGCCGCAGTGCACTCGGTCGTGCTTGCAATACCAATCCACAACATCGCGAATGGCTTTCGGGTCGCCGTCGCGCAACGTGAGGGAGGCCTGTCGTTCTTCCGGGTCAGTCATGCGCCAGACTTCGGAGAGCTGCTGCGTCCAGGGGAGGTCGGTGCAGAGTTGGGCGAACATGCCACCGCGGGCCTTGACCGGCGCCAACTGATGAGCATCACCGACAAGGACCGCCTTCGCCCGCGCCTGCGTGGTCGCGGTCAGGAGCTGGCGCAGATCGTCGGTGCCGACCATGCCGGCTTCATCAACTACCACCAGGGTGTGCTGGTCGAGCTGCAACCTCCCGCCACGCAACGAGTTCAGTGCTTTGGCGATGGTCATGCCGTCGTCGCCGGCCCCTTCGCGCATTGCGACGTCGACCGCCTTGCCGGTCGGCGCCAGGACGAGAACTCTCGCCCCGAATCGGTGATGCGCCGCATTAGCGAGCGCCCGCAACGATGTCGTCTTGCCCGCGCCTGCAGGGGCACTCAGTGGTTGAACCAGCCACGGCGAGCCGCCGATGTTCTCCACTGCGGTCTTCTGATCCGGCGACAACCCCGCGGTGTCCTCGTCGCGCACCCACAACATGGCGCGATCATTGGTCGTGTCGACCAGATCAAGTACCGCGGCTTCTTCGGCCAGGATCCGCGCCAGGGTGAAGCGCTCGCGCCCTTCACGTTCGTGCGCGGCGCGCGGCGCGGTTAGCCGCATCCCGATCTCGTCGACCGCGGCCTCCACCGCGGCGCGCGGTGACTGCTCGCCGGCGACGGGCAGTTGCGCGCCGACGATCTCGACCAGATCCGCACGCGTGAACACCGCTTTCTCGATCTTCTCCGCCGCCGCGGCCAACCGCGCCTTGCTCAGCGGCGCCCGCGCCGATGCGCGGCGCGCCGCGCGCGCTTCCAGGAATGCGGGGCGGTCCACTTCGAAACTCCGCGCATCGTCGCGCCACTGCTGCTGTAACTGGATCCACCCCAGCTCCTCGGGTTTGGCGGGACGGGTGGCTTTCTGGGCCGCCGCGAGCTGCGCCGCGCTCAACGCGCCGTCCACCGAGACCAGGTTGTGCGCGGCCCACTCCCGCAACTGCGACGACCGCCGCGACCACGCCCGGATGGTGTCACGGCTAATCCCTGCGATCTCAGCCATCCCAGTCGACGGGTCGACCGGCTCCCATTCGATCCCCAACGAGTGGTGCAGTTCCCTGCGCAGCGTGGCCTGATAGATCACCCCGGCCGCGCGAGCCTCGTGATACAGCGACGTCCCATCCAACGACACCATTCGCCCGTCGGCGCGAGCCTGCCGGTTCGGCACGATCACATGGGTATGCAGATGCGGATCCCCACACCGCGACGTCTCATGCTGATAGGCCACCGCCACTAACCCCGGCAATCGCACCAGGTCCTTGTCCCCCGTTACCGGGTTGTGCGCGCGGCTGTAGCCGGCATGGACAGCGAGGTACTCCATCGCCTCGGCCAGCGCCGCGGTGTGTGCGGCAGCGATGGCCTTCTGCGCGACATCATCTCCGCGCAGCGCGCGGACCAACGACACACTTTTCGGTGCGGCGAACGTCAAATCAAAACCATGCACACCGCGGGCACCGAACGCGCGCCCCCGCGCACCATTGGGCGCGACCCCGTCATCAAGCCAACGCGCCACCACCGCGGCGTCCGCTTCCCCGCCCGCACGCTGCACATCACTCAAACCCACCAGCCGCGCGGCGGTGTGCGCGTCGCCAGCGCACACCCACACCGGCGTCCGAGTCTCATGCTCGCAGTAGTACTCCCCCAAGCCACCATTCGCGCGCTGCAGATCAGAGCTTACGCGCGAAGCCGTTGCGGCGGTGTCGATGTAGTAGTTGATCGACCACCGTTTGAGCTTCGAGATTGTCAACACCAGCGAGCCCACTAACAGACCGGAGATTCGACGCTTCCTGCACCACAACCATTCTCGCACACTGTGCAAATGTGCCATGCAGGATTTCGGGTCGGTGGTCGGGTGTGGGATGTAGTGATAGAGGTGAGTGTAAGTGTAACGGGGGCAGTGTCTTTGGGATGTTATGGAAAGGGTCGAGATTGTGGTTGCGAGTGGTTGGGGATAAGCGAGGTGCGCTGACTGCGCCGGTATGGCCGCGCGCTTGCGAGTCCGCCTTGATGCGCGCGAAGGCGTTGCCACGCGAACCCACGAAGCGGTGCGCAAAAGTATTGCACGAAGCATCACTGCAGAGAATTACAATGGTGTTGAGAGCCTTGGGGAGACCAGGCGATCAACGGCCCTCCGAAGCGCGAAGCCGACCGGGCTCGACAATCTCATAGAGCGCCTACCGCGCGTCCGACAGCCCCTTATCCAAAACGATTCTTCGGAGGGTGGTGATGAAATTGGAAGACAACGTGTTCAACGATCTGCCCCTTCTGCTCGCAGTACCACGGGCCGCGCAGCTGCTCGGGATAAGCCGGGCGGCGGCCTACCGACTGGCGGCCTCTGGAGACCTGCCAGTCCGCCGGCTCGGCGGCCGCGTCTACGTGGTGACCGCCGGCCTTCGTGAGCTAGCCTCGTGAAAGACTCTGTGTACCAGCGGGGTTCCAAATAGATGGATCGCCGAGGCCAAGCGACGCGGCTACCTTGGCCGCGACTGGAGCACGAACACCGAGGAGACCGGCCGATGAGTACCGACACCGCACTGGCCGAGCACCCCAGGAAGCGCGGCGGGCGCACCGACAGCTCAATCAAGAAGCTGCCCAACGGTAAAGGATGGCGCGCCCGGCCCACTCTTGGCACCGATCCGGTGACCGGCCGACAGGTCCGGCCAACC
>Ga0182013_10007303_pt1 | contig 12232 bp, 12 predicted proteins | sample 612S2MmetaG_FD_120487 | JGI IMG/M metagenome (GOLD analysis project Ga0182013, IMG submission 120487) | Permafrost microbial communities from Stordalen Mire, Sweden - 612S2M metaG | ecosystem: Environmental > Terrestrial > Soil > Wetlands > Permafrost | place: Sweden: Stordalen | collected...
ACCACATCGCTGCGGGCGCAGGCTCAGCTGGACGCGCCCGACTTTTCTCAGATCACCGAAGGCGTCGACCTGGTCGTACCGGTACGGGTAACCGACCGCAGCGGAGCCGAGGTAGTCCACGCCGAGATCACGACATGGGTTACGCCGGCAGCCTGAATCGTCGCCACCGCGTTCGTGGGATGCGGGGCGAGCCGGCCGCAACTTATAGGGAAGTTCCTTATTAATCTTATAGGGAAGTTCCTTATTAATCGCTGACGCGGGCGGTCGCCGCTGGCCGCATTGGTTGAGCTGGGCTAACGCACTCGCATAGATTCGGCAAACGAAGGCACGATCGCTCAGTCGGCGCTAGTCTTGTGGGGCCAGCGATAGTCCGACTATCTGAGGGAACCCCCCATGTCTTATGTGAATGCCGCGCCTGAGTATGTGGCGGCGGCTGCAACGGACCTGGCTAATATCGGTTCAACGATCAGCTCAGCCAACACCGCGGCGATGGGCCCCACCTCAGGCGTCCTGGCCGCGGGAGCCGACGAGGTGTCGGCGACGGTTGCAGCGCTGTTCGACGCCCACGCACAGGCTTATCAGGCGCTCAGCGCCCAGGCTGCGTATTTCCACGGACAATTTGTGCAGCTCCTGAACGGCGGTGCGACGCAGTACGCCCTGGCCGAGGCCGCAAATGCGTCACCTCTGCAGACCATCGAGCAAGGCGTGCTGAGCGTGGCCGGCGCACCTACCAGCCAGACGCTGACGGCGGCGCAGTCGGTGATCGGCAGCGCGGCGTCGGTGGGTTCCGTGGCATCGAGTTTGCCGGCGACGGTGGCGGGGGCTGCGGGTAGTTCCGCGCCCGCGGCATCTGCGGGATTCCTGGCGACGGCGGCTTCGCCAGCACCGGTGGTACCGGCGGCACTGACATCGCTCAGCACGCCGGCAGCGGCGACGCCGGCACCGGTCAGCACACATGTGGCGGCGCTGCAGGCGGCAACGCCGAATTATGCAACGGCGGCGCCGGCAGCAGCCGTCAGCACGCCCGCGGCGGCCATGGATGCGGCGGCGACGCCGGATTACGCTCCGGCGACAGCGGCGCCAGCCTCTGCGGTGCCGCCAATAGGGCCGGCGGCAGCCCCAGCGGCAGGGGAGCCCCGACACGCGGCCCGACCGGGAACGCCGGCTTATTCTCCAGCGGCGTCGGGACAACAGGGGTATGACGAAGAGTCGGCAGCAAATTATGAACTCGGAGTTGGTCGCCACCGGGCTTATTGATCGTCGGTGCTAGGCCTGGCTGACCTGGGCCGGCTGGCCGCGCTGAGGCGGTTTCACACAACGAACTCAGCAGCCCGGTGCCCGAGCATCACGATGGTCGCGTGTGGACCACGGCTGGTGATCACGGGCAGGATGGACCCGTCGACCACCCACAGGTTCTCGATGCCATGCACCCGGCACCGGGGATCGACGACGGCTCGCAGATCGTCGTCGGTGCCCATCGGGGCTGTGCCACAGAGGTGTTGCGACGTCGACCACACCGGCTCACCGACATGGGTTGTCGCACTGACCAACTCACGGGCCAACTCACTGCCTTTATGTAGCGCCGCTACATCTTCGGGCTCGCTGTCGTAGCGGTGCTCGATTAGCGGCGCCACCTCGGGATTCGGCGAAAGCAGCGTGATCCGCCCGCGGGAGCGGGGCTGCATGAGTGCCACCCCGATATGCGGCCAATCGGGATGACCGGCGGTGCCGTCGCCGGTCATCGCAACGAAACCACCCGTGTACGGCCTGATCTCGATGCCATCACCGGTAGTTAGCACAACCTCCAGGACAGGGCGGCCCGCAGCCACGGTCCATGTCGTGGGCAATACCCATTCCGGGTGGTCTATGCACCACATCCCGACCGGTAACGGCGCCAGCACCGGTACGCCGACAGCCCGCAACATGGCTTCGTCCCCGACCCCGGATAGCATCAGAAGTTGCGCCGATTGAATAGCGCCGGCGCACAGAATGATTCGATCAGCTGTGATGGTCGTCGGCCCGTGTGGGCCGATCGCGTCGACACCCACTACTGCGGTTCCGGAGAAGCGCAAGCGCACCGCCCGGGTCCGGGCCAGCAACGTCAGGTTCGAGCGTTGCAGAGCCGGCATCAGATATCCCGCACCCGATCCAACACGCACACCGTCGACGATGTTGAGCGGGACAGCACCTACTCCCGAAGTCAACTCCGGTCCGCAATCATTGAGGTCTGCGATCCAGGGAAATCCGGTTTGCTCCGCAGCAGCCAGGAAACGTTCAGTGGTGCCGGTCATTTCGCGAGTTCTACGAACGAGGATGGGGCCGTTTTCGCCATGCGCGGGACCGCCGAAATCCAGATCCGTCTCGATAGCGCGGAAGTGGCCGAGAACGTCCGACCACGCCCAGCCTGGCATCGCGGCGCGATCGAAATCGCCCGGTAATCCGCGGCAGAAGTAACCACCGTTGACCGCGCCGGAACCGCCGACCGTCGACCCACGCACAATCGGCAGCTGGCGCCCGGGTCGGTCGGTGAGGCGGGTCTGATAACGCTGGACCAGTGGACTGCCGGCTCCGATCGGCAGTTGCAACCCGTCACTCGTGCGCGCCAGCAAGCCGGGATCGGTCAGCGCCGGCCCTGCCTCGAGGACGGTCACATTACGTCCGGGATCGGCGGAAAGACGTTCGGCAACAACTGATCCAGCACTGCCGGCGCCGACGATCAGCACATCAGCGTGCGCTCCAACCGCGCGAGTCAAGGCGACTAAGTTCGGATTTGCGGTTTGAGCGCGCGAAGGTTGCGTGCGCGCACGACACCCCGCCACAGCCCCAGTCCGTAGGCCAGGTCGTCGACGCGCTTGAGCAGCAGATAGGTCAGCAGCCCGATCGGCTCGGCCTCGTCACCTCTGGCATCCCTGCGCCCAAGCCAGTCGACTACGCCGTCCATGACGGCCGCGACCAGGACGACCCGTCGAAAGTGGCGCGACACCAGAGCCGCGAGCAACGCCAGTGGCCAGTAGTGCCGACACAAGGCCGATGCCAGTTGTAGCGCCGCCGACCATAGGCCGCGACTCGCGATCGCCACAACGTCTGAGAGGGAGCTCTCGGCGCTGCGCATGGCTCTGGCGATCCGGTGGCCGGTAAGGATGGCGACCACTATTGACGCCAGTTGACTAAGGCTCGTGCCGAGCGCCATCAAGATCCAGGCCGTGAGCGCCCAGCCACTGATCACCACCGGGGCCGTCTTGTCCGGGTGTCGCACAGAAAGCGGAGCCGCCGAGCCACCATAAAATGCCTTGCGCGCCAACCAATCCCGCAACTCCGTGCGGTGATCGTGGGCAACGAGCGCAATTGGCTCGTACCGCAGCCGAGCGCCCGTTTCGATAAGCCGCCAGCACAAGTCGACGTCCTCGCCGGACCGCATGGTCTCGTCGAAGCCGCCGACATCACGAATGGCGGAACGGCGACAGACGATCGCCGCGCTGGGAACGTAGGACACCGTGCTGTGCGGTAACACCGGCGCTTCGCGCTGCCCGAGGTCCAATGACGAGTGCACCGCCTCATACCGCGCTACCACATTCTCGCTGTGCGCCAGGCCGACGATGCGAGGCGCGACGAGAGCGACGGTGGGGTCGCAGAAGTGACCGAGCAGGGCTTCCAGCCAGCCGCGACGCGGCGCAACGTCGGAATCTAAAAATGCGACGAAGTCGGTGGTGCAGGCGGCCAGCCCGGTGTTACGAGCCGCCGCCGGGCCCTTGTTGCGCGAATGGCGCAGCACTTCGATGTCGCAGTGGGCGCCGGCGAAGTCGTCCGGCCCGATCGGCGGCGACGAGCCGTCGTCGACCACGATCACGCGTAGTCCGCGCAATGCGCTGACCAGACTTAGTACTCCAGATACGTTGTTACACACCGGAATTACCACAGTCACGTCGCGGTGCGACGGGCCTCCGGCGGGTCGGGGGTGCGCCACGGTGGCATCCAGCAGGGTCCGGGCCAGTTGGGCACTCACCTCGTCGCGAACCTTCAGCCGGCCATTGGAGAGCATGCTTTGGGCTGCGGGTGCCAGCTTCAACAGACGCGTCGGTGAACCACCCAGCAGGGCGGAGCCGTCGCCGAGCACCCGCACGCGACGATCAACCTGGACGGCGAACCCGTCGGGTAGCCGAGTTTGACTCATGCCAACATCCCGTCGGACCCGGGCGACCAACGGGCGACGCGACGCACACACCCGTCGACCATCTCCGCGAAGATGCGCTTGCCCTCGGACGCGGTCGCGGTGGTCGGGTCGCCCAATACGCCTACCGGGCTGACCGCGGCCACTCCCCCGCGCCGCATCGACGCGAGCAATTCGGGCAACGGCGCTCCGTTTCCGGCCAGCCACCGGTCCGTCAGTACCTCGGCCGGTGAAATATGCAGCAACACTGATGTTTCGGTATGACCGGCGTGTGCGTCGCCACCGGCCGCCGCACACGGGCACCATCCGACGTCACGACCTTCGGCGCGAAGTCTGGCCGCCGCGCTGTTCAATGCGCCGACATTGCCGCCGTGTCCGTTGATGAAGACCAGGCGCTCGGCCCAGCAGGCGGCCGACCTGCCGTACTCCACCAACAGCGTCGTCAAGGCCTCGGTGCCGATGGAGATCGTTCCGGCGAAGGTCTGGTGCTCGCCGCTGGCCCCATAGGCGATGGCGGGCGCCACCAGCCACTCGCACTCGAGGGCGGCCGCCCTAAGACTGGCCTCAACCCCCCGTGCCACTGCGGTCGCGATCCTTGTATCGGTGTCTAACGGCAGGTGCGGACCGTGCTGCTCGGTTGACCCCAGCGGGATAATTATCGACGGCGAAATGCGCGATAGTTGACTCGACGTCGCAGTTCCTAGTTCGCCGAGTAAGGGCACTCGGTGATGGTAGGACGAATTCACCTGGTGTGCACCAATTGTTGAGCCACCAAAATAAAAATCTTTCTGGGCCGTTCATCGACCGGCCGAATTTCGGCTCGTCCGTCACGGTTGCCACGCGCGTACCAAACAATTTGCGCAAACGTCGGGAGCGCCGGACAGTTTCCGGGGAAAGTAGCAAAACTTGACCCAAATTAGGACAATTCCGGCTCAAATCTCAGCTGATCATCCCCGACTGGGAGGCACACCGATCGCCCGGGCAAAACCGGCCGGAACGAGAATGTCGTTCGGGCTGAGGTCGTGGACCGACGCATGCCCAAGGCCCATCAGTGCCGAGTCGATGCCGCCGCGCAAGATATCGAGAACGTTTTCCACACCGGGTTGACCAGACGCCGCGAGGCCCCACAAGTACGCACGGCCAATCATCACCGCGCGCGCGCCCAGTGCCACCGCCTTCACGACATCGCTGCCGCGCCGGACGCCGCCGTCCAGCAGCACCTCGACCTGATCACCGACTGCCGCCGCCACAGCGGGCAGCGCACGGATCGAAGCGGGCGTGCCGTCCAGATTATTGCCACCGTGGTTGGACACCGATATCGCCGAAACCCCGGCATCCACAGCCCTTTTGGCATCGTCGACCCGCATCACACCCTTGAGCATGAATGGTCCGCCCCACAATTCGCGCAGCCAGGCGATGTCTTCCCAGGTCGGCGGCGGAGTCCCCATCCACTCCCCGTAGGCGGCGAAGAACGGAGGTCCGGGCTCACCCCGGCGGCCCTGGTTCGGCACTCGCAAGTCTGGTGGCCGCAACGTCTTGCCGAACTTCCACAGCCACCGGGGTTTGGTGATCGCCTCCGGAGAAAGCCGCAGGATGGTCCGGAGGTTCATATCCTCGGGGATCTTGGGGCTGCCCCAGTCCCGCCCATGGGAGAACGTCCAGTCGGTGGTCACGATCAGACCGGCCGCACCGGCCTGCCGCGCCCGCTCGACCCGCTCGGCGATCGCGTCGCGTCCGCCGAGCCAATACACCTGGAAGAAAACCTTGGAATTGGCTGCAATGACGTCTTCGATTGGCTTGCTGGCGAACGACGACAGCCCCATCGCCGTTCCGCGCGCCGCGGCGGCCCGCGCAACTGCGACCTCTCCATCGGGATCGACCGCTTGCACACCGGTCGGCGAAATCACTACCGGCAGAGAAATGTCCTGACCCATAACAGTCGTCGATAAGTCGCGCTTTTCCTGCGCACCGATGACATGGGGCGCAAAACCCAGTTCACCAAAAGCTTCGACGTTGTCGGCGACCGTAATTCCCTTTTCGCTTGCCGAAATCAACGCCGAATAAACCGATTTCGGCAGCCGCCGCTTGGCGCGTTGCTGGGCAATGGCGACCGTTTCAAACCACTCGTCGGCCACGACTACACGGGGCTTTCGCTGCACAGGCGTGCCGGCGGTGCCGCCGGCGGCCTTACGGACAGCGTCAATGGCACTGGTTGGCGGACCTGCTGCCCGCGAGAGTGATCCGCCCGGGGCAGCGGAGTTTCACGTTCGCCGGCCAGGGCGGAGACACTGTGCCCTTGGACGCACTCGGGGTCCGGCCCGTCCAGCGGCAGGCCGGTGAAGAATTTCGCCGCCATGCACCCACCCCGGCAGGCGTCGTAGTGCCCACAGCTGCCGCAGGCGCCCGCAGACTGCGGCTCGCGCAGCTCCCGGAACAGCGGAGCGTTCTTCCAGACGTTCGAGAATCCAGCTCCAAAACCGTTGTCCGTCAAAATGTTACCGGCCAGGAAGCGGTCGTGGATGGCGAACGGGCACGCGTACACGTCGCCGACGGGGTCGATCAGGCACACCACCCGGCCGGCTCCGCACATGTTCAGGCCGGCCAAAGCACCGGACTGACCAAGCGGCGCCAGATGGAAGAAGGAGTCGCCCGTCAGCACCCGCTCGCCCTTGGCGACCAACCAGTCGTAGAGCTCGACCTGTTGGTCGGCGGTGGGGTGCAAGTCCTCCCAGACGTCCGCGCCCCGGCCCGAGGGGCGCAGCCTTGTGATCCGGAGTGTGGCGCCGTAACGGCTTGCCAGCGCGGCGAACTCGTCGAGTTGGTCGACGTTGTGCCGGGTCACCACGACCGAGATCTTGGCGTCGGAGAAGCCCGCGGCAGCGAGGTTTTCCAGCGCCCGCACGGCCATGTCGAATGACCCGGCACCGCGTACGGCGTCGTTGACCTCCGCGGTCGCACCGTCCAGCGAAATCTGGACATCCACGTAGTCGCTGGCCGCCAGCCGCGCGGCCACCTCTGGGGTGATCCGCACCCCGTTGGTGGAGAACTTCACACCGACGTGGTGCGCAGTGGCGTAATCGACCAGCTCCCAAAAGTCGGGGCGCACCGTGGGTTCCCCGCCACCGATGTTCACGTAGAACACCTGCATACGCTCGAGCTCGTCGATGATGTCCTTGCATTGGCGCGTGGACAATTCACGCGGGTCGCGTTTGCCTGAGGATGACAGGCAGTGCACACACGCCAGGTTGCACGCGTAGGTGAGCTCCCAGGTGAGGCAGATGGGGGCGTCGAGGCCCTGCTCGAATTGCTCGATGAGCCTGGGCACAGCCGTCTTCATTGATGAGCCTCCCTTGGCACCAGCATGTTTGAGTCGGCCAGCACACCCAACGCGTGCAGGTAGGGACCCTGCTCGGCATCGTCAACGCCCGCGGCGTGGCAGGCGGACCGGATATCGGGGTGGTCGGCCAGCGACCGCACCACCGCGAGGATGGTGCGGTTCTTTAGAAACGACAGCTTGCGGGTACCGAAGTGATAGAGCAGCGCGCCGAATGGCTCCGGCCGAATCGCTACCTGTGGGTGTAACCGCCAGCCGCGATCACGGTCGAACAGACTGTTGCCAGCCGGTCGAGCCTGCACGGGGGCAGGCACGGTCAGTAGACCCCGCACATACCGTCGATGGACACTTCTTCCACCAGGATTTCGGTGACAAGCTCGGTGTCAGTCTCGTTCTCGTGGTCCATCTGAATCTGCCTCTCGCTAGGACTCGACATTGATGAATCGTTCTGGCCACAATATGGCATCGAGTGCCGCAATGGAAGGGCAGGTCTGATGCTGTCGCAGTCGCGGGTTGGCCGGCGTCGCTCGACGACACCAGAGCACGTCACCGACGTTGCCATCGAGTTGTTCACTGCTCGGGGATTCGCCGACGTGAGCGTCGACGATGTCGCGCATGCAGCCGGTATCTCGCGCCGCACACTGTTTCGCTATTACGCATCTAAAAACGCCATCCTCTGGGGCGATTTCGACACCCACCTCGCACACCTGCAGGATCTGCTCGACAACGTCGGCCCACAGGTCCGGTTGGGCGAAGCCCTGCGCGCGGCACTGTTGGCGTTCAACACGTTCGACGAATGCGAAACCGCGCGGCACCGCAAGCGGATGCGGGTCATCCTGCAATCCGCCGAGCTACAGGACTATTCGATGACGATGTACGCCGGCTGGCGCGAGGTGATGGCCGGCTTCGTAGCCCGCCGACTGAACGTCAAGGCGATCGATCTGCTGCCCCAGACCGTCGGCTGGATAATGTTGGGGGTCGCGCTGTCGGCCTATGAGCACTGGCTGGGCGACGAATGGGTCACGTTGCCCGAAGCACTCGGAAACGCATTCGACGTCGTCGGCGCCGGGCTTGAGAGCTTGGACGCATGAATGCAAAGCCCGCCGCAGAGCACCTGGTACACACTCTGCGTTCGCAGGGACGATTCTGCGGTTCCTCCGGCTCCCCGATGTACCACGAGCTGTTTGAGCTCGTCGCCAAAGACGTGGAGGCGGGTGGAGTCTTCGCGACGATTTTGTCCGGCCACGAAGACGATTCGGCGCGTCACGCGGTGCCGCTTCGGCTGCTCGGCGGCCTGCACCGTTTGGTGCTCGACGGCCGGGCCGCGGCATTGCGCCGCTGGTATCCCAGTACCGGTGGTACCTGGGCCGGTGAGCGCGCGTGGCCCGAAATCGTGTTGGCCGCGGCCAACCATTCCGGCTCGCTGCATGCGGCTCTGATTCAACCACCGCAGACTAACGAGGTAGGCCGATCTGCCGCGCTGATCGGCGGATTGCTGCGCATCAATCGTGGATTCGATTTGCCCATAAGGATTTTCGAAATCGGATCGAGCGCCGGGCTGAACCTGCGGGCAGACCACTACCGATACCGCTACGCCGACAGCCAGTGGGGACCGACCGACTCGCCGGTGACCATCGACGACGCGTGGCGCGGCGCGCTGCCGCCGCAAGGCGCGGTGCGGATCGTCGAACGGCAGGGCTACGACATCGCCCCCATCGACGTCATCGGCGCCGACGGGGAAATGACGCTGTTGAGCTACGTCTGGCCCGACCAGCGCACGCGGCTGGACCGGTTGCGCGGCGCCATCGCTGTCGCGCGGAACGTTCCGGCACGTCTAGATCGCCAGCGAGGCGCCGACGCGGTGGCCGGCGTGGCCCTGCAAGACGGAGCGTTGACCGTGCTGTGGCATTCGATCACCTGGCATTACCTGTCGGTTGACGAACGCGAGGAGATCCTGCACGGGGCCGACGCACTGGGCGCACAAGCCGATGCACGGTCACCGTTTGCCCATCTCACCCTCGAGCCGGCGATCCAAGGGCCGGGTGCTCCGATCAGGTTCCTGGTGCGTGCCCGTAGCTGGCCGGGTGGCGAGCCACAGATTCTGGGCGAGTGCCACCCGCACGGGCCACCGGTGAACTGGCAATAGCCACCAAATCCCCGCCGCGTTGTGGCTAGGTCCCCGTAAAGGTGAGCGGATCGTGCAGCACCCGGGTGCCGTCGTGCAGTCCGTCGAGGGCCTTCATGTGTTCGGATTCCAGGGCGAAGTCGAACACGTCCAGGTTCTCCGCGACGCGCTCAGGCTTGGACGACCGCGAGACCACAACGTTGTTCAATTGCAGGTTCCAGCGGACCAGCACCTGCGCGGGCGTGCGGCCATAATCAGCGGCGATCGACGTGACCGTCGGTTCGTCGATCAATCTGCCGACCCCCAGCGGGCTGTAGGACTGGGTGACAACATCGTGCTCGGCGTGCGTCTGACGCAACTCAGCCTGGTTGAGGCGAGGGTGCAGCTCGATCTGGTTCACAGCTGGCACCTCGCAGGTTTGTTCGATCACCGTCGACAGATGGTCCTCGGTGAAGTTCGATACGCCGATCGAGCGGACGTGGCCCTGGTCCCTGGACTGGATCATGCCCTCGAAGCTGTGCACGAACTTGCCCAACGTCGGCGCCGGCCAGTGGATCAGATAGAGATCGAGGTAATCCAGCCCGAGGCGGTCCAGGCTGGCTTTGCAAGCGTCCTGGGCACTTTCGTAGCCCTGGTTCGAGGTGCCCAGCTTGGTCGTAACAAATAACTCTTCACGGGGCACACCCGACGCGGCTATCGCACGGCCGACGGCGACCTCGTTTCCATAGGCGGCGGCGGTGTCGATCAGCCGACAGCCGGCTTCCAGCGCGGCGGTCACCGAGCTTTCTGTCGCCACGTCGGACAATTTGGCGACACCCAAGCCGAGTACCGGCATCTTCTCCTCGTCATTCAGCGCGATAGTCGGGATCGCGCTGGCCGAGTCGTAACTCTGAACTGTCAAGGTCATTTTCGCTTCACCTGCCTGCAAAGTTGCTTGCTGGATGCTGGATTGAGACTGGGCCGGCAGCAGCCGTTAGCCGCACTCCGCCCCCCAAGCGGTCTACCTACGTCGGCCCCCCAGACAATGTAGCCCGTCCCGGCCACGGATGCGGCGGCCTTAGGCCGTGAGAGCAACCGCGTTCGACTGCGTGGAGTTAGGTTTTTGCAGCGCAGCGCCTTCAGCGAGGCGCCGTGCGGACACACTTTGTGAAGTCGGCTACACCGCGTTTCCAGCCCTCGCCAATTACCCGGGCGCACCGTTGCGTGAGGTACGTCACGAATCGTATTTCCTTATAGCACAAGGCACATGCGGAAGCACTGATGTGACGTGGAATCGCCAACCCCTTATGATCGAAGGGCAGGAACACACGCTCGGGCCACTCTCCTTCTCCGCCTGGATGTTCGGAGTACAACTGGAAGCGAGGCAAGCCTGTCAGATGAAGACGCAAGACGAATTTCTCGAAATAGCCTGGCAAGCAACACAAATAGGCAAAACGACCCTCGGATCGTCGCATCCGACCGCCGTGCACCATAAAGGTGACCGTGACCTGGTAACCGACCTCGATCTCGCGATTCAGTGCGACATCGCGGACTACTTGGCGCAGGCCACGCCCGCCATCCAATTACTTGCCGAAGAATCCGAGCATCAACCAAAAATCGAGACGGCAGAATGGCTTTGGGTTCTCGACCCCATCGACGGCACGTCCAACTTCGTGCACGGGCTGCCGCTGTGCTCGGTATCGCTCGCGCTGCTGCACCGCGGCCACGCCGTCGTCGCCGTCACCGAAGCACCCTTGCTGGGCCGCACCTACCACGCCATCAAAGACAACGGGGCGTTCCTCAACGGCCAACCCATCTCCGTCAGCGACGCCGGCACCCTCGATGAGGCGATCGTGTCCCTTGGCGACTACGCTGTCGGCGCTGACGCGGCCAAATTGAATGAGCTGCGGCTCGCGCTCACTTCCGAACTCATACCCCGCGTCGAACGCATCCGTATGATCGGAGCGGCAACGCTGGACCTAGCCTTCGTCGCCGAAGGAGCAATAGACGCCTGCATCATGATGTCCAATAAGCCCTGGGACACTGCGGCGGGGACACTCATGGCCCGCGAAGCCGGGGCGCGCGTCACCGACGCAAACGGCGGCGCCCACACCCACGGATCCGCCACAACCATCGCCGCCGCACCAGGGATCGCCGACCAACTAGCCGCCGTCATCCAGACCATCAACAGATCAGGCGCCCAGCTTGCGGGCACCAGGCCCTAGCTGATCGATCGCGTGGTCAGCCCAGCAATTCGGCGATGGGAGTGGCAGCGGCGATCTTGCCGCGGACCTTCATGACCTTGCCGGGCATCCCGCCGCCCACTACGCCGACGACGACCCCATCACGCTCGTAGTAGGCCAGGAACTTACGGCCGTCATCCTCGACTAGGTGCACGATGTCGGTGGCTTCCGGTTCGCCGAGACACTGGATCTTGACGTCGTATTGGTCGCTCCAGAAGTACGGGACCACCACCGCCGACGGCACGTCCTGCCCGAGCATCGCAGGCACCACAACCCGGGCCTGGTCGGCAACGTTGCTCCAATGTTCTACGCGCGCTTGATGTCCGGTCGGATCACGCCAGGAGGCGACGTCACCGAGCGCCCACACATTGGGCACGGTGGTG
>Ga0182013_10007307_pt1 | contig 12231 bp, 15 predicted proteins | sample 612S2MmetaG_FD_120487 | JGI IMG/M metagenome (GOLD analysis project Ga0182013, IMG submission 120487) | Permafrost microbial communities from Stordalen Mire, Sweden - 612S2M metaG | ecosystem: Environmental > Terrestrial > Soil > Wetlands > Permafrost | place: Sweden: Stordalen | collected...
CCGACGCTCGCCTCGGTGCCCCCGGCGGTCGACCTGGGGGCACTGTCCAGCGGCCTCGCGGGCAGTACAGGCCAAGCCCAGCTCAGCCTGCCTGCCGACGACACCGACGACACCGTGCTGGTACGCGACCTGACGCAGCAGGTGTTCCTCGTCCTGCAATACCATTTCACTGCCTTGTAGCGCGGTCCTGCTCGACCACCCAGCGGATCTTGTTGACCTGGGTATTGAACTCGTGACCTACGAGCGCATCACCAGACTCGGGACCCAGTCAGATCTCCTTGGTGGGCGAAGAAAGGTTGCAGTGTTGATTCTCGTTACTGGAGCGACGGGGACCGTCGGCACGGCGGTGGTGCACAGGCGTCGGCAAGCCGTCCGGGCGATCGTTCGTGACCGCCCCGGAGAGGCATCTCATCAGCACCGGGATCTCGTATGTGATCGTTCGGCCAACCCAGTTCATGCAAAATCTGCTCTCGTGGACACCAAGTATCGCCAGGGCCTCAGCCTTGGTAATCCCGTTGGCGTCCCCCGAGGTGCGGATAAACATGGTCAACGACTGTCCTCTAGGTTGTCGTGGCGGCGAGTCGCGCCGGGATGCCCTGAAGGCGTTTCACGGCTACCCGGCGCGTCACAAGCTCCGCAGCACGCGGTCGCGGTCGCTTTGCGCACGGTGCGACACGTCGGCGTCGAAGGCGATGGCGTCATACTCGTGCGGCACGCCGGAGTGCAGGTGCAACTCGACCGGCACGCCCGCCCCGCTGAGCGTGAGCGCGTAACGGATGTCCTCATCACGGAAGATGTCCAGCTGCCCCACCTCGATGTACGCGGGCGGCAGGCCGACCGCGTCCGCAAGTCGTCCCGGCGCGGCGGACGGGTCGATCTCGCGGTGCTCGTGTCCTGACCCAAGCAGGGCGTTCCAGCCCGTGGCATTGTCGTCATATGACCACCCGGCCAACGGCGCGATGTACGGGTCGGGCGTCGTCGTGCGATCGTCGAGCATCGGGTAGATGAGCAGCTGGCGCGCCACGGCCGGGCCCTTCCGGTCGCGGCTGAGGATGGCGACGCCGGCAGCGAGCCCACCCCCGGCGCTATCGCCCATGACCGCGATGCGACCAGGGTCGATGCCAAGCTCGGCGGCGTGGCCGGTGAGCCAGACCAGCCCGGCGTAGGCGTCCTCGACCGGCGTGGGATGAGGATGTTCTGGTGCGAGCCGGTACTCCAGGGACAGCATCGAGACGCCGGTACGGGCCACGTACCGGGAGACCGGCCCGTCGAAGATCGCTACCGAGCCGACGATCATCCCGCCGCCGTGCAAGTACAGCACCGCCGCCCTGCTCTCGCTGGACGGCTGGCGGTACCACCGCGCGAGCAGCGCGGCCCCGTCGGGCGTGACGACACTGTGGTCGGAGATGTCGACCTTGTCGGCGACCGGCTGCGCTTCGTTGTTGAAGTACCCCAGCATGGCATCGAGCGCGACGCGGCGGCCGGCGACGTCACCGGCCGCCAGCGCTGGCGGCGGACCGCTGCGTTCAAACGCCGCGGCGAGAACCGCACCCACCTGAGCGTCCAGCGTGAAGGTCATCTCGGCTCGCGTCCTTTATTCCGCGCCGGGCGGCGGAAGCAGTTCGGTCTTGTACTCGGGCGTGAGCGCCCTCGACTTGGCGATGAAGGCCGCCCGCGCGCCGGCATCGAGCGGCGGGGGCGCCTCAGTCCGGGTGGCGACGGGCTGGCCGACCAGGGTGAAGAACTCCTCCTGCCCTGAGGGCGCGCACATGCACAGCAACCGCGACGGCGTGTCTGCGGCGTTGGTGAACGCGTGCGGGGCGTTGGCCGGCACGTTGATGGTCTCCCCGGCGCGGGCGGTGAGCGTCTCGCCGCGGAAGGTCACCAGGACTTCGCCGTCAAGGACGGTGAACATCTCCTCGAAGTCGTGCCGGTGCGGCGGCGGCCCGCCGCCCGGCGGCACGTGCATGTCGATGAGCGTGTACTTCCCGGCGGTCTCCTCGCCGGTGACGAGGATCGTGTAGGTGTCACCGACAAGCCCGATGTGCGGGAGGCTCTGGTCGTGGTCCGGCCGGGCGACGGTGAGTTTGCGTGACAGATCGTCGGGCGGGACGGGCGCGGGCTGGCTGGGCATGCTGTCTCCTCGCGGATTGGCGGGTGCGGATCTACCGGGAGTTCCCGGGTCCGGCGCGGTGAACGCCGCAGTGATGCCACCGTCTACGGAAAAGCGGCGCCGGTCATGAAGTCGGCGTCGTCACCCGAGGGGTACGCACGGGTGGTCGCGGAGCGCACAAGGGCGCGCACCCATTCGTGGCGGAACTGGTGGTGAGGGGCGGAAGCCTGTCTGTGCCATCGTGATCTCCCGGTGAGCCAGTGTTCGCTGAGCACCAAGGGCTGCCGGGGTCTGGAGCGGCACCTGTCCATAGATTTGCCGAGGATGACAGGAGCCATCACAGGTAAGACGATCGTGCCATAAGCGGAGCATTTTGTCCATTTTGGCGTGCCTTACCCGACGGACCTGCACCGGCTCCGCACGCTCCGGCCTGCGGCAGCGGCATGATTGGCCGGTGGCCATGGAACACGACACGCCCGCGCGCGGCAGCGAGAAGCGCCGCGTGCGCAGTGATGCGCAGGCCAACCGGGAACGCGTGCTCGCCGCGGCGGTGACGGCGGTCCTGCGCGAGGGCCGCCAGGTCCCGATGGGGACCATCGCAGCGGACGCCGGGGTCGGCATCGGCACGCTCTACCGGCGCTACCCGAACCGTGAAGCCCTGCTCGAAGCCCTGACGCTGCGCGCCTTCCACCTCGTGCTTCAGTGCGCGGAAAATGCCGAGAACCTCAACGAGCCCGGCCTCGCCACGCTGAGCTCGTTCCTGGACTGTGTCATCAGCCACGCGGACCAGCTGGTCCTCCCCCTGCACGGCGGTCCCATCCCGACAGCCGCGGAAACTCTCGCCGCCAGGTCCAGCGTCCACCAGGCGCTCCGGCGCATCCTCGAACGCGGCCGACGCGACGGCACGATCCGCGCGGACGCCACCACGCGTGACATCATCGTCCTGACCGCGCTGCTGGCACAGCCGCTGCCGCACAACCCGGGCCCGGACCAGACAGCCAGGCGGCTGAAAGCCTTCTTCCTCGACGGCCTGGCTCCCCCCGCTCGCTGAAAGAGCGCTCCTGGGGACGAAGTCACAGTCCCTTCGGATGAAGATCTTTGATTTCTCCGAACGGACCCGTGGTTTCTTCCATCGCAGCGAACGAACCTGTCTGATGTCGTGCTCGCCCCGGCGAGGGACCGTAGCCAGCGACGGCGAAAACCCCGGCGAACCGTGTCCAACGTGGCCGCGGTCGGCGCAGAGGTCTGCCGGGCAGCCTCATATTGTCCGGCACCCATACCGCCACCTGGCGTCGCCGGTATGCGCCGAGGGTCGTTATTGCCGTAGCCGGTCGGCGATCCGGTCGAGCGAGCGCTCGACGATCTCGAAGACGCCGCCCTGCCGCAACGAGGCGTAGAACTGCTCGTTGATGCCGCCCGCGGTGGCGTGCGCGTCGGCGAGCGCCATCAGGTCGGCCGGCGGCGGGCTGAGGGTCTCGGCGAGCGGCGCAAAGGTCGCGGCGACGTATCGGGCCCGCGTCGGCCTCCCTGATGCCCCGGGCGGTGAGCCAGCGGCTGACCGTCGCCAGGTAGGCGAAGTGGGCGGCGATCGTGGCGGTCGCGACAGCGCATCCAGGGCGTCCTCGTCCTCGACGGCGATCGTGCCTCCCAGGCGGTCGAACAGTGACTGGGCCTCTGGCCGGGGCGGGTAGATAGCTGTGAGTCCCTGGCGGTGGGCGACCGCGGGGAGCGGGACGGCGCGCGCCAGCACGGTGGCCGGCGCGGCGAGTTCTCGCAGTCGGGCGATCGGGACGCCAGCGATGACGCTGATAACCGCTTGCCCGGCAGAGAAGGCGACGTCCCGGAGAACAGCCTCGGCGTCCTGCGGGCGCATCGACAGGAGCACGACGCGGGACCGGCTGACGACCGAGTCGTTGTCCTCGGCGACATGGACGGATGGGTAGCGAGATGCCAGCGCCAATGACCGGGGGCGGCCGCGCGGGGAGAGCAGGATGGACGGCGCGACGTCACGTTCCCCGCATAGCCCGGTCACGATCGCCTCGGCGATCGCGCCCACCCCCAGGATGCCGCGTCGCCGTAGAAGACGACGGCGTCGTTCACGGTGTGCCAGTCGCAGCCGAGCTCATGGCCCACCTCGTTCACGCGGTGGGCTCGGCGTCCGACCTGGAGGGTCGCCCACCGGGCGGACCGGGTGGTCAGGATCTGGCGGGGGCCGGAAGTCCGATCATCCACTCGATCGCGGGCGTAGGGTCAGCCTCCACGGGGCCCCTCCTCCAGAGTCGTCGAACAACTCCATGCGGTCCATCCGCACTTCTGTTGACCACTACACTTCGATAGATGACGTTGGGATCAGGGCTCGTTCGCCTAGGCGGCTATCCGTTTGAGGTGCGTTACAGCGATGGGGCACTGGTGCGCGCGCGCGCCGCTGCCGATGTCGCCGCGAACGCCTACGTCTACTTCAGTCACCTTTTTACAGGAGTCGACCCCGACATCGCCGTTATCGTGGCCGACGAGGCGGACTGGCAGAGCAGGCAACCATACGGGCTGCCATTCTTTAACGATGACGATGGTCAGATCCGTCCCGGCATCGTGGTGATGCCCGCGGGAAGCGGAGATTTCTGGATCACGATTGGACAGGACATTCGCGACGCGTCGCCGCGCGGGTATACGAGATTGCTTAGGGCATACCCCGACGGCGCAAATGGCTTGGATCTGCAGCCATTCTTTGACCTTGTCACGATCCATGAGCTCGGCCATGCCTTCGAAATGCTCGGGGATCTCAGGTTGCCGACCTTCTGGTTGGGCGAGATCTTCGCCAACCTGGCCCTTCACGCCTTCGTCGCAACGAGGCAGCCGGAAAGTCTGAACACGCTGGAAGTGCTCTGCACCGTGGGCGCGCAGAGTCGGCGCCTCGGCGCTCGGATGCGCGCCGAGGGTTACAGCACACTTGAGGAGCTCGAAGCCCACTACACGGGTGGTGATCAGCCGATGAGCCCGCTGAACTACGTCTGGTACCAGTACCGGTGGCAGCGACTCGCGGCAAAGATGTTCAACGCCGACGGCGAGGACGGGCTGGTCCGCTTTTGGAATTGCTTTCACGGAACCGATCACCTCAGTTCCGGCGAGGTCACGGCGGTGTCCCTAGTCCCGCTGCTAAGAACCGAGGTGAGCCAGACCCTCGGCCGAGCAATCCAAGATTGGCGATAGATCCCGGACCTTCTGCACCAGGGATGTCGACACGACGATGCAGATGAACGGCTCAAATTCAGCTCGCTACGGTGCCGATCAATCCATCTGCGCCGAACTGTGTCTTTCATCCCCGGGTATGAAGTGCCGGTCGGGGGATACTGCTGGTGACCGGCGAGGCGGGCGATCTCCTCTACTAGGATCCCACCTGCGGACATGATGCTGACGAAGGTGTGGCGCAGCTCCCTGGGCACCCACTCTTCGAGGCCGGGGCCAGCGTGGAGCTGTTGCAGCCATTCGTAGACGCGCTGGACCCTGTGATCGAGGTCATCAGGTTCGATGTTCCCGAAGTCAGCGGCTCCCCGGCTGCCTCCCATCCGTACCCTTGGGCCGCCGGTGAAGGGGGTCCTGCCAATACCCCGAACGACCGGCCCTCCCCCCGCCAGCCAGCCGGTGGTTGCCTGGACCCGAGACGAAAAGACATCTGAGGTCAAGGAGCGGCCCGGGCAACCCGTGGTACCGCCGCGCCGACATCGACGCCGCCTACCACGCCAAGTATGACCGCTACGGACCGCTGATCGTCCGCTCCGTCACCGGGCCTGACGCGCACCAGGTCACCGTCCGTCCAGTTCCGCAGCCCCAGGAGAGGTAACCAGGATGGCTATCAGCGAAACCGTGCAGAAGAACCACCACGAGCTGTTCCCCGGCCACGTCTCGACCCTGAAGCTCACCGACCCTGAGCTGATCGAGATCTTCGACAACTTCGCCTTCGACGAGACGCTCCGGCAGAGCAGGCTCGACACCCGGACCCGGCTCATGGTGCAGCTCGCGGCGCTCATCAGCTGCCAGGCGCTGAGTGAGTACCGGGTCATGCTGGGCGCCGCCCTGACCGCCGGCGTTACGCCGGCCGAGGCTAAGGAGATCCTCTACCAGGCCGTCCCCTGGCGGATGCGACCCCCAGGTCAAGGGGCACGTGGCGGCCAACCTCCACGTCGGCAACGACCGGCAGACGCTGATCAGCGTCACCACGGTCCTGCTTCCGTTCATCGGCTACCCGCGCACGCTCAACGCCCTCGCCGCCATCAACGAGATCGCGCCCGCATCCAAAGAAGGACACTGACATGACGGCCGGGAACTGGCTCATCACCGGCGTCAGCAGCGGCTTCGGCCGCGAGCTGGCCACCCAGCTGCCCGACCGCGGCGACACCGTCGTCGGCACCGTCCGCAGCTTCGAGTCCCTCGGGCGCATCGAACTCATCGTGAGCAACGCCGGATACGGCCTGTTCGGCGCGGCCGAGGAACTGTCCGACGAGCAGGTCAGCCACATCATCGCCACCAACCTCACCGGGTCCATCCAGCTCATCCGGGCCTCGCTGCCGCACCTGCGCGCCCAGGGTGGCGGGCGGATCATCCAGATGTCCACCTACGGCGGGCAGGTCGTCTTGCCGGCAACTCGATGTACCACGCCACCAAGTGGGGCATCGAGGGCTTCGCCGAATCCGTCGCCCATGAGGTCGCCCCGTTCGGCATCGGCGTCACCATCGTCGAGCCCGGCGGCGCCCGCACCGAGTTCCGCTACGGCAGCGCCCAGATCGCCGGCCTGCTGCCCGCCTACGACGGCAACCCGGCGCACGGCTTCCTGGCCATGCTCGACCCCGCCAACGGCCTCGCCCCCGGCGACCCGGCCCGGATGGCCGCCGCCATCATCACCAGCGTGGACCAGCAGCCCGCCCCGCTGCGCATCATGCTGGGATCACAGGCCCTGCAGACTACCGTCGGCGTCCTCAAGGACCGCGTCGCCGGCTTCGAGGCACAGGCCGGACTGGCCGCCTCGACCGACTTCCCGCCAGGGGAATGACCAGAAGAGACATACGGAGATGCGCACGATGAAGACCCGCACCCTCGGCGGCGGCCTGGAGGTCTCGGCTCTGGGGCTGGGCTGCATGGGCCTGAGCGTCAACTACGGCCAGCCAGCAGACAAGCAGGCCGGCATCGCCCTGATCCGCGCCGCGGCCGACCAGGGCGTCACCTTCTTTGACACCGCCGAAGCCTACGGGCCGTTCACTAACGAAGAACTCGTCGGCGAGGCCCTCGCCCCGGTCCGCGACCAGGTCGTGATAGCGACCAAGTTCGGGTTCGACCTCGACCCCCGCACCGGGCAGCGCGGCGGACTCAGCAGCCGGCCGGAACACATCCGGCACGTGGCCGACGCGTCGCTCAAGCGCCTGAAGACCGACCGGATAGACCTGCTCTACCAGCACCGCGTCGACCCCGACGTCCCCATCGAGGACGTCGCCGGGACCGTGCGCCAGCTGATCGCCGAGGGCAAGGTGGGGCACTTCGGCCTTCGGAGGCGGGCGCGGATACCCTCCGGCGTGCCCACGCCGTCCAGCTCGTCACCGCTCTGCAGAGCGAGTACTCGCTGTGGGCGCGAGACCCCGAAGCGGAAGTCCTGCCTGCCTGTGAGGAACTCGGCATCGGATTCGTCCCCTGGAGCCGGCCTGCCCGCAGCCAGACAGACCCCCTGCACACCCGAACCAGCGGCCAGGACGCTCACAGCACCCCGGACAGCTCAGAATGTCAGGCCGAAACGTGACAATAGTCCTCACTGAACGTGAAGACCAGGGCGTGATACACCGGCATGGAATAAATAACACCCGTCGCCTCCATCGCCACGTGCGTCACGCCCAGCCCGGTCAGCCAGCGGGCCGCCTCCGCCAGCACCCCGCAGAACGTCTTGTACATCCGCTTGCCCGTGGCCCGCCCATCCGGGCCGTCACCGGGCAGCAGGACAGCCACCGCGACCACGTCCTTGCCCACGTCGATCGCGGCGCACCGCTGATACACCACCTGCGTGCCTGCCTCCTCAGGGAACGAGATGACACGCGCGCCACGCGCGCACCGCCATTCTCATCCATGGGAGCGGCCCGCAGGGACAATCCGATTCTGGTGCCGTAACCGGCAACGTTTGCCCTGTCCCGCGAGCCGCGATGAGTTCTGCGTCGTCCGGCGGTCGTACTGTCGAACCCGTTACCGAGGAGGACTTCTGATGCGCAGCGTGACCTATTCGATGGGCGTCTCACTTGACGGCTACATCGTCGGGCCGGACGGCGGCTTCGACTGGACGGCGCCCGACGAGGAGGTCTTTCGCTTTGTCACCGACGAGATACGAGAGGTCGGCGTCCACCTGCTGGGACGAGGGCTGTACGAGACGATGCTGTACTGGGAGACCGCCGACCAGGATCCATCGCTCGACGACTCAATGCTCGAGTGGGCCGCGATCTGGAAGCCGCTCCCAAAGGTGGTGTTCTCCACCACGCTGCCGGCGGTGCAGGGCAATGCCCGCCTGGCCTCCGGCACCCTGGCGGAGGAGATCGAGCGGTTGCGAGCCGAGCCGGCGGAGGGCGACATCGCGATCGGCGGCGCGGCTCTCGCCGCCGAGGCGGCCGCGTTGGGTCTGATCGACGAGTACCGGGCCAGGGTCTACCCGGTGCTGGTTGGCGGTGGCATTCCGTTCTTTCCCCAGCGCGAGCGCCGGGTGGATCTCGAACTCGTCGAGACCCGCACCTTCAGCTCGAGAGTCGTCTACCTCCGCCACCGCGTGGCGCGCTAGCCGGCTCGTCCGCCGAGCCCTGGCAAGAACGGGCCAGCCAGTGGCTTGACCTCAATCACCCAGCCCAGTTCTCGCAGCGAGCGCTCGAGCGATCTCGGTTCAAGCGCCACCTTCACCGCGCGAAAGCGCCGGCCGTCGCGCACTTGTCGCTGGATCGTCGAGAACCCCGGGCCCTCGACCAGCTCGTGGCTCGCGCGGTGGGCATCGTCGCCGAACATCATCCGACCATCCGGAGTCAGCGCCGAGGCGACGGTCGACCAGTCGTCACGAAGAGATTCGCTCTACATAACAACATTCCTCCCAGCAACAGGGCAAACGTTGCCGGTTACGGCACTAGCGATGCCCGCGAGCGGCTTCCAGCTGGGCTAACTGTCCGCAACTGGCCGTGAGCGTCCGCTAGAACTCGCCTTATCAGGTACGTAGAGGGCGCGACATTCACCCGAAGGTACCAGCAATAGTTACGGGCGCCTGGGAGGCCGAGTTGTGCCTAGTCAGGCTTGCTGCTTGAGAATAGCCACATTGGCTCGGACTGCAGATTGTCAATATCGCCGCTTGAAATGCCTCTTTGAGCGTATCCGAACCAGTAACTGGTTGCCACACAAGACTCTTAGCATGCATTCCCTTGCCGTTGACCAATTCACAAAATTGCTTACGAGAATCAGAATCCTTGCAATTCTGAACGAGAAGGAAGCAATCTATGCCCAAGGCCCCATTCGTGACCTCTTGCTCTAGCCTTTCGACTAGTTTCGCAACGTCCAGGGCTGGGCCCGGTCGTACAATAATTGCGCTACGTAGAGTTTTTTCCTCCTCCACCTTTCTTTTTAGATCAGGACACACATAGTTTGGTTTCAGTTTTTCTAGAAAGCGGTCTCCGTCGACAATCATTACCGCATCTACTAGTGGGAGAAATGAAACAGTCGCCGCCGTCTCTCGCACTCGTCCACCAAACTCTTCTTTCACATGCTTGCACAGCACATCCAAGACGCACTTTTGGTATGCTTTTGAATCTTCATATGCTCGCTGAACTTTATGCGGTTCTTGGGTTACGAACTGGGAGAAAGCAAACTCGATCTCTGCTTCAGCCTCCTCATAGTTGCCCGAAAGCCGCAACTTAAAAGCCTTCTTAAGTGAAGTCTTAACGTTCAAGGCGAGCTGTATCCGCGCGCCCCCGAATTCCATCGACCGTATACGGTCGCCGAAGGCAGCTACGAACAAGGCCAGGCCTCCGACCGTCAGAAGCGCAACCGCTCCTGACCCATTCGTTGAATGAAAAACCGCATAGACCCCTGCGCCCAGCAGCCCCACGGCTACTACAGACGCTATCCAGGCAAGTATGCGTTCCGGCCTTCCATCCCCCACGGCAAGACGATAACACTTCGGGTCGCTGGCGACTACCTTGTGGCCGAGCGTCGTCTGCGGCTCTCCAGCGCGCGTAGTCAACACCTAGTGTGCGCTGGCATGGCGCCTGGTGGCTGCGACCTGAGAGCCGCGGCGGAGGACACAGCCGGGAGGACGCATCCGGTGTGCATGACGAATGGGCTGCGCTGATCTGGCGGTTCCCGCGGTGTGGTCCGGCGTGCGCCGCGCGGGCCTTGGAGGCTGAGCGCGGCGCTGACGCCAAACCGCAGCCGAGCCGCTCGATCTAATGACGGCTCAATTCGGCAATGCACAGCTGACAACAGCTGGCACCCGGCGGACAATCAGGCCCACTGGTCAAGGGCCGCTGATGACAGCGGGGGCGACGGGGCCGACCGACTTCGGCGCGTATTGGGCGCAACCAGTCGGCGTCAGCCGTGAACAGCCATAGCCAACCGGAGAGCAAAAGACGATGTCCCACCGCGTCTCCGCAGGTGAAGCACCGTCTTTACCGCTCGGCCCTGGTGGGCGCAACAGGTTTCGAACCTGTGGCCCCTCGCTTGTAATATGCAGTTTACCGTCGCTGGACATCGCCAGGAGTCGCTTGAAGATCCAGTTAGCTCAACAGATTGTCGTTGGACGTCGGCCTGTGTCGCTGGAAGCCTGCGGCGGCCAGGCTGAGCACGGCAGGCGAGCGTAGGCTGGATCGTATGACCGCACAGCCGACGGAAGATCCCGCCGATCCGCTGGTGATCCTGAGAGACCTCCCCGAACCAGAGCGAGAGGAGTTCCTCCGCCAATACCACCGGGCAGTCGATGCCGCGCACGACCCCGCCGGCTACCAGCACCTGCGGCGCCTTCTCCACGTGTGGAGCCTGACCGCGATCGCCGCCGACCAGCCGGGCTACTACGAGGAACTCGCAGCAGCCCGTGCAGGAACAGCCATGACAGTGCCGGTTACCGACGCGATCCCGGACTGGGCCGAACGAGTCACCGCGGCCAGGGACCGCCGGTGACCTACCGCGCCGAACTGAGCGGCCGGGCGCTGAAGCAGATGCACGGGCTTCCCGGGCCGGCGTTCGGCAGGCTCATCGAGGCGATGGCCGAAGTCATCGACTATCCCGACGACCCGCTCCGGACCTTTCCCACCAGCGACCCCTACGTCAGGCGCGTGGAGTTCGGCGAAGCAGGCCTGATCACCTATTTAATAAATGACGGTGCCAGCATGGTCATCATCCTCGATATCACTTGGGCCGGCTAGCAGTTCCCGCACCTGTAACCTATAATCAGCACTGGCAGGCGCCCTGCGGCTATCAGGTGGCGTGATATCCTGCCACATTTTGCCGACACCGCCAGCAGAGCCAAGCAGATCGCAGATGCGTTCTAGGAGCAGAGCCTGTCCCGGAGCATCCCTGACCTTGGCGGATGTTGTCGGCATGCCATCTGACCTGCGGCTGCGACCTCAATAGTTCCCAACGTTTCCCGGCAGACCGCGGAGTGATACGCCCCAATGTGCCCTGGGCATTGCAGCGTGTTAATTCCGATGGCAGTTCCTGATCACTACGGAACAACCTCGCTCCCGTGGAGGAAGACTACCGTTCGGTGGTCTCCGGTACCCTCGCCGGCCACATCGGCAGCTGTTCCGCCGGGCTCATCAGCATCTGCGCGGGCCACGAAATAGTTCCCATCATCATCAGGCTCAAGCGTCACAGAGGGAGCCCTGCGGGTTGGCGATGGAACCGCGGCACGAGCGGATCGCGAAGATCGCCCTCGCGGCCGGGGCACGCTACGGGCTGGCACTCGCCTGGAGGGTATGCCGTCTCCGCGCACGGGATCGGGAGCAGGGATTCGTCAAAGTCGCGGGTGGCATTCATCCTGGTGAGAGGCATGTGAAGTCGAGTAGTCGGAGCGCGCGGTGGGGGTCCTGGGCGCAGCGGCGGGTTTCCTCGGTGTAGCTGGTTAC
>Ga0182013_10007310_pt1 | contig 12230 bp, 11 predicted proteins | sample 612S2MmetaG_FD_120487 | JGI IMG/M metagenome (GOLD analysis project Ga0182013, IMG submission 120487) | Permafrost microbial communities from Stordalen Mire, Sweden - 612S2M metaG | ecosystem: Environmental > Terrestrial > Soil > Wetlands > Permafrost | place: Sweden: Stordalen | collected...
CTGGAAGAAAAGGGCTGGATTGCGCCGGTGGGTTCGGGGGAGCGGCGGCAGCCGTACAAGATTACGGGAGCGGGGCGGGATTATCTGCACGAGCAGCTGGGAAATCTGGGCCGGATTGTGCGCGCGGGGCAGCGCAGACTGGAGAACGCATGAGGCGGATTCTGAGGGTGCTGGCGAGGCTGTATCCTGCGGCGTGGCGGGCGCGGTATGGCGCGGAGTACGAGGCGCTGATCGAAGATGCGCAGCCGCGAGCGCGGGATGGGTTCGATGTGGTGTGGGGTGCGACGAAGATGTGGATGACGAGCCGAAGTTTCGTAAGGATTGTGCTGCCGTGTGCGCTGGCGGGTGCGTTAGCGGCGGTAGCGATGTCTTTCGCGCTGCCGAAAAAGTACGTGTCGCAGACGCTGATCTCGGTGGAGACGGATAGTCGCGCGTCGATTGACGCTCGGCTTGCTGGGATGGTTCAGGGGGCATTCGCGCGGCCGTTTTTAGAGGAGTTGATTCAGAAGGAGAACTTGTATCCACGCGAACGCGCGCGAATGCCCCTGGGCGATGTGGTGAATTTGACGCGAAAGAACATCTGGCTGCGGCCGATGCACCAGAAGGTCGATGGCAAACCTGCGATGGCGTTTGTGGTGGAGTTTTATTATCCCGACCCCCATGTTGCGCAGAGCGTGGATGCCGAACTGGTTTCTCAAATGGTGGCTCTGAACCTACGCGCGAGAGTCGCCGCCGTTCGCGGAACTGCGGACTTCCTGAAGGAACAGTTGGCGCTGGAGAAGGATCCCGCGACGAAGGCCCATATCCAGTCCGATCTTCAGCAAGCCGAAGCCGCAGCGATGCATATGCCGGAGGTTTTTCGCGTGGAGAAGGCCGCGAATCTTCCGACGAGGCCGGATGGTTGGGGGCATGCCAGATTCGGCGTGGTTGGGGCGTTGGGTGGTCTTATCGCCGGATTGACTGCAGCCGCAGTTTTCGGATCGCGACGGCCGGCGGCCAGCCGATGATGGCGTCTAGCGTTTGCCTTGCTGCCATTCTTCGAAGGAGATGCGGGGGACGGTGAGGAGGGCGTCGCGGGTGTGGGTGTAGGTGCCGAGGCCGTTCATGCGGCCGATGGCGTGGAGTTCGTCGGCGCGGATGTAGGGGCCGGCGCCGTTTTCCTCGGGGATGACGAAGCGGTCCTCGACGTACATTGCGACGACGCGGCCGAGGATGATGCGGGAGCGGCCGATCTCCATGGTGGTGAGCTCGGTGCATTCGAGCGCAGCGTGGGCCTGGGCGATGCGCGGGACCTTGACGAGGGCGGAGGGCGCGGTGGTGAGGCCGGCCATTTCGAGCTCGTTGACGCCGGCGGGGAAGTCGGTGGCGGTGATGTTCATCTGCTGGAGCAGGTCCTCGGTGACCACGTTGATCACAAATTCTCCCGTCCGGCGGATGTTGCGGGCCGTGTCCTTGGGGACGGCGTCATGGCCGGGGCGATTGGTGACGCCGATACCGACGACGGGCGGGTCGGTGCAGAGGTAGTTGTAGGCGCTGAAGGGTGCGGCGTTGAGCGTGCCCTCGTGATCCATGCTGGTGATCCAGGCGATGGGACGCGGGGCGACCAGGCCGATCAGCAGGTTGTAGACCTGGCGGTGCGGGGTCTTTTCCATCTCGAAGTTCATGCGGTTCTCCTGTTATGAGGGTAAGGCTTAACACCGATTTACACCGATGGAACCGATCCAAGACGAATGAGGGATAGAGACAAGGACGACCACGGATTAGCACGGATGGACGCGGATCAAAGAACAGAACAAATACATAAGAACGGTGAGAGCAAGAGCAAGAACGACGACAAGATGGGATCAGAATGACAAACAGAAGGATCGGGTAGTGGGGTCATTGCACGAAGGCACCGCTTCCAGAGATCGCGCTGATGTCAGGATCGAGCGGTCGGTAGGATAGACTTGAGAGGTGAATCAACCTCCCCAGGCCAGGCTTGCTGTGGCCGCGGTCGCATTCCTGCTCGCGTCGTTTCCCTGCAATGTCTCGGCACAGACAGAACCGCAGTCGCCACCGGCGGCGCGGACGGCGGAGACAGCCTTCCTGATGCTGCCCGATGCTCCCGTGCCGCAGTCGGGCGGGGTCGAAGTTGCCCAGTCCGGGCAGCCTCCCGCGCCGGCTTCTTCGGACCAGAACTCTTCTTCGTCGCAGCCGGTGGCGCAGAAACCTGCCACAGATTCCACTTCCGCACCGGGAGCGGGCCCTGCGGCTGCGCCGGATCCTGCCAGTGCAGCGGACGCCAAGCAGAAGCAGCACGACGAGGCCGAGCGCGAGTTGAAGGTGCAGGAGAAGCAGCGCCTGCTGGGCGTGATGCCGCAGTTCCAGGTAGTGATGAACGGTCAGGCGGTGCCGTTGACTGGCGGGCAAAAGTGGCAGCTTGCCCTGCACAGCGCCATCGATCCTTTCTACATTGGGTGGGCGTTGGTGATCGGCGGGGGTTACGGCGAGCTGGTGGGCAATAACAACGGCTATGGCTGGGACACGGAAGGATACCTGAAGCGAGTGGGCGCGAACTACGCTGACAACGTGAACGGCGCGCTGATTGGCAATGCGCTGCTGCCGCAGTTGCTGCACCAGGACCCGCGATATTTCCGCAAAGGGACGGGCACGATCTGGCACCGGTTTCTTCATGCCGCCGGATCGACGGTGATTTGTAAGGGCGATAACGGCAAGTGGCAGCCGAATGTGTCGAATGTGCTGGGGAACTATATTTCGGGGGCCATTTCGAACTCTTACTATCCGGCGAACGAGCGGGGCATGGCACTGACGCTGGAGAATGGGACGTCGGTGACGCTGTTTGGCGCGCTGGGCGGGCAGATTCTGGAGTTCGGGCCGGACCTTTCGCGGCTGATGACGAAGAAGAAGCACAAGACGCCGCCGGCGCCAACCGCTCCGGCTGTTCCGGCGCAGGGGGCGGGGACAGGCGCGGGCGCTCCGGCGGGCCCACACTGAGCGGGGCGGCATTTTGCGGGTGATGGCGTCCTGAAGATGCTGTCTGGAATTAGGACCAAATTGGACGCCATTACGGGGCCGTGAATGGTAAAATTGGGATAATGACGACTCCGCTCAAGACGCTCTTTCTGAATCCCCCCTCCTTTGAAAAGTTCGACGGCGGCGCCAGCAGCCGCTGGCCAGCCACCCGTGAGATCGAGTCGTACTGGTATCCGGTCTGGCTGACCTACCCCGCCGGGATGCTGGAGGGGTCTCGCCTGGTGGACGCACCGCCGCACCACATCAAGTGGGCGGAGGTGGTGACCATCCTGAAGGACTATGAGTTTCTGGTGCTGTTTACCAGCACGATGGGCTGGGATGGCGACCAGAGGATGGCCGAGGCGATCAAGCAGACCTATCCGAAGATCAAGATCGCCTTTGTGGGGCCACCGGTGACGACCTCGCCGGAGCGGGCGCTGAACGAGTGTCCGGCGATCGATTTTATCTGCCGCCGCGAGTTCGACTTTTCGGTGGTGGAGTACGCCAATGGCAAGCCGCTGAACGAGATCCTGGGGGTGAGCTACAAGGACGCGAACGGGGTGATCCAGCACAATCCGGACCGGCCGCAGGTGACCCCGGAACAGCTGGACGAGATGCCGTGGGCGACCGAGATCTACGCGCGCGATCTGGACGTGACCAAGTACACGGTCCCTTTCCTGCTGCACCCGTTTGTGGCGCTCTACAGCACCCGGGGATGCCCGGCGCAGTGCACCTTCTGCCTGTGGCCGCAGACGCTGAGCGGACATGCGTGGCGCAAGCGGTCCACCGACGATGTGGCGGCGGAGATGGCGAACGCCAAGAAGCTGTTCCCCAACGTGAAGGAGTTCTTCTTCGATGACGACACGTTCAATATCCAGAAGGCGCGGACGATCGAGCTGTGCGAGAAGTTGAAGCCGCTGGGGCTGACGTGGTCATGCACCTCGCGGGTGACGACCGACTACGACACGCTGAAGGCGATGAAGGAGGCGGGCTGCCGGCTACTGATTGTGGGCTATGAGTCCGGCGACCCGCAGATCCTGAAGAACATCAAGAAGGGTGCGACGGTGCAGCGCGCGCTCGACTTCCAGCGCGACTGCCACAAGCTGGGCCTGGTGGTGCACGGCGACTTCATTCTGGGCCTGCCGGGTGAGACGGCGGAGTCGATCCGCAACACGATTGATTTTGCCAAGCAGCTGGACTGCGAGACGATCCAGGTGTCGGTTGCGCACGCGTTTCCGGGGACGGAGTTCTTCGACTACGCGAAGGACAACGGCTTCATCACCAACGCGGCGATGATGGACGACGGCGGCCACCAGATGGCGCACATCGAGTATCCGGGGCTGCCAGTCGAGTACGTGATGGAGATGGTGCATAAGTTTTACGATGAGTATTTCTTCCGCCCCAAGCAGGCGTGGCGGGTGGTGTGGCAGGCGATTGTGCATCGCGATGTGCCGCGGCTGTATACCGAGGCGCGGTCGTTTATGAAGCTGCGCAGCCAGCGGAACAAGGCGAGCCGGGCGGCGAAGGAAGCCAACGCATTGAAGGCGCAGACGTCGGTAAGCTGAAGGATTGGGGAAGAGACGCGAGGAGGGCGGCCAATGGCCGTCCTTTTCCGCTTAAGGGCGCGAAGGCTTAACACCGAAATGAACACCGATTGAACACAGGCGCGGAGGTGTCGCTCCGATGCGATAGACTTTGTGTATGCGGTTCCGATCAAAGTTCGAGTGGCGAGCCCTGGGGTTTTTTACGATGTGGTTCGCGTTGTGCCTTGGCTGGTTTCACAAGCAGCCGCGTGAGGCAATCGGATGGGCGTACCTGGTCATTGGGATCGTTTACTTGCTCCTCATGATTTTGCTTGTCGCCGGTCATTTTTCCTTTAGGTGGGAGATTGGTGAGAGCGGACTGGTGCAGCGCCTCTTTTGGAGTGAGCGCAAAATACCCTGGGACGAGATCACCCGGGTTGGCCGCTGGGGGAAAAGGAAGTGGACTCGCGACTGCTTGGTTTTGGCCTATGCGCGCACGGGGCCTCTGTCTGACCGCGGCGAACTGCGCATCCAACCTGTCGACTTTGATGCCCTGGTTCGCGCGCTTCGGGAGCACGCGCCACAAGCAGAGTTTGATCTTCTTCGCTCCGAGGTCTAGAGGAAGCGCACCTTTACGGAGATCATCTCCTCTAGAATTGAAGGGAGATGAGGCACACCCTTTCTCCGCAGCGTTATCTGATTTTGCTGGCCGTGATGCTGACGGCATCGGTGGGCGACACGATGCTGTCGCATGGTATGAAGCAGGTGGGGCCGGTGTCGGTTACGCATCTGGGGCTGTTGCTGGTGGCGATGCGCAATCCTTGGGTGATTGCCGGAATCCTGTGCTTGCTGGGCTTCTTCGCCAGCTACCTGACGGCACTGAGCTGGGCCGATTTGACCTTCGTGCTGCCGGCGACGGCGTTCGGATATGTAGTGGTGCTGCTGCTCTCGAAGTTCTGGCTGCACGAGCCGGGTGCATCGAGCATGTATCGCTGGGCGGGGGTGGTGCTGATTGTGTGCGGCGTGGGGTTCGTGGCGAACGGGCCGTCGCAGACACAGCATGAACCGGTGGACCCGGTGGAAGAGCCAATCCGCATACTGACGGGCGGGTCGGAATGATGGTTGCGGGCGGCGGGGAGACCAGCGTTCTAGAGACGTGGGTGACGATTGTGACCGTTGCGGCGACCGCGGTTGCGGGCGATGTGCTGACGGCGGGAGCGATGCGACGGATCGGCGATCTGGACGTAATTCGCGCGAAGGCGGGGATGGGCGGCGCGATCAAGGCGGTGGTGTCGAGCCCGATGTTTTTGGGCGGCGTGCTGATGATGGCGGTGAGCTTCTTCGCGCTGCTGTTTACGGTGTCGAACGTGGAGGTGTCGCTGGCGGCGCCGGCGAGCGCGTCGCTGACGTTTATGGGGAATGCGTTCGCGGCGAAGATTTTTCTCAAAGAGAATGTGGACCACAGGCGCTGGCTGGCTGCGGTGTTTGTGTGCGCCGGGGTGTTTCTGCTGTCGAGGTAAAGGCAGAGCGGTAGCAGAGATAAAGGCAAAGGCTTAACACCGATTAACACCGATTTGCACCGATAGAGCGAGTGCAGGAAAGCGTGAAGGCGTGGCTTCGCGGCGCTCAGAATGACGGCATCAATGGGTAGCGTCAGCGTTTCGGGGTGGGCGTGGTGGGCGCTGCCGGAGATGCGGAGGACTTGAGCCAGGCTTCGAGTCCGCCAGTCTGGCGGAGCAGCTGTATCTCGGCTTGACGAACCTGGAAGCCGGTATCGATGACGGCGAGGTATTTGTCGCGTTCGGCGATGAGGGCGTTCTGCTCGTCCTTGGGGGTCATCTGCGGACCGTTGGGGTTGCCGGACTGGAGCTGCAGATGGAGGACGTCGAGCTGCTGCTGGGCGAGCTGCTGCTGGAAGGTGGCGACGTCAACCTGCGCCTGCAACTCGGCAATAGTGCGGCGAAGCCGGGACTGGCCGTCGAGGGCGTCGATCTCAGCGTTTTGCGCGTCGTGGAAAGCGCGAGCGGCTTCAGCGGCGGACTCGCGGGCCTTGGCGCCGCTGGACTTGTCCAGGACGGGGAGGCTGATCTGGACGCCGAAGGCCCCTTCCTCGGCGGTCAGGCCGGGGTTGAGCTTCTGGAGGGCGGCGAAGGAGTCAGTGAAGGTGGCGTAGCGGTTGTACTGGGAGAAGAGATTGATCCTGGGCCAGAAGAGGTAGTGAGAGTCTCCCTTGGCTTGCAGGCGTTTGGCTTCGGCGTTGGCGAAGGCTGAGGCTACGGCTGAGTTGGCGTAGACGCTGGGGGAGTTGTTGCCGGCGTCGAGTGAGATGGGGCTGGCGGGAAAGCTGCCGTCGACGCTGAGCGAAGCGGCGGGCAGGCCGATGAGGCGGGCGAGGTGTTCGCGGTCGACCGCGGTGTCGTCCTGCGCCCGGAGGGAGTCGAGGCGCTTCTGGGCGGCGATGAGTTTGGCCTGGGTGAGGTCGATCTGGGTGTCCTGGCCGGCGTCGAGGCGCTGTTGGACGATGGTGACCATGGTGTTGGCGTAGGCGGCCTGCTGGCCGATGACCTGCTCGCGTTGCTGGTCGTGATTGAGCGCAATGAAGGCGAGGGCCGTGTCCTGGGCAACTGCTTCGCGGACGTCCTGAAGCGCGAGTTGAGCGGCGTCCAAGCCGGATCGGGCGGAGTGGATGTAGGAGAACTGGGAGATGTTGAAGACCAGCGAGCCGCCGTTGACCTGAAAGAGTGTAGGCGGATAGGGGAGGTAGCCGTAGGCCTGGCCGATGCCCGCGCCGGCAGTGACGGCGGGGACATAAGCGTCCTTGGTCTCAGAGATCTGCGCGTGCGCCCGGGCCACATCCGCCTGGGCGCCCAGGACGCGGGGATTGCCGCGCAGGGCCAAGTCAACCGCGCTGGCGAGGGAGAGCTGGGCATTGGCCGATGGGACGCAGGCGAGAGCCAGAGCGAGGGCCAAACCGATTCTGCCGGTGGGACACGAACCTGCGTGCGGAACTGAGCAGGCGGACGCCGTGCCCGGAATGTGCGACGATGACGGACGATTTGGAAGAGGGCAAGTCATGCGGTCTGGGACAAAGCCTGTTAGGCCGGAACCGTCCATGCTATCGCGTGCGCACATTAGAGGCCCTGGGCCGGTCGGGCATTCCGCGCAAAGGCGGGGGCGAGTGCGGCCGCGGCTGCGATCTCGCGATTGGCGTCGCTGCGGTCACCGCGCGCGGCCAGTAGCCGACTTAACTGAAGATGCACTTTGAAGGTGGGGGCGGCATCGGACCTAGCGCGGGAGGCGAGATAGTCGCGCAGGCAACGCTCGGCGAGATCGGGGGCGCGGTGGGCAGCGGTGAGGATGCTGGCTGCGTCCACCAGGACAGGGCCGTGGGTGCGGTCGGCGGCGAGGCCGGATTTGATGGCGGCCAGCGCGTCGTCGGGACGCGCGTGGGTCTGATAGAAATAGGCGAGGTCGATCCAGGCTTCGGCGGAGTGCTGCACAGCGACGGCCTGCTTGAACTCGGATTCAGCGGCAGGGAGTCTGTTGTCGGAGACGGCCAGGCGCGCCAGCAGGCGATGGGCGGCGGCGGGGTAACGGGGCATCATGCGGGCGGCGAGCGCCTGGGCCTTGTCGGCGCCACCACCGACGATGAATGGGGCGGCGACGTCGTATTCGCCAAGGTCGTTGAGCGCGGCGAGGTTGGAGGGGTTGAGCTCGACCGCGCGGGCAAAGCTGGCCTGGACCTTGCGGGCCAGGGTGAATCCGGCGATGGGCCCGGCGTGACGTGCCTTCATGCCATAGGCGCGGCCCAGCCAGAGTTGGTTGTCGCTGCCCTGCGCCGGGCTGGTGGCGATGGCTGCGGCGAGCTCGCACTGGCGAATGGCTTCATCGGCCTGATCCTGCGCGTAAAAGACGCGGCACAAGAGCTGATGGGCGGTGGCGTCCTGGGGATTGGCGTCGAGGGTGGAGCGAAGCAGGGTGGCGGCGTCGTCGACGCGCCCCTCCTGCAAAGCATGAAAGGCGGGTGCGTTGCCGCCCAGTGGGTGGTCGATGGAGGCAAGGTCCGCCGGCGTCTCGGCCTGGGCCGGCTTGGCGAAGACGGAGACAAGGCACACTGCGAGCAATGAGGCGCAGCGCAGGATGAGTTTGCCGGACATAGGCCGGGAGGGGTGGGACGAGTGCACGGGGAGGGATTTTGCGCACATATTCGTCTATTGCACCGATTCGACCACAAGGCCGTTGGTGAGGTCGCGGTTGGTGGTTGCATTCAGGGCGACCACATCGCCATCGGCGAGGCCGCTAGTGACCTCAACCTGGGTGAGGTTGATGATGCCGGTCTGGATGGGGGTGCGCACCAGCTTGTGGTTGAGGACGCGGAAGACGTAGGCCTGTGCTCCATCGAAGCGCAGGGCCTCGCGCGGAATGCTGAGAACGTGGGGATGCTGCGCGGTGGTGACAGTGACGATGACGTTGGCATTGGGCTGGAGCAGGCCGTCGGCATCATCTACGGTCATGAAGCACTCGCCCACGTTGCGGGTGCCATAGGTCTGGATGGTGGTGGGGGCCTGGGTGATATGGCCGTGCCAGGTTGTGCCCTGCTTTGCCTCCCAAGTGATTTTGACCGGCTGCCCGGCGGCCAGATCGCCAATCTCGGGCTCGTCAAAGTAGGCGGTGATGCGAAGGTGGGTGAGGTCAGCGACGTAGACGAGATCGGGATAGTCGGTGCTGATGTAGTCGTACTGGGAGACGGGCAGGTAATAGACGGTGCCGGAGATGGGGGTGCGGATGTCCACGTTGGCGTAGCTGCTTTGCGCGGCGGCTACTGCGGCGCGGGCGTCGTCGAGCTCGGCCTGGGCGCGGGCAACGTCGGCCTGGCCGTAGCGCCCGGTGCTGTGCTGCTCCAGGGTGTGGATTTTGCTGTCATCCGCCTGCACGCGATGCTGGGCGGCAGCAATCTCAGCGGGGGCGGCCGCGCCTTGCTTTTGGAGTTGCTGGAGCGCGGCGAGCGAGGCTGCATCCTGCTGGCGCTGCAGCTGGGCGCTGCTTAAGTCGCCGGCCACGGTGTTGCGCTCATCCTGGGTGCCACCATGTTCGACGTCGCTGGCAGCAAGTTCGGCGGCCTGGAGCGTGGATTCGGCGTGGGCCAGATTCGCCAGCGCATACTTGTCGTCCATTTTGAGCAGCAACTGGCCGGCCTTGACCTTGTCGCCAACATCGACGAAGATGTCCTGGACCTGGCCCGCGGTCTGCGCATGAGCTTGGTAATCGTCCAGCGGCTCGACCTTCCCGGTGGTCCGCCTGAGGCTTTGCAGATCCTGGAAGGTGACCGGAGCGACGCGCACCGACACCTTCTCGTGGGTGAGGGTGCGAACCGCATAAATCGCCAGGATCAATACGATAAGGGACGTTCCCCAGACAACAATGTGGGTTACGCGATTTGTCTTGGGGATCGAGGCCATGTCTTCACGTGTCAGTATATAAGACGCCTAAGGGTGCCCGGCGAACCATAATTCTTTGTATCTCTTGGCGATCGGGTGTTGTGCCGGCCGGGGTGAAGATGCGATCCGGCGGTGAAGTGCTCAGGCGAGGCCGGATGGGGGCTTTGGCGCTGCGGTCCGCAGGGCGCGCAGTTCCAGTTCGAGGCCGCCCCGGTGAGGGCTGGCGTAGGGCCCGGTGTTGCGCTTGATGCGATAGAGAATGTCGACGGCGGATCCTTGGGCCAGGGCTAGTGCGGCGCAGTGCGCGGGCCAGCTAGTAGGGCCGCGGCTCCAGCCCAGGGCGGGGATGGCCGGGGTGGGACGAGCCGGCGCGCCGGGACCGGGTTGAATCAGTTGCAGGCCGATGTGCTTGTTCTGGATGTAGCGGACGGGCGCGGCGAGGACAGCATTGCGTGTGAGGAAGGTGGGTTCGGGGTTGCCGATGCCAAACGGCGCGCAGCGCTCGATCCAGGCGAAGAGTTCCGGGGTGAGGTCGGCGAGAGCGATCTCCGCGTCGTAGTGAAGCGGCGGGACCAGCAGCGAGGCGTTGAGACGGGAGGCGGCGTAGGACTTCATGCGCGCGCGGAGCAAGGGAAGCTGGCTGGAGGGAAGTGAGAAGCCGACAGCGTGGGCGTGGCCCCCGAAGCGGTGGAAGAGCGGACCTGTGGGAGGATGTTCCCACGTCAGACCAGAATCGGTCTGACATGGGGCACCCATGTTTGCGGCTGTCAGGACGTCGAGCAGATGGAAGCCGGGGATGGAACGGCCGGAGCCGTGGGCGTCGCCGTCGGCATGAGTGAGGACCAGGGCGGGGCGGCCGGTGCGGTCGACCACACGCGAGGCGAGGATGCCGAGGACGCCGCGATGCCAGTCGGGGTGGTCGAGGATCAGGCAGTCGGGCGGGTAACAACCGTCGGAGTCGAGCAGGGTGAGGAGCTCTTTGTCGATGGCTTCGAGTGCGCGGGCTTCGGAGTCACGGCGGTCCTGATTGAGCCGGTCGAGCTTCTCCGCAAGGCCGCGAGCGCGGACTGCGTCGCGGGTCAGCAGGAGTTCGACGACGTCGGAGGCGATGTCCATGCGGCCGGCGGCGTTGATGCGCGGAGCGATGCGGAAGCCGACTTCGGTCGCGGTGGGAGCGCGGTCAAGAGGAAGCTTGGCGAGCTGCATGAGGGCACGCAAGCCGGGCTGGACCGGATTTGCCAGCGCGGCAAGACCTAAGGCTGTGATTGCCCGGTTCTCGCCGGTGAGCGGCACGGAGTCGGCGATGGTGGCGATGGCGACCAGCTTGAGGAAGGAGGGGACGAGGACGTTGCGGGTGCGTGTGAGGAAGGCTGCGGGATCGGGGGTGAGCGGTGCGGCAGCGTCGAAAAGGGCGTGGGCGAGTTTGAAGGCGACTGCGGCGCCGCAGAGGTCCTTATTTGGATAGGGGCAGCCGGGCTGCGCGGGATTGATGACGGCGAGGCAGTCGGGTATGGTGACGCCGGTTGAATCGGACGCAGCGGTTTCGGGGAGGTGGTGGTCGGTGACGATGAGGTCGAGCGCGAGGGCGCGGGCCTCGACGGCTTCGGCAAAGGCGCGGATACCGGTATCGACGCTGATGACCAGGCGGATGCCGGAGGCGGCGGCTTCGGCGAGCACGCTGGACTGCATGCCGTAGCCCTCGCGGATACGGTGCGGGACGTGGTAGCTGACTTGCTGGGGCTTTTGCGGTTCCAGCGCGAGTCCGATGCGCTCGATGGTGGTCTTGAGCAGGACGGTCGCGGTGGTGCCGTCGACGTCGTAGTCGCCGTAGATGAGGATGGGTTCAGCGGCGCGGATGGCAGTGAGGATGCGGGCTACCGCTTGCTTCATGCCGAGGAGTTGGGCGGGGTCGTGCGCGGGGTCGTCGAGGAAGCTGGCGAGGGTGGGGTTGAGGAAGGCATCCGCTGCGGCGGGAGTGTCGATGCCCCGCGAGACGAGGATGTGGGCTATGGCAGGAGGGCAGTGGAGTACGGCGGCGAGGGGCTGGACAGTCTCTGGGTTGTTGAACTTGGGTTGCCAGAGGCTGCCGGTCTTCGTGCTATCCGGCATTTGGGGTAGGGATGACCGGAATCCTGCGCAGGAGCAGGAACTGCACGTGGGCGACGATGAGGAAGAGGTAATCGAGGGCGTGGTTGCGATACTGCTCTTCAAATCTGCTGTGGTCTGGGCCGGCGGGGACGCCGCCTAACTGGCCTGC
>Ga0182013_10007316_pt1 | contig 12222 bp, 8 predicted proteins | sample 612S2MmetaG_FD_120487 | JGI IMG/M metagenome (GOLD analysis project Ga0182013, IMG submission 120487) | Permafrost microbial communities from Stordalen Mire, Sweden - 612S2M metaG | ecosystem: Environmental > Terrestrial > Soil > Wetlands > Permafrost | place: Sweden: Stordalen | collected...
CCGCTGAGCAAGTATGCGGTGACCGGCATCTACATGTACGACGGGCGCGTGTTCGATTATTGCCGCAATCTCAAACGTTCCGAACGCGGTGAACTCGAAATCACCGACGTCAACAACGCGTACATCGCTGCCGGCGATCTGCACTACGACATCCTGACCGGCTGGTGGACCGACGCCGGGCAATTCGAGAGTTTGTTTCGGGCATCGCAACTCGTGGCGCGCGAACGCGCGGGCTCACCGGTGTGATCGCCCGCGCGCTCGCCGGCGACGTATTAGTGGCGGCGGGCCTTCCAGATGTGAAGTGAACGCGGATCGACCGCGCGGGCTTGGGCCGCGATCGTCGGATAATTCGTGTCGATCGTCATCGCGTAGAGATTGCCGCTATTGTCGATGAAGTACACCCATAGGCCGTCGATCGTCGGCGGCTCGCGCACGAAGGCGCTGGTGTGGAGGATCGGTTTCCCGCCGTTGAGCACGGTTCCGGTCGAGGCGTCGAGCGCCCAGATGTCGCTGCCGGTGCCGTTGACGGAGCCGTCGAAAACCACGCCGCCCGCGCTGACACCCGGAACCGAACGCGGAATCTCGGGACCACTCGAATCCGAGCCGAACGATGCTTCCCAGACCTTGTACGGCGCGCCGCAGCCCGGATTGATCGCTACGAGACCCGGCGGGTAGAGCGTCGGGCTCGCGCTCGAAGCAACCGGCGCATAGAGCAGGCCGGTGGCCGACGAATACGCCGGGTCGCCGAGGTACGCATCGTTGGCGGTCGACGGCGAGAGTTGGAACGTCTTGACCGGGCCGTTGCCGAGCTGATTTTCATTGTAGATACTCAGTGCGCCGGATTTTGCCTGAAGGGCGACCATTGGGCCGCAGCCCGTGCCGGTGGGCACGAACGCTAGGGGCGTGCCCTGGACGTCCAGGTCGTTGGCTTGGTCGCTGTATGTGGCCACCGGAATAGGATGGTTGCTCGCGACCACGGTGGAGACGTCGCTCGAGAGCTCCAAGAGCGTCTCGCCCAAGCCGCTGAATTCCTGCGGCGCTGCCGCGAACGGAGATTGAATCGGATCGTTCGGCAAGCCGTCGGCGCCGTCGTCGGCGTTGCCGACGCCGGTGAGGACGTTGCCGGCACTGTCGAGCGCTACCCCGCCCCAGCCCCAGATGCCGCCGCCGCCCCAGTTGTTGTTCGAATCCCAGACCGTGAAGAACGTTTTTTGAAGCGTCATCGAGGCGAGATCGATCTCGGCGACCCGGCCGCGCCACGATGAAATGTCGCACGTGCTGCCGGTCCCGACGTACGCCTTACCGTTGCTGATCGCGACCGATGTGTGCGAGAAGTTGATCTCCGACGGCCCGAGCGCCGGACCAGCGAAATTCACGCTATTCTTATAGCTTCCGGTCGTCGCGTCGAGCTGAAAGAGAATGTTTTGCGGATACGCGTTGAGCGAACCGTTCTTGTTGCTCACGATGTAGAGCGAATTCGTCGTCGGGTCATACGCGGCCGTGCCGCCGACGCCGAAGTACTCGGTGCCGCTGCCGCACTGCGAGTACGTCATCTGGCTAAGATAGGTGCTCCACATCTTCTTTCCGGTAAGCGCGTCGACGGCATACACGTTGCCGGAACCGCCGCCGACGAACAGCGTGGCGGCGTGACCCGTGATGACATTGGTTGCGAGGATCGGCTGCGTTTGCGTGTTGTAGTCGCCGACGGACGTCTGCCAGGCAAGATGCGGTAAGTTGGAGGGCGTGATGGCGGTCGAATTCGGATTGTAGACGTCGCGCTGGTTGTCGAAACCGAACGTCGTGTAGTTGTTGAAGCCGACTTGTGCCGGCGCTTGTGGGGTGAGGATCACACTTGCCGCAGTCACGCCTGTCGCCGATGCGCTGATCGTCGCACTGGTCACTGGCTGGCCGTAGTAGGTGATGGTGACGGTGTCCGCCGGCGAGTTCAGGGTCGTCTGAGAAAGCTTCGTGATCGTCCCGCTGGTGTCTGAATCCGTCAGCGTGACCGGATTCGCGAACGGGTCGCTGCCGATGATGGTGGCTCCGGCTGCGTCTTTCGCGTTCACGGTGAGACCGATCGTGCTAATCTGGCCGGTCGCCGGCGTGGCGTTGCTGAGCGTCAGCGTTAACGAGGCAACGATACCGTCGAGAGCGAGCGACACGACGTTGGCCGTTCCCGCGGTGATCGTCGCCGTAGTCGTATTCTGCGAGAGGGCGGCGCCGCTGCCGTCCGTACTGGCGTACAGGATTTCGCTAAAGGTGTCGGAACCGGCCGGCGCGCTGATCGTAGCCGTGCAGGTTCGCCCGCCGCCGGTCGCCGGGACGCAATTCGGCGAACCCGCGGCGAGGTTCACGACGAGCCGCGTACCGCCGTTGACCGTGATCGCCGCTGATCGCGTCGCCGTGGAGACGTACAGCGGACGCCGGATGTGTGCCGCCGCACTGCTGCTCGCCGGCGGGATCGTGATGCTGAGCCTAATGCTTTGGGCCGTGCCCGTGCCGATGGGCGCCTGAGCGACCCGCGGGAGTGCGGAACCGCCCGACCCGCCTCCGCCGCAAGCGGATAATGCGACGAGTAGCGCAAGACTGAACACCGATTTGCGAAGCATACATCCTTATGATGCGGCGCCGCTTTACAATTCATCAGGGTCTTTTGCCTACCTTCCCCCGGGCCTTACGGGGGCGCGTCATGTCACACTCGCGGTAGATGGGCGCCTGCGGGGGCGTAGCGGCACCGAATGTTAGGGAGCGTCGGCGAACAGGTACGCGTTCACGTTGCGTTCAAGGGCCGTGCCGGCTTCGACATCGGGCCGCAGGAATCGCTCGAACTCGAGCCGCTCTTCGGGCGCGAACCGGCTGTGCAGGATCTCACCGACGGTCGGGACGCCCGCGAAGGGCGCACTGCCCAGAAATGCCGGCCACGACATGCGCGGTGCGCGGATGCTGTCGATGTGCAAACGCAGATGCACGTCGACGAAGCCGGCGCATCCGATCAGCCGCAGCAAGTCGCGTTCGTTGTAGTTGGTCGCCGGATTGGCGCTCAGGGCATCGACCGAGTCCGGAAAATGCGCCGACCGGCAGCGGTGCAGCAACTCGAAATAGCGCGTCGCTGCAGCGCATTCCCCGGCCCGCAACTGCGCCGCGATCCCCGCGAGGTGCAGCGCCTGATCCTGGAAGATGGGGTCGACGATGCTGACGCGGCCGCCCGGACGCAGCACGCGCCGGAATTCCTCCATCGCCACGGCCTTCCGATCGACGTATGCCAAAACCGCGCGAACCAGGACGACGTCGGCCGACGCGTCGGGAATCGCTGCGAGCGACTCGGCCGACGCGACCAGAAAGCGGCACCGTTCGGCGAACCCACGGCGGTGGGCGATCGCACGCGTGTGCTCGAGCAGCGCGGGCGAGATGTCGACAAAGGTCACCACGCTCGTAGGCTCGCGCTCAAGCGCGCCAAAACCGGCCAGACCGTCGCCGCAGCCGACGTCGATGACGTCCAGCCCGGGCCGCAGCGCCGCGTGGTCGAGCAGCCGGTCGCGGATGTCGTCGAGCATCGGCCGCAGCGCGGCTGCGTACTCGTCGTCGCCGCCGTGGCGAGCGCGCAACAGCCAATCGCACCAGCGGTCGTCCGGGGCGAGCATCCCGGTCAGCCGACGAGCGAACGCGTACGGTCGATCGCCGTCGTGGCGAGTTCGCCGCGCGCGAGCAGCAGGGACGGCTGCGCGGCCGAGGCGTTCTGGGCTCGCAGCGCTCTGCGGCCGCCGCCGGTGACGTGCAGCAGGATGGACGCGTCGGGGTCGACGTCGCCGTCGGCGACCGCGCGCACGAGCGATGCCAGGCCGACTCCCGCAGCCGGTTCGATGTCGATGCCTTCCAGTTCGGCGAACAGCGACATCGCGTTGCGCAGCCGCTCGTTGCTGACGGCGTAGGTGTTGCCACCGCTGTCCCGCAGTGCCTCGTGCACGCCCCCGGCGAACGCATACGGCGGCGCTTGATTTCCGAGCACGAACGCGCCGAGTTGGGCGAGGCGCGTCGCAGCCGCCTCGAACGAAGTTTCGAAAAGTGTAGCGCGGCCCGCCTGCCAGGCGTCGTGGATCGGCGCGAACGGCGCGTTCTGACCGAGCATCAAACGCGGGAACCGCGAACCGTACCGGCCGTCGGCGATCACGCGCAGCGCCGCTTCGTGCGCCGCCAGAGCACCCGCTGCGCTGCCGACGGCTTGAAAATAGAACTCCGGCAGCGCCCCGATCGCTTCGACCGCTTCGAGCATCGCGGTGCCCATGCCGTCGCGCCGGCCGACGTTGCGCACCCCGCCTTCGAGCACGAACTCGCCGGTTGCGCACAGGTCGCGCGCGAACGCCGTCGCTTCGTCGTAGCCCGCATCGCTGATCGCAACCACGCGGACCGTCGGACCGATGGGCGCGTCGCGCATCACTTCTTCCCAACCGCGCAGCGGGACGACGATGAGCGCCGGGACGTCGTTCTCGGAGCACGCGCGCGCGAACGCCAGCGCGGTGTTTCCGGCCGACGAAATGACCAGCGGCCGCGTGTCGCTGCGCTGCCGGCGCCGCAGAACGCTGACGGCTTCGAGATCTTTGAAGGAGCCGGTGGGCAGCGTTGCCCCGCGCCGCGGCCACCAGCCGCTAAAGGCGATCCACAGCGCGCGCAATCCGAGATGCGCGCCGAGTGCCCGGCTGCGGTAGACGCCCGTGCGCGCCGTCGTCATCAGGCGTCGCGCGTCGGGCAGCCAATCGCTGTAGCGCAGAACGGAGTTCTCGCTCCCCGGTTTGAACGCGCGCTGCGCGTAGCTGGTGCGTAGCAACGCCGGCGCGTGGTCGTTCGCGCATCCCAAGCGTGAACCGTCGTCTTCGTAGCTTGCCCCGCACAGTGTGCAGATGAGTCGGTAGTCACGCATGTTTCGGCGCCTCGGAAAGAAGCTGAGAAAGCCGCCGGCCCGACTCGACGATCGCATCGAGCAGCAGCGCGAGATCGGCGTCGGTAATGCGGTGGTTGGTGAGGTTGATGCGGATGACGGTGCGGCCGCCGATGCGCGTCGACGAGGGGACCGCGATGCCGCTTTGCTGGATGTCGATGACGATCGCGGCGTTGAGCGCATCGAGCGCTTCGGGCGTACGAGTGGCGTCTTCGAAGCGGCAGCAGACGATGTTGAGCGCGACCGGCGCCGCGAGCTTGACGTCGGCAGTGGTTTCGATGCGCGCCGCGAGCCGGGCGGCTTGGCGGCAGTTTTCGGCGATCGCTTCGCCCAAGCGCCGCGTGCCATGTTCTTTGAAGGCGAACCAAATCGACAGGGCACGAAAGCGGCGCGAGAGTTCCGGCCCGTAGTCGGCGAACCACGGTTCGCCCGCCGCCGTGCCTTCCGCGGCCGGCGCGAGGTACGCCGCCGGGCTCGCGAACGTCGCGCGATGCAGTTCCGCGTCGCGGATCAAGACACAACCTGCGTCGTACGGAACGTGCAGCCACTTGTGGAAATCGAACGCGAGCGAATCGGCGCGCTCGATGCCACGCACGAGATGGCAATGCTCGGGGCTCAACACCGCCAGCGCGCCGAACGCGCCGTCGACGTGCAGCCACAGATCTTCGGCCGCGCAGAAGTCGGCGAGTGCGGTGAGGTCGTCGACCGCCCCGGTGTCGACCGCACCGGCCGTTGCGATCACCATGAATGGACGGCAACCGGCGGCGCGATCGGCTTCGATAGAAGCCCGCAAGGAATCGATGTCGATACGATGCATGCCGTCGGTGGCGATTCGGTGCAGAGCCCGCGTTCCGAAACCCGCGATGTCGAACGCCGCGCCGACGCAGCGATGAGCGGCTTCCGACGTGTAGGCCCGCAGCCGGCTGTCGCCTAGACCGTTCGCGCGCACGCCGTCGCCGAGATAGCGCCGCCGTGCGACGACGACCGCGATGAGGTTCGCCAGCGACGTCCCGCTGGTAAGCATGCCGCTCGTGCCCGGCGGGAAACCGAAGATCTCCGCGCTCCAGGCGATGACCTCGCGCTCGACATAGATCGCGCTATGCTCGCGGCCGCCGGCGTTCGCGTTGAGCGCACCAGCCAGCATCTCGGCGAGCATGCCCGAGGGCGTGCCGTTCCCGTGCACCCAACCCACGAAGCGCGGGTGACGGTTGCCGTTCTCGAATGGCTCGATCAGCGCGCGGTAGTCGGCATAAACATCGGCCAGGCTTTGGGGTTCGTGCGGAACAGGTCGTGCAAGATCTGCCTTTACTTCCGCGGGCACCGGTCGCCATGCCGGGCCTGCGGCGACTCGCTCGAATCCGTCGAGCGCGTCATCGAGCGCGCGATGCGCGAGCGCCCGAAAAGCCGCCGGATCGGCGGGATCGAGCATCAGCTCTGCGCTTCGCGCCCGAGGCGCTTATCGAACAGACGCTCGAGCGCGGCGATGACGCGCGGCACGTACTTGACCTTATACGGATAGAGGTCGACGGGATCGCGCATGTGCACGATCATCGCCGACGAAGCCTCGAACAGCAGCACGCGGCCGTCCGGCGCGATCGAACAATCGATGCCGAAATAGTCGAGCGGAATCCCGCGCGCGATCTCTTCCAGTCCTTGCGCGAGCACGCCGGTAAAGACCGAGTCCAGGTCGCGCATGAACGCATGCTCTTCATCGCGCATCCAGGCGTTCTCGGCCATCGCCGCGTTGTAGTAGTGGATCATCCAGCGCGGCGAAATCGCCAGGTGCACCGGGTAGGCGACGCCGTCGACGAAGACGATGCGGTACTTGCGGTAGTATCCGTCTGCGTTGCGGTAGTCGACGAATGCCGTCAGATAGAAATCTTCGTGCGTCACCGATTCGAGGTAGGCGGCGAGCGAATCGCCGCCGTCGATGCGTTCCAAGTCGTTGCCGGCGTGCGAATCGAGCGGGCGGATCAGGAACGGATACGGCGGCCGCGCTGCGCGGATCGTCATGCGGTTCGCGCGCAGCGTTTTCGCTACCGCCACGGTCTTCGAATTGGCGAAGCGGGCGGCTACGGCATCGCGCGACGTAAGCGGCACGTGCTCCGGTGCATTGAGCGCCGGGCGGTCTTGCCCGGCGATGAACGTCTGGGCGGCGCGCAGTGCGGCGCCGGCGCTGGGTGCGTCGGCGATGGTGTTGAAGACGATGTCGTACGGCGGAAGCGGCTGCGGGATCGGGTACTCGCCGACGTAAAGTTTGTGCACCGTGACCGTGTCGCGGTTCAAGATGAAATCCAGCGGGATATTGGCCTGAAACGTGCCGGCTATGCAAAGTTCGAGCAGCGTCGTGCTCGCGGGTCGCCGCTGTGCTTCGATCGAGACAATCGAACGCTCCGCCAACGCGAGCGCTTGGTTCTTAAGCGCGGCGGCGTTGTCCCCTAACAGTTGGTTCACCTCGAAGAGCCCCCAGTGCGCGGCGAAGTCGGTTGGCGCGAGCGAAGCGGCACGTTCGTACATCGCGCGCGATGCCGGCATGTCACCACGCAGCGCTAGCGCGTGCGCGCAAGCCGTGTAACCGCCGGCGAACGGATGGAGTTGGAGGGCGCGCTCGAAGAACCGGATCGCTTCGTCGATGCCGTTCGCTTCGAGAAAGACGGCGCCGGCGTTGAATTGTGGCAGCCATTGGGCGGGCAGCATCTCGGCCGCCTCGGCCAGTGACCGCGCCGCTTCAAGATGACGGCCCTGCGCGCGCAGCCCCATTCCGCGCGAGGTCAGGCGTTGGATTTCGCTTTCGTCGCTCAAGGCGGTGCGCTCATCATCTACGCTCGGACCGGGTATTACCTTGATATTCGGCACCGCTACTCTTTTCAACGCCACGAATGCGGCGGTACGCCAATGTACGGCCTTTATGGCTCTTGGTATCTGCTTCGGTCGAAGCCGCGCCGATATTAGCCGGTGGGGAGCCGGCGTTTGTGCTCCCATGCAACGCTAGCGCGACCCGGTACTCTGTTCGAGCGGCTAAGCGCACGAACGGTAGCACAAGCCGGGCGCCCGCGATTCGCCATTCGGGCCGTCATTCGACGCAAGCGAGTTTGCCTGTTCGCAGTCCGCTCGGTCATCGACACCAGCCGGGACGAGCGGTCGGATCGCGTTGGCGTTTGGCTCCGCGTCTCCATCCCGGATCAGATTACGTTTCGCTCACCACGCGGCGTGCCGCGATGTGATAGATGCTCCTCATATCCGGTAAGCGTCGTTTTCCAAAGGCCATGACGTCGACAGCGTCGGTACTGCGCCGTCAAGGACGAAAGGGAGGTCAAGCGGTTTGCCGGACGCTCGAAGTGCTGGCTTATGCGGATTGCGTCGGGCGCTAAGCGTTGGCAATGCTACGAAAGTCGAGCTGCAGGCGCTCTGGCGCGACGCCAAGCTCGTAGACATCGCCGGTTTGCGGATCGATCGCGGTGGCGTAGCGAGCGCCGGCAGCCATGTAGCGGTCGATCTTCTGCTTTACTTCGCTCCACGAATCGCTCGATGAGGCGACCTCGATAACGACGTCCGGACACACCTGCCAGAATCGTGACCGCTGCTCGGAAGTCAACGCCGACATTCGCTCTTGCGATATCCAAGCTGCGTCCGGCGCGCGCAGCGCCCCGGTCGACAACCGAAAGCCGGCCGAGGAATCGAATGCGCGCCCACCGATCCCCGTCTCGTCCTGCCACCGTCGAAGCTGATAGTAGGCCTCCCCACTCTTGGCACCAGCGTCGGTATGGTTGGGGGACACAATCAGCTGACCTTCCTCGTCCCGCTCAAAGCCGTATTCGGGGATCGCGCGAGAAAGTGCATAGAGAAAATCGTCCGTCGTTGGGCCGGGCGTCGAGATCGTCATCATCCGAGTAGTCCCTCTTCCACTAGATCATAACAGCTCGCCGGCTCCTGGAGCGCCGTACGCAGCGGGGGAGACCCCGAGGTTTCGTAGACCAAGCGGCGGCAACTTTTCAGCCCGGAGAGAGCGGCCATCGCTCTTCAGCCGTGATTCCATGCCGGCGAAAGCGTTCTCGGGCCGCCTCGTTCAGTCGCCCGTGGTAGCGCGAGCTGGAAAACGATTTGCGTTTTCCGCTTTTCTTTGATATGTTGGTGCCGACGTAGTGACGGAGAGACCATAATGGCTTGGATTATCGGAAACCAACAGGTCGAGACTCCGGCGAATCCGGGAGCCCTTTCGGATGTTGACCAGCTGCTGGAGCGGATCGTGGCCGCCTTTGGTGTTCGCCCTACGAGCAAATTGCTCGGTGTGGATGGATCGACGGTCTCGAACTGGAGATCCGACCACCGCCGAATGAGTTCCGAAATGCGCGGGCGTGTCGTTGACCTTCATGACGTTCTCAACCGCGCTCTTCTGGTTTTCCCTGCCGACATTGCCGTACTCTGGCTCTTTGGTAGTGAGCCCTTTCTCGACGGGAAAAGGCCCATTGACGTGCTTGCTATTCGCGGCGCTGCGCCACTCATCGACGCCCTGCGAAATATCGAGGCAGGCGCCTACGCATAGCATATCGCCCGGATTTGAACCTGTATCGCGTGTTGCCGCTTGAACCCAACGCCGCACAGTACGACGCGGGCGGCGCTCTATTTGTTCCCGACAGCACTGACGGCCGCATCGACAATGTTGGCGTGTATAAGGTGCTGTATTTAGCGCGTGAACCCGAGGGCGCGATTGCCGAAACATACGGACGCATTCCTCTTTGGAAGCCCGCGATGCTCAAAAGCGCATCGGGCGTTCCACATTCACTCGTCACCTATTCGCTGCCGGAAATGAATGCGGTTTTTTCGCTCGACGACACGGTGGCGCTGGCATCGCTCGGCGTCGCGAATCCATCACAAATCGTCGCCCGCAATCGGCCATTCACTCAAGCACTCGCTCTTCAAATCTACGGGCGGCGTCGGTACATCGGTGTTTCGTGGTGGAACTACTACGAGCCGGCTTGGACTTCATTCGGCCTTTGGGATATAAGCAGCCTAGAAGTCCTTCACGCTGAGCAACTCGCGAACTCACTTCCACTCGTACAACGCACCGCGCAGCATATCGTTCGTCAGTTTATCTCGTGATTCGGCTGCGCGACTGCGGCGATTCGCGGTGGTATTCGATGCGGCTATTCCGCCGGCGGGCGTCGCCGATCCGGCGATTGGCTTTCAATCTCCACCGACGGTGCGCGTGCCCATGCGACCACCGCCGTTGCGAATGACTAGGAGCGAATGCGCGGACTTGTCGCGCGACGATGGCTAACATGAGGCCCTGGCGTGAAATTCGCGAGACGCGGTCAAAGCTAACCCCGGGACAGAGCAGAATTTGACAGCCCGCTCGGAGACCGCCCAGATGAAGCTCGATGAACTACGAAAAGCGTGCCACCTTTCGCTTAGAACAGACTGCAGCCTCGCTTGGGCTTAGCCAATGCGTTTAGCGCGGCCTATGACGCCGCCGTCAAGCAGCCTAAAGACAAATGGCACCACAACCCGAGGTCGGGGTCGCCGTTTAGACAAGTCAATCCGACGCTAGCAAGGCTGCCCCGTCGCTTGGTCGTCGTCGTCGGGCCACATGCACCGTCGGATCGCTTCGGAGTTGCACGTACGATCGGGCCGCCGCTCTTTTGGGACTCAGCATCTTTCAATTGATGTCGCACCGTACCTCAAGGCGAACAGGGCGGCAGGCTGAATGAGGATGCGGCTAGCCGAACCTCCAGCGTCGCCCAATCCAGTTGGCCGGCAGTGAAGGCTCCGATAGACACGGGCTCGGGCTCGGGTGATCGGCGAGAATCAATCATTCGTGATCTTTACGGTACATCGCGCCCTGCTTCACCGACGTTGAGAGCGGTGGATAAGCGACTTGCTTCCGAAGCGATGCCGCGCCGTTTCCCTTCACGACGCGACCGCTCGGACTTCCCGGACAACTCGCAAAGGATCAGCGCTTCAAACTACGATTGAATTCTACCCGAACGGCCGATAGTCTATTGAATCAGTAACGTTACTGCCTTTTTGGTTTGCAACACTAAGAGTTTGAGCTTCTGCCCGGAAGAACGCTTACGAGATGCTACGGTATTACCAACACTTTGGACTCCAACGCGACCCTTTTCTTGATACTTCCGATCCGCAATTTTACTTGGAGCTTCCGACCGTGCGCCGCAACATGCGCCGAGTCTTGACGGCAATCGAAGAGTCGCGCGGGCTGGCAGTGGTGATCGGTCCGTCCGGCTCCGGGAAGACGTCCATGTCATCGGCTCTCGAACAGACGTTGCTGGGTAATTCAAGCGTTTCCATCGGTAAAATCCTGGACCCCACATTTGCCAACGACGTTGAGTTTCTGCTCGCGATCACACGCGTCTTCGGACTCGATCTCAAGTCGCGCTCCACTGCCGACCTCAAGAATGCGCTCAAGAATTTTCTGTTCGATGCTGCAATCGTCCAAAAGAGCACGCTTGTTCTCCTAATCGATGAAGCGCAGAATCTGACCGCCGACGGACTTGAAACGTTGCGTCTCTTGCTCAACTTTCAGGTGCCGCAAAAAAAGTTGCTCAATCTAGTCTTGTTTGGCGAAGAAGAGTTGGCGACGTTCATCGCCGCGCACGAGAGTCTCAGCGACCACGTCGACACGTACGTGCGATTGGACGTACTCGATGCGGCGGCAAGCACGGCACTAGTCGAGCACCGGCTCGTGAAGGCCGGGAAGTTGCCCGTTGTGGAGGTTTTCGCCCCGGCTGCGCTGCAGCGCGCCGTCGAAGCCGGCGGCGGCTTGCCGCGGCGCCTAACTAACGTCGTGCGATGGGCAATGGTCGAGGCCGCCGATCGGGGTGCAGAGGTGGTAACGATGGATCACGTGATGGCGGCACTGCGTACTCGCGGAATGAAAGCGACGAGCCGGACCTCAGCTTCGGACCCCGCAGTGACTGGGACTCCATCAATTTCGGAGGACATCAACGTGAAACAACCGCCGCGAGCCGCGCAGGGCAAGCTCTTGGCGCGTTTTCTGGCATGGTTTCCATGATTGAAGAGCGATACGGGCGCAGCGCGGACATGCGTCTCCACGATCTTCTGCGGGAAGAACTCGGGCTGCCGCCTCGGCCGCCGGTTTTGACTCGGTACATCGATGCCGCTCGCGAGGACAACGAGGCCGACGCGAATGACACGGTCGCCGCAAGCGGAGCCGTCTTGGTCGCAGCTCTCGACGCCCAGCCACGTATTGGACTGATCGCCGGCGCGCTCGTAACCATCGTGCTGACGATCATGAACGATGGGAGGCTCGC
>Ga0182013_10007317_pt1 | contig 12220 bp, 3 predicted proteins | sample 612S2MmetaG_FD_120487 | JGI IMG/M metagenome (GOLD analysis project Ga0182013, IMG submission 120487) | Permafrost microbial communities from Stordalen Mire, Sweden - 612S2M metaG | ecosystem: Environmental > Terrestrial > Soil > Wetlands > Permafrost | place: Sweden: Stordalen | collected...
AGAAGTTGCATGTGAGTTCGCGCACCGAGGCGGTCGTTCGCTATATGGCCTCAAAGGCTCCGCCGCAGAAGCCAGGGTCTTGATATGACGGTTCTTCTTTGAAGTCGAACCCATGCCATAACTCGAAAAGTGAATCCAATAATAATTAATTCAAAGCCATTATGACTATGCTTGCCTGCATCACTGCCAAGCCAATACGAAACTTGATTCCGCTCCTATTGGCGGACGGGAACGCCAGGTGATCAACGTCAGTGACAATCATGAGTCGGGAATTTACCGTGCTAAGATTAAACATGCTAAGATTAAACCGGTGACAACGGACGACTTCCGGTTTATTGTTTGCTCCTCCAACCACGCCTACACTAATGCGTCGCAGATTAGCAAAATCGAACTCTACCAATGAAAGCCTACAGTTGTTGGCCGAACAGGTTTCAGGGAAACTCAGCGAATATGTGCCAAGTGGGATTTGCGACCATCAAGATGAAGAGTAAAACTGCCCAATTGTTGACTTTGATCGCCGTGGCCATTTTGACCGGCCTTTCTGGTGATACGTTGGTCGCGGATGAATTGGTCGCGGGATTCGTTCATCCGCCGAACTCGGCCAAGCCTTGGGTCTATTGGTATTTCATGGATGGGAACCTTACGCGCGAGGGCATGACGGCAGATCTGGAGGCGATGAAAAAGGCCGGCATCGGCGGCGGGATTTTTCTGGAGGTGAACGTCGGCATCCCGCGCGGACCGGTGGTTTTCATGAGCCCCGAGTGGCAGGACCTAATGGCCCAGGCGCTCCACGAGGCCGACCGGTTGGGCATTGAGATCGCGCTGGGCTCGGGTCCTGGCTGGTGTGGTACGGGCGGTCCGTGGATCCAACCGGAACTGGCGATGCAGCATCTCGTCGCCAGCGAAACCAACGTGACCGGCCCGATGCAGTTCTCCGCGACATTGCCGCAACCACGGCCACGAACGCCATATTTCGGAGAAGATACCTTGACGCCGGAACTTAAAAAGGAGTGGCGGAATTTTTACCAGGATGTGGCGGTGATTGCATTTCCGACTCCGGATGGCACAAACCGGATTGGCGATGTGGAAGAAAAGGCGCTTTATCATCGTGATCCTTATTCCTCAGTGGCAGGTGTAAAGCCCTTCCTGCCCGCGCCGGCGCAGTTTCCCGCGCTCCCAACAAATGAATGCATCAACCCGGATAACATGATTGATCTAACGGCTAAACAGTCCGCCGATGGACGACTTTTCTGGGATGTGCCACCGGGGCGTTGGACCATAATGCGTCTGGGACGCACGCTTACCGGTCAGACGACGCGACCGGCGCCACAACCCGGTCTCGGTTTTGAAACCGACAAATTCAACCGCGCCGCGCTCGACGCCCATTTTGCCGCGTTCATCAAAAAGGTCTTGGCTCAAACCGGACCGCACACGAATGCCACCGGCGGTCTGACGATGTTGCATTTTGACAGTTGGGAAATGGGATCGCAAAACTGGTCGCCCAAATTTCGCGAGGAATTTCAAGAGCATCGGGGCTATGACCCATTGAAGTATTTGCCCGCTTACACGGGCAACGTCGTGACCAGTTCCGAAATCTCCGAGCGTTTTCTATGGGACGTGCGACGAACGGCGCAGGAGCTGCTCGTCGAAAATCATGTCGGCTATCTTGCTGAACTGGCGCACCAAAATAATCTCACGCTTTCCGTCGAACCATACGATTTGAATCCAGCCGGCGACCTCACGATGGGCCGCGTCGCGGATGTGCCGCAGTGCGAATTTTGGTATCTTGGTTTCAACACGTTTTTCAGCGCCATTGAGGCGGCCTCCATCGCCCACACCTGCGGTCGACCTGTGGTAGCAGGGGAAGCCTTCACCTCGCTTTGGGGTGAAGATTGGAAGGCTGATCCGGCGGCCTTGAAGCCGCTGGGCGACTGGGCATTTTGCTCGGGAGTGAACCGTTTCGATTTCCACCGTTTTCAGGCCCAACCCTGGAACGACCGCCGGCCCGGGATGACCATGGGGCCTTTCGGTGTCCACTGGGACCGCACGCAGACTTGGTGGAGCATGGTGCCGGCGTATCATGAATATCTCGCGCGCTGCCAGTTCCTGCTGCAACGCGGCGTGACGGTGGCCGATGTCTGTTTTCTCGCAGCGGAAGGCGCACCCCAGGTTTTTCTTCCGCCGAGTTCAGCCACGATTGACTCGCCGCCGGTTCATTCTGGTTACAACTTTGATGGTTGCGCTCCAGAGACGCTGATCGAACGCGCCCGGGTGCAGCAGGGCAAACTAGTGTTTCCCGGTGGAACATCGTATCGGATGCTGGTATTGCCTGAGCAACAAACCATGACGCCCCAACTCCTTCGCAAAATTGCGGCGCTCGTGCGCGCTGGCGCCACGGTGTTTGGCCCGCCGCCGGTTAAATCGCCGAGCCTGGAAAATTTTCCCAAATGCGATGCCGAAATAAAAGAACTTGCGCAGGAAGTCTGGGGCGACTGCGACGGGCTAAAAGTTTTTGCCCGCTCATTGGGCCAAGGTCGTGTATTATGGCGCCGAACGGAAGTGGCGCCGGGCGAGCAATACGGTGATTACTCCGCCGTGACGAACGTGCTGGCAGGGATGAACCTGCCGCCGGACTTCGTAGCCTATGGGCCAGTCCGTTTCACCCACCGGCGCGATGGCTCTGCGGAAATTTATTTCCTCGCGAACACATCCAAAAAGCCGGTCGTTGCCGACGGACATTTCCGCGTGCATGGTCTGGTTCCACAAATCTGGAATCCGCTGACGGGCGAAATGACGAAACCAGCGCAATTCACCACCTCGGCGGAGGGTGAGATGGTCCCGCTGACTTTGGGTCCTGGCGATTCGATTTTTGTGGTCTTTCGCCGGCCGGTCACCGAGATTGATCCCGTTCTGAGTTTTACCCGCAATGGCAAACCGATTGCGATCATGCCGCATTTACCCGCCATCATCATTCAGAAGGCGGCTTACGGTGTGCCCGGAGACGCGACTCGAACTCGCGATGTGAGTGGAAAATTGCAGGCACGGGTGGATCAGGGAGAGCTCGATATTCCAGTGATTGATCTGGCAAAAGAAGACGATCCGGCTTATGGCGTGGTAAAGACCCTGCGGGTTGAATACACCGTGGACGGTAAACCGGGGATGGCGACCGGTCATGACCAGGAAACGATTACGCTGCTAGCCCCGTCAGTCAATTGCGAGCCTGAGGCAAAACTTGAGCGTGACACTGACGACCGATTCGTTCTCACGGCGCAAAAGCCGGGCCGGTATGAAATTCATACCGCGCAGGGGAAAAAGTCGGCTGTTGAGATTGCCACCATTCCAGCGCCACTTGAAATCAGCGGCCCATGGGCTGTGGATTTCGATCCCAAATGGGGTGGTCCGCGAGAAATAATTTTCGCTTCGCTGGAGGACTGGAGCCAGCGGCAGGAAGAGGGCATTAAATATTATTCCGGCACGGCGGTTTATCGAAAGTCATTAGTCCCGTCAAATCCGGCGCCTGATCAACGATTTTTTCTGGATCTCGGCATCGTGAAAAACCTGGCGCGCGTTCGGTTGAATGGGCACGACTGTGGTGTGGCTTGGTGTCCGCCCTGGCGCGTGGAGCTTACCGGAGCCATCACCACCGGAACCAACGAGCTGTAAATCGAAGTCGCCAATCTTTGGCCGAACCGGCTTATCCGCGACCAGTCGTTACCAAAGTCAGAAAACCTTACTTGGACCACCCACAACCCTTATACAAAAAATTCGTCTTTACTGCCTTCCGGCCTGCTCGGCCCGGTCACTCTCCACACGGAGGTGCGTGCATGGTTTGAAGTGAAATGAAAAAAGCGGTCAACGCCTGGACTTCGGCTTAATCGCCCGTCAGCCCTGCTCCTTGTCTATTTTGGCGGCACCACAAAGCCAGCGACAGCTTCCGCCCTTGCTCTTGGAACCAACGCAAGTCCCTATCCTAAAGGCTACTTGCAAGAGTGCATTGGAAAACGCGCCCATGAGTTTTTTAACGCGGATGGCAGTCCGCCGGGAAGAGTTGGATGATTTAGTTACATGCCGACCGCGAGACAAAGCAGCACTTCGATCTCTGATGAAAATCATTCATGAAAACTTTGGCGATTATGGATTGCAACATTTCATCTACTGACAAGGTCGCCGGTGAAGGTTCAGACGAATATCTACCCGACCTAATTCGCCAACGGGCTTAACAACTTTATGAGGCGCGAAAGCGCCAATCGGGCCATGCATGGGACGACTGGCTGCAAGCCGAGCGTGAGGTCGTGCATCACCTGCGCATCTGGCTACTACCCGAATGAACTGGCCATCAGATTTGTCGTCTCGGGCTCACCAAAATGTGCACCATCATAAGTCCAAGGGCCGAAAATAGCCTCAATAGCATACGCGAAATCGGGGCAGGTGATCGGGATGGTTGCGAAAATCCTGATTAAACAAAAAGCCAATCCAAAGAGCCATGGTCCAATGAGCGCGGGTCCATTCCGTCTGAGCCTTGGAAAGGCACATAAGTTATTCTGACCTTGCCATTATGATTCGGCTCCGTGTTTTCTTCCGGTGAACTAGTCCAATTGGTCTATTGTTCGCTTTATAAAGGATGGTTAGTATCTTTTCCAATGTCCCATTCAGCCATGCCCTGCGAACTGTCATGGTTTATTACTTTGCACGCACGCGAGCAACTGGGTAAGCGACAATCGGCACGAAACCAAAATTCACTTGGGCAACAATAGCTACGATTACATTTTCCCTGCTTTTACGCACGAGTAAAATTGTAACACCGAAGCAACCTCAAAACACTCCCATGAAAACCCCAATCATAAAATCATTTTCCGTCGCCAAGAGACTTCTACGCCATTCTCATCCAAAGCTTTGCGCCATCATCCTCGGCATGGCTGCGGCCAGCCAGCTTGCCGCGCAGAATTTTGGCGTTCACTTTTTAGGCAATACGTCCCCGGCTGACAATGTCACCGGCAGTGCGGGAGTTGTGCCGATCACGAACTGGAACAACATCAACAACGTAAATTTCACTCCCGGAAATTCCACCACGATCACCTCAAGCGACGGCTCAGCCACGGCGACCCTAAACCTTTCCGGAAGCCAGGTAACCAAAGGGTGGAACAGCGGCTTGACGGGCGACGGGGCTAATTTTTCATTGCTGCATGGCTATATAGACGCCGGTGCCTACGGCAGCACCAGCCCGATCGCCACCGTGAGTGGTTTGACGAATGGAGAGGCGTTTGATGTCTATGTCTATTCCTTCGCGGACAACTGTCACCCCGGAAGCGCCGCCGACAAACTGCCAAATTATGCGGTGAACGGGATAACGCATTATGTCCCTGAGCTTGGTGTGGGCGCCTCCGGATACACCTCCACTGGCGTAGTCGGCAACCAAGGGTTTACTGGATTCATGCCGGGGACGATATCAAGCACAAATGTCGCCCAGGAAATCCCGGCGGCAAGTTTCGGAAATTACATAGCCATATCCAATGTTTCGTCGGGTGTCGGCGGTCAAATCACCATCATACCTGAAGCCGATAAGACCACATATCGTTCGTCGCTCGACGGCATCGAGATCGTGCCAAGTTCGGGTCCCAGTTTTGGTATTCATTTTTTGGGTAATGCCACGTCCGACCCCGTGACGAGCACGGCGGGTGTCGTGCCCATCGGGGATTGGAACAACATTGACAATGGCGGCTATGCTTCCGGAAGTGCCACCAGCATCACCGGCAGCGATGGCCTGACTTCGGCGACTTTGACCCTCACCGGCAGCGAGATTAATAACGCCTGGAATAGCGGTCTGGCCGGCGACGGAGCCAATATGTCCCTGATGCATGGCTTTATGGACGCAGGCAATTACAACGATTCGACCGGCGCCAATATCGTCATTAGCGGTCTCCCCGCAAATACGAGCTACACAGTATATGTCTATTGTATGTCTGACTCTTCCAAGCCAGGCGGTGCGGGCAGTTTGCTGCCGAATTATTCGGTGAATGGGACCACTTATTATGTTCCTATCCTTGGCGCCACCGGGTCCTCGACTTTTATCACGACGGGCAGTGTGGGCGGATATGGCTTCGCGGGATTTGTGCAAGGAACGCCCACCAATGCGAACAGCAGTCTGCCCGCCATTCCCGCGGATTTCGGAAACTACATCGCCATTACCAATGTTTCATCGGGTGCAGGCGGTCAAATAACCGTTGAACCGGAAAAAGACCTTTCAACCTATCGTTCACCGCTGAACGGCTTTGAACTAGTTCCGAACAGTGGCCCGAGTTTTGGCGTTCATTTTCTTGGTAATGCGTCATCCGACCCTGTGACCAGCACGGCCGGAGTCGTGCCGATCGGGGTCTGGAATAATGTTGCGGACGCCGCCAGCTCGCACACCATTACAGGAAGCGATGGTTCAACAGCCGCAACCCTGGCAATCAGCTCCGGTGGCCAGGCGGGCAATGCGTGGAGCAGCACCGGCGCCAATAGCTCTCACGGAGGAGGGAATCTTTCGTTGATGAACGGTTTTTGGGATGCGGGCAATTACAACGGTTCCGCGGCCACTGCCACCGTAAGCGGTCTGCCACCCAATACGACTTACACGGTTTATGTATACTGCTTATCAGACGGGACCAAGCCAGGCTCGGGCCAATTGCTGCCGAATTACACCGTGAATGGAACGACCTATTACGTTCCGGTGCTCGGCTATCAGACGGCTACGACTTTCATTACAACCGCCAACGTCGGCGGCCCTTTCACTGGATTTGTGCAAGGGACGCCTTCCAGCGTGAACAGCGCCCAGCCAGCTATTTATGCAAACTTCGGAAATTATGTCAGGTATCACAATATCCCGGCGGTTGGCGGTCAAATCATCATTGAACCCGAAGCTGATGCGACCACGTACCGTTCGGCTTTCAACGGCTTTGAACTAGTCGGATTGGGCGCCCCGGCGGTGCCTGTCATCTCTCTACCGTTGTATAATCCGAACGTCTCACCTATCTATGCGGGCACAATGGTTACTTTCACGGAAACCGCTGCAGGTGTGCCGACGCTTGCTTATCACTGGCTGGCGGACAATGGCACGGGAATTCTGTCGCCTGTGAACGGCGCCAACTCTTCCAACCTGGTCGTGGACACTACCGGGTTTGCCCCGACCAATTACGAATATGAGGTAATCGTCACCAATTCCTCCGGCGCTTCCACTAGTGCAGTGGTGACGATAAGCGTCGTCGCTGGCAGCGCGCCCATACTCGTGACGGACATCACCCCCACGCCGGCGAACGAAGCCTATGTGGGGGAAACCGTAACTTATTCTCCCACCTTCACAGGAACCCTGCCGATCAGCTACCAATGGATGGTGGATACGGGCAGCGGCCCCACCAACATCCCCAGTTCCGTCAATGCGAGCGCCATCACTTCCACACTGGTTCTGAACGCCCTGCAAATTGCCAACTCGGGAACCTATACTTTAAACGCAAACAATTCCGTCGGTGGCCCGGTTTCAAGTAGTTCTTCCGCGCTGACGGTTCTGCCGGTGCCTCCCGCTCCTCCGAGTGGCACTTACGGCACTTGGATCTTGTCCAACAATCCCGTGGCCTATTGGCCCCTCAACGACACGAACGATCCATCCACCGGCGTGGCTCCGGTTTACGATGCCAGCGGTCATGAGCTTGACGGGGTTTATGGCCAGTATTCCCAGAATGGTTTTGACGGCGTTGCCGGCCCCCAGCCACCCGGTTTCCCTGGATTTACCGCCAACGACTGGGCGATGGCGTCAGTGGAGGACCTGACGAATTCCTGGGCCACGGTGCCGCCGATAAACCTGGATACGAACACGGCGACAATAACGATGTGGATATACCCGACCACCATTGAGTCTTTCCACGCGGGTTTATTCTGCAACCGCCCCTATGGCGCGGGCCTGGGTTTTGGCGGCGCAGAAAATGGTTCCGGCATGTATGAATTGGGTTATACCTGGAATAACAACAACGGAAACACCTGGGGTTGGGATTCACAACTCTACCCGCTGCAAAACCAATGGTCCTTCGTGGCCCTGGTGGTCCAGCCCACCCAGGCCACAATTTATCTCTATTACATTGATCCCAACACGGGGCAGCCGGATCTTTATTCCGCGGTCAACACCGTGAGCCATCAGGCCGCGCCGTTTGGTTCCGGCAACACGACCACGATTGGCTCGGATTTCGATAGTACCAACGACGTGCTTACGCGCACGTTCAGCGGGAGCATTGCCCACGTCGCCGTGTTCAACACCGCGTTGAACAGCGGCCGGATCCTGCAGCTTTTCAACGAAGGCGCCGGCCTGGCCCCCATTGCACCCACTATCGCCGGGCAGCCGCAATCATTGGCCCTGCTGGCGGGCTCTACGGCAACCTTTACCGCTTCCGGGATCGTTGGAAGCACGCCGATTACCAATCAATGGCAATTTAATGGCACCAACATTAACGGGGCGACAAACGCCAGTCTGACTATCAGCGACATCACCCCGGCGAACGCCGGCTCATACCAGCTATTCGTTTCCAATCCGGCCGGCACCAATGGCAGCAGTGTGGCTACTCTGACCGTGGTTCCAGTGGTCTCCAATTCTTATGACGCCGCCGTCCTGGCCAATGGCCCGCTGGTGTATTACAAGCTTGACGAATCCACCACCAATCCGACTGATGGAGGCGTGGTCGCTTATGATTACGTGAACGGCTATAACGGAGTTTATCAAGTCGGTGCGGAAGACGGATTCAACGGCATCCTCGGGCCGGAAGCTCCGGCGTTTCCCGGATTTGCGACCACCAACGGCGCATTGGGAACATTCGTGGATGTCCCAACTTCCTATGTCACAGCCTCGGTCGGGAACCTGGTTGCGACCAACCTTACCTACGTCCTGTGGATTAATCCGAGCGGTCCCGTGGAGAACTTTGCCGGTTTGCTGTTTGACCGGGGCGGCGCTGGCGAGGGCTTTTGTTTTGGCCCGGACACCAACAGCAGCGGCATGGCCGACTTGGGTTACACTTGGAACCAAAATAATGCCGATACCTTCAACTACGGCACTTATTTGTTTCCACCCGCCAACCAGTGGTCCTTGGTCGCCATGACCATCGCGCCGTCGGGGGCGGAATTTTATCTGATTAACAGCAGCGGCATCCAGACGGCTGCCAACCCGATTACCCACGACAGCGAGAGGTTCGGCGTGGCCTGGCATATTGGTGACGACGCGTCGGACGGCGCCACCGGCAACCGGACCTTCCCCGGCAGCATTGCCGATGTGAGCGTTTATCTCTCCACCCTCTCCAGCAACCAGATCGTGTCCCTCTATGATGCTGGTGCGCCGCTCGCGCCCTCAGTGACATTGAACATCACCCCGACGCCGGTTGGGAAGCTCACACTCACATGGTCGCAAGGCACCCTCCTGCAAGCCACGACTTTGACCGGGCCGTGGACCACCAACAGCGCGGCGGTGTCGCCTTACTCCATCACGCCGACCAATACGCAAATGTTCTTTAGGGTGCGGGTCCAGTAGCGGATTTGCCCGCGCTGATCAGAGAAAGACCGCACCCGGGGTTGGGGCGTTGGCGAACGGTAGCCAACGCCCTTCACCTCAGAAACCTACGCCGCCGCTTTACAGCCATCCTGTTCGCTGTTGTCCGGCCGGTCACCTGTAAACGCAGTTGTAACAATTATTATATATGACAGAAGTACATTATGAATAGCAAACCTCCATTGTCTGCCAAAGCATTAGCTCCGCTGCTGTTGCTATTATCCGCCTTTACTGGACGCGCATTGACGAACAACCTGGCGCTCACTCCGCCGATGGGCTGGAACAGTTGGAACTATTACGCCTTTAACATTAATAGCGCGGATGTTCGGGCGATGGCCGATATCGTGGCAACCAACGGGATGAAAGCTGTCGGCTACCAGTTCATCAACGTGGATGACTGCTGGGCTTATGCCCGCAATTCGAACGGATTAATCCAGCCGGATCCGACCACGTTTCCAGAGGGCATGAAGGCACTGGCCAATTATGTTCATGCGGACGGCCTCAAGTTTGGGGTCTATACCGATCATGGCACGACCACTTGCGCGGGACGTCCCAGTAGTTATGGGTATGAGTATATTGACGCCAATACCTATGCCTCATGGGGCGTTGATTATCTCAAGGATGACAATTGCAACTGGCCGCCCAATGACATTCCGGCGGTGGATTATTCAAACATGAGCCAGGCCTTGATGGAAAGCGTCCCGCCGATAACATTTTGCATCTGCATGGGTTCGCCGGGGTACGTGTCATTTGATTCCGGCTTGGCCAATCAATGGAGAACGACTGATGACATCAATGATGCTTATGCGACCATGATTTCGCACATTGATCTCAATAGCCAGACGGCTTATATCGCCGGACCGGGGCGTTGGAATGACCCGGATATGCTGGAAGTTGGCAACGGCGGGATGACGGCGGTGCAGGACCAGAGTCATTTTACGATGTGGTGCATCATGGCCGCGCCGTTGATCATGGGAAATAATTTAACCGCCATGTCACCGCAAACCATGGCGACACTGACCAATAGTGAAATAATCGCCGTGGACCAGGACCCGGCTGGCGAGCAGGGAGTCAAAGTGGTCAACAATGTCAGTGCTGGTTCGACCAACGAGGTGTGGAGCAAGACTTTGGGATATGATTTTACCACCAAGGCGGTGGTCTTGTTCAACCGGCTCGGCCCTGCCACAAACATCACGGTCAACTGGACCAACCTCGGCTTACAGGCCGGCACGGCCACAGTGCGCGACTTGTGGGCACATCAAAATCTCGGCACTTTCACCAACAGTTTCAGCACCAATGTGCCAGCCAATACTGCGGTAATGTTAAAAATCGTCGGCGCACCCCCGGCATTGCCGCAGCTTGGCACGAATTATCTTACCGATCTGCAGGCGGTCTATGCTTATACAGGTTGGGGAACGATGGTTAGGAACAAAAACATCTCCGGTAACATTATCTCCCTCGGCGGAGTAACCTACACCAATGGAATCGGTGTTAATTCATTCGCGGGCCTGGACTACGATCTGGGAGGAATAGGTTCACGCTTTCAAGCAACCATCGGTCTGGATGACGACGCGGAAAATCAAGGCGCCGCGCTACAGTTCTATGTTTTTGCCGACGGGACGCAAATTTATTACAGCGGTGTGATTACGAACAATCCGCCTCGAAACATCAATCTGGATGTGACCGGAGTACATCGTCTGATTCTTGGGGTGGGAGACGGGGATAATAATATTAACTATGGCCATGCGGATTGGGCGAACGCGCTGGTGACGGTCACCAATACGACGCCGGCGCCGCCATATGCTCCAACAGGGTTGACCGCAACTCCCGGCAATCCAATCCGCCTGGTCTGGAACTCCACCGTGAGTGCGACAAATTATAACGTGCAGCGCGCCACTCAAAGCAACGGGCCTTATACCACAATTGGGACTACGCCAATCGCCACTTTCACCGACACAAATGTCACGAATGGAACCACCTATTTCTATGCTGTATCAGCCGTGGATCTGGCGGGGCAAAGCCCGGATTCAGCCCAGGTTTCAGTGACAGCCTGTGCGACGGCAACTGCGCCGACCGGGGTCGCCGTCTTACTAACAACGAGTAACTCCCCGGCAATTTTTGTCCAGTGGAATGTTTCCCCCGGTGCGACTGGTTATAATGTTCTGCGTTCAACCAGCGGCACGCCATTTGACAGTTTGGCAAGCGGGTTGGCCACGACCAATTTTACGGACACAAACCTGGTTCCCGAAACGGTTTATTATTATGTGGTTTCAGCAATGAGCGCCTGTGACGAAAGCGCGAACTCAGCTATTGCCGCGAGCGGCCCGATACTCATTTTTGCTACCCCAACGAACCTAACAGCGGAGGCGGGAAACAACCAGGTTAATTTGAACTGGATGCCGTCTTCGGCTACTACTGGTTGCAATGTGAAACGCTCCACGACGAACGGCGGTCCTTACTCTCTTATCGCAACCAATGTGCCGGGTACCGGCTATTTGGATGACACCGTAACCAACGGAACGACTTATTTCTATGTCGTCTCGGCATTACTGACAAGTCCGTAGGATAGAAGACATTTTGCTGGACAGGGTGAGACGGTTGGTCTATAAAGGGTCAATGGCAACCATTGACGGTTGCACCTTGGATCACAAAGCTTTGGCT
>Ga0182013_10007319_pt1 | contig 12218 bp, 9 predicted proteins | sample 612S2MmetaG_FD_120487 | JGI IMG/M metagenome (GOLD analysis project Ga0182013, IMG submission 120487) | Permafrost microbial communities from Stordalen Mire, Sweden - 612S2M metaG | ecosystem: Environmental > Terrestrial > Soil > Wetlands > Permafrost | place: Sweden: Stordalen | collected...
AAAGAGCAGAAGCTGGGCGGAACCTGCCTGCACGTAGGCTGCATTCCCACTAAAGCGCTGCTTTTCAACGCCGAGGTCTGGGATCACGTGCAGCATGGCGCGGAGTTTGGGTTGAACTTTGCCGGGGGTGCCGCGCCAACGTTGGATTGGGCAGCGGTGCAGGCGCGCAAGAACGCGATCATTACGAAGCATGTAAAAGGCCTCGACTTCCTGGTGAAGAAGCACAAGGTGACGCGCGTATCGGGCTACGGGCGGCTCACCGGGCCTGCAAAGGATGGCGTCCACACCGTTGCTGTGACTGGGGCCGCAGGCGATTCCGGCGAGGTGAAGGCAAAGAACGTGATTCTCGCTTCGGGCTCTGAGGCCAAGATGCTCCCCGGCCTGGCAGCCGACGATCGCATCCTGACCAACATCGAGATTCTGGCGATGGAAGCGGTGCCGAAATCGCTGATCGTGATCGGCGCGGGGGCGGTCGGAGTGGAATTCGCTTCGATCTTCCGCACCTTTGGCGCGGAGATCACGATCCTCGAGTTCCTGCCGCGGGTTGTTGCAGTTGAAGACGAAGAGATTTCGAAGGAGCTAGCGCGCCTCTTCAAGAAGCGGGGCATCGACGTGAACACGGGCGCGAAGGTGGAGAAGGTGGAGCGCACCGACACTGGGGTCCGGGTGAGCTATACCGATCAGAACGGCAAGCCGCAGGTGAAAGAAGCAGAGAAGGTTCTGGTTGCGGTGGGGCGCTCTCCTCGAACGGCTGATCTTGGCCTCGACAAGACGCGCGTGGAGCTGGAGCGCGGTTTTGTGAAGGTGAACGAGGCGCAGGAGACGGCCGAGCCCGGAGTGTTTGCCATCGGCGACATTGTGGCAGGACTGCCGCAACTGGCGCATGTAGGCTCGATGAGCGGCATGATCGCAGCAGCAAAAATCGCCGGCTTTCCGTTCAAGCCGGTGAGAAAAGATCGCATCCCCGGATGCACCTACTGCGAGCCGCAGGTTGGCAGTGTGGGGTTGACCGAAGCGCAGGCCCGAGAAAAGGGCTTCGACGTCAAGGTGGGCAAGTTCCCCTTTGCAGGCAACTCGAAGGCTACCATTCTTGGTTCGCACGACGGGTTTGTGAAGGTTGTCGCTGAGGCAAAGTACGGCGAGATTCTCGGCGTGCACATCATCGGCCCTCAGGCGACGGAATTGGTTGCCGAGGCGGTCGCGGTGCTCGAGCTCGAAGGGACTGTGGATGAGATGATGTACACGATTCACGCGCATCCGATGCTGTCTGAAGCGATGCTCGACGGCTATGGCGCAGTGAAGGGGATGGCGATTAACGCGTAAGAACAGCAGGCCAGCAGGTCGGCGAGTCAGCCGGTCAGCCCTTGAGAATCGGATGCAAGCTCGTCTGCGGAGCGAAATGAGGGAGTGGAATTCGGTTTGAAAGCGAAGAGTCTGTCGAAGTCAGAACGGAAGCAGCATCGGGGCGAGAGCTACGGTTTGACACCGGCTGAGCTCAGGACGTTGCGCTCACTGAAGACGCCTGTACGAGTTCAAAAGTTCGTCGATGCAATTGAGTATCAGTACTCGGACACGGCGGGGTCTCCTCGGCGCGTTCTTCGCGAGCGCAAGGGGCACTGCATGGAGGGCGCGATGCTGGCCGCAGCGGCGCTACGCGTCAACGGCTATCCGCCGCTGCTGATGGACCTTGAAGCCGTGCACGACGACGACCACGTGCTGGCCCTCTATCGCGAACATGGGCTTTGGGGCGCGGTTGCAAAATCCAATTTTGCTGGACTGCGGTTTCGAGCGCCGGTGTATCGCACGGTGCGCGAGTTGGCGCTCAGCTATGTGGAGCACTACTACAACTTGCGCGGGGAGCGCACACTGCGCGCGTACTCCGTGCCGGTGAACCTGGCATCGCTCGACAGCAAAGGTTGGATGACGTCGGAGGAAGATGTCTGGTGCGTCGTGGACAAGCTGATCGCGGCAAAGCACTATCCGCTCTATCCCGACAAGGTGGCGCGTTCGCTGCCGAGGCTCGATCGCCGCAGCTTTGAGGCTGGCCTGCACGGGAGGGTGAAACACTAAAGAACGTTGCAGGCGATATTGAATAGCTAAGGCGTCGTGGGAAGCGCGGCGATCAATGCGTATTAGATTGTTCGGGGAAAATCAATCGTCTTCCGCGGCTTCTTCTTCAAGCAGCGGGTTAATGTCCCGTTTGCCGTGGAGCACACGGATGATTTTCAGATCGTCTCCGGAATGGATGTAGTAGATACGCATAGCGGGAAACCCGCTAACCGGCCAGGAACGAAGCCCCGAAAGCGACGGATTGTCGAGTGTCTTTGGAGCACCCATGCTGGGCATTCGGCAAAGTTTCTCTGTTGCCGCCTGCACTGCGTCAAGGAAGCGCTCTGCGGCGCGAACGGCGTCCTTTTCGATCAAGTAGTAAAGATATTGGCGAAGGATGTCTTCCCGGGCGGCTGTTCGAACAAAGACGTTCACGGTGCGCGTTACTTCCTTCCAGGCTATTTGCGCCTGGCAAGAATCTTAGCCGCATCCTGCTTGAGTTCACTCCAGAAGTCCGGGGAAAGGGGAATATCTTCTCCCTTTGACAGGCCTTCGATGAGCAATGCCTCCAGGCGCGCGTCCGCCTCTTTGGCTTGCGCATCGCGCAGCAGCCCGCGAACATACTCGCTCACGTTCCCGTAGCCCTTGGTCTGGACTTCGCGCTCGATGAACTCTTTCAGGGAATCGGGCAGGGAAATGGTCAACGTGGTCATGGCTCGCCTCTAAGGCAATTGTAGCAATAGTTCTTATTTAATAGGAAATCGTGGAGACGGACCTATCCAGAGTGGCGCGGCTTTTGGGAAACGCCGACCGTCATGCATATGAGCGCCTACTAAACGAACTAAACTACAAATCCACCGACTGGCCCGCCACCAGCTCCTTGCACTTCGCGATGAAGTCGGCGAGCGGGATGGAACCTTGGTCGCCCTTTGCGCGCGTACGGACGCTGACTGCGTTCGCTGCTTCTTCCTTGTCGCCGAAGACGAGGATGTACGGCGTCTTCTGGTTGGCGAAGTCGCGAATCTTGCCGTTCATCTTTTCGTTGCGGTCGTCCACTTCAACGCGCAGACCTGCGGCTTTGAGCTCCGCTTCGACCTTCTTCGCATAGGTATGGTGCCGCTCGGCAATGGGAACGAGGCCTACCTGCACGGGTGCAAGCCACAGCGGGAAAGCCCCGCCATAGTGCTCAATCAGCACGCCGAAGAAGCGCTCCACCGAGCCGAAGAGCGCGCGGTGCACCATTACCGGCCGATGCCTTTCGCCATCCTCGCCAACATACTCAAGTTCAAAGCGCTCGGGCAGTGTGAAGTCGAACTGAACTGTGGAGAGCTGCCACAAGCGGCCAAGGACATCGACGATTTTGACATCGATTTTCGGACCGTAGAAGGCGGCTTCGCCGGGGATGATTTTGTAGGCGATGCCCTTGCGATCGAGAGCGTGCTGGAGGCCGCGCACGGCGAGCGCCCAGTTTTCATCGGACCCGGTATAGCTGGCGCGGTCGTTTGGATCCCACGTCGAGAGCTCGACCTTGAACTCAGAGAAGCCGAAGGTGTTGAGCACTGCCTGCGCGAATTCGATGCATGCGACAACTTCGTCTTCAATCTGGTCCGGGGTGCAGAAGATGTGCGCATCGTCCTGGGTAAAGCCGCGGACGCGCAGCAGGCCGTGCATCGTTCCCGAGCGCTCATAACGGTAGACATTGCCCAGTTCGGCATAGCGCTGAGGCAAATCGCGGTAGCTGCGCGGCGAGCTCTTGTAGATGAGGATGTGTCCTGGGCAGTTCATCGGCTTCAGCCGGTATTCCGCGTCGTCCAGCTCCATGGGGGAGTACATGTTTCCGGCGTAATGACCTTCATGGCCGCTGACTTTCCATAGTTCGCGGCGCATCACGTGGGGAGTGAAGACCATCAGATAGCCTCGGCGGAGACACTCGTCGCGCATCCAGTCTTCCATGACCTTGCGCACGATGCCGCCCTTGGGGTGCCAGAACACCAGGCCCGGCCCGGCCAGTTCCTGAATGCTGAACAGGTCGAGTTGCTTGCCGAGCAAACGATGATCGCGTTTGGCTGCTTCTTCAAGGCGCGCAAAGTGCTCGTCCATGGCCTTCTGCGAAAAGAAAGCTGTGCCGTAAACACGCTGCAACTGGGGATTCTTTTCGTCGCCCAGCCAGTAAGCGCCGGCCAGCGAGAGCACCTTGAAAGCTTTCACGCGGCCGGTTGAAGGCACGTGGGGTCCACGGCAAAAGTCCACGAATTTGCCGTTGCGATAGAAGCTGACCTCAGAGCCGGGCTCGGTGAATTTAGTCACGAAGTGCGTCTTCATAAAGTCGCCGTCGCGCTCGAACTCCGCCAGAGCCTGTTCGCGCGGCTCATGAATGCGAGCAAACGGTTCATCGCGCTCGACCACTTCCTTCATCTTCTTTTCGATTGCGACAAGGTCTTCGGGAGTGAAGGGCGTGGGCCGATAGAAGTCATAGAAGAAGCCGGCATCCGTAGCGGGCCCGTGGCCGAGTTTGGTCTCAGGAAAGAGCTCGAGCACAGCCGTGGCGAGCACGTGCGCAGCCGAGTGGCGAACCACCTTGAGCGCTTCAGGATCTGACTCCTTGATGAGTTCAAGGCGCGTGTCCTCAGTGAGCGGTGCGGAGAGATCGACAAGGCGCGGGCCTACTGCGCTCTCGGCCGCATACATCGCAGCTTCCGCGCCTTCGGGCTCGGAACCAGCGGCAAGCGCAGTGGTGGCCGTCAGCGGAGTGAGGCGCGCGACTACAGATGCGGCGGCGAGGCGGGGAGAGATGGCGTTGGCGATTTCAAATGGCGTCGTTCCGGCGGGCACTTCGCGAACGGCTCCATCGGGCAGATGTACGGCGATTGTCTTCGAACTCATAGCAGGTAGCATTCCAGGGGCCGCAGATCAACCAACGCGGCCATCTCATTGAGAATAGATGGACGATGGTGGCCAAGTCGAACGCTACGTGGCGTTGGCGACAGAACATGAGCTTCTTCCGCGTCTGGATTTTCTTCCCTGTGGGGAGCGAAAGGGGGTGCGCGGACCGAGGTGGATCGTGTCCCACGCGCTGCCGACAGCCCGACAGTTCCCCCGCGGCGCCCGTTCTTGACAGCCTTTGAAAGAGCAAAAGATACTGAAATCAGGGCACTTTGCTCTCGGATTGAGCGCTCTTTCGGTTAACCCACCGTATACAATTCATGAATTCAACAGAACACGCCCATTTGACTGTTCCCGCCTGAATTCTCCGCGCACTGAGAAACCCGCCAACCGGTTAGTAACAGGAGCCTTCCCATGTCGGCGATTGAGAATCTTCCTATCTCTTTCAAAGAGCGCCTGCGAGCGCATTTCTCGATTGCCAGGCTTGACCATTCGCTGAAGAACGTCTTCGTGCTGCCGGGGATCGTCGTTCCTCTGAGTGTTTCCCCCGAATTAGTCACCTGGGGGCTCGCTGGCAGGCTGCTGCTGGCGTTTCTGGCTATCACGCTGATTGCCTGCAGCAACTACGTCCTCAACGAAGTGCTCGATGCGCCATTTGACCGGTTGCATCCCGTCAAGCGCAACCGCCCCGCGGCCCGGGGCCTGGTGCACACCGGATGGGCTTATGTTCAATGGCTGGCCATGATGCTTGCCGGCATTGCAGTGAGCCTCTTCGTGTCCCGTATGTTTACGGTTTTTGCGCTGGCACTTTGGATCATGGGCTGCTTGTACAACATTCCGCCCATCCGCACCAAGGATGTGCCTTACCTGGATGTCCTGACCGAGTCGATCAATAACCCGCTGCGCATGTTGCTGGGCTGGTACGCGGTCACCAGTGTTCTTATTCCGCCCGTGTCGCTTCTGATCGCGTACTGGATGATCGGTTGCTATTTCATGGCTTTGAAGCGATTCAGCGAGCTCTCAGAGATACGCACCGAGACAGATGCGGGTGCTTATCGCGCCTCGTTCAAGCACTACTCGCCGGAGTCGCTGCTCGTGTCTGTGGTGTTCTATGCCTCTACGGCCAGTTTGTTCCTGGGTGCATTTATCATTCGTTACCGCATCGAACTGATTCTTGGATTTCCCCTGGTCGCCTTGACCATGGCAATTTACCTGAAGCTCTCTTTCAAGGCGGGGAGCGCGGTGCAGAACCCCGAGAAGCTCTATCGGGAACCGCTGCTGATGGCTTCATTTTTGGCCACCGTGCTGGTTATGGGCCTGCTGCTTTTCATTCGCATCCCTCAACTGGAGAACTTCTTCATGCCGACACTACCGCAGTCGCATGTTGCCTCCGGCTCTTCCTCGAAGACGACTTAGGAGCTTGTTGATAAACAGAATGCATCCTGGGCGAAGGGACAAAGACATCCCGCGGGGGCTGAAGCCCATACGCACTTTCTATCACTTAGCGGCACGACTGAAGTCGTGCCCTTTCAATACCATGTCCCTTGAAGTGTTTTTCAACAAGCTCCTAGCCCAGCGGTTGCGCGATTCAGCCGCGTTATGAGCGACAAACGCGTTGGCCTTTCAATGACTCTGAGTGGGCCGGACCAATGATCGCGGCACGGGACTGACTGGGACTTCAGTTCGTGGCTCAATCGTCTGCCTGTTGGCCGGACGCCGGTGAGCCTATCAGCGACTGGAAATCACTATTGCACCCGCCAGAGGTATTCGTCGTTCCCATTTGAAGCTGGAAAGACGCCAAGGGTCTCCGCGTTGCGGGGTATCAAACCCTCCTGGAAGCACAAGCCATAGTGTTTCTCTCCTGGTTGCCACGCAGAGGATGAGGTCGACAACTGGATGAGCATTTCGGGGGGGGTGTGGTAGTCCGGCGCGTACAGGAAGTGGTACTCAGGCAAATACAGCAAGAATGCTTCGCGGTTGTTCGCTGCCACCACAGTAGCTCCCGCGGGAATAAACCGCCGGATGCCTGAGAAGACATCTCCGAGCCAGGCTCGTGTGCCCCAAGCCTCTGAACGATGCCGGGGACTGCACTCAAGCACAGACCCAACGATAAGCAAAATGCAGACCAGTGCGATGCAGGCCCGCCCCAAGAACGTGCGTGTGCTTGATGGCTGCCCATTTGCTGCTTTGAGCTCCGTGAAAAGATCGCCAAGGATCAATCCAGCCGCGGCCATCAGAATTACAGCAGACTCAAAGAAGAAAGTATTCAGAATGAAGTGATCTGCAACTCCGAGGCCGAAGGCGAACGCGGCGCAAGTGGTAAAGACAACCGAGGGAATAGAGAGCCGCTTCCGGAACAGGAGCCATAGCGCAGCAGCCAGGCCAAGCCCCACGAGAACCCAGACCGAGGCATGCCCGCTGGCTGCGTTGCTGAAAACGCGGGTGGCAAAGTGCTGAGTGTGTTGAGAACCATGGTTTCTCTGCAGCACCGATGCACCCAGGATGCCGTAGCTCTCCAGATATCCGCCGCGGATCCACCCGCCCGGCCAGATTACAAATGTGGTTGCAAGAAAGACGGCGCATGCCTTCAGCGTGGTCTTTACTGCGACCGATCGTTCCGGCAGCAATTCGCGGCGGGTGAACCAAAGTATCGCCAGCGCCACAGGAATGGCAAAGATCAACTCGAGGCTGAACTCGAGCGTGGCCACCGCTAAGGCCAACAGACCAGCGGCAAGGTAAAGGTCGCGAGCGCGATGGCCGGCGAGATAGCGCGAAAAGAAAAAGAGAAACCCGAGGGCAAAGAGGAGGTACCAGGCGTGGGGTGTGGGGTCCACGCTGACCTCGATAAACGAGGCCTGCACGCCTGCGAAGAGCGCGATCAGCGCGGCCACGATAAGCGGCACTGAGAACTCCGCGAGCACAAAGTACAACAGGCCGCAGAGAAGCGCTCCTGCAATTGACCACAGCACACGGGAACATCGGTCGGTTGAAAAGAAGCCGCGAACGATGTGGAGGATAAAAACGGTTATAGGGGTGTGGAAGTGGCGCAACCCGGCATTGTCATCTTCTACGTAAAGCGTGAACCACGGATGCTGTCTGAACTCCGCGTCGGCTCGATGCCGACGGACCAGATCGAGCGGGGTAGCGCTGTTGGTATTGAGCCATGTAGAGACAATGGGAGCCTGCGCGGCTCGCATATAGTCCGCGGCATCGTCAAACAGGATGCTGTCTTGCGTTTGAGGCAGGTGGAAGAAGAAGACAAACAGCGATATGACCAGAGCACCGAGGAGGCTTGAAGTCGTGCTTCTTTTCAAGAGAGCAACCTCCAGGGCATCCACAGATCTTCAACTGCCCGGCTAGCCGGACAATTTTGAGGTCATTCGCGGGGGCAAGACTCAGACACAGCAATATTACTTTGCTGAGTATGGACCTCTCCTGATCGCGGGCTGTATTCACAGCCGGGCAGTATCCATTTCGCCCAATACCGAGTGGCGGATGGCAGGCAGCTGAATGCCCCACCGTAGGGGAGCTTTCTCTGCATCATGCAGAACTGCATAATCGCAGGACCTCAGAACGGCTGGTCAAGACTCAAGCCGACAGTTGTGCCGGAAGCCTATCTCGCCTGATCCTGGGCCGAAAGACAGGAAAGGGATGGGATCTCTCCCATCCCTCTCCATTGTTGCAGGATTCTGCCTGAATCCGGCCAAAGACTAGAGCGGCTGAACGTCAGCAGCTTGCCAGCCCTTGGGCCCCTTCACCACGTTGAACTGCACGGCTTGACCTTCTTGCAGACTCTTGAAACCGCTTGAGTTGATCGCCGAGTAGTGCACGAATACGTCTTCGCCGTTCTGGCGCGAGATAAAGCCGAAGCCCTTCGCGTCATTAAACCACTTCACAGTGCCTTGTTCCATTTTGTTCGTATTTCCTAATCTTTGAATTGCGCTTGATGAATCGGAGCGACCACTGGCAGAATCTAGCTTGGTTGGGCGAGTGCTGCTCAACGCCCGGTTCGGTTCTAACGCTAGAACGAGTGTAGCATGGTCTCTGGAAAATCGGTGCACAAATCGCCGATAGAGGTTTTGACTGGGCGCATTTCAATCCAGAAGCTACTGATTTGAAAACCTTTCCATTCAGTTGATCATTGCGCGAGGCGCTGTGATAGCTTGATAGGTCGCCATGAAATCTGATCCAGTACCCGGCCTGCTTGGCCGCGCAGCCGAAGTGCTCGCAGCGGAGTTTGCGCGATTGCCGGGCTTTGCAGCGGCCACCGAGGCCACCGATGAGGCCATTGCCCTGGTCCTTGACGATGTGGCTCACCGCCTGGGCGACAACTATCCTTACTTTCACCCTTTGTACGCCGGGCAGATGCTCAAGCCGCCTCATCCGGTGGCTCGGGCAGCCTATGCACTCGCGATGAAGGTGAACCCGAATAACCATGCGCGGGATGGCGGACGAGCGAGCTCGGAGATGGAGATCGAGGCGGTGGCCGGGATTGCGGCGATGTTTGGCTGGAAAAGCGGCGAGTTCCTCGGCCATTTGACCTCAAGCGGAACCATAGCCAACCTGGAGGCGCTCTGGGTGGCAGGGCAAATGGCCCCCGGCCAGAGGATCCTTGGCTCAGAGCAGGCGCATTACACTCACAGCCGCATCTCCGGCGTCCTGAAGATTGATTTCAAACAGATTGCCACGGATGACCGCGGGCGGATGAACCTTGAGGCGTTGGAGGCAGAACTCCGCCAAGGCAATGTCGGCAGCGTGGTCGTCACCATGGGCACTACGGCGATTGGAGCCGTTGACCCCTTGGTGGAGATTCTCGCGCTCAGGGAGCGTTATGGGTTCCTGGTACACGTGGATGCGGCCTACGGCGGGTACTTCGGCCTGATAGCCGATGACCTGGAGGAACCGGCCCGCCGGGCATTCGAGGCCATTGGGCGAGCCGACTCGATCGTGATCGATCCGCACAAGCATGGGCTGCAGCCCTATGGCTGTGGTTGCGTCCTCTTCCGCGACCCCGGGGTGGGGCGGTTTTACAAGCATGAATCGCCGTACACGTACTTCACTTCAAGCCAGTTACATCTCGGAGAGATCAGCCTGGAGTGCTCGAGGGCCGGTGCTGCCGCGGTGGCTTTGTGGGCAACGCAACGGTTGTTGCCGCTCGAGCGGGGAGGCGAGTTTGCTCGGGGCCTGGCCAAGGGCAGGCGGGCGGCGCTGGAACTCGACAGGCGGTTGCGACAGGATGGGCGCTTTCAAGCGATGACAGCGGGCAGGCCGGAGCTGGATATTGTGGTCTGGAAGGTTCGGGCTGATGACCCGGCGACAGCGTCAGAGCTCGCCGAGAATGCCTTTTTAGCCTGTAGTAAGAGGGATTTGCACCTTGCGCTTGTACAATTGCCGCTGAGATGGTTTGACCAGCCAGCGTCGCCTCAGGCTCCTCCTGGCCGCAGCGAAATCAATCACACTTCGGTCCGTTGCCTTCGTTCAGTACTGATGAAGCCGGAACACGAGAGATGGCTGGACGAGATCTGGGACCGGCTGGTGGCCGCAAGCAGCGAGACAATTGAGGAATAAGGTGATGGCGCAAGGAAAAATTGTCGGGCTTGAGAATGAAAACGTTGTCTTGAGAGCGGGCAACCTTTCTCTCACCCTCCTGCCTCATCTCGGTGGCAAGATCGCCTCCATCCGGATCGGCGAGACGGAGCTGCTTCAGGCGCCGCTTCTTCCTTATGCTGCCCGCACCCAAACTATGGCCTTTGACGAAGGCGACGCTAGCGGATGGGACGAGTGCCTGCCGTCGGTAGCGGCTTGCTCTGTGCAGCTCGCCGACGGCTCTGCTGCGCAGATTCCCGACCACGGTGACCTTTGGCGTGTTGAGTGGCAGTCGACTGGCGCAATCGAAGGAACCCTCCGTGCCGAGTGTTTTTCGTTGCCCCTCGTTCTGGTTCGAAGGCTCGCGGTCTCGGAGACTGAAGCAGGTCGGGAGCTTCGGCTCAATTACACCGCGACGAATACAGGAAAGAAAGCTATTCCCTGGTCCTGGGCTGCGCATCCTTTGTTTGTGGCCGAAGCGGGCGATCGCATCGTGCTTCCGGACTCCATTCACTGCCTCCGTTTGGAAGGTTCGGGCGGCCAGCGACTTGGCACGGGCGGTGAAACAGTCTCATGGCCAATTGCCCGACTTGCTGCCGGCGGGGAAACGGATCTGAGTCTGGCTCAATCCATCGATTCGGGCATTGGCGACAAGCTTTTCGCAGGTCCCCTGAGCGCGAAAGAGAATTGGTGTGCGCTCGAGCGGCCAGGCGCAGGGGTCACAATCCGTGTGAGTTTCGATCCTGCCGCGACGCCTTATTTGGGCCTTTGGATTTGCTATGGGGGCTGGCCAGATCGACCCGGCGCGAAGCAGGAATGTGTAGCGATGGAGCCTTGCACGGCACCAGTGGATTCGCTTGCTGTGCCAGGGCCGTGGTCGCGCACTCTCGCGGCGGGCGAGTCCTTTTCCTGGCCAATGACAGTTGAGATTCAATCAATAGAAGTTTGAAGGCGTAAGGACACATGCACAATCATCAGGTTCTCAAATCCATGCACCGGGCGCGCTTCAACGCTGAGCCTGCTTTGTTTGTGGCCCCGGGTCGCGTAAACCTCATTGGCGAGCACACCGATTATGCCGAGGGCTTCGTGATGCCTGCGGCCATCGACTTTGCCACGCTGGCCGCCATCTCACCACGTGCCGATGGCAAAATCGCTCTCTACTCTGAGAACTACGGTGAAGAGCGGCACTTCGATGTTTCCGCTGTGCCGACCATGAAGGCCAGCAAGCACTGGACGGACTATCCGCTTGGAGTGGTTTCGATACTTGCCGGTGAGGGACACGCGATTCCGGGGTTCAGCCTGAGTCTCTGGGGAGATGTGCCTCTGGGTTCCGGGCTGTCGAGCTCAGCGGCGTTAGAGGTGGCAACGGCACTGGCGGTGCTATCGGTGATCAAAGCGTCCTATCCCGGCCCCCAGCTCGCGCGGCTGTGCCAGCGGGCAGAGAACGAGTTCGTTGGTTCAAGCTGCGGCATCATGGATCAGTTCATCTCCGCCAACGGCAAAAAAGATCACGCCATGCTGCTCGACTGCCGCGACCTGAGCTTCAAGCTCGCGCCGATTCCCTCTCACGTGGCGCTGGTCATCGCCAACACCATGGTCAAGCACTCAGTTGCCGGCGGTGACTATCCCACCCGCCGCCGCGAATCCGAGGCCGCCTGCGCGGTCATCGCCAGCCACCGGCCCAACGTTCCCTTCCTCCG
>Ga0182013_10007322_pt1 | contig 12216 bp, 10 predicted proteins | sample 612S2MmetaG_FD_120487 | JGI IMG/M metagenome (GOLD analysis project Ga0182013, IMG submission 120487) | Permafrost microbial communities from Stordalen Mire, Sweden - 612S2M metaG | ecosystem: Environmental > Terrestrial > Soil > Wetlands > Permafrost | place: Sweden: Stordalen | collected...
CAGATTCGTGCTGTCGGAGAAAACGAGCTTCGTCCAACTTTCCGAGGCGGTCTTCACGATTTCGTTGCGGATGACGTTCTCGCCGACGTTGATCTGAACCTCGCCGGTGGGCAAGGAGCCGCTGACATTATTGCGGACCGCGGAAGCGACGCCAATGACTTCGTCGGCGCGAGCTTCTGGGGCCAACGAGCTCGCACACGCTATGAGGAGAAAGCATAACGCAGCTCTACGCCACTGGGACTTTCTGATCATAGCTGACCCCTTAAGGCTCTGTGATCTCTACGCGGAATCGCGACTTCCGAGGGCCGACGATAGAGCCTTTTCGGCGTAGTGATAATTAGCGTTTGGCAAATCTCGCTTTGAATCCCATGAATTGGCTATTTTTTTATCATGTGTCTCCTTTTTGCAACACTTTGCTTTCATGCAATCTCCGCGCGCCGAATTCTCGCCGTAGGTGGTGTTCCTCGACATCGGCATGGCCGGCATGGACGGCTACGAGACGGCGCGGCGGATGCGGAAACTGCCAGCCGGTAAGGAGTCACTGCTCGTCGCGCTCACCGGCTGGGGCGAGAAGAACACACGCAAGCGTGGAAGCAGTAGGGTTCGACCGGCACCTGACAAAACCTGCGGATACTAGGGGCTCGAGGCTCTGCTCGAGGCCACTCCCGAAAAACAATTCTAGCGATCCAAAACGAGACCTTGTCCCATTTGTGTCCAATGACACGAACGAAAAGGGCTCCTCCTCAATGAGGCCGAAGGAATAGCCAGTTCGCACTGCGGGCGAAGGGCTGCTAGTGGCGCGAACCCGAAGCGCGAGAACGCGTGCGTCGCGGCGGCAAGTTGGGTTTAGCGGACCCGTTCGAACGAAGCGCTCATGACCCAGGTTGCCCCGAAAGTCGTCACCACCACCAAAAGGAGTTGGATAAAGGCTCCGGCTGCGGCAGGGTTCCAATGCGATTGCGCCCGGCCGGAATCCCGCGCGCGGTTAAGTTCCTTGAATGCTAGGCGTTCCTTCTAACGCATAAAAATCCAAAAATCGGCGCACCGCTGCCCTTCCGGAACCACTCGCGCGATATTTGGATTTGTCGGTATCACTTGGCGGTCCGGCATCCTGCAAGCCGACGCCTACGACGGCTATGGCAAGCTCTATCAGGCCGACCGAAAGCCCGGCCCGGTCCGGGAGGCGGCATGTTGGGTGCATGCGCGGCGCCCATTCTTCGCCATGGCGGACATTGAGGAGAACGCCCGCCGCAAGGCCGCCGGCAAGAAGGAGATTCCGCTGTCGCCGATCGCGATCGAGGTCGTGCGCCGCATCGACGCGCTGTTTGAGATCGAACGGACCATCAACGGCAAAAGCGCCGCGGAGCGCCTGGCGGTTCGACAAAAACTGAGCCGGCCGTTGGTCGAAGATCTTCATGTCTATCTGCGTGAGCAGGCGGCCCGGCTCTCGCGCGGGCATGATCTGGTCAAGGCGATCAATTATATTCTCAAGCGTTGGCCGGCCTTCACGCTGTTCCTTGAAGATGGCCGTGTTTGCCTGTCGAACAATGCCGCCGAACGAGGCCTGAGGGGAATAGCTCTGGGAAGAAAATCGTGGCTTTTCTGCGGGTCAGACCGCGGGGGCGATCGCGCGGCGGTGATGTACAGCCTCGTCATCACGTGCAAGATGAATGGCGTCGATCCGCAGACCTGGCTGGCCGACGTCCTCTCCCGCATCGCCAGCCATCCCGCACACCGGCTGGATGAACTGGCGCCGTGGAATTGAAAGCCCCAGGCTCCGGCACAATCCGCTCAGGCCGCCTGATCATGCACATCAACAAAGTCCATCACGTCAAGACGATCAGCCGTGTCGCCAACGAGCTTGGCGAAGACGAGGACTGGCTGTTCGAAATCGCAATCGACATGGAGATCGAGGACGGCGTGATCTGGGTTTATGACTCCTCCGAAGATGGCGAGATGGCCTTCACGGACTTCGGCGTCGAGAACATGATCGATCTCATCAAAATCCACAAAGACGATCCAGCGATCCGGGCGAGGCGATCCCGCTGAATCCGCATGGTCGGCGCCTGCGTGCTACGCCGGATGGATACGATCGATCCAGTCGCCGTCGACGAGTTTTTGGAACAGCGCACGGTCGATGCCGCGCGGCGTGCGTAGATCGACGTCTTCGAGGACGGTGTTCTGGCGCAACCCCGCGAACTTGAGCCGTTGTGGCGAGACGCTTCTTGTCGCGCGCGGCGGCCTCGCGATCGACCATGAGGCCGAGCCGCTCCTCGAATGACAATGCCGCGATGTCGGGGGGATCGCCGTTGCTTCTCGAAGGCCTTGGCCGTGCATAGCGCAGGCGCGAACGACCACCCCGGCGGGGGCATGTTTCCCCCGAAACATGCCCCCGCCGGTTGCTACTTTGTTACACGTTCACAGTTTAAGGGCTTCGCCGCCCTCGCGCTGGCAGAGCCAGCGCTCCACAGCCGCCCGGTGGAAGAAATTTCGCCGGCCCAACTTTATTGGGCGCGGAAACTCACTTCCAGGATCGTTCATCCACCTTTCAATTGAGCGCCTGGAAACGTCGAGTTCGAGCGCAAGCCTTACGGCGCTCACAAGGCGCAGCGGGTTCTGATTCGCGGACATAGGACACCATCCCGTCGGCGCGCGCCGACAGCTCAAGGGGTGGTGCCGCTTTGAGGATGCGGGCCAAAGCTCGCAGTGCCTATTGAACAAATTGGGTGACTTGGGGTGCGGCGTATTGGCGCACTTATAGGAGCGCCGCCGCGCGGCGTCAAGCGAAAACAAGGGACACAGCCACGAATACGCTTTAATTGTGCAACTAAGCTCTACTAATACTTTCTTTGGGATGAATTGGTCTTTACGACTATGCGGGGGCGCGGTCGGTGCGGCCTGAGGGCGTCACAACGCAGGGGCACGGGCGAAGGATTTAAGCTGCGACGAGGCTCGCAAATAAGTCGTCGTCCCTGCCTGCGGGTTTGATCCGTGCCGCGCTGCTCGCCGAGCAATGCGTTCCGCGCGACAACAGTTAAAAAGAGGAAGCGGGACGCGTTCAAATGCGATTTCCCTTCAGCTTGATGACTTTCACATCGCCACCGCCGGTGACCCCGCGCTCGACGTGTTCGGCCCGGCGCGTCAGCGCCGCGCACCTCTCCTCGGCGAACGGGCGCATATCTTCGAGTCGCTGCGCCAATTCCTCACGGGCGCGTGTAACCGAGCATTTTGGATCACGCAGCCGCGTCGAAAAGTCGGATGCGCGTGTACCGATGTCGGAAAGTTCGTTTTGCGGCTTGACGCGCGAAACGCGCTTGTAGGCTCGCCCGATCGAAGGAAGCCAATAATGTCAGAGTGTCGATAAGCAAATCCCGATCATGCTGACGAGGCGCAATCACGACCTGTCGACTCTCTTTGCGCTCTTCCTCAGAGTTGTCGATCGCCTTTGCGAGCCGTTCGTGAACATTGGTCATGCCGAGGCCCGCGTCGTCGCAAGTTCGATAATCTTGCCCGGTCTTTCGTTTGCTCCATCGTAAGCGCTTCGATATGCTTCGCCCAACGTACGAGCGCGACGCGCATTTCTTCGCGGTAATCGTGGCGCTGATAAACTCCACGGATTCCCGCAAAACTCTCGCCTTTGTGATTGAGGCAATATTCAGTCACTTCGATCGGCACGCCGAGCCGTTGCAGGCCGGTCGCAAAAGAACGTCGTAAATCATGAACGACAAATTCCTTGAGCACCTGACCGCCATTGGTTGCAGTGGTGCTTTTATCGAGTCGTTGCTTCGCTTTTGAGTGGCCGCTGACCGGCGTATCGCCAGAACTGAACACATATGGTCCATCGAATCGCGGCAACGATTCGAGTAGCGCCACGACTTGTGGCGCGAGAGGTAATTCGTGCTGTTGGCCGTTTTTCGAACGTTCTTTGGGAATTACCCAAACCGCTTCTTCAAAATCAATTTCGGACCACTTCATTCCACTGAGTTCATTGCGACGAGCGCCAAGCAGAATGGCAAGTTGAAAAAATGGTCCGAATGGAAAACCGAGCGCGGCAGCGCCTTTCCAAACGAGGGCTAATTCGGCGTTGTCGAGCGCCCGTGACCTGGCGCGGTTTTTTTCGGAGGTTGGTTTACTCACGCCGTCGAGTGGCGAGGCTGCGATCATTTTGCGGCCTATCGCCCAAACGAATAAATGGCGCAAATAGGAATGCAGCCTGTTGGCGGTAATTTCCGCCCCGCGCGCCGTAATAGCATCGAGCGCGGCATGAACGTCCGCCGTTTCAATTTCCCCAAGGCGGCGTTTCTTCCAGGCGCTTAATTCCTTCTCGAACAGGCGCGCAATCTCTTTCTTGGTGGACGCTCGCAAATTGTGGCCATGCGTGGCGAGATAAATCTCCACCACTTTGCCGAAGACGTCGGGCTGCGGCTCGTTGGCCGCCTTGACGACTGCACGCTCCTTCTGAATGGCTTGCGCGGCGGCAAGTCGAGCGGCCTTCTTGGCGGCGGCGGGGTCCAAGGCCTCCGCCGATGGCTTGCGCGCCGCCGTCAACTGATTTTGCGCCTCGCGCGCCAGGGCGCGAATTTCGCCGAGACCGTTGGCGTCAGGGTCGAAGCGGCCAAGCGTTACTTTCTTGTTGGCGTTCTGAAAGCGGAATCGCACCACGTAGGACAAGGCTTTCGACGGCCAAACGACCACATAACCGCCGGTCACGGCGGGGTCACGGACCTCGTAAGGCTTGCCGCGAGCCTTCAGCGCCTTGAGTTCCAGGACCGTCAATCCGACACGCTTCGCCATGTCTACGGCTCTCCAAAGGTATGCATCATAGGTATGCGCTCGCGCCTGTCTGAGGTTGGCGTGAGCTGTCGCCTAAAGTCGTGGTTTGTTGAAGAAAGTCAAGTGATTTGTTGGTGTTAGCGACGATTTTCTGTCGCGCCCTGTCGGCGGCTGACAGCCTATCGCCTTTGATTGTGGATCTAGAGGTCCCCCGTTCAAGCCGGGGTGGCGGTACCATTATAAAGTCGCGGCGCTGCGCGAATCGGCGATATCCCCGAAAGCAGGTCTTTGGCGAGTTTAGCTTGGCGCTCATCGTCGCGAACGGGCTAACGTCGCTTGCCGGCGTCGACAGCGCGAACGCGGCCGAGGAAGGCTCTCGTGCCCTCGTTCAGCGCCTCCCAGTTTTCCAGCTGCGCCGGCGGGAAGCGCAACTCCACGTCGAGTCCGTCGACGCGAAACACAAAAAAGCACAACTCCGCGGACGCCAGGTCGTCGCTCGCCGGCTTCGGGCAGCGGGCGAAGAAATCTCGCCCGTCGGGCGGCGCGACGTAAAGCTGTTCAAGATCGTAAGGCGAGCCCTGCTCGAAGCGGCGCATCACCAGACCGCCGGGACCGGCGGCCGTTTCGGCCTCCAGAAAGCGGGCGTAAAGCTGCATCGGACGATCCGCCGGATCGACGCCGTCGTCCTTGGACGACACAGTGATATAAACATTGTCGCGCGCGCGCTCCGTCAACGCCTTGGGCGACAGCGCCCTTGCCGGCCGCGGCGGCGGCGAGAAGTCCGGAATCACCGCGACGAAGGCGAGGCGGTCCTGGAAGCCGCCGGCGGCCGTGGCCTCGTCGCGGGCATAGGCCGGCGCGAAGGCGAAGCGCGTGTCGCCGATATTGGCTTCGACCGTCGCGGCGGGCAAGTCGGCGCCCGCTCGCAGCAGGCCATAGGCGCCGAGGCCAAGACAGGCGAGAAGCGCAAGGCAAGCGAGGAAAAGGCGCATTAATCTAATCGCTTCGCCGCTTAAGGAGATTTCAGCCGCGCATCAACTTGTGACGCGCCAAACATCGCCCGTTTTGCAGGCCTGCCCCTTCGCCTCTTTCGGGCGCCCATCGATGAAGATTTTGTGGGTGTAGTAGCGGCAGCCTCCGGCGCCGCTTTCCGGTCCCGGCACGATGAAGCCGTAGGCGCCGTGGTCGCCCTTCCACGCCTTGCGGGTTCCTGAATTCACCGCCTCGCTTTGCGCGGCGATTGCGATAGTCTTGTCCTTTTCGTCGAGATCGCGGCCAACCGCCGTGCCGACCACGCCGGGCGCCGGCGGCTCTGGGGCGACCGCGACAGGCGCGGTGACCACCGGCGCGGGTTTCGAGGCGTTGCAGGCGGCGAGGAAAAGCGTCGCCGTGACAAGGCTGGCGGCGATCAGTCTAACGCTCGGCATATTCGTTCCCTTAACGATTAACCATCGCATTCACGCGTCGTCATGCCGGATCGAAAGGCGCATGTCAAAACCCCGGCAGCCGCAGTTGCGCCCGCAGCCCGCCCTTGGGGCTGTCGGCGAGGCGCAGCGATCCGCCATAGGCGGCGGCGAGATCGGTCACGATCGAGAGGCCAAGTCCCGAGCCGGGCTTGGTTTCGTCCAGGCGGCGGCCGCGCTGCGTCGCCGCCGCGCGCAGTTGCGGAGCAAGTCCAGGGCCGTCGTCCTCGATGGTGAACAGCAACAAGGCGCGCCCCGGCGCGCTTGGCTCCGCCTCGCGCGTCACGGCGATGGAGACCGCGCCGCTCGCCCATTTGCCGGCGTTGTCGAGCAGATTTCCGACCATCTCCTCGAGATCCTGGCGCTCGCCCAGAAACCACAATTCCTTCGCCGCCTCGCCCGAGAACGCCACGCCGCGCTCGGCGCATATCTTCGCGAAAGTGCGCAGCAGAGCGGCGACCACGGGCTCCACCCGCGTCGTCGAGCCGATGGCGCCCGCCCGCGCCGCCGCCCGCGCCCGATCGAGGTAAAAGGTGATCTGGTCGCGCATGACCGTCGCCTGCTCGTTCACCTTTTCGGCGAGCGGCGACGGCGCGGCGTCGGCCTCGTTGACGATCACGCTGAGCGGCGTCTTAAGCGCATGGGCGAGATTGCCGACCTGCGTGCGCGCGCGCTCGACGATGTCGCGATTGGCGCCAATTAGCAGATTCAGTTCGTCGACCAGCGGCGCGACTTCGATGGGATAGCGCCCGGAGATGCGTTCGCGCGCGCCGCGCCTGATCTCGCCAAGCTCGCTTTCCAACATGCGCAACGGGCGCAGACCAAATCTCACCTGGAACGCGGCGGCGATGGCGAGCGCGATGGCGAGCAGCGCGAAGGCGATGGTGAGGACGAAGCGAAAACGGTCGATGTCGTGCTCGACCTCTTCGGCGTTTCCGGCGACCTGCACCAGATAAACGCCGGTGTCGCCCACGTCGATCACACGCTCGACGATGCGCAGCAGCCGGCCGTCCGGCCCCGGCGCCGTCCCGCGCCGCGCGCCGCCGGTCTCGGGAACGACCCCGAAATTGGCCAATTTGGGCAGTTGCGACGCGAACAGCGACCGCGACGCCACGATTTCGTGCTCTTCGTCATCGGTGCGCGTGATCTGCCAATACCAGCCGGAATTGGGCAGTTCGAATTGCGGTTCGCCAAGTTGGCCGGGGCCGCGACCTTCCTCGCCCGGCTGCGACACATGGGCGACGATGGCGCGCAGATAGACTTCGAGCCTGCGTTCGAACACATCTTCCGCGTTGCGCCGATAATATTGCGTCAGCAACAGGGAAGCGACCAGCAAAAGCAGGAAACTCAGCCCCGCGGCGGTGAAAAACAGCCGCCGGGCGATTGATCTCGTCGCGAAAGCGAGAACGGGCATGGGCGCCGCCTATCCTTTCCCGCCCTCCTCCGGCGGCGCGGCGATATACCCGAGCCCACGCACCGTCTGGATCACCTCGACGCCCAGCTTTTTGCGCAGACGGCCGACGAAGACCTCGATCGTGTTCGAGTCGCGGTCGAAATCCTGATCGTATAGATGCTCGATGATTTCGCTACGCGAAATCACGCGCCCGCCGTGATGCAAGAGATAGGCGAGCAGCCGGTATTCGTGTGAGGTCAGCTTAATTGGAGCGCCATCGACGACGACGCGCCCGGACTTGGTGTCGAGCCGCACGGGTCCGCATACGATCTCACTGGTGGCGTGCCCGACGGCGCGGCGCAGCAAGGCGCGGATGCGGGCCAGAACCTCCTCCATGTGGAAGGGCTTTGCCACGTAATCATCGGCGCCGGCGTCGAAACCCTGCACCTTGTCGCTCCATCGGTCGCGCGCGGTCAGGATCAACACCGGCATGACGCGCCCGGCGCGGCGCCATTCCTCGAGCACGGCGACGCCGTCCTTTTTCGGCAGGCCGATGTCGAGCACCACGGCGTCATAGGGCTCGGTGTCGCCGAGAAATTGCGCCTCCTCGCCATCATAGGCGCGATCGACCGCATAGCCCGCCTGCTGCAGAGCCGTGACGATCTGGCGGTTCAAATCCTTGTCGTCCTCCACCACAAGCAGCCGCAATGGATTCTCCTCCTTGGGTTTCGCCGCGTCAGTGTTCCGGACGGTAAGGGCTAGGCTTGCCGCTCGCGGCGTCAACGAAAACCCTTATGACACGTCCGTCCCGCCGTAGCAGATTGATCTCGTAAAGAAACAGCTCGCCGATACGGCAGAGCCGCGTCGACAACGCGTCGGCCTGGTTGGCGCTGCTTTCGGCGCGCATCAGCGGAAAAGGTTCGGCGAGCCGATGCTGGGCGATTTTCTGGCGCGTCTGGGCGACCGAAAAACATTCGAGCCCGGGAGGACCGCCCTCCTTGGCGCGGCCATCGGGCGGGAGCGGGAGCGGGGGCGGGGGCGCCTCTTCCCTGCCGCGGCCGAAAGGCGCGAAAGCTGGGCCGCCTTCCCTGGCCTGAGCGAGCGAAGCGAAAGGCAGCGCGAAGGCCACGCACAAGATTTTCCCCGTCCGCCGGATCATTCCCGCGCCTCCCAGAAACGAATTTCGAGCATATCGGCTGAACGGCGAATGAATAAGGCGAAATCGCGCGCGGCTAGCGCGCCCTCTTCGGCCATCGCTTCGGCCACAGCCGGACAAATTCGGGCAGATCGTCGGTGTCGACCGCGTCCTCGCCCGCCTCGACCCGCCCCTGGACCGACACGCCGGCGCGGTGCACGCTATCGGGATCGCCGCTCAGGAGCGGATGCCAGGACGGCAGGCTCTTGCCCTCAAAGCGCAGCCGGTAGGCGCAGGTCGGCGGCAACCATTTGATTTTGGAGAGCTTCTCCAGGGTCAGCCGCACGCAGTCCGGCACGATCTTCTTGCGGCCGGCGTAATCGCCGCAGCGGCAGCTCCCTTGATCCAACAACTTACAGGCGACGCTGGTGTGGTGAATGGCGCCCGTGTCTTCGTCCTCGAGCTTGATCAGGCAACAACGCCCGCAGCCGTCGCAAAGCTTCTCCCATTGCGCCCGGGTCAAGTCTTCGAGCGGCTTTTCCCAAAAGGGCGCGGTGGCCCCTCCCTTGGGACGGGTGTCGGCCGATCGCGCCGCGGCGCCGCTATTTTCCGTCATGCTCACAGTTTTCTTATACCGCTCCCCGCTGGAAACCATAACCGCAATGAAGCCCACGCGAGCCATCGTCAAGATGGTTTAAAAAATGCTAACATCGCGGCGCAAGGGGAATGGGCGGTCGCGCGGGAGTTTTTGGCCTTGTGGAAGCGTTTGGGTTCACTGCCGATCGTTAAGCGCCTTTCGCGCGTGCTGCTGGCCGTCGACGCGATGATCGACTCCAGCATGTTCGACAGCGGCCGCAGATCGCGCGAGACGTATGAGAACTTCTCGGCTTTCATGGCGCGTTTCCACGTATCGGGCCTCAGCCGGATCGGAGTCGAAATCGCCTGCGAGGCGCTCACGATGTCGCTTGGCGGCGGGATTTTGGCGCTGGCGCTGGCCTCCTCGGCGTTTCACATGACCAGCGAGAAGGACTGGCTCAAGCGGGCCGACCTCGCGGTGACTTTTTTGGACCGCTACGGCGTCGAGGTCGGACAGCGCGGAATCAAGCACGATGACGCGGTGCCGCTCGAAGACTATCCCGACTATCTGGTGAAGGCCGTGCTCGCCACCGAGGACCGGCGTTTTTACGAGCATTTCGGAATCGACGTGATCGGCACCGCGCGGGCGCTGACCGTCAACGCGCGCTCCTCGGGCGTCGTGCAGGGCGGTTCGTCGATCACCCAGCAGCTCGCCAAAAATCTGTTTCTCTCCAACGAGCGGACGGTGACGCGCAAGATCAACGAGGCTTTTCTGGCGCTTTGGCTCGAGCATCATTTGACCAAGCGCGAGATTCTCAAACTCTATCTCGACCGGGTTTACATGGGCGGGGGCACCTTTGGCATTCAGGCGGCTGCGGAGTTCTATTTCGGCAAATCGGTGAAGGACGTGACGCTGGCCGAGGCGGCGATGCTGGCCGGCCTGTTCAAGGCGCCGACCAAATACGCCCCGCACGTCAATCTCCCCGCCGCGCGCGCGCGGGCGAACGACGTGTTGAACAATCTGGTCGACGCCGGCTTCATGACCGCCAGCCAGATCGTTCCGGCGCAGCGCAATCCAGCCACTCCGGTGGCGCGCAAACAGGACTCGAGTCCCGACTGGTATCTGGATTACGCCTATGAGGAAGTGCAAAAACTCGCCGACTCGGGCAAGCTGGGCGAGGATCGCGTGCTGAACGTGCGGCTGGCGCTCGACTCCAACGTGCAGAAGCGCGCCGGCGAGGTGATCGAGGACAATCTGCGCGAGAGCGGTCACGCCTATCACGTCAAGCAAAGCGCGATGGTCGTGATGGAGCCGGACGGGGCGCTTCGAGCCATGGTCGGGGGCCGCGACTATGGCGCGAGCCAGTTCAATCGCGCGACCGAGGCGATGCGCCAGCCAGGCTCTTCGTTCAAACCTTACGTCTATCTGACGGCCTTGATGACCGGCAAGTTCAAGCCCACAACCATCGTCGTCGACTCGCCGGTCTGCATCGGCAATTGGTGTCCACACAATTACGGCGGCTCCTACGCTGGCTCGCTGCCGCTGGCCAATGCGCTGGCGCGCTCGCTGAACACCGTCGCCGTGAAGCTCTCCATCGCCATAGGCAATGGCAATCCCAAGGCTGGGCGCGCGAAAATCGTCCAGACCGCGCGGAGTCTCGGCATCACGGCGCCGTTGGAGGATACGCCGTCGTTGCCGATCGGCGCCGACGAGGTGACCTTGCTCGAACATGCGGCCGCCTACGCCGCCTTCGTGAATGGCGGCAAAAAGACGCTCGCTTACACCGCCATGGAAATCGACAATCGTCACGGCGACCTTCTGTACAGGCATGACCGGAATGCGCCGCCGCAAGAGCAGGCGGTTCCATTCGACAAGGTCGTGGAACTCGGCTCGATGATGCGAAAGGTGGTCGAGGAAGGCACCGGCAGGGCGGCGCAGCTTGGCGATGGCAGAGAGGTGATCGGTAAGACCGGAACCACCAACGGCTTCAAGGACGCTTGGTTCTGCGGCTATTCGGGGGCCATGGGCGGCTGCGTTTGGTATGGCAACGACGACGGCGAACCGATGAACAATATGACTGGCGGCTCGCTCCCGGCTCGCACATGGCACGACATCATGGCCTACGCCCATCAGGGCGTGCCGCTCAAGCACATCGTCGGCATGGCCCAGGCGCCCGTGGCGGAAGCCGCGGCCGCCGGAACGCCGATCAAGCCGCTGGAGCTCGGCGCGCCGCAACGCCCCGCCACGCTCTCGAAGGGCGCGGTGGAGGCGTTGGGCTCGATCGAAACCAAAATAAAGGCCCTTTCGCTTGGCAAGCGAGGCGACGCCTTCCAAGAGTTGGCGCCTTTAAGCCCAGCGCGTTCACACAGCGCCGCGGGAGGTTCCCGGACGCTCGGCGGCGCGGTAGAATGAAGCGCGGGGCGTCCTTTGGCGCTCCCTGAAATATCGAGAAACTCATACCCTTGCGAGCGCCCTTCGATAAATATATGCGCGCCTTTTGGACGATGCTCTGCGGCCTCGCGCTCGGATTCGGCGTCACGGCGGCGACGGTTGAGAGCGGCAGCGGCTTCGGCGCGTTTCGCGTCGGACCCTGGACCGCCTGGCCGCGCGCCAGCGGCCCGGAGATCGACCCTTACGCGCGCGCCGGTCTCGCCCGCCGAGGCGAGGCGCCGCTGGGCCGCGACGAGGGATTGGTGTTCGTCGCGAGCGCGGATTCGGCTGGCGCGCCGCTCGACGGCCGCTGCGACTATCACGTCGCGGACCCGCTGCCCGCCGCGCGCTATTGGACACTTGGCCTCGCAAGCCCCTCAGGCGCGCCGCTGGCCAATCCCGCCGAGCGACTTGGTTACACCTCGGCCGACATTGTTCGCCGCGA
>Ga0182013_10007325_pt1 | contig 12215 bp, 8 predicted proteins | sample 612S2MmetaG_FD_120487 | JGI IMG/M metagenome (GOLD analysis project Ga0182013, IMG submission 120487) | Permafrost microbial communities from Stordalen Mire, Sweden - 612S2M metaG | ecosystem: Environmental > Terrestrial > Soil > Wetlands > Permafrost | place: Sweden: Stordalen | collected...
CTACAACCTCACCAGCACGGGAGAAACCACCTGGTTTGGGTTTGCGAAGGCGTTGTTGACCAAATCGTCTGGAACCTTCGGCTTTACGGTTCCCAGCCTGATCCCCATCAAGACCAGCGAGTTTCCTCGTCCCGCCAAACGTCCGGCCAACTCCCGTTTGTCGTGCCAACGTCTGGAGCAGACGTTTGGGGTGATTTTGCCTCATTGGGAACACGCGCTTTCCCTGGTTTTGGATACCCTCGCTGAAGGATTTTCATCCGTCAGTTCCAAGGGTTGAATCTTGTTGCCGTTTCATCCTGTGGTCAAAGGTGAGACGATTGCCACACAGCACCGGAATAACCGGACAACTTCACCGGAATGCACAATCTTCTTGGGGCTCGTTCATAGAGCTATCCGGTATGGGGGAATAAGAGAGATGGGTATGAACGTGAACAGACATGTGGCCATTGCTCCTGTTATCCAATGCGCAACCGTGTTGGCAGGACTTCTCCTGATGACCGCTTACCCAATCGCGGCTGAACAGCCTGGAGCACCTGAGGGCACCGGGCAGTCGGGGCGCGATTCCGGCCGTTCGGCGACCGTTTGCAGGTCCTCCACACAGGGTTCGCCGTACATCCCGGTTGATAGCTGGGTCTATCCAGCCGTGTTGCGGCTTTACTCGATGGGCTATATCGATCATGTTTATCTGGGCATGCGCCCCTGGACGCGCGCCAGTTTGAGCCACATGCTTGAAGACATCGACGCCCAGTTTCACGACGCGGATATGTATGGAGATCCAACCACTGGCGAGGCGCAGGATATCTACGCCGCTTTGATCCATTTTTTGCACTACGACGCCGAAATGCAATGCCTGACGCACCAGGGCAACTCCCACATCGAGTCGGTATACTCCGTGGCCCGCGGCATTAGCGGCACACCCCTGCGTGACAGCTTCCATCTGGGCTCGACCATCATCAACGACTACGGCCGTCCCTACGAAAACGGTTTCAACAACTACTCCGGTGCCAGCGGCTATGCCACCGCCGGTCGGTTTACTTTCTATGTGCGCGGCGAGTTCCAAGGCGCGCCCTCGGCTGCCGGCTACTCCCAAACACTGGCCCAGGAGCTCAGCGCGATTGACGGCACGACCTTCCTCAACGCCGCCACCGGGCTTCCATACAACCAGGCCACCATCCCCATGGGACCGATTGCCAACACTACCGATGGGCGGTTCATCGAGGCTTATGTCTCCGCCCACGTCCTCAACCACGAGATCTCCTTCGGCAAACAGGACGATTGGCTTGGGCCTGGGTTGGGCGGCGGCATGGCCTACTCGAACAACGCCGAAAACATCTATTCCTTCCGCATCAATCGAATCGAACCGCTCCAGATTCCGCTGCTCTCCCGGCTTACGGGCCCCTTTCGCTATGAGTTCATGGTCGGAGCGCTCAGAGGGCATACGGAGATGCCGTCTTTGACGCCTGGAGTACCCAATACACCGAATGTGGTCAATCCGGGCGACCCCTGGGTACACGTCGAGAAGGTCAGCTTCCGGCCAACGGAAAACCTCGAATTCGGCTTCGAGCGCACGGCAATCTGGGGAGGAGAAGGCCACTCGCCCGTCACAATCCACACGTTTCTGAAAAGCTTCTTCAGCACGGCCTCTCCCACAGACGGGAGCAAGAACGGCCGCAACGATCCTGGAGCGCGCTTTGGCGCCTTCGACTTCTCCTACCGGCTGCCCTTCGTCCGCAATTGGCTCACGCTCTATGCCGACTCGGAAGTGCATGACGATGTTTCCCCCATCGATGCTCCGCGGCGCGCCGCTTGGCGTCCCGGCCTCTATCTCTCCCATGTGCCTGGCATTCCCAAGCTGGACCTGCGCGCTGAAGCTGTCTCCACCGATCCTCCCATCACGAACAGCCAGGGCGGCCGTTTCATGTACTGGGAAGGAATTGAGAGACAGGGCTATACCAACCAGGGCCAGCTCTTCGGCGACTGGATTGGACGCGAGGACAAGGGCGGCCAGGCATGGATTACCTATCACCTGAGCGGCAATGAATGGCTCCAGGTGGGCGTACGCAATCAGAAAGCCGCCAAGGATTTTATCCCCGGCGGCACCACCTTGAACGACATCAACTTCCAGGCGGTCAAGCGCATCGGCAAGGACTTCGAGGTCAACGGCAACTTCGCCCTGGAACACTGGAAAGCTCCCATCTACCCCACCGGCACCCCCACCTACCCTGCCGGCCAGCAAACCGTGACCACCACCACCATCCAGCTCACCTGGTTTCCGGAGAGGAAGATCAGCTTCTAAGAAGCTATTGGGATTTGCCGCATCTGCAAGGAGTGCCCGGCAAATCTTGTGCCATCTGATGTGAGACAAACTGGTATGGAAGGCGCCTCTGAACGAGGCTCCATCATCCAGCCTCGGTCACCTTCAAAGCGCTGCCGTGCCGGCGCCATCTCAAAATGTGCGCAAGCGGCCCGGCAATGCATCCCTCAGCAGCGCACGATCTTCGGCGAGTTGATCCCCTTGGTGGCGTTCCCGGTGTCCACGACCAGTTGTGATTGTTCGACGATGGCCTTGTAGTCGTAACTGGTGTGGTCAGTGACGATGACCGCGGCGTCGTAATGGCATAGGCCTGTCGAGCGGCGTGCTGGTCATGTTCAAAGCGAAAGTGAGTGATAGCCCCGACCCTTCGAGTCGGGTTTTTTGTGTGCTCTCGTGAATCTGGTAGGCTCCGGTTCTCAGACTGCCGGGAAGCGGTCCTCCCGGCGGGGATCCTGGCGCCCTTTGGCAACCGATCATGTTCAACGGACAATCGAGGCATGAATACTGATTTCAACACTCACGTATTGTCAAGGGTAAAACCAGGCCACTGCGGCAGAGTAAATGGATGGTCCGCCGCCATTCCGCAAGCGAAAAGTGCAGCTGGCAGGTTGGTCTGCGCAAAGGTATACGGCCTTTGTTGGAGAGGTTCCTCCGGGCCATCGAGTTTTCGACCATCGAGCGACTAAGCGCCGACCTGATCGCCGCCGGGCTGGAAAGTGCGCTCCCGCTTCCCTGAGGAGGGCAGCAGTAGCTGTGGTCCTCACCAGACCCTACTTTCCAAAATGGTAGCTTAACCCCAGATTTGCGTTCATTACGTCGAGGCCAGGGTTGACAGGCACGATGAAGGCGTCCGAAAAATGAAAATCGCTGAATAAGCCCAGGCGCAGATCGAATCGTTGCGTCAGTCTGGTTTGCACGCCCATGGCAGACTGCAAGCTGAAGCTCTCATAGGTCGCCTCCTGCGAGAGCACCTTCTGGGGGAAGATAAGCATCCCGCCCTTGGCCGTCAGGTAGGGCTTGATGGCCTTGTGGTCCCGCCATAACAAGCGAAAGCCAATCGGCGAAAACCCTATCCCAGGCACGATGTGCCGGTCGGGGCTCGTCGGAGTGCCCCATATATCTTGTGTCACCGGAGCGTCCAGAAGAACCAGCGGCAAAACCTCCGCCACGTAGTCCACCCGCGCTCTCAGGAAGTAGCCCCAGGAATGACGGTCATACTCAACACCTCCCGTGTAGAGCTTGCAGCCTGATCCGCTGGCGAAGATTTTGTAATGACCGTAAGAAGCCAATCCCTCCACGATGAGTTCGCTCTCCACCGGCCGCTTACCCTGGGACTTCGCCGTAACCGGGCTCTCCGTCTCCTGGGAGTGCGCGACTTGCGGCGCAAGGAGGCAGATCGCCGCCAGAATGAAAAAGCAGTTGAGGCGAAAGTTGCCGGCGGAGAAACGCTCACTCCATCGCGGGGCAAATAAAGACTCACAAACTCGATTGAAACGCAATAGGCCTCCTGGAATGTTGACATGGATTGGTCAACCCCGGTTACCCGGAATTTCCATTTCGTTTTCCCGGATATGAGCCAATATACCTCCATTTGCTCCAGCCTGGTCCGTTTTTTGCATTCGTTTGCATCCCAAAAACTCGGGCAGACTGGAAAAGGCCGTCTTCGGGACATAAACGCCGCGTATTGCTGTGCATCCAAGCGATTTCACAAACACCTTAACGACGGGGCATTTTAGGCAGAAACCAGAATCCTGCTCTCCTAGCGGCCTGCGGCGCTCTTTCTGGCAGATGCCTCCCCCGCTGTGCCGAAACCGCCATGCTGGATCGGCTGTATCACGGGCACATGCTGAAGTGCGGCCCGCGCGGTTGGCGAACCAAAACCAGCAGTCCAGGGGAAGGCCAATGACAAAAGCAATAAGGATACCGGGCAAAATGCGCTCGGCAACGTCGCGACTCGTGATCCAGAAGCCTCTCCCGGCGGAGCGAGTACCACCATACCACGCATCCCGAAGCCTTGGGAATCAGGCACAGCTTTAACGACTCAAACCACGCCTTGCAAATACACACCGCAGCAAGGTAAAACAATCATGTCCAAGGTCAATCCCGTTGGCCGGTGTTAAAAAGTGAAAAGCGTTTTTTTAGTGCTGATCACTGATCGCAGATTGCCCACCTGCTGATTTCCAACAGCCAAACCGACCAGATAAGATGGAGAGACTACGTAACCCGAGGCCCTGAATGCCATCTCGTCTCTTTTCGCTGATCGCACTGTTGTGCCTGTCGTCCGCCCTCCACGCCCAAACGGAGGCCCCCGCGCGCTACCAGATCTACGGCGGCTATACTTTCCTCTCCAACTCCCTCAATGGAGTAGTCGGATCCCACCAGCCGCTGAACGGATGGGATGCCGCCGTGGCCTTTCCGTCCTGGCACGGCTTGCGTTTCAAGATCGACACCTCCGCATACAGAGGGACCAACCTGGGTGCGCCGCAACGCCCCTACTTCATCCTGGGCGGCGGGCAATACACCTGGCGCGTCAGAAGGGAATTCGTTTTTGTGGAGGGATTGGGGGGAGTGGGCGGCGCGAACAAAAGTTGGGGGGCAAACAATGCAATCGGCCAAACCGCCTCGTTTGCAGCCCTCCTCGGCGGCGGCCTGGACACACCGCTCACGCGGCACATCGCTTTCCGCGTGAGCGGCGGCTTTCAGTACTCCTATTTCGCTCTCATGTACCCAATAACGTTAGTCCCATACCGGATCCCCGGCCTCCCCACCAATTTCGGCCGCATCTCCAGCGGATTGGTCTGGCAGTTCTAGGGTAAGCGTCGGGTCTTCCCATCTGCACCCAATCCAGATGGGAAGACCCGACGCTTACTGAGCACGCGCCACCGAAGCTCCGGAGGAGAAAGACTCCTCAGCGATGCGCCGGCGCTCTTCCCGCGTTCGATACCGCCGCATAGTCTTCCTTCCGACAACCGTCTGTGCGCTCGTGTCCATCCACTCCCCTTCGCAGAACAAGCCTCACGCTGCCCTACAAATGAAGAATGCCTGTCCATGATGAAACCGTCCAGGACGGCCTGCCCTCCACGCTTACTGTGAAGGGGACTTGCACCCTAAAGCTGTCAATCATGCACGACGTACAAAAAAAGGCTGACCAGCTTGCCGGTCAACCTCGAAGAATTGCAAGAGGACTTGAATCTACTGTTCGTCAAGCCCCCGTCACTGCATGATAGGGGCTTGACGACCTAATTCGCCGCCGGAGCAGGCCGAGTAGCCTACTGCGGGGGCTTGACGGACTCCTTTACTGGCTTCGGAGCCTTGTGCTTCATTGGAGCCGCAGCTAGGGCTTGCGCACATGCGGCTTCACCACGGACTCATCTACCGCGGTGGTTCCGGGCACATCTACCGCGAAGGTCGCTCCGGAGGGCACCAGGTAGTTTTCCACCTTCTGCCCATCCGTGGTGCCGATTGCGACGCTGACGCGAGAGGCGTCAATGCCCTTTTCCGTCACCAGATAGTCCTTGGTGTTGACGGCGCGCTCTGCGGCGAGGTCCTCAACCTTGGCAGACTTCCTGCCCTTCTTCGGGGTCTTCTCCGCCGCAGTCGAATCGCCCACTACCACAGCCTTCGCATCGGACTGCCTCTGCAGGTCAAGGGCAACTTCGTCCAAGCAGGCCTTGGCTTCGTTGTCCACGCGAGCCGGACGCTTGGTGTCCTTCTCGAAGGCGATCGAGCAGAGAGCCTGGGTGTGCAAAACCGGAGCCACATCCGGGCCCGTGAGGGTCACACTGGTGCTGGCGGTTGCAATCTGGCCCTTGTCGTCGGATACGTTGCAGGTAATCCCCACCGGGCCGGTCGGTGCACCGGTCGAAGAGAAGACCGCCGAGGGGCTGCTGCCGTTGATGGCACCGGCTGCAGCCGAGTAGCTGTAGGTCAGGGGGCGATTCTGCGGGCTCATGCCCATGGCGGTGATGGTGCTGGTCTCACCCGGCTTGATGGTGCTGGGGCTGGCCGAGCAGCTGACGGTCGGCGGCTCGAAGGATTTGACCGTGAAGCTGGCCGAGCTGTCGGCGATCTCCCAGGGCTTCAGGCCTTCCTTCCCGGGCTTTCCTTCCTTCACTCCACAATTCACCGTATAGGAGCCGGGCGCCAACGAAACTGTGGCGGCCGAGTCCAACGAAGCCGTCGTTCCGTTGCCCTTCAAGCCAGGCACTCCGGTCCAGGTATAAACCACATTGAGCTTGGGTTCCACGTCGCCGGCCGTCGCGGTCGCTGTGACCGGGTCGCCGGGGAAGATCGAGGCCGGGTTGACCGAGACCGCCAGGGTTACCGGCAGCGGCGGCGCAAAGGAACCAACGCGGTACACAAGGCCGGCGCTCAAGCGCCCTTGGGGGTTGAAAGTGGTTGACCCCCCTTGAGCGCTCGCGAAGTCTGCCTTGAGATACTGATAATCCGCCTGGAAGAGGCGTATCGCCAGATGATGGTTGAACCACGGTGTGTTGTAATCCAGCCCGCCACCCGCTGTCACCACCGGGCCCCATACGTCGGTCTGATAATAGCTGCCAACCTGCTCGGCGCCGACCAGAGCATGGATAAACGGTGTGATATTGCCGGATGGGAACCTGAAAATCACGCCCCCCGATCCACTGCTGAAATCATCCTGCGGCTGGGTTGTTGTAACGTTTCCGTTCTCCGGAAGCAGGATGTGGACATCTCCCTCGAATTGCAGGCCCACATTCTTGTTGAAATAGCGGGTTACGCTCCCAATCGTGCCGTAGTCGATGGAATTGTAGCCGTATCCGTTTACCTTTGCGTTGGGGATCAGGGCGCTGTATCCCAGGAAGATGTCCCACCTGGACGCGGAATCGCCCGCAGGGACCTTCGCAGCTGGTTTGGCCGAGTCCAGGGCGCCAAGAGCAAGGGGTACCAATACCACAAATGCTAAGCCAAAAACTAAACTCACATACTTTGAAACACGAGCGTTCATGCGTCTTCCCTCCGTAATCAAGCTGAATGACCAGATGAAAAGCTGTTTACTAGCGCGAATGTCGCCGCGGTTCGGCCCGGACTGACTGAGCCTAATGCTTCTCATAAGTATTAGGGCACAGGGAAAGAGCATTTCTGGTCAAAAATGAACACTTGCCGATTTAGATAGAAGATTGGTAAGCGCAGATGTGGAGGGTAATATGGTGGCTTTCGTGATCGGTCCTGCTGCTTCTCCGCAAATGATTGTGCCGGAATTCAAGTAGCTCAAGAGAGTCCTAACGCCGCGGTTCCGGATCTTCTCCGAGCCAATCAGGCGAAAGGTTGGGTCCTGGGAAAGACGCTCGGCATCGTTGAGATCTTCATAACCAGCCAGGCGGCTGTAGATAGGCTGGCGCAACATATCCGGCAGGGGCAGTTGCGTGTTCTTGCCGCGACGGGCATCGATCAGGTTGTAGGAGATGAGTTGGCTCAGCCCGAGCCGTTCATGCAACTCTCGAACCAGCAACAGGCAGGCGTCTGACGTGACTCGTGATCCCTGGAAATCAACCTTCACGGAGGAGTTGAAGGAAAGCTGAAAAGGCCGGTTTTGTATCTCACCCCCTGGGGCAGTGGCGTGCGATACAACTTCAATCCCCGCTATAGCATGGCCGTTGGCTGCAGTTACATGCATGTATCCAATCTCTTCTTATCCCTCCCAAAATATGATGACAATGGAATCAATGCCTGCGGTCCAATGGCTGGGTTCAATATGCGGATAGGCAAGCCCAAACAAAAATTCGGGGAGTAATCGGGATGCGAGTGACTTGCCGCAAGTGATTGTGAACACCACATCAGTGCCGTCTGCATAATCTACAGTGCCTGCACTGCATCTCTATTGTGCGCCGAATCGCGGATAGGCGGCATCGCCATAGACCATGGCCCTCAACACGATTTCCTTCTGAAAACCCCTCCTCTAACCCCGACAAAACAATAACACTCTTGGACAATAGAACCGATATGCTATGCAGGACTGCATGAACATCCGGCTGCGAGGCAATAGCCGTCGAGACACCGATCAGCGCCCGGTATCTGCTTCCTTCCCGTAGATCCAAATTCACTTCTCCCCTTCCTACTCTTCACCTGTATCGAGGCCTTGTGCCAATTGGGCCATCGCTCACGGAACGTGATTGAGCAGGACGTACTTTCCCGAGGACGATGCAACCAGTGTACCTCCGTGGTATCGCTGCCAGTCGGCTGTTCGCTTCGCATCATATGTGACGAAGAAAATCCGGCCTGAGCCTTGCCACAGGCGCAGGAACGAGTCTGTGGTTTCGAAACGATGCGGTGCGTCGGCATAGAGGGATCCATACCAGAGGTTGTTGACACGGCCGTTCAACATGTACACTGGCTCTCCAAGGTAGAAATTGATACTGGAGCCGTTGGAAATCTGGCCATCGAACACTACCGTGTCTCCTGGTTTCCATTGCTGCCGAATCGCTTCGGCGAGAGGCTCGGACCCAAGAATCGGATAGAAGATCCTCAATCCTTGGTGCACGCAGGCAATGACAGCGCACATGCCGATCGCGAGCGTCAGGTTCGATGCATAAGACTTCCCCTTGACACGGAACCAGAACGAGAGGCCTGTCATGACAAGCATGCTGACCGCCATCCCTGCGAGGGGGAAGCGGAAGAATCCGAAAGCCGTGGTCGTCAAGTCGAAGAGGTGGCCGAAGGAGAGAGTGTAGTCTTCGGGGTGCTTCGTCAGCTCCTGATAGAGCTCGGCGCCCGGATGAGGCGCATGAGCGACAATCGCAAAGTACCCGCAGAAAAACGCGACCGCGAGGCCGATAAGGAACAGAACGCCAGAGCTGGCCCGCATCCATGCCGAATCTCGAGCCGCTGCCGGCTTGTCTTCGCTCGCGAGATAGGCGCCTACCAGCAAAGCCAGCGCAGGAACCGCAGGAAGTGTATAGTATTCCTGCCGCGTTGAGAAGGTGAAGAACCCAACGATAAGAACCGTCCAAAGTACGAAGAGGAAGCGAGGCTCTCCGAGACGCAGCGGTTCACGGGTGCGCCACCATTGCCGCGCCACACCTGCCAGGAAAACTCCCCAGGGCATCAACCAGACGATAAGCAGCAACCAGAACGTCAGCAACGGAACTTGATCGTAGTCCCGAGGAATCCGCTTGTTGAGATAGCGATTGATCTGCTCATTGACGAAGTAAAACCATACCCAACCCCGAGATTCGCCGCTGGCTGTGTTTCGGATCGCAGCCATGATGTGCCACGGCAATGCTGAAGCCAGAAAGGTTCCCGAAGCCAGAACGGGGTGCATTTTGAGCAGGTATTTGCTGCGGCCGGTGATGAGTAGATAGAGCAACAAAAGGCCAAGCGGGAATACGATTCCGATGAGACCTTTTGTAAGCACGGCCGCCGTGCATACCAGTCCGAAGAGAACTGCCTGAATCGGCGCGGCGTTCCCCTCCGTCTCTACGCCCTGAACCATGCGCAATATCAGGTCGGCAGCGATCGTCATCCACAATGCCACAATCACATCTGGGATAAAAAAGCGAGTGAAGATGTAGGGCCCGACTGCCGTAGCAAATGCGCACGCGGAGTAAAAGCCAGTTCTCTCGCTGAACCAGCGTCTTCCCATGCTATAGAGGTACAGGGTCAGAACAAGGACCGAGATTGCGAGACTTAAGCGCACGGCCCAGTCGTGCGGGCCGAATAAATGGATGCCGGCCGCTCCGAGCCAATAGGGGAGTGGGGGCTTGTCAAGGTAGCGAATGCCATCGACATACAGTGTTATGTAGTCATGGCGCATGACCATCTCTTTGGCGGCCTCCGTGTGGATGCCATCGACATCGTCCATTAGTGGAGGAGAGAATATCCCAACAAACTGCGTCAAGAACCAGATGCAGATGAGAATGACTAACGATCGCGTCAGCGGCCTCGCGTGTACTTCCGTCCTTAGCATTTTGCTGTTTCTCCTCCGGCCTGCGTCGTGAGCCCCTTAACAGATCACGTGTCGCGGTTAGAAGACTTGCCGCTGCCCTTCGGAAACGATGGTAGCCACCGTGTATTCCTGATGCTGCGGCCGATTGTACAACCAGAGAAGCATTTCTCCTATGAAGCCGATCATCAGAAAATGAATGCCCGACAGAATCGCTATACCGGTTGCGAACAAAAGCGGTCCGTGATCTCTCAATATGTGGTGGCCATAAAAAAGCCAATCCATTACTAGACCGATGCCAGTAATGGAACCTCCTCCGAGGAGGAGTATGCCGAAGGTACCGAAAAACCGGAGTGGTTGTTGCAAATAGTTAAGGAGGAAATAAATTCTGAGAAGATCGAAGAAAACTGGCACAACCCGCGAAATGCCGTAGCGGGACTTGCCAAAACGTCTGGGCTTATTCTCGATCGCGAGTTGGCAGACGGTCGCTCCCTGGAGAGACGCGAGCACAGGGATGAACCGCTGCATTCCCCCATAAACGGGAACCTCCTTCAGAATGGAGGTCCTGTACGCCTTAAATCCTCCTCCGAAATCATTGATCTCGACGCGGCTCAGCTTGCGCATGAGATAGTTGGCACACTTCGAGGGAATCCGGCGAAGCCAAAGGTTGTCCACTCGCCTAACTCGGCAGCCGCATACGATATCGTATCCCTCCGTAATCTTCTCGACGAAGCGTGAAATGTCTTCAGGATTGTGTTGCAGGTCGCCATCCATGGAGATGGTGATTTCACCGGTGGCTCTCTGGAAGCCTGCTGCCAGGGCAGCCGTCTTTCCATAGGCCTTGCGAAATTGAATGACGCACACGCGGGAATCGATCTCGGCGATTCCTCTGAGCAAGGGAAAAGTCTGATCGGTACTTCCGTCATCGACAAAAATGATCTCAAATGCTTCACCTGTGCCATCGGTGAGGCGCTCCAGTTCAATTTTCAATTGAGCGTAGAGTTCAGGAATCGCATCCTGTTCATTAAGCATGGGAACAACTACGGAATACAGCGTGGACATACTCGGCAATCCCTTCAGCTACTTTTTCCACTGTGGATTGGGCGGCTCTCACATGAACCCAATTAGCCTATGCACTGCTCTGAACGCGGTGACAAAACATGATCGCCGCTCACTGAAAGTGCGCTTTGGGCGGGGAGGTGCATTCGGCCTCTATCGAACTCCTAAGAGCGCGCATGGGGACCACTTGGCAATATCCTGCCCCCTCTGCTCCATCAGCAAGGGCGCATTCAAGCTCCAAGTACAATGCAGTTCATTATAGCTGACCAGTATTCTTGGAAGTCGGAGGCTCCTCCAGATAAGAAAAGTTCAGCCGGAGCTTTCCATCCAAGAGACTTTTTTGGTCTTGCGTTGAAAACCTGAAGCTATAGGAAACCCAAAATCTCATTTCAAGGGTAGGTTTAGCCGCGATTGTTCATGCGGCGTAGAACGCCGGGCATGGACAGTGCGAGGCAGCAATGTGGGAACAATTCAGCCCTGTGAAGGGAGTATTCAGCCGTGTTAGAGGGTGTCTCTGCACAGGAGACTGCCGAGAAGCTTGTTTTTAGGAGCGGGTATCCGCGCCGAAGCCGTCTACACTGATTCTCCCTATCCGAGCAGCATTGGCGGCCGTTATCAGTACTGGGAAACCATCCAACGGCAGGGCTATACCAACCAGGGCCAGCTTTTCGGCGACTGGATTGACCGCGAGGATAAGGGTGGCCAAGGCTGGATTACTTATCACCTGAGCGGCAACGAATGGCTCGAGGTGGGCGTGCGCAATCAGAAGGCCTCAAAGGACTTCATTCCTGACGGCACCACCCTGAACGAGATCAACTTTCAGGCGGTCAAGCGCATTGGCAAGGATCTCGAGATCAACGGCAACTTCACCTACGAACGATGGAAAGCCCCCATCTATTTGCCGGGCCAGCAAACCGTGACCACCAC
>Ga0182013_10007327_pt1 | contig 12211 bp, 3 predicted proteins | sample 612S2MmetaG_FD_120487 | JGI IMG/M metagenome (GOLD analysis project Ga0182013, IMG submission 120487) | Permafrost microbial communities from Stordalen Mire, Sweden - 612S2M metaG | ecosystem: Environmental > Terrestrial > Soil > Wetlands > Permafrost | place: Sweden: Stordalen | collected...
ATGCCCATCCCGGTTATAGTCCAGGAACGCGCATCCCGTCCCATAGCGCGATGTGGAGCTTAGCAATCCCGCCTCTCGAGTCACGTCGGTGAAAGTCCCGTTTCCATTGTTGCGATACAAAACATTTTGTCCCCAATAAGTTAAGAAAAGATCATCGAAGCCGTCGTTGTTATAGTCTCCGACGCATACGCCACAGGCCCAGCCGGTCTTTGTAAGTCCTGCTTCGATGGTGACATCCCTAAATGTTCCGTCGCGGTTGTTATGGTATAGCCGGTTTGTGATGCCAGGTTCGGGAGCCGCGAAACTGCTTCCTCCCAGAACCAGGATATCGATCCATCCGTCGTTATCGTAGTCAAGAAAGGCGCACCCGCACCCGATCGACTCAAGGATGTAGTTTTTGGGGTTGGGCGAACCATAGAGCACCGGACGATCGACTCCCGCCGCTCGCGCCACCTCCACGAAATGGGCGTCGTATGGCAGGCCGGATCTCTTCCCTCGTGCCTGAAGAACGCCTCTGTGCGGAACGACGCCCTGAGCGAATGCCGCAGACGCCGCGCCATTCAACATGTTCAACAGAAACGTCCGCCGCGACCGTTCCATTCCTATGCTCCAGGGCGGACCGTGACTAACGTGCCGCTCATCGAACGAAGGGTATCATACACCTGGGGATGAGGTGCAAGGAATTGCTTCACCGTGCGTGTATTCGTATGGCTTGACAACGATAGACGGACTGAGCAATCTAGAGTGTTCACTTTGCACGTATAGCTCGCGAATGCATTGGGTGGTCGACCTAAGGAGTGAAGTCCGGATGATCGAAAAGAAATCTTTTGCGAAGAAACTAATTGCATCGCCTCCGTTCCTGCCTAACGTTTGGAGGCTATGGTGCGTTTTAGCTATTTCTTTGTTCGCGCCTTCTATTCAAGCCCAACAGGCCGCCGAGCTTCAAGCCGCACGCCAGGCGATGGAAGCCAAGCAATACACAGTTGCCGAGAAGTTATATCGCAAGGTACTTGCCCAGACTCCGTCCTCCTCTGCGGTGCTGACCGACCTGGGCCTCAGCTTGCAAATGCAAGGGCGCTCGGCGGATGCCATGCGCTATTACTCCCTGGCTCTCAAACAGAAGTATCTCCCCGAGACGTATGCGCTGCTGGCACAAGAGAAATGCCGGATGGAGGATCTTGATGGCGTCAGGCCCATGCTCGACAAAATATTTCGTGAAGAACGACAGAATCTTCGAGTCATCTCAGTCGTAGCTCCATGCTATCTGGATGTCGACGAGCCTGTTGAATCAACAGTCATCTACCAGACGCTTCTTAATGACAAGGACTATCCGGCGGATCTTTCTTTCGTTCAATTGGCTAAGTCCTATATTCAGAGTGGACAGTTCTTTGCCACCAAGTTGAGTAAGGCGCCCGGCTCCGAACCCTTTCTTGCGGCCTTAAGGGAAGCTTCTAGCGAAGGGACTGCAGGAGCGCGAAGCGCATTTCCAGTGGCGGCGAAGATGTCTCCATACTTCCAACCTGACCTCAGTTGGTCCGATGCCGTAGATCGATGGAGGCAGCATCCTCAAGATATAACCCTGCTATATCTCCTATCAGTACTGAGCGCCGAACAGGGCATGCGTCAGATAGAGGCATGCGATGAGCAGTTTCCGGCATCACCTTATCTGGAGCAATTCCACGCGGATGTTCTGGCAGACCAAGGACACTCTGACGAGGCAGCGGCTGAATATGAGCAACTTATGCGCGAGCATCCAGATTTGTCCGACCTTCTTTACAGCCTTGGACTGCTGCGCGAGAAACGGGAAGAATGGGAGGCCGCTTCAGAGGCATTCCGCCAACAGCTTGCCGCGTATCCGATAGATGAACGGGCGGCAGCCCATCTGAGCAAGTGCATGCTGCAGATGGAGCAATATGCAGCACTGCGGGAGTTTCTTCAGCCACTCATGCGAGCGGAACATCCTCCCCAGTGGGCGAGTCTGAATCTGGCTGAAGCGGAGCAGAAGTTGGGGAACGTCAAGGCTGCAATCCAAATTCTGGTTACGGCAGAAGCTGATCCCAGCCCCGACAAGCTCGTACATTATCGTCTGATGCATCTGTATACGATTTCAGGCCGTTCTGCAGATGCCAAGCGGGAATTTGCTCTTTTTCAAGCGGCATCCCGAAAATAAATAGCGTTCTTGAGTTCTCTTTTGGTACAAATTCACAGGTGTCCCCGTAAACCTCTGCGTGGAGTGTATGCTCCCCTGCGTGCGCTCGACGATAGTACGAAATTTCGGAGGCACTATGTCAAAATTGGGATGCGCAATGCCTGACCGTGCGCTCATGCGCGGCCTTCTCAGCGTGATTCTCCTCTTGTCGTGCTCTCTTGTACTCAGAGCACAGTCGACCTACGGCGCCCTGACCGGAACGGTTGTAGACACATCCGGTGCAGCGGAAGCTGGTGCAGCCGTCACGCTCATCAATACAGGAACTTCGGAAAAACAAACGCAGCAAACAGGCGAAACAGGGCTGTATTCCTTCGTCAACCTCAACCCCGGCCAGTACCGCCTTTCGGTTGAAAAGACCGGATTCAAGCGTGTCAGCCGCGAGAACATCGTCATTCTCGTCCAGCAGACCGCCAGAGTCGACATCACGCTTTCAGTTGGTCAAGCAACCGAAACAGTGACCGTTACTTCGGAAGTTCCGCTACTGCAAGCGGATACCTCCTCGCTGGGCCAAGTAGTGGAAGCACGCAACGCCGATGAACTTCCACTAAATGGACGCAATGTCTTCAGCCTAGTCGAAGTGGCTCCTTCCGTAGTTATGCAAGGACAGGCCGGCGCAACAGCGACGGGCCAGAACCCGTTTTCCTGGGGTAACTTCCAGATCGGCGGTGCGTTTGCCAATCAAAGCGCCGAGTATCTGGATGGCCAACCGCTCAACATTGGATACATCAATCTTCCCATCCTGATTCCGACACAGGATTCAATCGGAGAATTCAAAGTTCAGACGAATAACATTGGCCCAGAGTGGGGAAAGATGGCCGGCGGCGTCCTGAACTTGAGCACCAAGAGTGGCAGCAACGCCTTTCACGGCGAAGCTTATGAGTACATTCGCAATAAGGTATTCAATGCCAACGACTGGTTTTCGAAAAATGGCGGGAAAGCCAAGCCTCCCTTTACTCAGAATCAGTTTGGCGCCAACTTTGGTGGAAGGGCCATCAGAGACAGAACGTTCTTCTTTTATAGCTACGAGGGCTTCCGTGAGCGGTCAGGAGCGCCTTGGGTCTCTACGGTCCCTACGACCGCGGTGCTAAACGAGATAGCGAACAAGCAGAATGTGGATCTTAGCGGGCTCGCTACGGCCGATGCGCAGGCAATCATTCCGGCGATTTATGATCCGTGCGGTGGACAGGTTCAAACTACACCTAACTCGAACGGTCTCGGCGCTGGCGGCTGCCTCCTCACTGCTTCTGGCGCAGCTGTCGGCACCCCGACTAAGTTTCCCGGCTATGTGATCCCTTACGCTCGCCTCAATCCGACGGCTCTGGCTCTACTGAAGTATTGGCCGAAACCGACAAATAGCAACGAGCTGAATAACTATGTGTCGAGTTATTCCCTTGGTGGCAATCAGAACCAGAACCTTGTGCGCGTGGATCAAAAGATCAATGAGGCACAGCATCTCTTCGGTCGCTTCAGCCAATGGAACAATTTGAATTTGCCCACAGATCCGCTAGGCACCGGCCTCTGCCTGGATCGCTGCACAGAGACGATGACCTCGAAGGCAATCGCCATCGGCTACAATTACGTTTTTACGCCGAACCTCATTGGCAACTTGGATATTTCGGCCAGCCGCTTCAACTACCTGCGCACCCCCAAAAATTCGGGGTTGGATTTCACAACCATTGGGTGGTCAGCGGCGTTCAACGCTGAAATTCCATCTGTCGATAGAACGCCGCCGACACCTGACGTGCTGGGGATGTCAGACAACGTCATGTCCAGCCAGGGGCAAAGCTACATCGTCGATCATGACACCCAGTACTGGCTTTCGCCCTCTCTCACATTGGTTCGGGGACGCCATACCATCCAGGCTGGTTTTCAATACGAAATCACATTGGACGACTATGCCCAAACCAACATCTACAGCGGATCTCTTGGGTTTAGCGGATCGTACACTCAAGACTACACACCTGATAACCCCAACAACTATTCATTGGCCTTTGCTGATTTCCTTTTGGGATGGGCTCAGAACCCGAGCAATGTGGGAAACCACTTCTTTGGCAATGCGGTAATTCCCAACCTTGTGCTTGGCAAGCAGACTGTCAGCGCCGCCTTTGCTAATGATACCTATCATGCAAGCAACAAGCTGACGCTGAACCTGGGTCTGCGTTATGAGTACCAGACCCCATGGACAGAGCGTCACAACCGGCAATCGTACTTCGATCCAACCGCGATCGATCCGCTAGTTGCTGCGGCAATCGGCGCGACTCCCATACCACCGCTTGGAGCCGGTAACGTTCCAACCAGTACGGTACTCGGTGCAGTTAGGCTGGTCGATAGCGCCACGCGTAGCAGCCGTTACAACTTGGATCCAAACAGGAATGGTGTCGGTCCGCGCGTTGGCCTCGCTTACAGTCTCGATGCCAAGACCGTGCTGCGTGGAGGCTATGGGTTATTCTGGATTCCGCTCGATGCAAACTGGGCGACCAATCCTCTTAACGACCCGGTCAACTCCATCCAGACGAATTACGTAGGAAACAACAACAACACCGCACTGCCAATCAACACGATCAGCACTCCGTGGATCAACTTTGTCCAGCCTCCCGGAGCATCTCGGGATGCTACTACCGGACTGCCGGTTGTTGCGAAGGATGTTGAAGGCGCATCGAGCCCTACATTTGACATCCCTCAATACAATTATGGCTACATGCAGCAGTGGAACGTTGATGTCCAACGCACTCTCTGGGGCGGGTGGTTCGCCGATGTGGCTTACGGCGCAAATAAGGGAACCCACCTGCCGCAATACAGCTATCAGGCTGACCAGATTGGGGACAACTACCTGGCCCAAGCGCATCAAGACTACTTGAATGCACTTGCTGTTCCTGGGACTACTAAAGCTCAGGCAATTGCTGCGGCCGGGATCGCGAAGCCTGTAGCCAATCCATTTGCAAGCAGTTCTGCCCCCGGCAGTGCGATGTCGTCGGCGACAACCAGTGTTGGGCAGTTGTTGCGGCCTTTCCCCCAGTATGCGGGCCTTCAATATGCGGGACAGGGGTTCTTCGGCAGTAACTACCACTCTCTCCAAGCTACTCTGCAGAAGCGCTTCGCCGGGGGTGGCACGCTGTTGGCTGCCTACACATGGGCCAAGCTCCTAAGCAACACAGACACCATCACGTCTTGGCTGGAGACCGGCGGGGCCGGCGGTATTCAGGACTATAACAATCTGCGCGGCGAGAAGTCTCTCTCTTCGCAAGATGTTCCGCAGCATCTAATTGTCAGTTATGTGCTTGACCTTTCGGTTGGAAGGAACAAGAAGATGCTCAGCGATCTCCCGCCATTGGCGGATAAGGTCGTAAGCGGTTGGGGAATTGACGGGGTAACAACACTCCAAAGCGGCTTCCCCATCAACATCAACTCGGGTGGCAATGGCGCCAACTATTATGGTGGCGGCCTGCGCCCCAATGTGGTTCCCGGTTGTAAAAAAGCAACCAGTGGAAGTGCACAGAACCGTGTTCGGAGCGGTCTGAGCGGCGGAGCCGGGTGGATCAATTCAGCATGTTTCCAAGTGCCCGACCCGTATACTTTCGGAAACGAGTCGCGTGTCGATTCGAGCCTGAGAGCAGATGGAGTTGCCAATTGGGACTTTGCCGCCTTCAAGCATACGACTTTCGGTCCTGGTGAAAAGCTGGGATTCGAGTTCCGAGTTGAGGTCTTCAACCTCTTCAACCGTACCCAATTTGCCCCTCCAGCCAACGGAGTTGGATCTTCAAACTTCGGCGAAGTTGCAGGCGGAGGCCTGATGAACAATCCACGTCTCGTGCAGTTTGCAGGGAAGATAGTCTTCTAGTTTGCTGTGCGAATGTGAGAGTGCTGTGACAAAGAACACAATCTCTCTGGAGGCCGGAAAACGGCCTCCAGAGATAAAAGCTACAAGCTTAGATAAAGTTCATTCAGGCGTATGCCGCAATTGTTTCATTGATACGCAGAAGCACTTAGTGGATGGTGATCACATTCATGCTCCAAGGGGTTAGGGTCAGTTTGAGCGGAAGCGTCGGCGAACTGATCGTGGTGGTGGTTGGCGGAGCCCAGGTATTCGTCCCTGCTGGGTCTGGAATTGTTCCCGTCGGCGAACCCGACAGGTCATAAATGGCCTTGTCGTAGGTCTCGACCGTGACGGTCGAAGCCGTAGTCTGTGCCGACAAAGTGATGGAGACCGGCTCGCTGGAGGTCTCGTTGCGATTGAACAATACCAGCGCCGTGCCGCCGCTATGGGTTGCCGCATACGCAACCACATCCGTGGTGTCGCCGGAGACGCTCGCGGTAAGTACGCTTTCTCCAGTAACGGCGACGTTGCTGAAGAGCTGAAACGCTCTCGCCGTAGGCAGCAAGATTCCAGGCGCCAGAGTCTCGGCAGTGCACTCGTAATAATCGGTCAGCCCATCGGAGAAGACCATATAGCCGCCGAAGCTCTGCCAGCCATAGAGTGAGCTGGAGAAGTTTGCGCCGTAGGTACTATCCGCGCACCCACCGAAGCCTATCCACCAGGTTGCGCGCGATACTCCGTCGTTCATCATTTCTCCCAACTCTTGGCCTGCAAACAAGGCCTGTGTGATCGACATGCTTTGTTTGCCGGGAGTGCCGTAGGTTGCGCCCATCTCGCCGACATAAATAGGTGTTCCAGAAGTCCCCCACTTAGTCAGTTCCGACTTGATGGTGTTGATGTTCGTGGTTAGTAGCTGTGCATCTTGCTGGATGAGGGTGGTGTCGTTTTCAGATCCAGGCGCCTCGGGATAGTAGTGGTATTCGACGAAGTCGTAAGAGCCCTTCGCATTGGCGAGCACCGTATTGTCCCATCCGCCGGTTGTGTTATCTGCTTCGACAACGACGCCAACCAGAGTATTCGGGGAGGCGGCTTTGATCAACTTATAGTAGCCGCTGGTTCCAGCCACCGCTGCGGCATAGGTTGCCGGATCGTGCGCTGGGGTGTGCAGGTCTTCCTCCCATGTGCTTCCGTAGACCTCGTTGCCCACGGTCATGTGGCTCACTGTAATGCCATCAGTGAGCGCGGCAGCCACCCATGCTGCAGCCTCGCTTGGATCGCCACCTCCGGTGCAAGCTGCGTTGGTACCATAGTCTGCCGTAAGCGCCACATCGAGGCCAGCCGGAATGGCAAGGTCGCTAACGAAATTCGCAAACGTGTCATTGGTATCAGGTGTCCCGCCACCATACGGAGCGTTTTGGCAATTGGTATTGGCTTGCCAGTGATACACGTCCGACCACGATCCGCCGGGCCAGCGCACAGCCTTGATGCCGGCAGTCTGGAACGCATCCACAATCGCGGTTTGGTTGACGACAATGTCGTACCAGGCAGCCATGTTCATTCCCAAAAGCTGATTGGTTACGGCCTGGCCGGTGCCCGTTTGGTTTACCGCTACGGTCGAATACCCCGCAACGTTGAGTGTGATGGTGGTGCTTGCGGTCACACTGCCGTAGGTTCCGGTGATGGTGACAGAGGGTGTTCCAGCAGGAAGTGATGCAATTGCAGTGAAGGTGACGACGCTGGAACCGGTTGTGGGGTTGGTGCCGAAGGCGGCAGTTACGCCGGTGGGCAGGCCGGATGCGGCAAGAGTTACACTGCCGGTGAATCCCCCAAAGTCCGCTACAGAAATGGTGTCGGCGCTACTCCCTCCCTCGGCAACTGCCAAAGTGGACGCCGAAGCCCCCAGCGTGAACCCGCTGTTGCCATTGCTACTGCAGGTTGTGCCGTTGATCGCGAAGTTTGTCGGTATTGCGTTGGTGACGCCATTCCAGTTAGCGTTGAATCCAAGTTGCGAGGTGCTGCCACCCGCGGCGATGCTGCCGTCGTAACTTAGGCTGGTTATCGTCACATTTGCGCCACTTTGCGTTTCCGTTCCACCCCAAAGGGACTGGAAGGTCTGCCCATTCGCAAAGGTCCAGGTCAGCGTCCAACTCGTCCAGGCCGTCGTTCCCGTGTTGTTGATGGTGACGACAGCGCCGAAGGAGCCTGAGCTTCCCGATGAGCTTTGCGACGAAATGTTGTAGCCGATATTGCACGCCATAGCAGGGGTGCTGGTGCCGGAACTAACGGTGATGCCAACGGCGCTCGATGTGCTGGTGGCATAGGTCGTTGATCCAGCATAGACCGCGGTCAGCGAGTCAGTTCCCGCTGTTGCGAATGAGGTTGCAAGTGTTGCTACACCTGAGCTCAACGTTCCCGTACCGAGCGAGGTTGTTCCCGAATAGAAGGTGACTGTGCCGGTTGCCGCGGAAGGCGAGACCGTGGCGGTCAGCGTGACACTGGCGCCAACCGTTGGTGTGGTGGTGGATACGGCGAGCGCGGTGGAGGTGGCCGTCTTGGTTGCTGTACTGACCGTCACCGAAACGGCGCTCGATGTGCTGGTTGCGTAGGTCGTTGATCCAGCATAGACCGCCGTCAGTGAGTCCGTTCCGGCTGTCGCGAATGAAGTTGCAAGTGTTGCCACACCTGAACTCAACGTTCCCGTACCGAGCGAGGTTGTTCCCGAATAGAAGGTGACTGTGCCAGTAGCTGCGGAAGGCGAAACCGTGGCGGTCAGCGTGACGCTGGCGCCAACCGTAGGCGTGGTGGTGGATACAGCGAGCGCGGTCGTAGTGGCCGTCTTGGTGGCTGTACTCACCGTCACGGTGACGGCGCTCGATGTGCTCGTTGCGTAGGTGGAGGATCCGCCGTAGACAGCGGTAATCGAATGCGTCCCGGCTGTACTGAATGAGGTGGACAATGTTGCCGTTCCAGAACTCAGCGTTCCGGTTCCCAGCGAAGTTGTCCCATCAAGAAACGTAACGGTTCCAGTGGCTGCAGAGGGCGCAACCGTAGCAGTCAGCGTAATGCTGGTGCCAGTCGTTACGGTTGTGGAGGAGGCCGCGAGAGCGGTGGTTGTTGCGGTCAATGATGTGTTGCACGTCGTTCCATTAACCGCGAACGACACCGGAATAGCGTTAGTTACATTGTTCCAGGTTCCATTGAATCCAATACCGGACAAAGTTGCTCCAGCAGCGATGCTGCCGTTATAACTCAGGTTTTTCACCGTTACGTTGGCGCCGCTCTGGGTTTCCGTGCCATTCCAGAGTTGCGACACCGTCTGTCCATTGGCGAAGGTCCAGGTCAGCGTCCAACTGCTGAGTGCGGTGGTTCCCGTGTTTTGGATGGAGATGGCTGCTCCAAAACCTCCCGACCACTGGCTGGAAATCGTGTAGACGACTTTGCATTGAGCGGCGGCGTACGGTGCCGCAAGAGTTAGAAGCAGAGCCGCGAGTACTGTAAAACAGTATCCGCTCAGTCGACGAGTGCGTGCTCGTCCACAGGAGGGAGTGAACTGCTGAGACATGATTTCTCCTTTACATCACATATCCGCACCCATCCGTGTGGACGCGTGCGCCTTCGATGAATGATGCCGGTATGAGGAGTCGCATCCTGCAGACAAACATGATCGCAACCTGAGCCGTAGTCCGAGCGTGTGCAGGTTATCGACGAGTGAGATCAAAGAATGCGAAGAAACGGATTCCTCGTGCATGGGGTGGAGAGATGCAGACTTGTTACAAGCCAGGCAAACGGATGCATCCTGTCTTCGAATGCAATCAAAAGCGCATTACTTTCCGAGATGACACACCAATAGCACCGCAGTCGCAGCTGGTCTAAGATCCGCCGTCAAAGTAACACGTGCATTGATGACGACATATCCCGCCATATTTGCATTCATGAAACTGCGCCGCCAATACTAAAACTTTCGAGCATAGAAAAGTCAAATTACCAAAGTAATATTGGCAATCTGCCCATCCAAAGTCGTTTTTGGCACTACGTCGAAAGGCAGCTCCAAGACATGCGAGCCCCGGGAGGTAATGACAGCGTTCATTGTTTGGCCCTGATGTGGCTTGCATAGCGCCAGGCAATTGGCAGTTCTCAGTGCGATTGTGCGTCCTTGTAAAACTGATTCATAGTGTTGGCTCGTGTAGGTCGACAGAGTCAACACCTCCTGCAAAGCCGGGGGCTTGATTACGTGAGCCGCTCAAAGCAGATTGAGCGGGGTCGCTAACGCGGCCCGGTTTTATTGAGCCACTCTATCGGTGGCAGGCCATTGCCACATTCGCAACTGTTCCAGACGTTGGTCTTTCTTTTCCTGATTGCGGATATAGCCCCGAACCACGGCCTCGTTCCGGCCCACTGTCTAAACCAGAAATCCGCGCGCATAGAGGTTCTGGCCAACGAAATTCTGCTTCCGCTGCCCATACACACGCCAAGTGAATCGTGCTCTTGCCTTTTATGAACCTAACCACCAGGCTCACCGCGTACTTAGGCGGGATAGAGAGCAGTATGTGAACCTGACAAGGCTGCAAATGCCCTTCCACGACATGGCTCTCCTTCTGCGCGGCCTGACACTCGAATACTTCGCCCAAATCCTGGAGTAGTTCCTTATACAATTTCTTGCGTCGATACTTCGGGACGAAGACTACGTGGTACTTGCACTCGCATCTCGAGTGGTTTACCTATGCGCCCCGGTCGCGTTTCCGGCACACGCTGGTGGCTCTGGCCAATGATTGCGCACTCGTCTTTGGCTCTGCGTGGCTTTGCTTTCCTCATTTTCTAAGAGGCGACTGATGGGTATGACTCTGCAAGACCAGGGCTCTCCCGATTCGATTACTTCCGAAATGTCGCCCAGCGGCCATCGAAGCTCTGTTGCTGACTTCACTTTGCCATCAGGACCAGGAGCCAGGCGTTCAGGCCGGCGATTAGGACGGCGACTGTCCAGGCCAGGGCTTGGAGCCAAGGGGCATTCACGAACTCGCCCATCTTCTTGCGGCTGCCGGTGAAGAGTACTAGCGGAATCACGGCAAAGCTGAGTTGCAGCGAGAGAATGACCTGGCTGAGGATCAGCAGTTTTTCCGTGCCCTCCTCGCCGGTGACCGCGACCACGATGATGGTGGGAATGATGGCCAGCGAGCGTGTAATCAGGCGGCGCAGCCACGGCGAGAGCTTGAAGTGGATAAAGCCCTCCATCACCACCTGGCCAGCCAGCGTGCCGGTGATCGAGGAGTTCTGCCCACTGGCCAGCAGCGCAACGGCGAACAAAGTGCTCGCTCCGGCCGCGCCGACCAAAGGGCTGAGCAACTTGTAGGCGTCTTGAATGGCCGCGACCTCAAAGTGTCCGCTGCGATGAAAGACGGAGGCAGCGACAATCAGGATGGCCGCATTCACAAACAGCGCCACGGTGAGCGCCAGCGCGGAGTCGATGTTGGCCATCTTCACGGCCTCGCGCTTGCCCTCGGGCGTGCGCTCGTAGCGGCGGCTCTGCACGATTGAGGAATGCAGGTAAAGGTTGTGCGGCATGACCGTCGCGCCCAGAATGCCGATGGCGATGTAGAGCATCTCGGGGTTGGTGACGATGGACGCCGAGGGAATGAGAAGACTGTGCAGGGCCGGCCAATAATCCGGCTTGGAAAGAAACATCTGCACGCCGAACATGCCGAGAATAGTGCCGATGAGCGCGATGACCAGCGCCTCAATATAACGGAAGCCCCAGCGCTGCAAAACCAGAATCAGCAGCACATCAAGACCGGTAATCAGCACACCGTAAAAGAGCGGAATATGGAAGAGCAGTTCGAGCGCGATGGCCGAGCCGATAACCTCAGCCATGTCACAGGCGGCGATGGCGATTTCGGCGAAGATCCATAGGACGTAACTCACACGGGGGCCGTAAGCCTGGTGGCAGAGCTGCGCAAGGTCGCGCTCGGTAGCCACGCCGAGCTTGAGGCTCAGGCTTTGCAGCAGAACAGCCATCAGGTTCGAGGCCATGATGACGAATAGAAGCGTGTAGCCAAAGCGCGAGCCGCCGGCGATGTCCGTAGCCCAGTTGCCGGGGTCCATGTAGCCGACTGAGATCAGAAATCCTGGGCCGATGAAGCCAAGAAGCCGCCGCCAAAACCGAGGCGACCGGGAGAGGCGCACCGTTGCATGAA
>Ga0182013_10007331_pt1 | contig 12203 bp, 6 predicted proteins | sample 612S2MmetaG_FD_120487 | JGI IMG/M metagenome (GOLD analysis project Ga0182013, IMG submission 120487) | Permafrost microbial communities from Stordalen Mire, Sweden - 612S2M metaG | ecosystem: Environmental > Terrestrial > Soil > Wetlands > Permafrost | place: Sweden: Stordalen | collected...
CCCCAAGCGAGCGACCTCCCCCAGCCGCCCCCTCGCCACCTTCTGGGCGGCGAGGGCGCTGGGGTTGCCGCCCAGCTCGCGGACGGTCAGCTCAGCCAGCTCGTCCACGACGACGACGATGCGGGGCCAGGGAGGCCGGCCGACATTAGCCCAGGCGTCGAGGTCGCGCAGGCCAACGTTCCGCAGTGTTTGAAGCCGGCGATCCACCTCGGTGCGGACTGAGTCGAGTGCTTCCGCTGCCCCTTCGACGGTGGTGACCACCTCCCCGCGGGAGTGCGGGGTGGTGGCGAAGAGGGCCAGCTCGATGCCGCCCTTGAGGTCGATGCAGAGGAGCCGGAGCTGATCCGGGTGGTGGGTCAGCACCAGGTGGGTCAGGGCCTGGGTGAGGAAGACGCTCTTGCCGCCGCCGGTCATGCCGCCGACCAGGAGATGCGGCAGAGAGGCCAGATCGGCGTAGAGGGCGCCGCGGTGGCTGCGTCCCAGGCCGATCACCAGATTCCCCGGCGGCGCTGGCTGTTCGTAGAAGGCGGCGAAGTCGACGTGGTCGGGGATGCGCTCGCGGAGCACCTCCATGACCATACGGCCGTGCTCCATCCAGCAGACGATCTCGCCGTCCAGGGCCTGCTGGATGGCGTCCTGCTGGGCGAGGACGTCGCGCAGGGTGATCCCGGGCGGAAGACACCAGGTGAGCCGGGTGTGGCGACGGGCGATGCGGCGGACACCCCGGCAGCGCAGGGGCTGGATCCTGCTGCTCGGGTGGCGATGGGCCAGACCGAGACGGCGGGTGACCCGGCGCACCCGGGCCGGGAGGCCGAGGACGTCCCACCAGAGGACGGTGCCCAGGAGGACGGCCGAGTCCACGACGGCAGCGGTCAGCTGGAGCGCGGAGGCGTTCGAGGGCAGCGAGGAGAGGAGGGCGAGGACGAACACGAGGGCCAGCGCCATCGGCTGGGTCAGCAGTCGGACGAGGATGCCGGCGGCGCTGCGAGGCTCGGAGCGGCTCGATGTGTCGAATCTCATGGCAGTGCTGCCGATGACGGCGTGCCGCCGCCGGAGAGGAGCGGTTGGACGATGGTCTGGAGGACGCCGAGCAGGTCGCCGGCGCGCCAGAGGGCGAAGAGGACCGCTGCGATCAGGAACCCGACGGTCTGGCCGCAGCCTTCGGGGCGTCCCGAGATGAACTTGACCAGCGAGTACAGGAACCCGATCACGAGGAGGGCCCAGACCAGGTTGAGCAGGAAGCCGACGAGGTCGGAGAGGACGCCGCTCATCGCCTGCCCCTCGGTGCTTCTGCCGGCGCCGGGGCGGTCGGCTCGGTGCGGGGCTGGGTGAGGTAGTCGATGCCGTCGGCGACCACGGTGGGGCGGAGAGAGCCGCCGCGCTCCTTGCCGTTCGGGTCGTAGAAGCGGCTGTGGATGCGACCGCTGATAGCGATCCGAGAGCCCTTGCGGTTGAAGCGGACCAGGTTGCGCGCCTGGGCGTTCCAGGTCTCGATCGGTACCCAGTCCGGCTCGCCCCCCTTGGTGGGCGGGGGCACGGCGAGCAGGAACGAGGCCTTGACCATGGGCTCGGGGCGCTTGCTCGAGGGGAACTCACGCACGCGGATGTCGGTGGCGATCTTGCCGACGAGATGGACGGTGTTCACGGGTGCTTCCTCCAGGGATAGGTGGGTGGTCGTGGGCGTGTCTGCCCACGGATGGCCGAGGGAAGGGGCGCCAGCACCGCGGCGGGTGGCGCGTCGGAGGTCTCAGGCCGCGACTAGGGGCCTGGTGACCCTCCGGTCAGTTGCAGCCAGGTGCGGGCGCCGCTCACGTCGGGCGGGGTCACTGGCTGGTTGAAGGCTCCGAGGCTGCAGGTGGCGACCTGGCTCTCGTTGACACTCACGAGGTACGGGGAGGGGCCGGCCAGTATGTCTACCGTCTCGCCGTCGTCACTGAGCTGGCTCAGCTTCTGGCCGTTCACGGTGACGCTCGAGCTGGAGGGCGTCCCCGCCGGCGCGGGGAACTCGTCGGCGAGCTCCGCAGGCGTTGCGAAGGGGGCAATGGAGGTGTCCAGGAGGGTGCCGTCGCTGGCACCCTGGATGGAGTCGACCAGGAGCCACTGATTGCCCAGCGATTGGGCCTGGGTTGTGCTCAGGGACAAGAGGTCCGGCGCCACGGCGACGAAGTTGGGGCCGCCCTGGACGTACATCTGGCCGTTCTCCTCGGCCAGGGTCAGGGGGTACCCGGGTTGGCTGGCGTCGGTGACCGAGCCGTACCAGCTGCCTGGCGGCCCGACCGTGACGTCGAAGTCGGTGACGCCGATGACCACGGGGCCGAGGGCCTGGTACTGGATGCGGTACGAGGTGAGGTTGCCGAGGTCACTCAGGCTCGTGTCCCAGAGGGTCACCGACGCCGGCACCGGAGCCGGGCTCGGGAAGACCGACGAAGTGGCGGACGGTGGCGAGAGGACACGTTGGTTGCCGACGACGCCTGCGATGATGGTCAGCAGCAGGGCCCCGCCAACGATCGCGCCCGCCGCGCGATTCTGGGCGACACCGCGCACGGTCCGCGAGAGCAGGGAGGGATGCTGCGCCGGGCCGGCCGATCCCGAGCCCGGGTGAGAGGGCGGCATCCCCGGCGGGGGTCCAGCAGGGACGACCGGGGCGTGCTGGGCCGTGGACGGCAGCGTGGCGAGCACCACGGCGCCGAACAGCTCCTCGGGCTTGGTGAGACGCAGGCCAAGGGCTCGGCAGTTCTCACAGAGGCGCATGTGATGGTCGACCGCCCGGCGCTGCTCCGCGGTCAGGGAGGCGGCGCCACGCGGGGCGAGGACGCGGAGCTCGGGGCACGCGGACGCATTGCGAGCCACAAGGAGGAACTGCACCGCCTTCCCCAGGGCCTCCCGGCTGCGAACCAGAAGGTCGTTGGCCCGTGCCGGCCGGAGCCCGAGCACGTCGCCGATTTCGCGGTACGTGAGGCCGTGGCGCAGGCTGAGATTGAGGGCCTCTTGATGCTGCGGCTCCAGGGAGGACGCGGCGGTCCAGACGAGGCGACCGGCGTCGCTGGAGAGGGCAGCGGCTTCGGGGGTCGGGTCTGGTGCCTCGAGACCCGGCATACCCTCCAATGGCAGCTGGGCCTGCCGGGATCGCAGGTGGTCCGTGACAGCGTGACGCGCGACGCTAAACACCCAGGTCCTGACCTTGCCAGGCTCATGCAACCCCGGGAGGTCTCGCCAGACCTCGAGGAAGGTCTCCTGGAGCAGGTCTTCGGCAATTGCCCGGTCGTGGGTCAGACCGAGGAGGTAGTCATAGATGGAGGGGGCCAGCCGACGGTGCACTTCGGCGAAGGCCTCGTGGTCGCCGCGGCGCGCCGCCTCCACCAGGCCTGCGAGGTCTAGCGATCTCGGCAATCCCGCCGCCTGCTCCAGGCTCGTCACAAACGGCGCACTATGCGCCGCTGCGTCGTCGTCTGGCAGAGCGGCACCGGTTGGAAGGTCGATGATCACCTCGGGTCCTCCTGGGGGAGTGGTTTCAGGAGGTAAGGCGGGATTCCGGGCCGGTTTATGCCCTCAGCTTTCAGATCGGCCCAACTGGATGGTTTGGTGCGTAATGGCTCGGTTCGAAAGGATCAGGACTCAGTCGGGCGACGACGGGAGGCCCCATCCAGCCCCAAGACTTGTCGCCGGCTGGTGCCCGGTGGCGTGCCACGGGGGTAGTTGCTTTCGGCGATACTCTCGCGCTGATCGTCTGAGTGTCGAAGCGCTTGGGGCCACGTGGCGGTCGTGTGCCGGCCAGGGCGGCCCTGAGTCGGAGAACCTGGATTGCGAGGTTGGATGAAATGCCCAAAGTCGACGCGGAGCGGCTGCGATACGAGATGGCCACGCGCGGCCTGCTTGGGCGGGACCTCGCGCGCCTGGCCAAAATCGACGCCAATACGATCAGTCGTGCTCTCAGCGGCAGGCCTGTGACAACGCGAACCCTGATGCGCATCACGTCCGGCCTACTCACTCAGCCCCAGTTGAAGTTGGCATCAGACATCATCGTCAAGCCAGCGAGTCGGGAAGGCGCATCTGAGACGGTTTGAGGGGTCAGTGCCTAGGATCCACTCCATGGCTGCGGCTGCGGCTCGTACCGCTCGACACAGGCACAACCGATAATCATGGCGCGTATCGCTGCTTTGGCCGGACGGGGTCAGTCCGACCGTTCGGTGCGCCAAACCGTTCACAAGCCACAAACGGGACACGGCTCATGAACCAGCCAGTCGGGCGTCAGGGGATCAAGGCGGGATGACTCGCCTTGAGGACCTGGCCGCCGGCGCGACGGTCACGGGGATCGTTCCCGGCACGGATGTCACGGTCGTCGCGGCCTCCTGGCATGGCCAGGCGGCCGTCACCCTCACCTACCGCGAGCCGTCCGGACGCGTGGCCGAGCGCCTCCTCTACCGTACTGACGAGCCATCCCTTGAGTTGCGCGCTGAGCGTCGGGCATGGACCTTCGACGCGGATGGGGCCGCTTTCCGCCTCGCCGCCGAAGCTCGACGCATCCGCCTCGCCCACCTCTTCGACCCGATGCTGGCAGTCCACCTCTCCCGCCTGGAGCCACTGCCCCATCAGATCCGTGGGGTGTACCAGGACATGCTCCCCCGCCAGCCGCTCCGCTTCCTGCTGGCGGACGACCCCGGTGCCGGCAAGACGATTATGTCCGGGCTCCTGATCAAGGAACTCATGCTCCGTGGCGACCTGGCGCGCTGCCTTGTGGTCGCCCCCGGCGGTCTCGTCGACCAGTGGCAGGACGAGCTGCGGGAGAAGTTCGACCTCGACTTCCACATCCTCACGCGCGAGAGGGTGGAGGCGAGCTACACGGCCAACCCCTTCATGGAGGAATCGACCCTCATCGTGCGTATGGACCAGCTCTCGCGAAGCGAGGAGCTCCAGTCCAAGCTGGCGGCCACCGAGTGGGACCTCGTCGTGGTCGACGAGGCCCACAAGATGAGCGCCCACTTCGAGGGGGATGACGTCCGAGAGACCAAGCGGTACCGCCTCGGTCGCCTGTTGGGGCGAATCACCCGGCATCTGCTCCTGCTCACCGCCACGCCCCACACCGGTCATTCCGAGGACTTCCAGCTCTTCCTCGCGCTGCTCGACCCCGATCGCTTCGAGGGTCGCCGATCTGGGCAGTCGGAGGACACCACTGATCTCTGGCGCCGCATGGTCAAGGAGAAGCTGCTCCGCTTCGACGGTCGACCGCTCTTCCCAGAGCGTGTGGCGCAGACCGTGAACTTCCCGCTCTCCGAAGGTGAGGCGGAGCTGTACGAGCGGGTGACCGACTACGTCCGCAACGAGATGAACCGTGCCGACCGGCTGGCTGGAAGCCAGCGGGCGGTTGTCGGCTTCGCCCTCACTGGCCTCCAGCGCCGCCTCGCCTCCTCTCCCGAGGCCATCTACCGTTCCCTGGTCCGCCGCCGCGAGCGGCTGGAACATCGCCTTGCCACATCCGACGAGGCTCCGACCGCCAGCCCGAGCGACGCCCTCCAGCGTTTCGAGCGGCTCATCGAGGACGACGACGTCCCCGACCTGGTCGAAGCGGAGGGCGACCGTGCCGAGGAGATCGACGAGGCCGTCGTCGACGAGGCGTCGGCGGCGCTAACCCGCGCCGAACTGAGCGCCGAGATTGCCTCGCTCGCCGAGTTGGAGAAGCTCGCGTTTAGGGTCCGCCAGTCCGGCACGGATACTAAGTGGGTGGAGCTACGCGGTCTGCTCGACGACCTGCCGGCTTCAGCCGACAAGCCTCACAAGCTCATCATCTTCACCGAGCATCGCGACACCCTCACTTACCTGGTGGGCCGCTTGGTTGGTTACTTCGGCCGTGCTGAGGCCGTGGTCGCCATCCATGGTGGGGTACACAGACAAGAGCGCCGCCGCCTACAGGACCTCTTCCGCCAGGAGCGCGACGTGCTAGTGATGGTGGCGACCGATGCGGCAGGGGAGGGGGTGAACCTGCAGCAGGCCCACCTCATGGTCAACTACGACCTGCCCTGGAACCCCAACCGGATAGAGCAGCGTTTCGGCCGCATCCACCGCATTGGCCAGGAGGAGGTCTGCCATCTCTGGAACCTGGTCGCCCAAGACACCCGGGAGGGCCACGTCTACAGCGTTCTGCTCGCCAAGCTCGAGGAGCAGCAGCATGCCCTCGGTGGCCAGGTGTTTGACGTCCTCGGGGAGGCCTTATCGGGGCAGCGTCTACGCGACCTGCTGATAGAGGCGATCCGGTACGGCGACGGCCCCGAGGTCCGCGCGCGCCTGGACGAGGTCATCGACTCCACCGTCGGCACGGGGCTGGCTCGCCTCATTGACGAGGAAGCGCTCTCCGCGGACGTCATGGGCCTGGCAGACGTCGAGGCGATCCGTGCCGAGATGGAGCAGGCGGCGGCGCGCCGACTCCAGCCCCACTATGTCCGTGCCTTCTTCCTCGCCGCTTTGGAGCACCTCGGCGGACGGTCGATGGAGCGCGAGCCCGGCCGCTACGAGCTGACTTTCGTTCCCGCGGACATCCGCAACCGCCCGGGGCCCGCGCTGCTCCGTCGCTACGAGCGGGTGACATTCGACAAGGAGCTGATCACGGTGCCTGGCAGACCGATGGCCGAGTTCCTTCGTCCAGGACACCCCTTGCTCGACACGGTGGTCGACATCGTCACAGCGCACGATGGCGGGACCCTCCTCCAGGGAGCGCTGCTGGTAGACGACCAGGACCCAGGTGACACACCCCGACTCCTGCTCTTCCTAGAGCACGCCATCACCGACTCGCGTTCGGGGCCGAGTGGCCAGCCTCACATCGTGTCGCGCCGTTTCGAGTTCGTCACGGTCGACCCATCGGGGAGGAGGGAGCCTGCCGGCCCAGCGCCCTACCTCGACTGCCGCGCGGCGACGGCTGACGAGATGACCCACGTCACACGTCATCTGGATCAATCTTGGCTTGGGGGGGGAGTGGACCAAGCCGGGCTGGACTACGCGATCGAGACGCTGGTCCCCCAGCACCTCGGCGAGGTGCGCGGCCAGACCGAGGCCCGCGTCGACAAGGTAGCCGCCGCAGTCCACGCTCGCCTCACGGCCGCTATCAACTACTGGGACCGGCGCGCCACCGAGTTGTCCGAACAGGCGAGGGCCGGCCGCCAGCCGCGGATGAACCCCGACCGAGCCCGGGCCCGCGCCGACGAGCTCTCTGACCGCCTGCAGCGCCGTATGGCCGAGCTCGAGCAGGAGCGCCGACTCCAGGCGCTGCCCCCGGTCGTCGTCGGCGCTGCCCTAATCGTCCCGGCGGCTCTCGTTCGCCCCGCAACCGAGGTGGGCGGGGACGTTATCCGGTGGGCACGGCAAACGGCAGAGGTCGAGCGGCGCGCGCTGGACGCTGTGAAAGCGGCTGAGCACGCGCTGAAGCGTGTACCTCACGAGATGCCCCACAACAACCCCGGCTATGACATCGAATCAGAGGACGGCGGGCGTCACATCCACTTCATCGAGGTCAAGGGGAGGATCGCCGGCGCCGACACCGTCATTGTCACCCGCACCGAGGTCCTCACCGGCCTCAACGCCGCGGACCGTTACGTCCTGGCGCTCGTCGAGGTCGGGCCCGATGGGCATGATGAGGTGCGCTACCTCCGCGACCCCTTCGCTGGCAAGAGCGAGCGTCTCCACTTCGCCGAGACCAGCACCGTCTTCGACTGGGGCAAGCTGTGGGCGGTTGCCGGGGCGCCGAGCTGATGGCTAGCACCGGCTCTGGGCCGCGCAAGTTGATCGAGGTCGCTCTTCCCTTGAAGGTGATTAACGAGGAGGCGGCGCGCGAGAAGTCGATCCGACACGGCCATCCGTCGACGCTACACCTCTGGTGGGCGAGGCGTCCGCTCGCAGCTTGCCGCGCGGTGCTCTTCGCCCAGCTGGTTGATGACCCCTCCGCACATCCGGAGCGCTTCCCCACAGAGGAGGCTCAGAGGGTCGAGCGAGAGCGTCTCTTCCGCCTCATCGAGCGCCTGGTGCCCTGGGAGGCCTCCAACGACGAAGCGATTCTCGCTGAGGCACGCGAGGAGATCCGCCGCTCCTGTGGCAACGAGCTACCCGTGGTCTTCGACCCTTTCTGCGGAGGCGGGGCGATCCCCCTGGAGGCGCAACGCCTCGGCCTGGTCGCCCAAGCCAGCGATCTCAACCCAGTAGCCGTCCTGATCACGAAGGCCCTTCTCGAGCTGCCATCGCGCTTCGCCAATAGGTCCCCCGCTCACCCGCTGGATGGTGATGGCCTTGACCTCGGCGTCTGGCGAGGCGCCCAAGGTCTAGCAGAGGACGTCCGGTACTACGGGGCCTGGATGCGAAAAGAGGCCGAGCATCGCATTGGACATCTCTATCCGCCGGCCCTCCTCCCCGATGGGCGCGTGGCACCGGTCATCGCATGGATATGGGCCCGCACTGTGACCTGCCCTAACCCAGCCTGCACGGCGATCATGCCTTTGGTCCACACTTTCTGGCTCGGCAAGAAGAAGGGGAAGGAAGCGTGGATACGCCCCGTTGTCAGCCACAAGGTTATTCGCTTCGAGATCGGGCATGGCTCAGCCGGCCCGCCGTTCGAGGGTACCGTATCGCGCAATGGGGCAACCTGCCTAGCTTGTGGCTCACCCGTTCCGCTCGATCACATTCGCACCGAGGGTAAAGCCGGTCGCATGGGGGCGCAATTGATGGCGGTCGTCGCTGAGGGCGACCGCCAGCGGGTGTACCTCCCGTCGAACCCCGACCATGAGGTGGCGGCCGACGTTCCCCGGCCTGACGACGCGCCTGACACGGACCTACCGGAACATGCTCTCGGCTTCCGGGTCCAAGGGTACGGCATGACCCACCATTCCGATCTCTACACGAATAGGCAACTCACGGCCTTGCTGACCCTATGCAAGCTCGTGGACGAGACACGCCGGCGGATGATCCGTGACGGCTCGAACTCTGAGTACGCGGACGCTGTGGCGACGTTCTTGGCGCTGCTAGTCAGCAGAGTTTCAGATTACGCTTCAAGCATCTGCACCTGGAACAGCAACCCGCAGATGGAGACCGTGCGCGGGACGTTTTCACGCCAGGCCCTGCCGATGACCTGGGACTTCGCGGAAGCGAATGTGTTCGGACCGTCAAGCGGCAGCGTTGAGAAGCTTCTAGATTGGATATCCAAAGTACTTGAGCATGTCATCACGGGCGTCGAGGGTCACGCGATCCAGCAGGACGCGTGCACCCCTGGGGAGGTCTCTTCTGAGCGTGCAGCTATTTCTACCGACCCGCCGTATTACGACAACGTCGGCTACGCGGACCTCTCTGACCTCTTCTACATCTGGCTACGGCGCTCGATCGGCCCCCGGTACCCATCGTTGTTTGCGACAGTGTTGACACCGAAGGCCGCAGAGCTCGTGGCCGACCCGTCCCGGACCGGTGGGAGCGCAGAGGCCGCGGGCGCCGCGTTCGAGGATGGCTTCGAGCGCGCCTTCCGGCTGTTGGCCGCGAAGATGCGGCCTGACCTGCCCATGACCGTTTTCTATGCCTTCAAGCAGGCGGAGGAGTCCGCCGGGGACGGCCTAGTGTCCACAGGCTGGGAGACGATGTTAGAAGGGCTGTTGCGGGCCGGGTTCGCGGTGACTGGTACGTGGCCCGTTCGCACTGAGCGTGGCGGTCGATTGCGTGACACCGGAAGCAATGCCCTCGCGTCCTCAATTGTTCTCGTCTGCCGCCTCCGGGCCGTAGATGCGGGCATCATCGATCGGCGCGGCTTCCTAGGCGCCTTGAAGGAGCACCTCCCCGTTGCCTTGCGGGGGCTGCAGGAGGGCAACGTCGCGCCTGTGGATATGGCCCAGGCAGCGATTGGTCCGGGGATGGCCGTTTTCTCCCGCTACGCCAGGGTGGTGGAAGCGGACGGCTCGGCGATGCGGGTGCGGACGGCCCTGGGCCTTATCAACCAGGCCCTCGACGAAGTTCTAACCGAGCAGGAGGGCGAGTTCGACCCTGACACGCGATGGGCGGTGGCCTGGTTCGAACAGAACGGCTTCCAGCCCGGGCGTTTCGGCGACGCAGAAACGCTGTCGAAGGCCAAGGTGACGTCCATCGACCGTCTAGTCGAGGAAGGCATCGTGGCCGCCCGAGCGGGTCTGGTACGGCTCCTGCGGCGGGAGGAGCTGGACGGAGGTCGTCACTCAGACCTCCGTCACACAAGTGTTTGGTTGGTGACACAGCGACTGAGCCACGCGTTGGAGACCGCAGGCGAGGAAGCGACCGCACGGTTGTTGGCGCAGACGGGCGGGAACGCCGAGCCCGCTCGGGACCTCGCCTACCGTCTCTTCGTCTCTGCGGAACGGCGCGGCTGGGCCACCGACGCCCTTGCGTTCAACGGGCTCGTGACCGCCTGGCCGGAGCTGACCCGACTCGCGGCCTCCCAGCGTGGCCCGGTGCAGGAGACGATGCTGTGAGGAGTCACTGATCATGGCGGTGAGCAATCGTGACCGGGTGGGCAAGGCCCTTGAGTTGCTGGGGTCGGGACTTTCGCCCTTTGTCGACGGGGAGATGCGCGCTGCAGCACCCGCGGGCAGTGATTGGGTGGCGGCGGTTGCATCGGCGGGCCCGGGCCCGGCCCGCAAGGTGTCGCTGGGCGACCCCCAGTTCCTCCTCAAGACGCTGTGGGACTACTGGACCCCCGTCTTCGGCAGGGTCCTCGGGCGAAGCGAGCGGAGCATGGTGAGCCTCCTCCGCGACGTCCGCGACCGGTGGGCGCACAACGAAGCCTTCACCTCCGATGATGCCTACCGCGCCCTGGACGCCATCCAAATGTTGCTCCAGTCGATCGCCGCAACCAGCCAGGCCGGGGAGGTCGGCAAGTCCAAGGAGGAGCTTTTGCGACTCCGCTACGAGGAGGCCGCGCGCAAGGCGGGTCGCAGCGCAACAGCCGTCGGTGCTGAATCCGGCGGGCTCACGCCCTGGCGCGAGGTTGTCACCCCTCACGCGGATGTCCGCAGCGGCACCTTCGCCCAAGCGGAGTTTGCCGCCGACCTCGCCCAGGTCCATCGGGGGGAGGGGACGGACGAGTACCGAGACCCCGGCGAGTTCTTCCGGCGCACCTTCGTTACTGAGGGGCTTCGTCAGCTGCTTACCCAGGCTGTCCAGCGCCTCACCAGCCAGGGTGGCGTCCCGGTGGTGGATCTTCAGACCACCTTCGGCGGGGGAAAGACCCACTCCCTGCTCGCTCTCTACCACCTCTTCTCCGACGTCCCCCTAGACCGTTTACCCCAAGACGTTCAGGAGCTGGTGAGAGCCGCAGGCGTCACCTCGCTGCCCAGCGTGCGACGGGCCGTTCTCGATGGTGCCAAGCTCCGCCCCGGCCAGCCTTCCGTCAAGGAGGACGGCACAATCGTCCGTACCCTCTGGGGTGAGCTGGCCTGGCAGCTCGGCGGTGCAGAGGGATACCGGCTGGTGGCGCAGGCCGACGCCACCTCGACCAACCCCGGCGATGCTCTGGTCGAGCTCTTCCGCCGCTTCGGGCCGGCCCTCGTCCTGATCGACGAGTGGGTGACGTACGCTCGCCAGCTCTACTCCCGCCAAGACCTCCCCGCCGGCACCTTCGACACGCACTTCTCGTTCGCCCAGGCCCTCACCGAGGCGGCACGTACCGTCCCTTCGACTCTGGTGGTCATCTCCATTCCCGCCTCAAACCCCTCGGCGGCGGAGCAGGACACGGGCATCGAGGTAGGCGGCATCGGGGGTAGGGAGGCGCTCCGGCAGCTCCGCGCTGTCATCGGCAGGGTGGAGACTGCCTGGAGGCCGGCCAGCGCGACCGAGAGCTTCGAGATCGTTCGCAGACGCCTCTTCGAGCCGCTGACCGCCCCGCAGCTCTTCGCCGCTCGCGACGCCACCGCCCGAGCGCTGGGCGAGATGTACCGCGCGGAGGCCGGCGAGTTCCCCGTCGAGTGCCGCGAGCCCGCCTACATCGACCGGATCAAGGCGGCCTATCCAATCCACCCGGAGCTGTTCGACCGCCTCTACGAAGACTGGTCCACCTTGGAGCGCTTCCAACGCACTCGGGGAGTTCTGCGTCTGATGGCTGCCGTCATTCATTCGCTCTGGCAGCGAAACGACCGGTCCCCCCTGATCTTGCCCGCAAGCCTGCCCCTCGACGACGACACAGTGGTGATCGAGCTGACGAAGAACCTGGAAGACAG